>Ga0209376_1002836_pt1 | contig 16179 bp, 18 predicted proteins | sample GraSoiAngelo_134_FD_185891 | JGI IMG/M metagenome (GOLD analysis project Ga0209376, IMG submission 185891) | Grasslands soil microbial communities from the Angelo Coastal Reserve, California, USA - 14_0929_05_30cm (SPAdes) (version 2) | ecosystem: Environmental > Terrestrial > Soil > Grasslands ... | reverse complement strand
TCCGTCCAAGTTTACCGCGACGCAGTGGCAGCCGGGTATATCGAGACGATTCATCAAGCGGGTGGAATCGTCGAGTATCCTTCCTGTGGACCATGCATCGGTGGGCAGCTGGGCGTTATCGGGGATAATGAAGTAGCGATCGCGACTATGAATCGCAATTTCACCGGTCGGATGGGCAGCAACAAGGCCTTGGTCTATCTAGCGTCACCGGCCACTGTGGCAGCCTCGGCGCTCAAAGGAGCAATCGCCGACCCTAGACAGTATCTCTAAAGGACTAGATCTCCGAGGCAAAGGACTGATCGGGATTGAAACTGTCGGGTAAGGTTTGGGTGTTCGGTGAGAATATTGACACTGATCTCATCATATCAGGCAAGTATCTTACGACACGCGACCCGGACAAAATGTCAAGTCATGCGTTCGAAGCCGTCAGACCAGAATTCTCAACGAAGGTGCATCGTGGAGACATTATTGTTGCTGGTAGAAATTTCGGTTCCGGTTCAAGCCGTGAGGAAGCGCCGGTGGTTCTCAAACGGCTCGGCATATCCATAATCATAGCTAGAAGTTTCGCGAGATTATTCTTTCGGAACGCGATAAACATCGGTCTCCCAGTCTTGGAGTGCAAAGACTACGCGAGAATAGCCGATGGAGATATTGTCGAGGCGGATCTCGAAGCGGGTGCGGTCAAGAACTTGACGAAAGGGGAGATATTTACAGCATATAAGATGCCTCAGTTCCTATCGAACATACTTGAGGCCGGGGGTGCATTGGAGGCCTATCGGCGGAGACATGGAAAACCTTTACTTTCTAAGACCTCACTCGCTTGAAATAGTTGCTACGTGCCAAGACTATCGTCCCCTAGCCTCCGGAAATTTACGATCGTTTACTTTCATCATTTGACCGCAAGAATCAGAGTCAAGGTACATATTTCCAATAGTTGGATCCTACTCTCATGCAAACATCCGAGCAACATACTGAACAACTTCGCTCAAGACTGAACAATCGAACTACTCGACTAGTGGATGATGAGAAATGGGATGCCGTTATAGCCAGGGATGATAGTTATGACGGAGAGTTTGTATTCGCAGTACGGTCAACCGGGATCTACTGCAAACCCTCTTGCCCGGCCAAGCATGCCCGCAGAGAACACGTTGTATTCCTCTCAAGTCCTGATGAGGCGGAACAGTCGGGCTTTCGACCCTGTAAAAGATGTCGACCCCGAGAAGCCCAGTCTTCTCGCACGAGACTCGTCGACAACGTCTGCAAGTATATCGATTCAAACCTAGACCGAAGACTCACCCTATCTAAAATTGGGAATCATGCTGGTCTCAGCCCGTACCATCTGCAGCGAACATTCAAGCAGGTATTGGGAATCTCACCGCGACAGTACGTCGAAGCCCGCCGATTGGCCAAGATGAAACACTCACTAACCAGAGGGCAGACCGTAAATGCTGCGCTTTACGATGCGGGTTTCTCTTCCCGCAGTAGAGTCTACAAGAAGACCCCGAGCCTAGGCGTGGCTCCGGGAGCATTCCGACGAGGTGGCGAGGGTTTACTGATCGAGTATACCATAATCGATTCTCCACTCGGACGCTTGCTAGTCGGGGCTACGGCACGTGGAGTTTGCGCCGTATCTCTAGGAGCCTCGGATGAAGCCGTTGAGGCCTCTCTATCACAAGACTACTTTGCAGCGGACATCCAAAGAAATGATCAAGCATTGAAGAAATGGGCAACCAAATTCATGGAATACTTCACTAGCCGTCCATTCAACCTCAACCTTCCAGTGGACGTGCAAGCGACCGCCTTCCAATGGAGAGTTTGGAAAGAGATCCAGTCGATTCCATATGGACAGACTAGTACCTACAGCAAGATCGCCTCAGCAATAGGAAATCCCAAAGCACTCAGAGCAGTCGACAGAGCCTGTGCCACTAATCCTGTCTCGTTGGTCGTGCCATGCCATCGAGTAGTAGGCAGTGACGGAGAGTTGCACGGCTATCGGTGGGGTTTGCGCAGAAAACAGGCTCTCCTCATTCATGAAAAAATGAGCGAACGCGAGAAATACCAGTTAGACGAAGGCTAACTTGAACAGCTGCGGTTCGGTCGGTGTTGAACCCTACGCCTCAACAAGCTCGTGCGACTGCTCATGCATCATCATATGATGATAATGTTCCACGGGTACCAATGATCCGAACGCTCGGTCCACAACTTCACTCAACGCAGGATGAATATGCATCATCTCTCTTATCGGTCTCGGCGTCCCATCGGGCGTGTTCATCAACGGAATTATCTCATGAATTAGTATAGAAGCATCCGGCCCAACAATGTGTGCCCCCAGAATCTTCTCCGTTTCGGCTTCGACGATAACCTTGACGAAATAGTCCTTGGCGTTGATCGCTTCGCCTTTGGCAGTATCTTCGTACTTGTAATATCCTATCAGGACCTTCTCGTCTCCATATTTCGCTACGGCCTCTTTCTCTCTCAGCCCTACCGCCGCCACCTCGGGATAGGTGAAGATCGCGTGCGGAACAGCGTGATAATCCACCTTCACGTTCTGCTTCAAAACAGCGTTATTGTATACGACAGTCGATTCATAGTTTGCAACGTGTTTGAACAGATATCTCCCATCGGCGTCTCCGATCGCCCAGATACCGGGCTGGGACGTTTCGAGATAGTCATTGACGGCGAGCCATCCTTCCTGTGTAACGTTCACTCCAGATCTTTCAGGATGGAGAATCTTGGTCGTGGGGCCTCTGCCGGTGGCGATCAAAATTTCTCTTGCCGTGACTGACATATTTTTTCCTGTGGTCCGTTCTACCGCTAGCACTTCCTTGAGGCCTCCATTCTCTCGCACTTCTTTCACCTCGTGGTTTGTGATGATAGATATGTGCCGTCCCAGGACCTTCTTTAGGAGATTCGACACTTCCGGCTCTTCTTCTGGAACGAAGTATGGATTTCTGCCAATTATCGTAACCTTGCAGCCCATACTGGAGAGGAAATGTCCGAACTCCGCTGCAATATAGCCAGCACCTACAATGATCATACTCTCAGGGAGCTCTGTCAACTTTAGGATAGTGTCGCTGGTATGATAATGGATCTTGTCTAGCCCGATCATTGATGGTATCGTGGCTTCCGAACCAATACAGAGAAAGATGAGCCTCGATCTCATCTCGGTCCCCGCAACCTTCAGGGTATATGGTGCCGTGAACTCTGCAGGGGCGTGATAGTAATCGATGTTTTCAGAGGTGGATAGCGACTCGCGGATCTGATCGATGTCCTTGTAGATTAGTTTCCTCATTCGGTCCATGATGAACTGGAAATTTACAGTCTTGATCTCACTGTCGATCCCCAGATCTCTTGCCTCTTCGATCTTTCGGACCAGCTCCGCAGGATAGAGTAGAATCTTGGACGGGATACAGCCACGAGTTAGGCATATTCCACCGGGTTCGTCCTTGTCGATTACGGCGATCTTGATCTTCGGGTTATCCTGGATCATAGGATCGATGAGGTTCATTGCTGAGCCGGAGCCTATCGCGATAAGATCGTACTCCTTCATAGACAATCGACGATAGCTTGTGCTGAGATAAGACTATAGACGCAACAGGACGACTCCACACCAAAACTTGTTTGGGGGCCAAACTGTTATGAGCCGGTAAAGAAAAGCTGGGGTTTTAGGTTCCAAGCTTGAGTACAGGTCCCGCATATGGTTCGCCAGGGTACGCGCAGAGAATCGTCCCATTGTTCAGTGGAAACGGGTACATCATCGAGCAGAAGATACTCGCGTTAAGGGACACTTTTGGTATCAAGGATCGTAATGGCAACCAGCTAGCCTATGTCAAGAAGCAACTGGTGAGTTTTGGGCCAAAGTTCTGGTACGAGGATACTAGCGGACAGAGACTGGGAGAGATTCATGGGAAAGTGTTAACGATTCGTCCAAGCTTCGAGATTTACGATGCTCAGAATCAGTTGAGGGCTCGGGTTAAAGAGAAATTAATCGTGCTTATCGGTTCAAAATGGTGGATGGAAGACGCCTCTGGCCGGGAGATTGCAAAGATAAAGGGAAACGTCTGGGAGCATGACTATCAAGTCCAGGATCCTTCTGGCGGCGCTATCGCTCAGATACACAAAAAATGGGTGACTATACGGGATTCTTATTCTGTTGAGATGCTGAACCCAGCATTTGATCCGTTCCTCGTATTGTCTTACGCTATTAGCTTGGATAATACGGAAAAGAAAGAGAACAAGAAGTAAGGGGGGCCTGTTCACGGGCCTCTGCCGCGATCGTTATTTTGTTCCCTATGGGATTATTTCCTAAAGTGAAGCCGTTAACGGTTTCCTTGTAGTATCTCGAACAGGAACCATTTGCGTCTCTCTGTCTTGTCCAGTATGTCCTGTAACTGATTAGCTGTTGCCGAGTCCCTGTGATTCTCACATACATCGACCGCATTGCGAAGAGCCTTCGCCATCATTGCATTATCCTTCATGAGCCGTTCCACCATCTCATTGGAGGGTACAAGCTCGTCATTGTCATCCTCTATAGTCTGAAGTTTCCCGATGTGACTAATACTACGGATTGTCGTGCCACCAACCCTACGGACACGTTCCGCCATCACGTCGACGGATTCCAGAAGTGCATCGGCGTGCTCGTCGAACAATAAGTGATAGTCTCGGAAGGCAGGGCCATACAGATGCCAATGAAAGTTCTTAGTTTTGACGTACAATGCGAAGGCGTCCGCAATGAGTGGATTGACGGCCTCAGTAACTGCGCGCTGCTCTATTTGGTTGAGATCGGTTACAGTTGCTAGTTCGGGCGCAGAAATCGACTTGACAATACTCTTCATCTGAAAATCCAATCGTCTGGAACTGAGATTAGCCTACTTAAGTTGCTAGGCCATATCATCAGTTCAGCAGGGCATTATCCAGACAACCTTTTGAACAGTCTGGCTCGGAAGGATTTTGAAGCAGTTCCACCTAATACTAGGCTATCCTAGGTGGGGCCTGTTGGAGACTGATGCAGAGATTGAGAGAATACGACAGAAGAAGATTAGCGATCTTGTTCAAAGGAAGAGCGAGGTGACTAGGAGGCAGGAGCTGGGAGGCGATGGGAAGCCTGTGGTTTTGACGGATGAGACTTTTGAGAATGTGAAGAAGTAACCTTTCATGCTGGTTGACTTTTGGGCTGCGTGGTGTGGCCCTTGTAGATTGATTTCTCCTATTGTTGAGGAGTTGGCGCATGAGTATCAGGGCTCAGTGTGGGTTGGAAAGTTGAACGTGGACGAGAATCCTGTCACAGCCGATCGGTTCCATGTACAGAGCATTCCTACATTGATAATGTTCAAGGACGGTGTTCCTCTGGATAGGATCGTTGGTGCACTGCCAAAACACTTGATAGAATCAAGACTCAAGGCACACTTGCAAAGCTCTTAGCTCAACTGGGGAGTCATTGTGCTCTCTTGGTTGGCTTGCCCGATTTTTAGTCGTCTCTAGCTTGCTGAGCCAATGGAATGCTGATCTTTAGCACGCCATTCCTTATCCTAGCTCTCGCTTTGTCCGGATCTACTTTCACTGGTAGTGTGATGCTCCTCCAATATCTTTCAAATTCTAGTTCTTTCTGAAGGGTGCCACCAACCAATACCGTCACTGGCCTCTTCATTCGCGCGTCAATGCTGAGCACATCCTCACCAACCTTGACGGATACATTTTGTTTTTCCACTCCGGGAAGATCTATCAGAATGGACAATTGCCTTTTGCCAACCTCAATTCTGTAGAGTGGTTTGAGCGAGTTTCTCTCCAGATCGAATAGCCAGCTTATCGAGCTGGAGTAGGCCTCTTCGAGAATAGAATTGATCTCCCGCTCTACTTCCTCGATCGCATCCGATTCCTCGTCATCCCACAGCAATAGTTGGCACGTCCTAGGTGTAAAGGCTGGGAGTAGTCTCTTCCATCTTCTTCATATTCTCACGTGTTCTTGCCATGAGCTGGCGCATTCTTATCCGGATCTCCTCTGATTGTTTGACCAGATCGGTCACGTCGACCCCCAAGTGGAGCGTCTTGTTCAAGACTTCAATCACTGCCGCCGCGGCCCCTGGATCAGGAAACTGTGGATAGGCCTCGGCAAGAAGGGTGAGGTTAGGTTGGCCAAGCAACATGGATTGCTTGACAAGAACGGCATACGTACCGATCAGCATTCCTTCCTCGAAAGAGTCTGTACCATTCCGCTTTACGAGATCACTTAACCGACTGTCGCTTGCAAGCGCCAAAACGTGCGGCGTCTTCCCTTCTTCAGCATGCTCCATTCTTCCCTCGAAGGGGACGCTTGTAATACCAATTAGTAACTCGGAATTTTTCGTCTTAGCCCATCTCACGACTTCACTGCCTAGTTCCACAGCGAGCTTCGGTGGCAATGGCACTTCTGACATTATGATCGCGATGTTGTTCAGTCCTAGTATGCGGATGGGATTGTGTGGCTTTGACTCGTGAATTACTACAACGGGAGGGATCAGGTCCGATTCTATGTATCCAGCCTCCGGCAGCTTCATTTGCTGGGCTATGTACGACGCAGCGATTGTTCCAACAAGCCCGGCCTCCGGAACGCCAACTATCACATTGGGCTTGGAGATCCGTGAAGAGTCGTATTCCTTAATTTCCAAAGCTTATTCTCCACTTGCGCAGATGGCTATTCCGACGAATAATAAGCCCTCTCTAAGCATCTTAATGTCGCGACTCCGCATTGGGAATAAGTTCACTGCCAATTTAAGCTGATTACTAGGAGAATCATGATGCACACCTTAGGCTCGCTCATTGATTTCTGAGGTGATAAAGATCCAAGAAGGAAATCAACCAACTGTGCGAAGAGGATTCTCATTGGGTTCAGTGTTGTTGATCGTACTGTTGGTCGCTGCCGGAGTCGGTGTTCTCGCATACACTGTCGGTAATGCATTCGGACGAGTAGCTGTCAGCAATCCGATAAGCCAGCTTCTTCAGACAAGCGTGACCAATAGCTCGAGTTCGACAACCTCGCACAACTGTCCCAATGGGACATAGGACGGATTGAGGTTGAGTCAACCTTCCCTCCTCTTTTCTCGGGTTGCACGTCCGGCGGGTGGTTCGGCCTTAGTTATTTGTCTGGATCGATCGGGGGCTGACCCGTATCTTTCCGAGGGCCTGTTTGAAGTCCCCTATCAGATCATCTGTTCCTTCGATCCCCACCGAGAAGCGGATTAGCCCGTTTGTTATCCCGAGTTTCTGTCTGTCTGTGACGGACATTCCTGAATGCGAGGTCATCGCGGGCCTAGTGACCAAGGATTCCACTCCTCCTAGGCTCGGAGCGATTATTGGTAAGGTCGCGGCATGCATGAAGGATTCTGCGGCGTCCACGCCACCATGAAGCTCGAAACTCATCATGCCGCCATACCCGTCAAACAATCTCTGAGCTCTTTTGTGCTGGGGGTGATTATCAAGACCAGGATAGTTCACCTTGGCGACAGAGGGATGACTTTCTAGGAATTGCGCGATTCTCAACGCGCTAGCATTTTGATGCTTTACGCGAATGCACAGCGTCTTCATTCCCCTATGCAGAAGAAACGCAGCATGAGGATCGAGGCTCCCTCCAAGATGATTCAATCGATGAGTTATCTTCTCAACCAATCCTCTGCCACCAATAACGGCACCGGCGACGATGTCCGAATGTCCGTTCAAGTATTTCGTCGCGCTATGCAGGGAGAGATCGAAGCCTAATTCAGGCGGTCTGAAGTTAACCGGGCTAGCGAAGGTGTTGTCGATCACGGAGACCAATTTATGGGATCTTGCAAATTCTACTACGGCCTCAAGGTCGGGGACACCCATCAAGGGATTGCTGACTGTCTCAACATAGATTGCTTTAGTTCTCGGTTTCAAATTTCCTTCCCAAGAGTCTGGCTCGTTCCCGTCGATGAAATCGTAGGAAATGCCGAACTTCTCAAGATCCTTTGTAACAAAGTCATGGGTTCCTCCATACAAGCAGTCTTGAGCCAACAAGTGATCCCCATTCGCCAGTAGTGTGAGTAGAGTAGTGCTTATCGCTGCCATACCGCTCGAGGTGACAAGGGCATCCTCGGCATTCTCAAGCTGAGCCAGCTTCTCAGCTAATGCCTTATGGTTGGGAGTATTGTTCAAACGAATGTATCGGATATCATCGTATTTCTTCTCTCCCGCATACTCGAACATCGCAGACTGGAATATCGGCATAACAACAGCGCCATTGATCCGTGGACTCGGCTCGCCAGCATGAACTGTCTTGGTCTCAATGCTGCTCTCCTTCTTACGATGCATGGAAAACTACGCAATCGTCCACCGCGGAGAGACATTTGAAGTCTCACCCGTCGCACGCCGTGATCTGCTCTGAAGAAAGGAGAATGTCCTTTCTCGGACTAGACGTAGGCCTTTGCCAGTTTCCGTATCTGCAATTCCACGGCGTCCAGTTCCGAAAGCTTTGGTTCGTACGGCACCCCAACGACCATGCAGAACCAGGCCACCAATTCCTTCGAGTCCGCAAAGACAAAACAGTCCCATCATTAGTGGAAACTGTCCAGCCGTTCTCAACCTGCTCTATACTGAAAGAGGCCCGTACAGGTCTTACAGTGGCTCTCTTGTCCATACCTGCTCACGTTGAGCCTACACAGGTGACTTTCACCCGTCAAGAATATGAGAGTACTATTCCCCTAGCTCAAGTTGGAGTCTGCCCTCGCGAAGGCTGCTCTAGATCTTGTCCGAGTACCTTTACCTTGTGAAAAGCTCTGAACAAGCTCAAATCATAAGCCAGCTTTAGCCCTCCTGCTAGGATGAAGGGCGAACCGAGCCACAAGGTCTCGATGGCGTATCCGGCTAGGGAGGGACTGAAGGATTGTGCGATGGTTCTAGAGACATTTGTCAACCCTGCAGCCGGTGTCCTGTCGTCCTCAGGTACTATGCTCATCAAGAAGGACTGACGCGCCGGCACGTCCATTTGAGACAAAGACTGCCGGCTGAGCAACAAGAATACACCGACCGACACGGCTGGGGCGAAGGGAACGGCGAGAAGAAGTAGATTGGAGGGTATGTGAGTGAACACCATAGTTCTCAGCAGGCCAATCCTCCTGGCGATTCCTGCAGCGGCGAGAAACGAGACCGCTGTAACGATGCTCGCGGCCGCGAATATCAAGCCGAGCGAGGTGAGATCCAAATTGAACCGAAGGAGGAAGTAGAGGGAAAGAATGCTCTGACCAATGAAACCGCCCCCAAAAGCATCCACGGCAAACAGGGCTGAAAGCTTCACAACAATTGGCTTGGACTTTCCCGAGAGGAGCCTATCCTGTCTTCTCGAGGGGACGCGCTCTGCGTTGCTTGACACTGTTGAATAAAGAGCGGATCCTACTAGGCCAGAGACGAGATAGATTAGGAATAGAATTCTATAATCGGATGGAGCATATCCTATCAGGTGGGGTAGTCCCACCAGGATTGCTCCAATGGCAGTTGAAAGGTACCCTATCAGATTGTACAAGCTGAACGCCAATGTTCTGTGCCTAAGATCAGATGTCTGCGGTAGAATCGCTTGCTCCAGTGAGAGGTAAGGACCAACTTCGCCTGCACCCACCGTCATGTTGCCAACTACTCCTGCTGCCACCGGTGCCCACCAGGCGCTTGACGAAATCAACAGGGCGCCAGCGAGAGCGTCCATCAGAGCGAAGAAAATCAGCGTCCTCTTCCTTCCAAGCGAGTCAGCGACGAAACTGGCAACCAACGTGTACAATGCGCTGGAGGCGGTTGTAAGGCTCAAGACGACACCAATTAGAAAGAGATCGAAACCCAACTGCTTCAAGTAAACCGCGTACAAGACGCCAAGGAAACCGTAGGGGATTGTTCGAACGGCCTTCTCGACAAGAATTATCTTGCCGTCCCTGCCAAGCCAGTCCAACCTCATCGCGGACGCCTTCGATCGTATTTCTTCCTAGGATTTGTTACGGTCTGACGATTGATGCTTCTGATCGGGTACCCATTCTATTTCCATATGAATTTCTAGCTTGTGGTTTTCTTTGCCGTAGAAGAATTTGAGACCGATCGGTTCGGTGGGTGTTATCCGAACAGGTTTTTCCGTCGAGTCGGGAAAGAGACTCTTGGCCTCCACGTTGTCGCCGGATCGCAAAGCCTGGCCCAGCTGGCTGAAGAACCGGGCAAGTTCTAGCTTCCCAACCTCGCCCTTGTGTCGGAAGATTGATTGATGGGTTTCACGATATGTCTCGAGAATCTCGGTCATCTTCGTCCAGTAGGCCATTGTACTGCTGAGCTCCAAGCGTCCCTTGTCTGTTAATGCGTAGTGCTTGCGATCTGGAACATCCTCGCGAAACTCGATCCGGCTCGTAACAAGCTTGTTCTTCTCCAGCCTCTCCAGCGCAGGATAGATTGTTCCCGTCTTTGGCTTCCAATATCCAGAGAACCTTTTCTCCAATTCCCTAATAATCTCGTAACCGTACATCGGTCTCTCCGAGAGAAGCAGGAGCAGCCATAGTGAGACGGCCCCCACCTTCATTCCATGCGGCATTAACCTGGGCATTGGCCTACTCCTCCTACATGGACCAGTTAGGCTTATATGTGTAGATGATCTACCTACGGCTAAGTAGATAATCTACCATGAGTGAGAAACAAGCATGAAATGGGTAACCCGAGAAAAAGCAAAAGTCGACAGAATCGCCTGCCCCTGGCTTATCAAGAAGTTCGTGGACAAGAACCCAGAATTTCTCTTCGTCCCACCAGAAAGGATAGCTCAGGTGGTCAAAGAAACCGGAGCGATCGCCTACGACGCCAAGGATGTCGAACTAACCCACTACAAAGAGAACGAGAAGGAATACGTCAGCTTTGACGCCATCATCAAGAAGTACAAGCTCAAAGACCCTGCGTTGCTGGAACTAGCAAAAATTGTCCGCGGAGCAGATGCCAAGATCCCTGACACCCCCCCAGAATCAGCTGGGCTCGAAGCGATAGCACACGGATTTCGAAACCTAGCAAAGGATGACTTCGACAACATGCGACTACAATTCGCTACCTACGACGCACTCTACAAGTACTGCCAATTGAAGGTCGAAGGCACACAGAAACTAGAGTACAACGTGACTCAAGCCTCAAGGTAGTGCCTGAGATCGGCCTCCAACACTTAGGTTTCGTCCAACTCCCATCACATCTGAAGACTGGAGGCTTTGACCATGCAGCCGTACACGAAAAATCCGGCACTCTCTATGTAGCCCATACGGCCAATGACGCAGTCGACATCATCGATTGCGAAGAGGATAGATATCTTCGCTCGATCCATGGACTCACAGGGGTAGCCGGGGTATTAGTTTCCAACGACCACGACTTAGTGTTCACTTCCAACCGCGGCGAGAAAACCGTTGGATTTTTCCCCCACGGCAATGAGGACAAGCTGGTGAAGATCTCCGTCGGAGGATTTCCCAACGGATTGGCATACGACCCATCAAAGGGCCATCTACTAGCGGCGAATGTCTCCAAGGTCGACGACCCCCACCCCGTCACCATCTCTATCAACGATGTGAAAACCCGGTCGATGATTTCCGACATACCAGTACCCGGTCGAACCCGATGGACTGTCTTCGACCCTGAGTCCGATCAATTCTACGTTAACATTTCCAAACCTTCACAGATCATCGCAGTCAGTTCTACGGACCCTAAGCGAATCATGTCGAGCTACAATATCCCCGCCACCGGTCCGCATGGACTCGACATTGACCTAGCCAATAGGAGATTATTCTGCGCATGCGATCAAGGACAACTCTTCACCATTGACCTAAGGCTCGGCGGAGTGTCAAAAGCAGCGGACTTAGCAGGTCAGCCCGACGTTGTATTTTACAATAGCACGCTCAACCATCTCTATGTCGCCATCGGCGACCCAGGCCTCATCCAAGTTTTCGACACTAGGACAATGCGGCTTATTCAAACAGTGATGACAGAACCTGGGACGCATACAATCGGTTTCAGTCAAGCCCGAAACAAAGTCTACGCGTTCATGCCTGGTACCAATCGCACGGGGATCTACTTCGACCGGGTTTAGTCCTGTTAGATTCTTGAAATCGGTTGCGAGTTAACTAATTGCCGACGGGGGAACGATTCGGGGGACACAGAATGGCGGGAATATGTTGATGGCCAATATATCGACGCCGAACATATTGTCTCCCTCAAACGTAGCCGGACATCCATTCGCTGTTACCATCGCAAGGCTTCGACATGTTACGGAAAACCAAACTCTGTCGCCGAATGGTATACTTTGGCGAGAACATGGCAACTGAGGCCGAGCCGGAAACTCAAACCGTTGTAAATCAAGAAGCTCTTCCTGTAGAGTCTTGGATTAACCAGGCAGAGGCTGGTCAGGACATGCTGACCATGATCCTCAGCTTCCTTCAGGTACCTGGCCATGTTCTGCTAGTCCAAGGAGCCCCCGGAACTGGGAAGACGACTCTGGCCCTGGAGATTCTCCGCAGGCTGGTCGAAAGGCACAAGGTCTACGCATCAAGCAGAACCTCGCCGACCAAGCTTCGTCAACACTTTCCTTGGCTAGACGAAGTTATGGACACGATGTCAGGAAGGGTTGCCCGGGCAGAGTGGGTGGCCGAGTTTCAAGATCTTCGAGGACCTGAAGCTGATAACGTGTTCAACAAGGTCCTCCGACTAAAGCATTCAGGCCAGAAATCTGTCATGGTTATTGATAGCTGGGAAGGAGCGATCAGGAACGCGACAGACGAAGGCAGAGGAATGCTGGAGTCCGCGATCCTGTCAGAACTTGAGGAAAGCAAGATGAGTGTTGTCCTCATAACCGAGGGAGGGAAGACAGGAGATCTCGGACATCTTGTCGATGGAATAATCACATTATCCTCTGGAGAGATGGAAGGGAGAATCTCCAGATCGTTCACGGTAAACAAATTGAGAGGTTTTAGGGTTCCATTAAACAAGGGACTCTATTCCCTAGAAAATGGCCGCTTCTCACTCCTTCCGCCAGCCGCCCCTCATAACGGGACGATTGAGAGTCCGAAGCTCCCCCCGCCGATCCCTCATCCAAGTGGCATGTTCTCAACAGGTAGCGTCGACCTTGACGCCTTACTCGGCGGAGGAGTGAGACGAGGATCCTTCGTGCTCATCGATCTTGACAGCAACACCTCCCCCAGTACAGTGCAGATGTTTCTCAACATCATGAAGGCAAATTGGGTCAATCAGGGCGGTAGTTGTTTCATCTTACCACTTGCCAGTGTGAGTGCTGACTCTGCCGGGGAGATGCTTAGACCTTACATCGGAAATGAGGCGTTGGACGACAGGGTCAGAATAGTAGATTTCAATCTAGATTCTACTCCCAAGAAATGGAAAGTCTCTCTGAAAGGAAAGCTTTCGACCGACATGGTATCATTCATGGCCGGATGGAAGACCCTCGACGACATATCATCACCGAAAATGCTGATGATCGACTATGACAAGGTCCAACAGATATACGGTGAGGATCTATCCCTACCAGGATTCACAGAAATATCTGCAAATATGCGCGACTACGGCGCACTCAATATTGGATTAGCGTTTAGACACACGAAAATCAGGGATGACTTTCTCCGGATCGCAGACTATCATCTGAAAATCCGAAGCGGCGAGGGGTCCTTCCTCGTATTCGGTGTAAAACCATTCACTCCAATCTGTGGAGTCAAGTTCGACATTGGAAAAGGATACCCAGCCCTCAAACTCGTACCTATGGTTTGATCGAATCTTGAAAGAGGAAACAATAGCTAGTAGAGGATTGCTTTGAAGAACACCGAATCGACGATTGAGCCCCGTTCGTCTGAAGACATTGTAAGCAGGTTTGATCCGTCGTCAAAGATATCCTTGTTCTTGGCGAAGTTTCCGGAATACGTCAAAGTTCTACGCTTAGCAATTAATCATGAGGACTCGGCTGCGAACGTGCCCAACTACCAAGGCTGGCAGTGGCATGACGTTCAGGCTCATCCCACCAAACTCATAAGACTGGTAACCGAAGGGATCGCGAAGATCTGTTGGAGGACGAGAAATTCGACTTGTTATTTGTTGAGGGATTCTGACGCGGTAAGGAAAGCGATCAAGAAGCCCCCTATCCACGCGAACAGAGAATCGGTGGAATAGATAGTATCCCACAATATCAAAATTACTAGTAGGTTCGATTGCCGTTGCCCTACACTCAACCGACCTAGAAAAGTAACCAACATAAGAAGTCGAGATTGCTTCTCTTCTTCAAGAGAGGGATCTAGAAGCACTATGTTATTTTGATCGATATTGTCAGGAGTTATCAGTGGCTATGACCTTATAGTCGAGATGTGTCGACGCTATAATGGTCTCAGCACGTGATTGACTACCCACAGCTCCTCTTGATGGGAGCGATCGCTGGGTTCACTGTCTTTCTCGGCTTGCCCGTCGCAATACTACGAAATGTCAGCGCGAGGGCGAAAGGATTTCTCAACGCGGTGTCTATCGGCATCCTAGTCTTCTTGATATCCGACGTCCTTGCAAACGCGTGGACTACTGTTAAGGACGCAGCATCCAGTGCCTATGCGGGTCAGTCAAGCGAAACCATTGCTTTACTCGATCTTACTGTGATGCTTGCCGGATTAGGCCTCGGACTCTTCATGCTAACAGCTTACGAACGACGATACGCCAAGGCTCTGATTGTAGCCTCGGCGGAAACGCAGAAGGTTGTCGTTTCTACGGAAGAAGTCGTGGATACTCAGGATTCAAACCGTAAGAGGATACTCCTGCAACGACAGCAAGTAGCCGAGCTTCTCGGGAACCCGTACAATCTGGCAACAATGATAGCAATGAGCATCGGACTACATAATTTTGCTGAAGGGTTAGCAATTGGACAATCCTATGCCTCGGGAGCAGTCTCACTCGCCGTTCTCCTCGTAATAGGATTCGCAGCTCACAATGCTACAGAAGGCTTCGGAATCGCGGGCCCCCTGGCGGCAAGTAACGAGAGACCAACACCTTCCTTTCTAGCCAAGATGGGCCTGATCGCAGGCGGCCCAACCTTCCTCGGCACATTGATAGGTAGCATCACCGCCTCAACATTCACCAAGATCCTCTTTCTCTCGCTCGCTGCTGGGGCCCTAATCTATGTGACATTGTTCATGTACAATTCAGGAAGGAGACAAACAACCAACGATGTCATGATGCTGGGAATATTCATCGGTATCCTGGCTGCGCTTCTAACTGACCTAATCGTTTCTCTAGGCGGACTCTAGATAAGAATCATGGAAGCGTTCTAGTTCCCGAGGCTCAGTTCTGTTTGAGGCAAAACATGCTTGAGCTCTGCTCGACCTGAAGTGTGAACTGGTTCAGGAATCCCTGTCGGCCGAGCACATAAGGCACTGAGTTAGAGAGCATTATCGCAATCGGAATCTGGACAGTATGCATGTTTGCAAGCGTTAGACTTACAGTATGAATGTATCCTACTTCGCTCTGGCCGTAGACACTTCCCAATTCGACTGGATTCCCACTGTATGGATTGACTCCGAGCTCGGTTGCCAGTTCTCTTGGAGCGGCACTGATGTATGCACCTGTGTCGACTGCCATTGTAACGGTGACAGCCCGGCCCGCATTTGCCAATGTGGCTTGGAGAACTAGTCCATCCCTGGAACTCGTACTCCAGCAGACGCTGCCGTTAGCAGATTGGATTGGTTGATTATTCGTGCCTGTCAGCCGCGAGACGAGTGTCCGCAACTGACTGTAAGCGGAGCTTGCTACGAGATAGCCTGCGTAGCTAGCTCCTAAAGCGAGCCCTATCAGTAATACTGCAACAAACAAGTGCCTAAAGGGTGGGCTCATCGAGCGTCCAGTGTTCGCCCTGTTCTCGTCTGCCATCTGATCAGATTCTTGAACCTCCTCCTTCAATTTAAACAAATTCCTTGGACAAATGAGATACTTGCAGAGACCATAGCACCGGGATATCCGGTGACTCGTTTGAGAAGGACAGATGAAAAATTAGGTGCTGATCAAACTCGTCTCATTCCGATACTATACATTGCTCTCCTGGTGGTTGCCGGAGCAGCTGCAGTGGTTTATGGAGTTGCAACAGCCTTCACAGGCGCTGGCTCTATCCTCACAGGCAATCTTCTCCAGACTACAAGCAATAGTGACATCGCGGGTTCGGTCATA
>Ga0209376_1002833_pt1 | contig 16186 bp, 16 predicted proteins | sample GraSoiAngelo_134_FD_185891 | JGI IMG/M metagenome (GOLD analysis project Ga0209376, IMG submission 185891) | Grasslands soil microbial communities from the Angelo Coastal Reserve, California, USA - 14_0929_05_30cm (SPAdes) (version 2) | ecosystem: Environmental > Terrestrial > Soil > Grasslands ... | reverse complement strand
CTCCGGGTTGGATGACTGCGCGCGCGCACCGGACGTGCGTGTCGCTTCCTCGACGCCAGCTGTATTGACGCCGCCTGTGTTGGTACCGGCTGTGTTGGTACCGGCTGTGTTGGCATCGGCTGTGTTGGTACCGGCTGTGTTGACACTCGCTGTATTGACGCCGGCCGTACTGGCTCCGTTCGCAGGCGCCGTGCGATCCGGCTGCACGTCGGGCTCCTTCTGCGGCGCCTTGTGTGTCGAGTTCGTTGCCGACTCTCCGCGGCGCTCGCCGTTTCTATGATGAAGCTGCGCCCCGGTCGTGTTGGGGAGGGCCGTTGGCGCGAGGCGCTGCGCTGTGGGAGGCACGTTCGGCCGGATGGACCCCGCGCCTGACTCGGGCGGTAGCGCGGCTACTATCGGAGCCCCTTCCGATGGCGTGGACGGCGGCCCGGAGCGTTGCCTGGCCAGGGACGATGGCGGCGCCAGGCTCCAGAACAGGATCGGAATCGTCAGGGCTACGGCGACCGAGGTCAGTACCACGGCCGACATGACGAGGCCATGGACGTTACTGACGATCTCGGTGGGGGAGACGCGCGGCCGAAACGGCGAAAATGTGGCCCTCGGTTTTGCGACGCGTTCTCGAGCCGCTGGATCTGCGCTCAGCCCACGGCAGCCGGAGCAGTCGGGCAACGCGGCCCGGAGAGGGGCGGCACATGAGGCCTCGTGCTGCCAGTTCTTGGCGCATTCAGGGCAGAAATGGAAGTGCGCTCCTCGTCGGGCCCCGGGTGCCGGGGCCGCGTCTGGTGCCGGGAAGCACCAGGGACAGCTGGCGGCCCAACCGTCGAGACACCGACCTTCGTGATCCCATTCGCCCGCGCATGTATTGCAGTAGTGCGAATGGGGCTCCCGGACGAGCAGGTCCTCGCGTCCGGAGCACACCGGACAATCCCCTTCGCTGACGAGTGTGAGGTCCCCGGTCTCCGAATCGTGGACAGGGATCTCACAGACGAGGGCCGTCGGCCCCGCATGCTGCCACCGATGGCCCTCACGGCATCGATGGGGATGCTCGGCGTCCCGGCTACCCATCAGCGACTTGCGCGCCGGAGCCTTTCGACCACGGCCTCGTTGCCAGGCGCAAGCAGCAACGCGCGCTGAAACGCCTCGCGCGCCAGCTGCTTTTGGCCAAGCTGGATGTAGCACCAACCGATCGCCTCTTGAAGCTCGGGTGAATCCGGAGCAGCCAGGCTGGCCCTGATGAACATCGCGAGAGCTTCGCGGTAGCGTCCGACGTGGTAGAGGCTCGAGCCCACCTTCGCTCTCAGGATCTGCGCTTCCGCCGGTTCCTTGGCGATGAGCGGCTGCGATCCTCGTAGCGCCTGTTCGAGGGGCGGCAGGGCAGCACCGTACTGGCGCAGCTCGAACAGCGCCGACCCCAGCCCGTTCAGGGCATCGACATAGTCCGGATTTCGGTCCAGAGCCGGACGGAACGCCGCGATCGCCAGATGGTTTCGCTTGAGACGAAACCGACTCCACCCGAGGCCGTTGTACAGGCCCGCCCACGTGGGCTGACGACGCAGTGCGATCTTGAACGAGACGATGGCGCCCCTGAAGTCGCTGAGGAAGTACTCGGACCACGCGAGGAGCGAGCGCGCCTGGTCATGGTCGGGATACATGGCGGTCGCCTCGCGCAGCGACTCCCGGGCTTCTTCGTACTTCCCCGCCTCGAAGAGGGATCGGCCGCGAGCGAAGCTCGTCTCCGCTCGCATCCCACGCCAGGCGCTCTGGAAGAGACCTGACGACACAGTCGAGCGCGAGGTCGATGCCGACACGCGCCCACCGGGCCGATCGCCCGCCTCCTCGGCGGCCTCCCAAGCGCGCTCAGCCGCGTCGCGCGCGCGCAGCGCCTCGCGACGCGCGAGGACATCGCGATCGGGAAGCGAGGCGTTCGCGATGCGCGCGGCCTCTGCCGCCGCTCGTTCCGCCTCACGCGCCGCGTCGGCGGCGGTCCGGGCCGAGTCCATCGCGGCATCCGCAACATCGCTGGCAAGGTCGAACTGCACCTCGGATCGACTTCCGGCCTGCCGCTCGCCTATTCGCTGCGCCGCGTCCGCTGCGATGGCGGCCAGACGCGCGGCCTCCGCGGCGGCCCTCGCCGCGTGCCGGGCCGCGCGCTCCGCGAATGAAGGGATCTCTTCGGGACCAGGGTCGCTCCCGAAGAAACCAGTCTGCGACGGGTCAGCAACCCCGCCGGTGCCGATTCCGGTGTGGCCCACAGCACCGATACCTACCGCGGACGTGCCAACACCGGCGCTGACGCCGTTGACTCCGGAGCTGTCGACGTCAACGCTACCGCCGACGCCGACGCCGCCAGAACCGACGCCGATCCCCGCGCTCGCCCCGGTGCCGCTGACGCCCGCAGTACCGCTGACGCCCACGCCGCCGGCTGAAGCGCCCACGCCGGCACTGGCGCCGGTACCCCCAACCCCAGCAGCACCACTGACGCCCACGCCGCCGGCTGAAGCGCCCACGCCGGCACTGGCGCCGGTACCCCCAACCCCAGCAGCACCACTGACGCCCACGCCGCCGGCTGAAGCGCCCACGCCGGCGCTCGCCCCGGTGCCGCCGACCCCCGCGGCACCACTGACACCCACCCCGCCGGCCGCGGCGCCTACGCCGCCGCTCGCCCCGGTGCCGCCAACGCCCGCCGCACCGCTGACGCCCACCCCGCCGGCCGCGGCGCCTACACCGCCGCTCGCCCCGGTGCCGCCAACGCCCGCCGCACCGCTGACGCCCACCCCGCCGGCCGCGGCGCCCACGCCGCCGCTCGCCCCGGTGCCGCCAACGCCCGCGGCACCGCTGACGCCAACGCCGCCGGCCGAAGCGCCGACTCCGCCGCCGCTACCGCCCACACCGGCCGAAGCGCCCACCCCACCGGCCGAAGCGCCCACTCCTCCGGCGCCAGCGCCGGCGCCCGCCCCCGGGCCGGCGGTGCCGGTTCCCGGCGAGAGGGTCACGGTGGTGAGGAGGAACGAGACGAGCAGAGCGAGAGACGAACCGTAAGCTCGTGAGCACGATGAGCTGATCCGGTACGACATGGCACTCCCCATTTGGCCGACGCGAAGGATGCGATCGGCGACTCCCACCTTGACGCTGGCGTCCTAGACTGCCAATTGGGAAAGTCCCGGAGCCAAGACAAGGGAATTCCCGGATCGGTTCAGGAGTCTGGCTCCAGATATCGTGCGCCCTGTGACGATCGCAAAAAGTGCTCGGGCAAAGGGGGCGACGCGCCTGCGTCTGGGCCGACTAACGGGCTGTAAGTCCTCGATCTAGCTCAGCCGGCATCAGGACGGCCGCTGGCTTCGGAGCCGCGTTCCCGAGCCTTTTCTCCTTTGTGTCTGCGGCGGCCCCCGGCACACTAGAAGAGAGCGACAAGGTCTGTCGTCGGGCTTGCCTTGGAGGATCGAAAGTCGGTGACCGTTCAGTGAAGCTCCGCGAAGCCGCGAGCACCATCTTCGCGCTGACCGCCATCCTGCCGCTGCTGGTCTTTGTGTACTTCATGTGGCGGTTCGAGCGGCTTGAATCGACAGAAGCCCAGATCGGAATTTTCTGCGCCCTCGTCATCGCGCTGCTCGGCTACGTCCTCTTCCGCCGGCTCACGCAGCGGGTCGCCGACCTCGGACACGCGCTCGGACAGGCGATGGTCCCCGCCGAGAAGCGCGTGGCATCCGCGCCGGCGCCCGCCGGCAAGAAATCCGCGTCGGCGGCGGTGCCCGGGCTCGGTCAGGTTAACGAGATCACCGAGATCGCGCAGGCCTTCGGACGCATGCTCGTCGAGCTGCGCGCCTCGACCGAGCGCCTCGAGGATCTCGTGTTCAAGCTCGGCGCGCTTAACGACATGGTCGAGATGGCCGCGCGCATCCCGCGCATCGAGGACCTGCTCTCCCACGTGCTCGAGCGCACCATGCGCGCGGTCAGCGCGGGCATCGGGTCGATCATGCTCCTCGACCGCGAGCGCCGCACCCTCCGCATCGCCGTCGGGCGCGGGCTCCAGGAGACCGGCCGCGGGCCCGTCGAGGTTAAGGTCGGCGAGGGCATCGCGGGCAAAGTCGTCGAGATGGGCGAGGCGGTGGTGGTCGAGGACATCGAGAAGGATCCGCGCTTCGGTCAGGCGAGCGACCCGCGCTACGGCGGCGGCTCGTTCATCTGTATGCCCTTGCGCGTAGCCGAGCGGATCGTCGGCGTCGTCAACCTGTCGAAGAAGGAAGTGGCGCCCGGCACGACCGGCGTCTTCAGCCAGACCGATCTGCAGTTCCTCAACGCGCTCGCCACCTACACGGCCTACGCCGTCGACAACGCGCGCCTCTTCGAGGAGGCGCAGCAGGCCACGCAGCGGCTGCAGGAAGTCGTCGAGGACCAGAAGCTCCGCCTCACGCTCGCCCAGCAGCAGATGATCCAGGCCGCGAAGCTATCCGCGCTCGGCGAGCTCGTCGCCGGCGTCGCCCACGAGCTCAACAATCCGCTGACGGTGCTGGTCGGCGCGAGCGACATCCTCGAGCAGCAGGCGCCCGAGGGGCTCAAGGAATACGCCCAGATGATCCGCGAGTCGACCGACGCGGCCCGCTCGATCGTTCGCGGCCTCCTGACCTTCGGCCGCCAGATGCCGCTCGAGCGTCGCCACGTGATGCTGGACGAGCTCATCGACAAGGTCCTGGCGCTCACCGCGGCCGACCTGCGGATCGAAAGCGTGAAGGTCGAGCGGGACATGGAACCCGGTCTGCCCCCGGTGTGGGCGGACGGCAACCAGCTCCAGCAAGTGCTCGTCAACCTCGTGACGAACGCCAAGCAGGCGATGGCCGAGATGCCGGAAGGGCAACGCGGCCTGAAAGTCACCACCCGGGCGCTCGGCACGGACCGCGTCCGGATCTCTCTCGAGGACACCGGTCCCGGGATTCCCGCCGACGTCCTGCCCAAGATCTTCGACCCCTTCGTCACGACCAAGGGCTCGGCGGGCACCGGGCTCGGGCTCAGCATCTCCTACGGGATCATCCGCGAGCACGGCGGCCACATCACCGCCGACAGCCGGCCGGGCCACGGCGCGACGTTCACGATCGATCTGCCCGTCGGCGGCGCCGCCGGGTCCGCCCCCCACGAGGCCGGGCCGTCGGTCAACCTCAACGGCAAGCGGATCCTCATCGTCGAGCACGACCAGGCCGTGCAGAAGATCCTGCTCGAGCACCTCGAACCGACGGGCTGCACGGCCCTCACCGTCGCCCGCGCCGACGAGGCCCGCCAGCACCTCCGCGACGGGATCGATCTGGTCGTCGCCGACTTCAACCTGGACGGGGTCGACTGGCTCGAGCTCCTTGGGCAGGTCGCGGCCCGCGGCACCGCGGTCGGCCACCGGTTCATCTTCATCACCGCCGGTCCCGTCGGCGAAGCGGCCGACAAGGCACTCCGCGCCGCCGGGGCGGCCCTCCTCTACAAGCCGTTCACCGGACCCCAGTTCATCGACGCCGTCCGCGCGACTGCTAGCTAGTGGGCTCGCCAGCAGAAATTTCTTCCGGTTGCCGAGGCGCCGCCACTACCCTGGTGGCTGAATCTGCCGAGTTCTCGCGACTATTACCGAGAGGGGCCTGATGTTCTTACACAAGTTCTCGAGGGACCTCGCGATCGACCTGGGCACGTCGAACACGCTGGTGTTCGTCCGGGGCGAGGGCATCGCCCTCAACGAGCCCTCGATCGTCTCGATCCACGTGGGCGACCACTCGGTCCTCGCGGTAGGCAACGAAGCCAAGGCGATGATCGGGCGCACACCCCCGGAGATCCGGGTCATCCAGCCGCTCAAGAACGGGGTCATCGCTGACTTCGAGATGACCGAGCGGATGCTGAGCTACTTCATCACCCGGACCCAGCGCTGGCTCCGAACCGTCCTCAAGCCTCAGGTCGTAATCGGGGTCCCGGCGGGAATCACCCAGGTCGAGCGGCGTGCCGTCCGGGATTCCGCGCTCCAGGCGGGCGCCCGCGAGGTCTACCTGGTCGAGGAGCCGGTGGCGGCGGCGATCGGAGCGGGGTTACCGGTGCTGGAGCCCGGCGGGAACCTGATCGTGGACATCGGCGGCGGTACCACCGAGGTCGCGGTCATCTCGCTCGGGGGGGTCATCTTCTGCACGTCGGTCAGGGTCGCGGGCGACGAGATGAACGAGGCGATCTTGCAGCACATCAAGAAGCACTACAACCTCCTGATCGGGGAGCGCCAGGCCGAGCATCTCAAGCTGACGCTCGGCTCCGCCTGCCCGGGCGAGGGGCCCGCGCGCTCGGTGGAGGTGAAGGGGCGGGACCTGGCAGACGGCATCCCGAAGACGATCACCCTCAACGAGGACGAGATCCGGGAGGCGCTCCGCGAACCGGTCACGACCATCGTCGAGACGGTCCGCACCTGCCTCGAGCGGACTCCGCCCGAGCTGGCCGCGGACCTGGTCGACTCGGGCATCGTCGTCACCGGCGGCGGCAGCCTCCTGCGAGGCTTCGATCGCCTGCTCGTCCAGGAGATGCAGCTGCCAGTGAAGATCGCCCCGGACCCGATGTCGTGCGTCGTCCTCGGGCTCGGGCGGATGCTCGACGAGATGGACCTCCTGCGACGCGTCGCCGAGCCGGCGTGATGGCATTTCTTAGGCCGATGACGGTCCTCATCCCCTCGCGCCGCGCGTACCGCTCGGGCGTGGCCCCGAGCCGTCCGGCCCTGTTCATCGTGTCGCGCGACCTTCCCGCGCGCTACAACTCTCTGGCATTCGCGTTTGACGGCGACCGCGGCGTGCGCGTGATCTTCGACCGCCGCCGGAGTGATCGTCGTCGGCAGGAGCGGACGCAGGAGGTCGAGCGCCGCAAGGAAGAGCGCCGGTCGGCAGACCGCGACGAGACGATGCGCGTGACCGGCTGGGTCCAGGTCGACCCCTAGTTGTCAATCCACTCCTTCAGGAAGCGTCCGTAGCAGTCGCGCTCGCCCGGCATCTTCGGCCAACCCGCCAGCAGCCGCGCCGACGCGAGCAGCAGCCGATCTCGCAGATGCGTCGAGTTCTCGCCGTACTCCTCGAACGTCGAATGCGTGATCTTCTGGTTGTGCGGGTCGTCCTGGAACTTGCAGGCCGTGACGGCCACCGCGCCGAGATAGGCGGCCCGGTCCGCGCCGGACTTGAGATAGGCGTCGGCCAGCGCGGTGGTGCGTGCGACGTCGAACGCCAGGATCGCCTCGTCGAGCTCCTGCAAGAGCTCCTGCGGCGAGCGACCCGTCCGGTCGAGCCCGACCCGCTCCCGCTCGAGCACCGAAGTGTGGAGCTTGTTCGAGCGCGCGACGTCGTTCACGAAGTTGGCCATCATGTACAGCACGCGCGCCTGATAGGGATTGTTGCTCGTCCGCATCCAGTAGTTCGCCACGTTGCAATAGTCGAACGGATGCTGACCGTCGGTGAACTGCCGCGGCACCGTCGTCCGCAAGATCAGCTCGGCCGCGCCGACCTGGATGGTGTCGCCGAGGCTCCTGAGCGACTTGCCGTTGCGCAGGTGCGTCGTGACCAGATTCCAGATCGTCGGCGCGTCGGCGTCCATGAGGAGCTGCACCATCTCCTCGACCTCGGCCGGTGTGAGCGACGTGGTGTTCGTCTGCGTGAGGCCCTTGCCCGAGTCCGGGAACTCGGCGCTCACCGTCACGCACGCCGCATCGTAGAGCGAGTAGTACAGCGGGCCGACCGCCATGTCCGGCACGCAGATGTAGAAGACGCCGCGCGATCGGTCCCAGCCGATGAGGTCGGCCAGGTCCGTCGCCGCACGGGCCCGCAGGGCCTTGTGCCCGGTGTTCCGCGCCTTGCGCCCGGCCACGGTATCTTGAAGGTCGATCAGGCCCAGGAAGAGCATCTGATCGCGGAGCTGAGCTCGCGCGCTCTCGTCCTGGGCCAGGCCCAGGAAGAGACCGTACGAGTGCTGCACGTCGCCGCTCATCGTCGCCACCATGTGGGCGTGCAGCCGCTCCTCGAGCGGACCTTCCTGCACGATCGGCTGCTGCTCCTGGTGCCACACGACCGGTCCGTTGCTCGGCGGCGGGACGTTCATGCCCTTCATCGTCGCGTACCGGCCGGGGTAGCGGCCGAGGAGCTGGTTCCAGATATCGAGGCCCGCCGGGATGTACCAGACCCCCTGCAGGAACGGCAGTATGCGGTACGGCTCGGGCAGATACGGCGCGAGGCTCGCCGCGGTCCGCAGGCCGAGAACCGTGTGGTCGTTGTTGATCAGCGTGATCTGCCCGTCGCGAACGTTGATGTGGCTCGGCACCTGTACGAACGGCGCCTCGGCCGTCGTCACGGCGTCCAGCGCGTCGCTCAGCGACTGCCCGTCCCGCTTCACCATCCGGAAAAAGAGGTCGGTCGTGCGCAGCTGATCGCGCTCCAGGATGGCTTCCGTCAGCAGGCCCAAGGACTTGGTCATGGCTCTCTCCCCGCGATATCGTGCTCTGGGCGCGGACCCGCCGTCAAGGGTCCTGGCGCCGCGGCTCGAGCTTCGGCCTACGGCGCCTCGACTCTGATCGGAGGACCGACCGCAGCGTACGACACGAGGACCTTGCCGATCTGCGTGTCCGTGTTGAAGAGCCCCATCGCCGCGATCCTCCGGTGCTCGGCCTCCGCGACCTTGCCTACGCCCTCGGCGTAGAACGTATACAAGGTGTCGCGGACTGCGACCACCGCGAGGATGTCGATCTGATACTCCGTCTTGATCAGCGCCGCGCGGAAGGCACCGGCCGGCGTCGTGACGCGATAGACCCCGGCGTACACGGTCGTCGCGCGTATGCGCCCCGTGTACCACTTGACCGCCGGATTGTTCACGCTGTAAACGTCCATCCGACCGTCGAAGACCCGCGACTCGCCCGGTCCCAGCCCCGCGATCAGATAGCTGAGCGGCGGCTCGAAGTAGACGAGCGCCTTGTGCGTGTGCGTGATCTGGCTCGGGAGAACGAGACCGCCCCCGACCACCTCGCGCAGGTACAACGTGGAGTCCTGGCCGATCGTCCGCTTCCAGGTCTCGCCGCGCGCCGTGACGCTGATCAGCGCGAGGCTCTCCACTTCCGTCTGGCCGCGCCGCGCGCCGGACGTGATCCGGTACCGCCACTCGCCGGTTTCCCATCGCGCGAGCCTCACGGGGTCTCTCATGGTCGGCGCCGCCAACTCCGGAGCGCCGATGACGCTGTCGCCGAGGACGTGCAGCAGTTCGTCCCCGGCCAGGCTCGGCGACAGGCTTTGCGCGCTCACCGTCGCGGGCAAGCTTCGGAGCATCGGCAAAATCCCGAACGTCGCGCCGAAGATGACAGCCGTCAACACGCGTACGGTCCGCGCTCCGAGCATGGCGAGTGCGAAATGATACCGCCGCTCACGAAAGCCGCAAAAAGGCCGATTGCCGGTTGGGGCCCGATGCTCACCGATTGGCACACTCACTGCCCTCTGGACAGCAGAGCGTGATGTGACTCCAGCCGAACGGCTGGTCTCGAAACTCGACGATGGAGAAGTTAATGGCGAAACGGATTGTGGTGCCGGTCGAACGAACGGCAGCCTCGACGGCGTTCCGGTCGAAACGTCGGTGGTCTTCGGCGATCGCGCTGTCGAGATCGGCGTCAAAGCGGAGTGCTTCAACGCCGATCTCGTGGTGATGCCGCTGCCACGCCGACACCGCCCGGCGGTGTGGATGTCCGCGATCGCGCGGCGCCTGCGCGCGCGGCGGCCCGCGAACCCGACCGACGTCCTGCGGGTCTGGGCCCTGCGGCCCGAGCCGATGGTCTGAGGCTGAGGCTCAGCCCAGGGTCGAGTCGACGATGGCCAGCGGCTCGGTTCCCTGGACGAGCGTCGCCTGCGTCACGCCGATCATGCGCCGCGCCTCCGTCTCCGGGATCTTCATCGGTCCGGGGGACGGTGCGGCGCCCGGTGCGGGCTGGGGAAACGCCGTCGACATCGCGGTGTGGAACCGCACGGTGCCCTCGACCTTCGTCATCACCTGGTGGATGTGGCCGTTGAGCACGGTGACGGAGCCGAAGCGCCTCAGACCGGCCAGCGCCCGCTCCGCGTCCTCGGTGACCCAGCCCCACTGCGGATAGACCGCCCACAGTGGGACGTGCGCGAAGACGACGATCGGCGTGCTGGCCGAGAGCGGCGCCAGGTCCTTCTCGAGCCACTCGATCTGATCCTGACCGAGCGCGCCGATACCCTCGCCCTTGTATTTGAGCACGTTGACGAGCCCGACGAAGTGCGTACCCTTGTAGTCGAAGCTCTGCCAGCCGCGCTCGCCCACCGTGCCCTTCCCGTAGCGGGCCAGATATTCCTTGCCGCCGTCGAGGAAGACGTCGTGCTCGCCGGGCACGTAGAATATGCGCTCGGTCTTCACCGACTTGAGCATCTCCGCGAGCGTGTCGAAGGCGCCGGGCTTCTGGCCGTGCGTCTGGTCGCCCGTGTGCAGGACGAAGGCCGGCGCCGGGCGCAGCGCGTTGACGCGATCGAGCAGCTGCTGGAGCGTCGCCGCAGCGTCGCCGTTGGCCTGGCCCTTGAAGCCGATGTGCGTGTCGCTGATCTGCACGAAGCTGAAGCCGCCGGGCGCCGGGTCCGCCGCCTCCGCCGGGCGGATCATCCGCGAGGACAGCACGCCCCCGGTCGAGGTCCAGACGAGCGCCGAGCCCGTCCACGCCATGCACTGCAGGAAGCCGCGACGATCGAGTCGATCCATGTGCCCCTCCACGCGCGCCGGGCGCGCCGTGAGATTGGTCGAGCGCGCTACTTCACGATCACGGTCGCGCGCATCTTCGGGTGGAGCGCGCAGAAGTACTCGTACGCGCCCGGTCGGGTGAACGTCTGCGCGAACGTCTCGTCGTTGCCGAGACCGCGCGAGGCGAACGCGCCGGTCGTGGACGTGATCGTGTGGGTCTCCTCGTCGTGATTGACCCACGTGACCGTCGTCCCCCGCGGGACCTCGAGCGCCGCCGGCGCGAACTTGAACTCCTTGATCCCAACCGCCACCGTGCTGGCTCCTCGCGCCTGAACCGCCAACGCGGCCAGCGCGAGCCCGATCGAGACCGCCGTCGCCTTCTTCATCGCACCCTCCTCCGATGTCCTCACCCCTGCCAACGCGGGGGCGGTCCGACCGTTCCCGGGGAACGATTCGCCGCCTCGCGCGTTGCGGGCTACGAGAGGCCTTCATCCCGGTGCTATCGTGGACGCGTGGCGAGCGGGAGACGGGCGGCGTGAGCACCCTGGCGAACCAGGCGTTGGCCTACGTCGACGTCCTGCACAACCTGGCGCGCTATCTCACCGGCAACGAGACGGATGCCGAGGACCTGGTGCAGGAGACCTACGCGAGGGCGCTCCGGGCCGAGCACCAGTTCACGCCGGGCACGAACTTGAAGGCCTGGCTGTTCCGCATCTTGCGGAACACGTTCTTGAGCTCGTACCGGCGCCGCCGCAACGACCCGACGGTGGGCGGGCTCGACACGGTCGCGGCGGAGGCGGAGGGCATGGCGCCCTCCGACTGGCTCCTGGGCGACGTCGAGCTCGATCGCCTGCGCAAGGTCGTCGCCGAGGAGATCGAGGCCGCGCTGATGACGCTCTCGGAGGAATCGCGCACGGTGATCCTGCTGGATCTGGAAGGCCTGACGGAGGTGGAGGTGGCCGACGTGGTCGGCTGCGCCGTCGGCACGGTGAAGTCGAGGCTCGCGCGCGCCCGCGCGACCCTGCGCCACAAGCTCAAGGACTACGCGCGGTGAGCGACGGATGAGGTGCGACGAAGTCCGGCTGCACCTGCTCGACTATCAGGAGGGCCGTCTGCGGCCCGAGGCGCAGAACGCCGTGCGCGCTCACCTCGACGGCTGTTCCGACTGCATCCGGGCCGACACCGTCGAGCAGGAGCTCACGCGGCTGCTCGAGCAGCGCCTGCCCCAGCACCCCGCCTCGCTCGCGCTCAAGCGTCGGCTCGCCGCCCGGTGGGCCCAGCCGTCCTCCCCGCGCTCGTGGTGGAGCCGCTGGCGAGCGTCGCTGGCGCCGGCGCTGGCCGCGACCGCGGTGGTTCTCGTTGCGGCGCCGCTCGTCTACTACGAGCGCGCGGCGTCGCGCGCGGCGCGCGAGCAGACCGCGATGGTGGCCGAGGCGGTGAACGACCATCTGCGTCTGCTGGCCAGCCCGCGGTCGCTCGACGTCGAGAGGGGCGGCCTGCACCAGGTCAAGCCGTGGTTCGCCGGTCGACTGGATTTCGCGCCGGTGGTCACCTTCGAAGGCGACGCCGACTTTCCGCTGAAGGGCGGCAGCCTCGGCTACTTCCGCGACCGGAAGGCCGCGGTGTTCGTCTACGCGCGCCGGCTCCACCCGATCTCGCTGCTCGTGTTCCGCGCCGACGACCTGCCGTGGCCGTCGCGGGGCCTCACGCGCCTCGACGGCGTCGACGCGTCGATCGCGGCCGACCGCGGCTTCAACGTGATCGTCTGGCGCCGCGGCCAGCTCGGCTACGCGCTGGTCTCCGACGTCGACGCCCGCGAGCTCGCGGCGCTCGCCGCGCGGCTCACCGGCGGGTCCTAGCGCACCCTTTCACCAAGCAAAGAACCGCGACGGAGCGCGGGCGCGATGCGGCGGACGCCCACCGTCGCGGCCCGCGGCCGAACGGTTCTGTCCGGATCCGATGCGGCTCTTTGACGGCGGGCACACTGCATGTGCGCGCCGCCTCCCGGATTTGCTAGCTGGCCGTCAGGAGCCGGCCGAACCCGGCGACCGGCTCGCGGACACCGGCCAGGCGCAGCGCCCGCCACAGCGAAGCCTGGTTGGACGAGATGACCGGCTTGCCGAGATCGCGCTCGAGCAATTCCAGCACGCCGACCGTCGGCAGCCCCGTGCCGCTCAGCAGCACGGCGTCGGCGTTCGGCGCGTCGGCCTGACGGGCCAGGCGGTAGGCGCGCTCCTCGCTCTCGTCGTAGATGTTCTCGACGCCGGCCAGCCTCGCGTAGCCGACGACCTGCAGCCCGGCCGCTTCCCAGTACGCGCGGCCGAGCGCGCTGATCGACTCGGGATAGGGCGTGCCGAGGGCGAGCCGCTTGACGCCGAGATGCTCGAGCGCGGCGAGGATCGCCTGAGCCGCCGTGAGCGCGCGCGTTCCCGTCAGCGACGCGATGCGATCGGCGAGGACTTGCTCCCGGGCAAACCCATTCGTATAGCTCGCGGCGGTGAACGCGAGGACGACGACCGCCGGGGCCACGGCGGCCAGCGGCCCGGCGACGGCCGGCAAGGAGTCGACGTAGGCGCGAGTCCGATCCTCCATCCCGCCGTGGGCCCCCGGCGCGCTGGTCGACGCGCTGGCATCGAGGCGGGCGAAGTGGATCGAGACGCCGGCCGGGGCCATGCGATAGAGCTCCGGCTCGACCGTCGGATTCCCGGGCGGCACGAGCACGCCGATTCGAGCGCGCCAGCCAAGCATGGTGGGCGCAATCCTCGCTCACCTGGCTGGCGGAGTAAAGACGGGAGGCGGTCACTTCCTCCGACCTCAACGCTTGCCATTGGCTTGTCCTTCGGGCGCTCTCGGCTCGCGCTCCCAGTACTTCGCGCGGCCGAGATGTGTGTACAGCTGCTCCTCCTGCTCGCGCGCGAGCGGGACGCTCGGGTCGATTTCGGGAGCGGCTTCGATGTGCCTCTTTGAAATGAAATTGCTCAAGACTCTCGTGATCATGATGCTGGCGGCCGGCTGCGCGGTGCAGACGTCGGGTCAGGCCGATCGCGGCCAGCCGCAGCCACAGCCGCAGCGCAGCGCCGGCCAGCCGACTCCCTCGAACAGACAGGTCGATCCCGCCGTCGTCGAACGGCTCCAGCGCGTGATGCTCCCCCTCATGGCCAAGATGAACAGGCCGCTCCAGGCGAACCAGGTCAAGGTCGGGATCATGGACGATCCTCACATCAACGCGGCCAGCGCCGGAGGCGGCGAGTTCTACGTGACGACGGGTCTCCTGGAGAAGGCGAACGACGACCAGATGCGCGGCGTCCTGGCCCACGAACTCGCCCACGACGATCTCGGTCACGTCGCCAAGGCCCAGCGGCTCGGCGCCGGGCTCCAGATCGGCGCGGTCTTGCTCGACCAGATCATTCCAGGCAGCGGCGCGATCACGCCGATCGCCGGCCAGCTGATCGCGCGGTCCTACAGCCGCAAGGAAGAGTACGAGGCGGACCGTCACGGCGCCGAAATCCTCCAGAGGGCCGGATACTCCAAGGACGTCATGATCAACACGCTCACGTGGCTCATGCAGACCGAGGGCGCCAGCGGTGGCGGCTTCTTCGCCACGCATCCGGCCACCGGCGATCGGATCGAAGCGCTGAAGAAGAGCTACGACCATCCCCCCCCGGGCACTAGCGTGGCACGTCAGCGCCACGCGACAGGAGGGCCCCATGGCCAAGGGCGGCTTCAAGGTGATGGACAGCGACATCCACGTGGACGAGCCCCACGATCTCTGGGATCGATACCTGGAGCCCCGGTTCCGAGACCGTGCGCCCCGCTTCGCGGCGATCGACGGCTCGCACAGCAACGGCTGGCAGTTCGAGGGCAAGGTCTTCCCCGCCTTCTTCGACCGCCCGGAGCGCCGGCGGCTGGGACGCATCCGCCGGGAGAAGGCACGCGCCCGGCACCTGGCGACGGGCCGATACAAGGACCCGGCCGAGGATCTTCCGGGTGACGATCCGCACGCGATGCTCAAGGCGATGGACCGCGAGGGCATCGACCTCGCCATCGTCTTCCGCACGCGCGGCGCGCATCTGATCGGCCTGGACGGGCTCGACCCCGATCTCTCCGCGGCGATCTGTCGCGCGTTCAACAACTGGCTCTCCGAGTTCTGCGCGACCGACCGCGCGCGCCTGAAGCCGGCGGCGATCCTGCCGCTGCACGACCCGAAGCTCGCCGTCGAAGAGGCGCGGCGCAGCGTGCGCGAGCTGGGGGCGGTCGCGGTCGTGCTCTCGAACCATCCGGTGAACGGCCGCGCCTGGTACGACGCGGCCTACGAGCCGCTCTGGGCCGAGGCCGAGCGCCTCGGCGTGCCCGTGGCCTTTCACGGCATCCAGATGGCCTACCAGGAGCACCTCGGCCGGCGCTTCATGGACAACTTCGTGATGGCGCACGCGGTCGCGCATCCGCTCGAGCAGATGATGGCCCTCGGCAGCCTGCTGACCGGCGGCGTCTTCGAGCGCTTCCCCCATCTCAAGGCGGCGTTCCTCGAGGGCAGCTGCAGCTGGGTCCCGTGGTGGCTCTGGACGCTCGACGAGCGGGTCGAGAAGTTCGGCGACGACGAGCGGTGTCACCTGACCATGCGCCCGAGCGAGTACTTCCGCCGCAACTGCTGGGTCTCGGTCGATCCGGACGAGGACGTGGTGCGCCACGCCCTCCCGGCGATGGGCGACGACAACATCGTCATCTCGACGGACTGGCCGCACGACGACTCGGCCTATCCGCGCGCGGTGGAGACGTTCCTCGGCCTCGAGGGCGTGAGCGAGGCGACCAAGCGCAAGATTCTCTGGGACAACTGCGCGCGGCTTTACGGGCTCGGCTGAGTCCGACGGACACGACGCTCAGTCGCCGGCCGCCGGGGCGCCGTCGTCCGCCACCGGCTCGGCTCGCGACAGCCCCATCCCGGCGCAGACGGCGGGCAGGACGAGCAGGGTCAGCGCCGTCGACGAGACGAGCCCGCCGATCACGACCCGGGCCAGGGGGCGCTGGATCTCCGAGCCGATTCCGTGCGAGAGCGCCGCCGGCAAAAAGCCGATCACCGCGACGATGGCCGAGACGACGATCGCCCGGAACCGGATCTCGCACCCCGTGAGGATCGCCTCGCGGAGCAAGAGCCCTTCGGACCGCGCCTGCCGGATCGACGTGACGAGGACAACCCCGTTCAGGACGCTGACGCCGAAGACCGCGATGTAGCCTACGGCCGCCGAGATATTGAAATTCGTCCGCCAGAAGTAGAGCGCCAGGGTGCCGCCGATCAGCGCGAACGGCAGGTTCAGCATGATCAGGAGCGCGGTCCCCAAACCGGGAACTTCACGCGAAGCCACAGGTCGCCCTTGTCCAGCTCGGGCAAGAACTCCTTGCCGAGAACCATGAAGGCGAAGCAGGAGAGTACGAGTAAGGCCGCCGCACCCGCCACCGGGAGGAGCGGCCGACGCACGCA
>Ga0209376_1002831_pt1 | contig 16188 bp, 20 predicted proteins | sample GraSoiAngelo_134_FD_185891 | JGI IMG/M metagenome (GOLD analysis project Ga0209376, IMG submission 185891) | Grasslands soil microbial communities from the Angelo Coastal Reserve, California, USA - 14_0929_05_30cm (SPAdes) (version 2) | ecosystem: Environmental > Terrestrial > Soil > Grasslands ... | reverse complement strand
GGCCAGGCTCTACGCTCCACCCGGGCACAGAATTGGGAAGCGCCTCCTGTTCGTGGACGACGAGCCCAACATCTGTCTTACCTTGCCACCGGTTTTCGAGCAACACGGGTTTCAAGTGCAGGTCGGCTACCTTGTCCGAAGCGCTTGCCGCCATCCGCAGCCACACCTTCGATGTTGTGCTCTCTGATTTAAATATTAACGCTGAGGGCGATGGATTCACCGTGATCTATACAGCGCATGAGGTGAACCCAGCTTGCGTAACGATTCTCCTCACCGGATACCCTGCGTTTGAAACGGCACTCCAGGCCATCCATACCGAGGTAGACGATTACTTTGTGAAGCCCGTGTACATCGGGGCGCTCCTCGGCGCCATCGAGCGGAAGCTGCTCGCTCGTGCATCACTGGAATCGCTTCGGGAATCTCACGATGACTGAGCCGTATCTAATGCGGGCGACTAGGCTTCGTGGCTAGGTGATTTGCTCGCTCTCGTTTCTTCTATGTCGCTTCCCTTGCTGTGCTTTCGTCTCAACCCACCGCATCCCTACCAACCTACGACCTCTCGCCGCTGGAAACGGCGAGCATAGATGCCTAAATTGACGATACAGACGGCAACCCCAAAGCCAGTGAGCAACCCAGGTGGAATGTTCGGATAAATCAACGCGTCGAGATAGTGCAGTATGAATCCACCCTGGTACGGCGCAATCCCTGCCCGAGTCTCCAGCCAGTTTTCCGCCCAGGTTAAGGGGCAGGACCAGGGCAGGATTTCGATCAGGATACCCCACACTAAGGAACCAAGATGCAGCCAGCGCAATAAGGGACGACGCCGTGTGACCGCGGCGCCAAATACGATCCAGAGGATGAACAGCAAGTGCAGCCCCAGGATCGCAGCTGCCAAGGCGGAATACACGCCATTTGTTCCTATGCGGCTCTCTTCTGTGCCGCTCTCCACTTTGCCCATCGCGCCTTATTTGCCGCTCTGATCCGCGCTAGACCTGCCGCTGACATAGTTCGCTTGCCAGTGTTCATTGTGCTGCTAGTCTTAGCTTTCGCGGAATTCTCTGCGCGCAATTTGGCCCAGCGCGCCTTCTGCGCCAGCGAAACTTTCCTTCGCGCCGCCGCGGACAAGGTTCGACGTGGCCCGCTCGATTCACCTCGTGGGAACGAAGTCCTATTCGTTCCCGCGAGCGGCGCCAAGGCTGCGATAGCCTGATTCAACCGATCTCGTTCCTGCTGAAGCTCCTTCACCATCTCGGCGATATTCGCCATCAGATCCCCCTCAAAAGTGTTGTTATAGACGGCCTATAAGCGCTCCATACTACACACTTAGCCTCCCTATTGGGAAACGAGCGCCAGACACTGCAGGTTGACAGCCTGTGCCACCGACCTATACACCAATCCGCATAGTCCTTTCTCTTCTTCCCGAGCTGCTATCGCCCGGTCCTTTTTTTCAATTCCGTGCTGCTGATATGCCATAAAAGCTCTCTCGGCTGATGACAACGGAGTGGTTTGTGAGCCTATAGGACAAGGCGTGCCCGAACTCGAAAATTAGCTTCAAGCCTGCGCATGCGACTAGCGCGCAATCCCAATCATTCCTTATGGAAAATGTGGAATTAGAAGACGTTGAATGGTGGATTTAAATTACGAAGAAAAAGAAGCTAAGCCCAGTTCGCGCTAGGATCACTTTCTAAGTCTCCTGGAGTTTCTGTTTGGCACTTTTGCCAATAGCCACGAGAAAAATGGCACTCTTGCCTTCCGCGTGAGGGGAGAAGAACCGGGTCACCTCGTCGTCATAAAAAGTCAGGCCAGTAGCGCCCAGGTGCTGGGCGTAGGCCGCAAGATACAGCTTGCCTCCCAGAATGCCGGCTTCGAGCTGCACCGCGCGGTATCCACGATTCCCAAAGCGCTGCAAAATAGGTCGCAGCTCTGCCAAGAAAAATATGTCCACGGCGGCGTCCGCGGCCAGTTCCTGGTCCAATCCGAGGTGACCAGCCTCGGACCGGAAATTCCCCTGCCTCAGGCCTTCGAGCAGCCTGCGCTCGCGATGGAACACGTAAACTCCCGGATCAAGCCCTTCGACCGCATGGACAATCAAGTAGAGGTCGTTTAACTGAGTTCCAGGCGGATCGAGGAAATCTGCGGGCACGCCGCGGGTGGCTCGGTCGAGCATGGTGGAGAGCTGCGCCAAACTGATCGGCGCTCGGGCAAACTTGCGGGTAGAACCACGTCGCAAGATGACCTGCTCGATCGGGTCGTGAGGCATCTCTGCATTCGAGAGAGGCTGGAGGTGAGCGACCTGCCCGGTAGGTGGCGGAAACCTGGTCAGCGGCGTGCCGCCGCGCCACCTGTGGACCTCATCGGTCGTATGCAGGGAAGAGGCAGCGTGGATTTCGCGCATCAGCGGATAGTCAACCTCACGCCGCGAGGGCGGGACCGTTTCTGGCCCGAGAGAGGAGATTTCACTAGGCGGTTGCAGCGGGAGAGCCGAGACGTGGCCAAGGGCCACGAGAGAAAAGACCACCTCGCGCTGCGGATCAACGTCCAGCAGGCGATTGACCTCCGCATCTTGGAAGCCGCAAACGACCTTTGCAGGCAGTCGCAAGGCTGTCGCGACCGCGAGAAGATTGGCCAGCACAGTGCCGTTGTCCCAGCCGAAATGGCGATAGGTGCGCGCTTGATATTTCCAAGCATTGCGCCAGTAGATGCAGGTGCAGGCGATAACTACCGGCGCGTGAGCAATGGCGGGCTCATCCGCGGTCGCTTCAACTAGCACAGCGCGATAATCTGCAACGCGCAGCCTGCGCAAGCCGAACTCCGCAGGAGCAAAGTGATAGAGACCGGCCTCGAGATTCGCCAGGTCACCGCAAACCAGATACAGCTCGACTTCGTAAAGCGCGCCGGTGCAGGCCGCGGCGCGAAAGTAAATCTCGCCACCCGGATACTTTCGCTGCCGAGTGATGCCGGCGGAGAGATAGAGCAGTTGAGCCACGGGCCCCAAGTCGGGTACCGCCACTGTCTCGGCGGGAATGCTCTTGGCGATCGCCGACAATGCGGCGATTCCGCTTGGGCGTACCTCGCCGGGCAAACGCAACCGCTCCAGCGTAGGATAGATTTTGAACGGCAATGGCTGGTTAGCCCAGTCCAGGAAATGTGGGTTCGCGCGAATGCTGAGGTAGGAATGTTTCGTAGCTTCGTGGTAGGCCCAGGCTGCCTCAGAATTGCGGTTGTCGGTCATGGCAAAAGTGAACGCTCATCATGGTTCAAAAATTCGCTGGTTTCCAGTGCGGCCGTCGCGGCCGCAGAAAGAAGAAGAACGCCGCGAATACTAGCCTGGCCAACGAACACGCCCAAACGAGGTGGGTAGGATAGATCCGCTCGATGTCCACGAACGCTACCTGCAAAGCACGACGGGGCGGTTTTGAGATGGCAATATGCCTCCTTTGCCTGGGAAGCCCAATATGCACATAAACGTAATTCACGCGCATTGTAAGCCAAATCCGGGCCACCGAACCTCGCAAAATCCGTGACCCTGACTTGCTGAAAGATCCGAGACCTAATCCGCAAAAATTCATGCTCTGACTCAAGTTGAACCCGACAATCAACGGGTCTAGAATTTCGCGTATCGAAATCTTATGCCCGCACTACGGCAGCAAGAACATCGAGCAGCGTTGTGCCTTCTGCGCTCTCACATCCAAAAAGAGCGCGTGGAGCCAGCGTCAAGGAGTTCGCGTATGCGTTTCGACAAATTTTCTTTCGGCTCGCTCGAAATCGACGGTAGCAGCTACGAACACGACGTTCTGATCGATCGCGGGGAGATCTCCAAACGCAAGAAGAAGCCGTCCAAGAAATTCCGCGAGCAGTTCGGCCACACGCCACTTTCCGTTGAAGAAAACATACCCTGGAAATGCCGCCAACTTGTGATCGGCAATGGTGCATACGGCAGATTACCCGTGATGCAAGAAGTCCGGCGCGAGGCCGAACGCCGGAAGATCAAATTGCTGGTGCTGCCGACCATCGAAGCCATCGAGCTGTTAAACCAAAACCCGAAAGACACGAACGCGATCCTTCACGTCACCTGCTAAGAGGCTGCACCAAATTCTGGCAATTGACCCTCACTTCGACGAGACGTAAGGTACGTTCACCCAACGAGAAGTTCCTTTCCGTCGTCGCGCCAGCGGCGGTTCCTTTCACCCCTCAACCACGAAAGGAGCACACATGTTTACCAGAGCAGTCGAACTCACCAGCAAGTCAGGAAAATCGAGAGATCTGTCCAACGCCATCAATGAGCAGGTCGTACCCATGCTAAAAAGCAGGCAGGCTTTGTGGATGAGATCGTGCTCGTCTCTGACGCGGAGCGCGATCGCGTGCTGGCTCTGAGCTTTTGGAAAACCCGGGAAGACGCCGAGCGGTATCATCGGGAGCAATACAATACCGTGCGCGAGAAGCTGCAGCACCTGATCGACGCCGAGCCCGTCATCCGTACCTTTGATGTCCATACCTCAACAGGCCACAAAATCGCAGCCGGCAAAGCCGCCTGAAGCGACGCCGATCGAATAAAGGCGAGCCTCTCGGCTCGCCTTGTTTCACGATTTTCATGACCAACCGGCTAACACTATTCCGAATCACCTCCCGCCCTATGCTCAGCCGCCGTGTACGATCGCTCAAATGCATTTGCCCAAAAAATCTTCATTTCCCACCGATCATTTGCCTCAGAGCGGATAATCGAAACCCGCCAAACTCAATTGCCAGACGCTCCGAGCGGCGCACCCGCACGCGCGCGCTTAGGTGCGCCAAAAGTGCAGAACCTTGCGCCACCACGTGGCCGGTCTTATCTGCAACTCTCAATTTTCCATGTCTTATAGGCAGTCTAGTTGGCAGCAAAACTGCTCCTTGTGTACTCCTGGGCACAAAAGCGGTGACCTGCGCCTAGTTACCTCCCCCGCCAATTCAGTGCTGTTTGCGCAGTCAAGAAGTAGGCCTGCGTAACGGAGATGGAGTGTGTCAGTACTTCGGCTATTGGTCGCTGACGATCATGAAATCGTGCGCCGCGGTCTGTGCGCTCTGCTGAAATCTCATACCGGGTGGGAAGTGTGTGCTGAAGCGGCTGATGGCCGGGAAGCAATCGACAAGACACAACAGCTCAAGCCTGACATTGTCATTCTGGATATCGGAATGCCCAATTTGAATGGTTTGACCGCCACACGCCAAATTCTACAGGCCCAGCCCCATCAAAAGATCCTGATTCTCACCATCACCGACGAAGAGCAAGTCATTCGCGAAATATTGGAAGCTGGCGCTCGTGGGTTCGTGCTCAAATCCGATGCCGCGAGAGATTTGGTGGCGGCGGTTGAAGCGCTCCAAGCAGGAACAATGTTCTTCACTTCCCGGGTTGCAGAAATGGTTTTGCGAACATACCTGAACCAGAAGCAGGATCATTCTGAAGATGTGCCAATCTCATCAAGCCTTACCTCGCGCGAGCGTCAGATCGTGCAGCTCGTGGCCGAGGGTAAGAGCACGAAAGAGGTCGCTTCGATGTTGGATTTGAGTATCAAGACCGCTGAGAGGTACCGAGCAAACATCATGCGTAAACTCGGCTTCCACTCCAGGAGCGAGCTGGTCCTCTATGCGGTTCGCAACCATATCATCCAGGTTACCTCACAATGACGAGCGATTTCAGCAGCGCTCGCCTTGGCATTGCCGTTCGTATAAATCTCAAATCCTTCATTGCAGAAAATGCACTCCCAGCTCAGACATCCCTGTTTGGGTCCGCTTTCTGGCTCAAACCCGGGATCAGCGAAGTGAATTGTCGTATACAGAATTTGCGTCTTGATTGGTGGCTGTGGAGCTCCATTGCACCGCTGCAATTTCCGCCCTCGCCGTCGCTTACTGTCTGTGGCAGACGTATATCACTCTTTCAGGATAGCGCCGGCGTATAGGCACGATCGTGCTACACCCAATCGGGCCATTGGAAAACCGCCGAACCGCGTTACCATGCTGCTTAATCTCCCCGCAAACTAGCTAGCTTAGCCAGGCAGTTTCGTTAGAAAGACCGCGGTACTTTGCCGGGAGATGCCGATGCCAGCATTGCTTTCGCAACTGTGGTTCGATGACCAGGCCCAGGACGTCGCCGAGTACGCCATAATGTTGACAATTGCGATCGTGCTCGTGGCGGGCACGGTGCGATTGCTCGGCGCCCATGCCAACAATGTGTTTTCATCAGTAGGAAGTGCGATCCAGTGAAGGGTGTCGTCTCTGGGAGATCGGCAAAGTCGTTGGCAACCGAGAGTAGGGCCGCGGGCTAGGTTGCCGTGGCGTGGTGGGTGGCAAACCCGCGCTCGGGTTACGCGCCGTCTTCAGCTCATTACGATGATTCACAATTGTCTCGGGGGGCGTGTTTGGGATTACGCCCTTTTTAGTCTTTCTGCTCTGTTACACTCATGCCCTCGAGGTGCTCACCTCCGTAGCACCTAACCACGGTAGCGCTCAGCCTCGCCAGTGTGCAGTGTCTTTCAGCCACTGACGGGCCATTTACCCGCATGGCTTCCTGCAGTAGCCTCGTGACCTCCCTTGGGACTGCTCGGCGTGGGCGCTCTGGTCCACACCGAATCCGGGGCGCTCATTGCCCATGGTTCACTCCGGAATGGGCATGGCTACATTGTCTGACCAGGTTCGCGACTACGTATATCGCAATTACATCGTGCCGGCGAGGGAGAACAAAACAGCCTCGGTCACGGTTACAGCCGGGGACGTGCATCAGGCACTGAAATTCGACAGCCGGAGAATGTCTCTCGTTTGTGCCGCTCTCAATACCGCTAAGTTTGAGCGGCAATACGGCGTCCGCCTCTTGCAAAGAAGTGGCTCTGGGCACGGCCCAACCGCCACATTCACGTTTTCTGTCCACTCTGCCGGCGAACGCAACCCCGGAAGCCCTCTTCTAGGTGGTGAGCATGGTGTGCGAACAACAACCTGATCCAGAGAAGCCGGCTACGCGCGAATTGACCTTGGTTGAATCCCCGTACGGTTTCGCTTGGGGCTGCAAGGCCTGCGAGTGGTTCCATCCCCTTCCGAGTTTCATTTCTGAGGGAGAGTCGCCCATCGAGATTGTGCAACTCGCGTTTGATGAGCACGACTGCCAACATTACGACTAGTGAGTGCGCAATGCACGCCACCCACATAGGACAAAAAAAACCAAGCGGCTCCTGTTGCGGGCCTCGTTCGGACGGCCCTGACAGCATGAGCTTCATCACACTTGCCAGCTGATGCGCTATTCTGTTTAACCGTGAAACATGAAGAACCTCGCTGGAACCCAGCCACTAGCGAATGGTTCTGCGTAAGGTGTGGCCGGACCTGCGATCACCTGACTAAACAAGACGCTCAGGTCGAGTTGGAACAATTCGAGTGCAGCCTTCCGTCGGTGAATGCCGTTCTGCACACCGGGAAAGAGGAGGGCGTTGCACAGCTCGTGTCCAAGCGCTCGCGTCAGGAGTACAGAGTCGCCTATCGCCTTGAGCAAATCACCGACGAGCCGCATTTGGCGCCCACGTCACCGATCATCACTCTGCTCGAGACTCTTGAAGCTACCGCGATTCCCGACGCAGGGCGCAACGAATCAACAAAATCGTTGCAAGCGGAGGTGATGCTCACTGGGCACGGGGACGGCGGGGTGTTCGAGCGTCCCTGGACAAAGGCATATCGGAGGTGTTTCTCAACTGTGCAGCCGGCTGAGATCGGCGTAACCAGCGTCACAGTGCTCGAAAGAGAGTTGCCGGAGAATGCGTGAAATCAGTACTTCCCCTTCCAACACCGTCCGATCCTGCAAATCCAACTTGACGGACGTTTTCCAGATGGCTTGGAGTTCCACCCAAAGATGCTTTGTTTCCGGGCCGAGGAACTGAGCGAAAGTATCACTGCCCGAGGGATATTCAGCATTGGGAAAGCTTTCTAACATTTCAATAGCGATGATGTCTCGAATCTCTGTCCCCGTGTTGCTTAAGAATTCTTCCACTCGATCACAAGCCGCACGTACACCTTCCTGTTCTTCTTCGTAGACTGCTTCAGCCAGCAACTGCACAACGTGTAGGGCGTAGAGAACCGAGCCGCCATGCTGCTTCTTGAACATAAACCAACTCCCGTTCCAACCGGATTGAGGTCAATTGCACGACTGTGCTAGGCGGTGCGATGAGCGCGATGAGCACATGCCGCACTGTGCGGAAACAAGGCGCAGCTTCAAAAAATGAAAGCCTGGCTCTCAGCCTTTCTAAAACCCGGCCACGACTTGCTGCCGTACTCTCTGTACCCTCGCGCGGTAAGCCGAATCACGCCCCGGATTTGCTCCTCGACGTGGCCTTCATTCCTTAGCTCTGCAACGACTTCACGCGCTAAGGAAGAATCGACGGTTGGCTTTGACAACATCAGGAACTGAAGCGGGTCTTCCTCGTATCCTGCGATTAACGCGAGCAGCAGTCCGTCACGAACCGATTGTGAATGCATAAACATCTCACGATGAAAAATTTGATGTCAGGTTATGGTATGCGTCTAGCCCACCCGAATGGAATGGCCCGTGCGTGCCACATCCCGAACTCGACGCGCGGAATTAGCTGCAAAATCTGCGAGAAAATACTGCCAGACTCGAGTCAAAACGGAGCCTCCTTAGGTTTGGGATCGATTCTTGGAACCAAACTTATCAGAGACTCAACCTTTTCGTGGCACAGTCATCAGTAGAGGCGGCGAGCGGCTCAGAACAGCAGCTGTTGGCCTAGATTTCCCCTCAGTTTTCTTTGGGTCGTTTGATCTTTTTCCCGAACACCTTCAACTTGCATTAAGAGCCAGATTAGCGCTTCAGGATGCATGGCCCAGGCTTCACCTATTGTTTCAAGGCAAATAAGGGCTTCCTCCTCGCTGCCGAAGCTGTAGGAGTCCGGCATCGCTCGCGGGAGCTTCTTCTTGCCAGTTAGGTAGAGTTCGACGAAGCGGTTGTGGTTGCGCGCGTACTTAAGGGCGTGTTCCGCGCCCTTAAAGTCCCCAGACAGAACGCGCTCCAACGTTCGTCCCCAGGCGAAGACAGCGCCGGCGTCTTCGTCGTATACACGGAGCAGGCGGCGGGCGCCGTCGAGATCATCGCCGGCTAGGTAACAACCTAGTAGGATGTCGCGCACCCCTTGGTTGTCGTTGGGATTGAGAGCGAGCAGGGCCTCGAAGTGACCGATTGCCTCACTCACGCGCCCGGCGTCCAGCAGTAAGTCGGCCAGTTGCTGCCGGGCGCGCATGTAAGGCCGCGTTTCGAGCATGCCCCAGAAATGGCCCTTGTTTTCTTCGAAGCACTTGGCTCCGAGCGAACGTTCGCCGACCTCGACAGCTTTTTCCAGTCCAGCGATGAGATCCTCCACCGAGCGCGCACTGGCCGCTGCCAGGGTGACGAGAGCATCCACGCAATCGGGATCCTTCGCCCGCGCCTGTTGGGCGAGAGTGAGGGCCCGCGTGTGGGTGGGAGCCTCCATGGCGCGATAGGCGAGCTCCTGCGCTTCCTGTTGCGGCGAAAGGCTGGGAACCTTTTTCAACGCTTCCTTTAAGCCCGGCCCAGCGAGCCTTGCGAGAAACGCGTTGGCTTCTTCGATGCTTTGGAACTCCCGCCCCTGCATGACTCTGTGAACATCGCGCATTACCTTTTCGGTCACCAAGCGCGAAGACAGCGGAGAACCGCTTACCTGCGGCCTCATCCCTCCACGTGATTCCTTCGACTGCTTACCCGTTCTCTTTGCCTCTTCCTTGTCCATGTGGCTTGTTCTCGAAAGCAGGAGTCCACTCCGTTCAGCAGTACACTATATCGCCGCGGAGTACCGCCCCGCTCAGCAACTCTTCCACAATCGTAATTTGGACAAGTGTGGGCAGCAATGTATCGCGCTGATCGAACTGCTTACCAAGAGTCTTACACCCACGATGAAGACTCCCGGGTGATTAATCCTAGCGTCGAGGCCAAGAACAAGAAAGAAGCAGACGTGTGCGGAATCGGCGCTGCACGGCCCTCCCGAGCAATGGGTCGTAGTCTTTGACGTTCCAGAAGATGCAACGAAATTCACTCTTGAGCTCAAACCTTCGCTCTTTGGATCATCCGCAGCTGCCATCATCGCATTGGGCCGACGAAAAACAGGGCGCCCGCGAGGCCGTGACTCGTGACGTGAGTTCCAGCCAGTGCGCTCATCGGAGTGTTCTCCATTCGTTGTTCTCTGAACGCGTGGCGTGAGGATACGCCACGTTGTACATGTTCATCATGCGCATTCATCATGCTCACGGTTGCAACCTGGGTATACATTTGCGCCGTCTAGAGCCTTCGGCGAGGTGTTGGAGTCGTACATGTGGGTCAGTGCGAGCGCCGATGTGGATTGTGCGCGGGCAAGCCTTGGCTCTCGCCATGGCCTTGTCGATCCGCACCAGTGCTGCGCACGTGGAGGCGACTCCGCGGAATGGTGCGGCGGTGTTGAAAACAATCTTCCGTTACCAAAGTGAAGTCCGCTAGCGACGCCATTTTGCCTCAATTTGCACATTCCCAGATTGCGCCCGGAACCGTGTCGTGAGCGGATTCAGGAGATGGAACGACCGCGAAAAATCACGCTAGGGTCGGCTCGATACGCGCAGCCATCGAAACGACTGCACAGTTTCTCGTCATAGGGCTGTGGAGGGGATGTGCATGTAGTGGGAAACAAGGCAAATAAAAGTCGCGTATGTTTTGGTCGACTTCAAGAGCCAGGGGGCGTACAAGCAAAGCGTGCAGCTCTCCGCCCCGCGCGGAGAGTACGCAATCGCAAGGCAGAATTACGTGCCCGAGTCTCGGTCTCAGCGCAAGGAGTTTGCGATGGCCAGGCGGCAAGAAACCCTCCTCTGTATCGACGATAATCAGAGCAGCCTCAACATTTGCAAAATAATTCTGGAAGACTTTGGCTACAAGGTCTTAACTGCCAGTAGCGCACGCGAAGGACTGGAAATCTTTGCGTCGCATGTCATCGATGCAGTGATTCTCGACTATCAAATGCCGGAGATGAACGGCGAACTGGTTGCTGCAGAAATGAGACGAACGAAGCCGCGAGTCCCCATTCTCATGCTGTCCGGCTGGGTGTCACTGCCAGAAAGCGCGCTTCAACTGGTGGACGAATATGTCGCCAAAGGAGACCCGGTCGAGTTCATGCTCCTAGCAGTTCAGCAAGTATTGAGTCGTGGCAAAAAGCGAAAGCCCGTAAGAGCCGTTACTCAGTCTCGGGTGGCCAGCTACGACTCTGAAGCCAGAATCGTTTGACCAAGCAGACACACAGTCTCGGTGAATACGCTAGTGCGTTCCACCCCCTCGTAGGACGATGAATGTGCATTTTCTTGGATAAGGGGGTTTTCCCCAGGAGCCCAAAATGAATCCTCGCGGACCGGGAAACGGGAAGTCCCATACCGCCCAACAACCGGAACCTCAGCAGTCCAGACGAGGCTTATTCCCTATCGTCGGTGTGGGTGCCTCGGCCGGTGGCTTAGAGGCATTCACACAATTGCTCAAGGCCTTAGGGCCGGGGACCGGGATGGCGTATGTGCTGGTTCAGCATCTGGACCCGAGCCACGAGAGCGCACTGACTGAGCTCCTGGCGAAGGCGACCGAGATGCCGGTCAGGCAAGTCACTGATGCCACGCCGGTGGAACCTAATCATGTGTATGTTATTCCGCCCAACGTGGACATGATCATTTCACAGGGAATATTGCGGCTCACAGCCCGTACCGAGACACGTGGCTACCACATGCCTATCGATCGTTTCTTACGCTCGCTCGCGGAGGACCAAGGGAGCAACGCGATTGGCGTAATTCTTTCAGGAACTGCTTCTGACGGTACCTTGGGGTTAGCAGCGACCAAGGCAGAGGGAGGCATTACCTTCGCCCAGGATGAAAAATCGGCCAAATTCGATGGCATGCCACAGAGCGCCATTGCTGCCGGCTGCGTGGATTTCGTTCTCCCCCCTGAAGCTATTGGCAGGAAGCTGGAGAGGATTCGTGCTCATCCGTATCTGGCCCCTGCTTCGTCCTCAAGAACACCTGAATTAGTGCCCGACGGCGATCCCCAACTAAAGAACATTCTTCATTTACTACGGATGGCAAACGAAGTTGATTTTTCCGATTACAAGCCCGCTACTGTTAAGCGGCGCATTATACGCCGCATGGCTTTGCACCAGATCGGGACGTTGAAAGATTACGTCCAGCTTCTTCGGCACCATCCGGCTGAAGTGGAGGCACTGCACGAGGACCTCCTCATCAAGGTCACCAGCTTTTTCCGCGACCCCGCTGCTTTTGAAGCGCTAAAAGCCGAGGTGTTTCCTGGCATTCTGAAGCACAGGTCACCCGAGGAGCCCATCAGAGTTTGGGTGCCAGGGTGTTCAACGGGCGAAGAAACCTACTCGCAGGCAATTGCACTGCTCGAGTTCTTGGGCCATAGAAGCGCTGATATTCCCATCCAGCTTTTTGGCACGGACCTCAGCCAGGAAAGCATTGGGAAAGCCCGCGCCGGGATCTACCCGGAGAGTATTGTGGCCGATGTCTCGCCGGAACGGCTGCGACGCTTTTTCGCCAAAGTGGAAGTTGGCTATCGAATCAACAAAACGATCCGTGATATGTGTGTTTTCGCCAGGCAGAACTTTCTCCAAGACCCGCCTTTTTCTCGGATCGACGTTATCAGTTGCCGTAACGTGCTTATCTACCTCGGGCCGGTTTTGCAGAAAAGGATCATGCCCATCTTTCATTATGCCCTGAAGCCAAGAGGATTTCTGATGTTGGGCGGCGCGGAAGGCATAATTGGCACGGGCTCGGATTTGTTTGAGTTGATGGATAGGAAGCACAAGATTTATTGCCGAAAATCTACCCCATCCGGGCTGCACTTCGACTTCGCCGCTAGCCAGTACCCGACCGGAGCAGCAAACCTTGCGAGCGACAAGCAAACACAGAAGCGCGAGGGGGTTGTGCAACTCTTGGACTTACGCAAAGAGGCTGATCGCATCCTCTTAACGAAATATGCTCCCGTCGCAGTGGTGATTAATGACGATATGGAAGTCCTTGAATCCCGTGGACACGTGGGCCTTTATCTTGAGCTCGCGTCCGGCAGAGCCAGCTTCAACGTTTTGAAGATGGCTCGAGAAGGCTTGCTGTTCGATCTGCAAGCCGCGATTAACAAAGCAAAGACGGAGAAGGAGGGAGTTCCGGTCCGAAAGGAAAATGTACCGGTCGAACGCGACGGTGAACTCAAGGATGTGAATCTTGAGGTAACCCGCTTCAAGGTCGCTTCCAACAGAGAACGCAATTTCTTGATCGTGTTCGAGGATTCGAGACCCGCGGGTAGGGCTGAATCAGCGGGAACCATGGCTGGAGAGGCAAAACTTAGCGAAGGAGAAAAGGAAAAACGCAGTGATCGTCAAAGCAGCCACTTGAAGCAGGAACTTGTTGCCACCAAACGCTATCTGCACTCCCTGGTCGAGGACAAAGAAGCCAGCAACGAGGAACTCCAAGCCGCCAATGAGGAGATTCTGTCGAGCAACGAAGAGTTGCAGAGCACAAACGAAGAGCTGCAAACCGCCAAAGAAGAGCTCGAGTCAACGAATGAAGAACTACACACTGTCAACGAGGAACTGCACAATCGAAATTTCGAATTGACCCAAGCCAACAATGACTTCGTTAATCTGCTCAGCAGCGTCAATATCGCGATGCTTATGTTGGGAGGCGACCTGCGAATTCGACGTGTCACTCCTCAGGCGGAAAAGTTGCTGGGGCTGATCCCCACGGACGTTGGACGCGTGATCACCAGTATCAGGCCAAATATTGACGTGCCCGACCTGGAGCAAATGATTGCGGAGGTAATCAAGACGGTAACGGTTCAAGGACGAGAGGTTCGGGACCGAGAGGGGCATTGGTATTCGCTTCGCATACTGCCCTATAAGACGGAGAGCATGACGGAGGGCGCGGTCCTGACGCTGGTGGATATAAATGTCCTCAAGAACAACCTGGAGGAGATCAGACTATCGCACGATCAACTGGTAAGGGAGCGGAGGAAATTAGAAGAGGTGCTTCGACAGATGCCCTGTGGGGTCATGATCGCGGAAGCCCCATCAGGCAGGCTGATCCTCACGAACAAACAGATAGAAGAGATCCTGCGTCACCCATTCCCTCATGCCGCTACCGTTGAGGAATACGCCCAAGGTAAAGCTTTCCATCTCAATAAGCAGCCATTCAAACCTGAAGAGTGGCCCCTCGCACGTTCTCTCACCAGAGGCGAGGTGGTCACAGATGAAGAAATTGAGTACGTGCGCGGGGACGGCACCCCGGTTTTTTTAAGTGTCAGCTCTGCCCCCATTCTCGACCGCGAAGGCCGTATCACCGCAGCCGTGATTACCTTTTTTGATCTTACGCATCGCAAAGGAACCGAACAGGTGCTGCGCTCCACAGAAAAGTTGGCCGCTACTGGACGTCTGGCAGCTTCTTTTTGCCACGAAATCAACAATCCGCTGCAGACGCTGAGTGGTGTGTTGTATCTGCTCGGTCAAAGTACCGGACTAGGGGAAGCCGAGCGCCAACATTTGGCCACGGCGCATGCCGAACTGGAACGTGTGGCGCACCTAACCACGAGCATGTTGGGTTTCTACCGCCCCTCCCCTTCACCAGTGGATCTCAAGATCTGCGAAATACTCGATAGCGTGCTGAACTTTTACGGCCCAGCCATTCGGTCCGGCAAGATTATCGTCGAGAAGCGATACGACTCGGAGGACGTGATACACGGCTTTCCCAGCGAGATTACCCAGGTATTCTCCAATCTTGTGGGGAATGCGCTGGGAGCTTTGACCCCGGAAGGAACACTCGAGTTGCACGTTATAGCTTCCCGGGATTGGGGAAACCCGGCAAGGCGCGGCGTCCGTGTTTTCATTGCAGACAACGGACCGGGTATTTCTGCTGAGAATCGGCGGAGAATTTTTGAGCCATTTTTCACCACAAAAGGTGAGAATGGTACTGGTCTTGGCCTGTGGGTCGCAAGTGGGATTGTCGATAAATATGGAGGCTGGCTTCGGGTGCGCAGCAGCACGCAGCCCGGGCGAAGCGGGACCTGTTTCGCCGTCTTTTTCCCGGAGCAGAAAGTATCGACAATGCGTCATACTGCTATCACCCTAGATAAAAGCGCGTGACATTTGATCCCGCAGGGGGATCCGGATATGTAAACGATCGGGTTTCGCACACGTGCACAACCTTTCTCTGGGGTTGTTGGTCCAGGTGATCGTTCGGCTTGGGGAACGACTCATCCGCAGGCCTTTTCGGCACACCCCCTAAACTGAATTGTCCGCGCCCAGTGGCGTATCGATTACAAAAACCTTGCGGAACTCACCGTTTGGCAGTCTCGCTACCCCATCAGGTCAGTTGGTAATTGAGCGCTACGAAGCCAAGAAATGAACCCAACCTGGCTGGCGGAAATTCCCGAAGTGCGGCTGGCTTCGAGTCCGGGCGCCCAAGTCAGAAGGTCGAGAACAGGAAGCAGATGATCATGTAGGTGGCTTGCTAGCCTGTCCTGTTTCCGCATGCCCCCGAGTTTGCCCAGACGCTGCGGGCCGACGAAGGTGAGAGTGGATGCGCGATAGTTTGTCCCGGCGAGATCACAACTTACCATGGACCTTTTTATCTGTTTGGCTATAACCTAATGTCATAAATTGCGGGCAGACGTGACTTCGGCTGTGTTTGGGTTATCGCTTGAATGGGTAAGTGTCTGACCAACACATCTGTTGGCGGAGGAATGTCTCGTGTTGAAGTAGCTCGATGACCGTAGAAGACAAGTTGTCAGCCCCCAAGCGACGCACCCGCGCGGAAGTTCAAAAGTTAGTGGCGGAGTTTGTGAGTAGCGGCATGCGACGCAGCGAGTTTTGCCGGAGTCGAGGTTTGAGTTTCGGCACGCTGGATCGTCATCTGAAGAAGCGACGCTGGAAAAGAAAGAGTAGAGCAGCTTCTGCGGCCGGCCGGTTGGTGCCGGTGGAGTTGGCCGCCAGGAAGTCGCCGACGCAGCACGAACCGAGTTGTGGGCTAGCTGTGGTGCTGCCGGGCGGGCGCCGGATCGAGGTACATCCTGATTTTCGCCCGGCATTCATAGACCCAAGCGACGGGGGCGTAGCGTGAAGGTGATTTTGCGACAACAACCGCATAGTT
>Ga0209376_1002830_pt1 | contig 16190 bp, 13 predicted proteins | sample GraSoiAngelo_134_FD_185891 | JGI IMG/M metagenome (GOLD analysis project Ga0209376, IMG submission 185891) | Grasslands soil microbial communities from the Angelo Coastal Reserve, California, USA - 14_0929_05_30cm (SPAdes) (version 2) | ecosystem: Environmental > Terrestrial > Soil > Grasslands ... | reverse complement strand
CGTAACCTTGATGCACCGCGATTCCCATCTGGTGGTAACCAATCTCTCCGGCGAATCCTCCGTTGCCCTGGCCCTGCAGTTTCCCGTTCCACGCGCTGCCATTTTGATCATTGACCGGCATCCACACCTCGACCTGAATCGAGGAATCGGCGCTCGGCATAGCCACCGCCATGAACCGGCAGAACGCCCCGAGCGTCTTGTAGAAGGAAGCATCCACTACCGGCCGGGGAGTGGAGTTGGATGGCGGCGTGAATGCTCCGGCCGCAACCGTCTGCGCCAAGAGAATTTTCGCTCCGGGTAGTTCGAGTTGCGCCAGACGCTCGCAAGACTGTGGGCTGTACGGCGTATTCTGCCCGTAAGCTGCGCACGACAGCAAAACCGTGCCAACCATACCGATAACCATCTTTCGCATTAAGAATTCCTCCCATCAGGCTTTCCATACCTTCGCGCCGAGGCGCACCTTAGCTCAAGGCCAATCTACGAGCACCCCTTTTCGCGTCGGCCGCAAGCTCCCATCAATGGTCGTCGATCTTCGGCTGACCATCTTCCGCTGACCACCGTTGAAGCACTTGCATCCGTCGTTTAGAATGCCTCATGCGCAAGGTCGTCCTGGGCCTCGGCATCAGCCTCGACGGCTACATCGCTCGACCCGATGGAGCGGTCGATTTTCTATTCATGCCCAAGGACTACTCGATGGGCCCATTCTTCGCCACCATTGATACCGCCGTCATGGGGCGCAAGACCTACGACGTGGCCCTCAAGATGGGCGGAGGCTCTTACGGCGGATCAGGGATGAAGAGTTACGTCTTCTCGCATTCCCAGCCGCCCGGCGAGCGCGGCGGCGTCACCTTCGTCAACGATTCCTCGAAAAGTTTCATCGAAAAGCTCCGCAAGCGCTCTGGAAAAAATATCTGGCTCATGGGCGGCGGCGAACTCGCGCGCTCCTTCCTCAAAGAAGATCTGGTCGACGAGCTTTATATCGGAATCGTTCCGGTCCTGATTGGCGAAGGCCTTCCGCTCTTCCCCAGCGGCTTCCCGCAACGCGAGTTCTCTCTGCTCGAAAACAAAACCTTCTCGCAAGGCCTGATCGCCCTCAAGTACGCCCGCGCCCGGAAAAAGTCCAAGCACAAGTAAGCGCAAGGGGAAAATAGCTTCGAGAATGTCTGGCGGGCCGACCAGCGGGGAGTTGGTATTGCAAAGTCTGCGGAGGCCCCCGTCTTGCGAGTAGTGCGCCGCGCGTGCCAGGCTTGCCAATCACTCCTTCTGAGGAGGCCTGGCCCCGCGCGTATGTCACCCCTACTATCAGAGGGGTCCTATCTTTATGGCCTTGTGCTTAAGTTCCAACAACCTTCCTCAGAACAGTCGCGGCTGGCGCTTCGGCAGGTCGCGGCCGAAATATTCGTAGGCGCGCTGCGTGGCCACTCGGCCCCGGGGGGTGCGGTCGATCAATCCGATCTGCATGAGGTAGGGCTCGTACATCTCTTCGATGGCGTCTTCTTCTTCGCTCAGGGCGGCCGCCAGCGTGCCCACGCCGACCGGCCCGCCCGCGTACTTGTCGAGCAGCGCGATCATCAGGTTGCGGTCCACTTCGTCCAGACCGCTCTCGTCGACGCCCAGCATTTGCAATGCTTCCTGCGCAACCGCGCGGGTGATGCGGCCCGCCGCGCGCACTTCCGCAAAATCGCGCGCCCGCCGCAGCAAGCGGTTCGCGATGCGCGGTGTGCCGCGGCAGCGACTCGCGATTTCTTCGGCGCCGCCTTCCTCCATCTGGATGTTTAGAATTTTTGCCGAGCGGTGAATGATGATCAGCAAATCCGCAGGTTCGTAGAAATCCAGCCGGTGCACAATGCCGAAACGCGAGCGCAACGGCGCCGTAATCAGCCCCGCGCGCGTCGTCGCGCCGATCAACGTAAAGTGCCCCAATTGGAACGGATGAATCCGTGCCCCCGGCCCCTGGCCAATGATCAGGTCCACGCGAAAATCTTCCATCGCCGGATATAGGACTTCCTCCACCGCAGGCTGCAAGCGGTGAATTTCATCCAGAAAGAAAACCTCTTTTTTTTCGAGCGAGGTCAAGATCGCGGTCAGGTCACCTTTGCGTTCCAGCAGCGGCCCCGCGCTGGTCTTGATCGGCACGTTCAATTCGTTGGCAATGATCTGCGCCAGGGTTGTCTTTCCGAGGCCCGGCGGTCCGTAGAGCAGCACGTGGTCCAGCGCTTCGCCACGGCTGCGCGCCGCGTCGATAGCAATCTGGATATTCTCTTTGACGCGTTTTTGCCCGATGTATTCATCCAGGCGCTTGGGCCGCACGCTCACGTCGATCCGAGCGTCTTCGTCAAACGCCTGTCCCGACACAATCCGCTCGGGCTGTCTCTGTGGCATCATGTGCTTTGCCGTTCCATCAGCAATTCTTATCTGCGTTTCCCTAGCGCGATATCCTCCTTCGTTTGGTCTTTCATGCCCCACGCGCGGCCCGCCCTTTTGGGGCGCTCAACGACTGCAATGCGCCGCGCAGCAACTGCTCAAAATTTCCAGCGCCCGCTTGGCTCTTCGCTTCTCCGACGGCGGTCTCCGCGGCGCGGCCGTCGTATCCCAGGTTCACCAGCGCCGAAATGACATCGGCCTCGATTCCCGCGGGCGAGGAGGCCGCCGGTTTTTCCGTTTCCATGGCCACGGCTTCCAGTTTGTCCTTCAACTCGACCACCATGCGTTCCGCTGTCTTGCGCCCCACGCCGGGAATTCTTGTCAACCGCGCCAGGTCGCTGCCGCGAATCGCCGGCACCAGCTCTTCCACGCTCATCCCACTCAAGATTTTCAGAGCCAGCGTGGGTCCCACACCGGAAGCCGATAGCAGCATCTCAAAAAAATGTTTTTCGCGCGCGGAGACAAATCCGTACAGCGCCAGCGCATCTTCGCGGACGTGGGTATGAATCAGGAGGTTCACTTCGGTGTGCAGCTCGCCGAGCGCGGCGTACGTCGACAGCGGCACTTGCACGAGGTAGCCCACGCCGCCCACGTCCAAGAGCACTTGATTCGGTCTTTTTTCGGCAAGGCGCCCGCGAAGCTGGCCAATCATCGCTCGCCAGTATTGCCGCTTTCTCTTCGCCCGTCAACGCGGCACTGCGAAGGAAGGGTAGGGAGGATTTCAGGCGGCGCCGCGGCTGCGGAGGAATTCGGCGACGGCAGCATGACCGCGCTCCTCGGCAAAGCTGCGCGCCGTCTTTCCGTCATTCGTCTTGACGTGCAAATCTGCGCCATGCCGCAGCAGCATTTTCACGATTTCGAGGTGTCCGTTGGCCGCCGCCGCAAGCAACGGCGAATACCCCCCGCCATAGCGGTAGTTAGCGTTAGCGCCATTCTCTAGCAGCCAGCCCGCCATCTGTGCGTGGCCGCTCGCGACCGCGCCCGTCAGCGCGTTGTATCCCGTTCCGTTGGTCGCCGCAGCGTTTACATCCGCGCCCTTGGCGAGCAAATACTCAGCCACCTCGCCATGCCCAAATACCGCGGCCAGAGCGAAGACCGGAAATCCGTCGGGCGAGAAATTGTTCGCCAACGCCGGATCCTTATCGACGAGTTGTTTCACACGCGCGAGCTGCCCCGCCGCCGCGGCTTCATCGAGCTCCAATGCAATTCCCCGAGCGAGCATCAGATCGCGGATCTCTTTTCTGCCGGTGTACACGGCCACTAACACGGCGGATTGCCCCTTTTCGTTTCTAGCCTTCGCAAGCGAAGCATTGGCATCGAGCAGCGCCTCAACTTTGCTTGGGTGTCCGGATTGAACGGCTTCGAAGAACGCAGCGATGTCGCTCACGCGGGAACTCCTTGGTGCGTTGGGGCGGGCGGTAATCGCGGACCGGCGATGCCCGGATTTAACGCCGGGTGCGGTCCTTGCGCACGGCTTCGTCGATCAGCGCATCGAGTTCGCTGCGCGTCAGCGTCACATCATCGCCCGCGTTTTCTCCGCTGTCACGGGTGAGGGGCAATTCCGCTCCGCCGCCCGGCGGGGGCGCGACAAAGTAACGCGGGCGAGCCGCCATCAGCTTGGCGACTTCCCGGCTGGAGAGCAGCCGCGGCCCACCGGCCATTTCCGCAGCCAGGGTGATCTTCGCGCTGTGCTCGATGGTCTCCATTCGAAAGAACGCGGTGAGCAGATCGGGGCCGCAGGTTACGGCCCCATGATTGGCCAGCAGCAGCGCGTCGTAGTGCGGCACAAACGGTTCGATGGCTTCGCTCAATTCCGCAGTTCCCGGCGTCGCATACTGCACCAGGGGAATCTGTCCAAGTCCCACGATTACTTCGGGAAGCAAAGCTTGATTCAGCGCGCGCCCGGCGACCGCAAATCCTGTGGCCGTGGGCGGATGCCCATGGCAGATGGCCATCACATCCGGCCGCATGCGGTAGAACAGGAGATGCATCGCCAGTTCGGAGGAGACCTTGCGATCGCCGGCGAGCTGACGCCCATGCATATCGGTGATCACCAGATCCTGCGGCGCGAGCATCCCCTTATTCATGCAGGTAGGAGTCGTGAGAACGCTGCCGTCATCGAGTCGCACAGAAATGTTTCCTTCACAGGCGACGATATGTCCTCGCTCGTACATCCAGCGTCCGGCAATACAGATCTCGCGACGATGCTGCTCTTCACTTTTCGCGTGGCCTGACGAGAGTGAGTCCGGGGTCACTGGCGCACTCCTTCCTGGCGCGGAATGATTTCCGAGCCGTTCAGCTTCAATTGATCCAAACACAATCCGTAGGGGAGTTACGGAATGACCCCTGCCGATCCCCCATTAGATCAGCGGGAACGGAAAAGAAACTAATACAAGTTGCCTCCAGAAGCTAGGCATAAATACCGCGAAGCTTGAGGGCGCTGGCGACCCGGTCGATGGCCAGCATATAGGCGGCAATGCGGTTATTGACTTTGTGGATTCCCGCGAAACGCACCACTTCATCGAAAGCATTATCCATCACGTCGAAGAGGCGCTCATTCACTTCGCTTTCCCGCCAGAAGAAACCCTGACGGTCCTGGACCCATTCGAAATAGCTGACGGTGACGCCCCCGGCGTTGCCCAGAATGTCCGGCACGGTGAAGATGCCCTTGGCATCGATAATCGCGTCGGCTTGCCATGTGGTTGGACCGTTGGCGCCCTCGCAGAGAATCCTGGCCTGCACCTGGTTCGCGTTCTTCTCGGTGATCTGGTTTTCGATGGCCGCCGGTATAGCAATCTCGCACGGCTGAAACAGAACGTCGCGCGCGGTCATCTTCGTTCCACCGCCGGGAAAATTCTGGAGCGGCTTTTTCTGCGTGTACACCCAATCGATGGCCTTAGGCACATCGAAGCCCTTTTCGTTGTACAGACCGCCGCCGATGTCCGCCAGTCCCACTATCTTGTAGCCCGCTTTCTGCATCAGTTCGGCGGCCAGTGAGCCCACATTTCCGAAGCCTTGAATAACGACACGGCAGCCCTCTTTCTTGATTCCCAGCTTGGCGAGCGCTTTATCGCAGCAAATCATCACGCCGCGCCCGGTAGCTTCGCGCCTTCCGCGCGAACCACCGAGCTCGATGGGCTTGCCGGTAACGACCGCGGTAGTGGCCTGGCCGACGTGCATCGCGTAAGTGTCCATGACCCAAGCCATCGTTTGCTCGCCGGTGCCCACGTCTGGCGCTGGGACATCCCGCTCCGGACCCAGCCAGTTCGCCAGTTCGGCGGTATAGCGGCGGGTGAGCCGCTCCAGCTCTCCACGCGACATCTTCCGCGGATCGCAGATCACTCCGCCCTTGGCACCACCAAAAGGAATATTTACCACCGCGCATTTCCAGGTCATCCAGGTCGCCAGCGCGCGTATTTCGTCGATGGAAACATCGGGAGCAAACCGGATTCCGCCCTTGCCCGGCCCGCGCACCGTGGAATGCAGCACGCGATATCCGGTAAACACTTCGAGAGTGCCATTATCCATCCCGATGGGAATGTACAGGGTGATTTCTTTGCTCGGATATTTGAGGTACCGGTAGAGTCCCTGTTCGAGCCCCAGTTTGTTCGCGGCGACTTCAAAGCGCGCTTCCGCGTTCTGGTAGACATTCATTTCTTCCGGCATGGGGGCTTGCGACATGCGAAATTCTCCTTTGTGACGGCGCAGCTTTTCTTCGCATTGCTCAGGATCGAGCTGCGCCCGCCTAGAGAGCCGGCTACCGTGCGGTCAAGGGAAAAGCGACCCGATTCTATCGAACCAGACTTCTTTACGCATTCCGGCCGGTCATTCCATCACTGGCATTCACCGGCGCGCTATGAAAGGCCAAGGAAGATGAGGCACTCGGCGGTCTACCCACCCGCCAAACCCTGCCAATTGGCCGGGCCGCCAGTATACGAACCTCTGCTGGTTTATCGCAAGCGGCAGGAGTTGAGCGGTTGCCAGCGTCCGCCCATACTTTTCGACTGGCGCTCCAGGTGATGGGTGTTTCTAAACAGAGCAAATAAAGGGCGTGAGAATTAGATGCTAGCAAAGCGTGGATTTCTGAAGCCCTTGGCGGCTCGTCAGCGGCCGCTAATAAACGGCAAACCGGAAAGTGGCGGGGTGGCATCTATGAGGTAAGTTAAGTTATGGTAGCCGATTTCGGCGAGGTTCATACGGGTGGCGTTCGGTGTGGGCAATGAAGCGTAGAGGAATGTATGCCGTGCTTGCCGGCGTTTCTTCTTTAGCTCTACTTGCACCGCGGGCGCGCATGCAATCCGCTCTCCAGGCGCAACAAAAAGTTGACACGCCGATGGCGACGGATGAGCGGCTGGAAGCTCCAGGCTGGTGGCCGACAAAGCGCTCGGCGTCGCGCGAGGACTACGTGGGCACCGCGGAATGCGCGCGATGCCATTCCAAGATGACCGCCTCGCAGCTGGCCACGCCGATGGCGCACGCCTCGACGCCGGCCGCTACTTCCGGAATCCTCCGCGAACATGAGCAGATCTCCCGGCGAGGTGTTCCCTACTCCTACAACATCACACGCACCGAGACGGGGAGCACCTATTCAGTGAGCGACGGCACGAACTCCATCTCCGCGCCGCTGCTCTGGGCGTTTGGCCTGGGGAACAAGGGGCAGACGTACCTTTATCAGCGCGATGGCGTTTTCTACGAAAGCAGGATGAGTTTCTACAAAACGCTGCAGGGTCTAGATCTGACGACGGGACATGCATACAAGATGCCGGAGAATCTCGAGGAGGCTCTGGGGCGGGCGATCGATCCGGACACGCTGCGGCGCTGCTTTGGCTGTCACACTACGGCTTCGGCGTCTGACACGGGGTTTGATCCCGCGCGGTTGATGCCGGGAGTGAATTGCGAAGCATGTCACGGGCCGGGTGCCAAACACGTGTCCTTGATGGATGCGGAAAAGACCGAGCAGGGGCGCCAAGCCATTTTCAATCCTAGCCGGCTGAGTCCGGTCGCCTTGGTGGATTTCTGCGGCGCCTGCCATCGCACGTGGAATGACGTCTACGAGATGGACGCGACCGGCGTCGCCAATGCACGCTTTCAGCCTTATCGCCTGGAGAACAGTCGCTGCTGGGGTGAAGGCGACGCACGCCTGACTTGTATTGCATGCCATGATCCGCACCGGCAACTTGTCCACGAGGCAGGCGCGTATGACCAGAAGTGTTTAGCTTGTCATCCAGCAGCGCCAGCAAGGAAAGCGCGAGACCATCCGGGCAAAGCTTGTCCGACCGGTAAAAAAGATTGCGTAACCTGCCACATGCCTCGGGTTGCCGTGCCAAACATGCACGCCCCTTTCACCGATCACCGCATTCGCATCGCGCGAGCGGGCGAACCCTATCCCGATTGATCCGCATGTTTGGCGGGCTGCCGGCATGCGGATCACTCCGTTCCCGGCGGTGGAGCGCCGTTCAAATGAACCCTCAATTTATGGTGACGACGGCTTCCCGGGGCTGGCGTTAGAATTCGTGGACAATTACCGCAGGCGGAACTGGATGGTCACGGCCAGGTGCATGGGCACAGGGTGGCCGTCGAGCGATGCGGGCAGGTATCTCCACTGTTTCAAAGCGTCCATAGCTGCTTGATGCAGCACCGCAGGGCCGGAAACGACTTTCATGGTCGTCACGTGTCCGGAGGCGTCGATCAACGCGTCGATGAGGACGTTGCCTGAAACATGCTGGCTCTTGGCGAGCGTCGGGTATTTCGGAGGCACAGAAAAAATAATTTTTGCCAGTCTGACGTCCCCACCAACGGGAAGCGCGGTCGCGGGTGCCGAAGGCTGTTTGTCGCCGACCAGGCCGGTGTCGAGCGCTTCTGCGCTGGGCTCGGGCGGTGCAACGTTGTTTAGGGCGATGCCGGCGTCAGCCTCTCCGCCGCCCGGTGAATTGCGGTTCGCGGTGACCTTGGGAGTAGCCAGATGTACGTTGCCGAGGATGGGCTTTTTCAGCGGCTCCGCAGCCGGCTGAGCCGCCGCCGAACTCGTCGCGCTCGCGCCGCCGTTTGCTGGATTCGACGGGCGTTGCGTATTGTGCGCGGTAGCGGCGGACGCAACTGGCCCTACGACGCTCAGAGAGTTGGTGGACGAATTGGACTGGGCGGCGGTATTGGCGAGCGCCAGCGGATTCGTTGGTCCCGGAGGATTCGTCGGCTGAGGCGCATTGCCCTTGGTTTGCGACGGCGAGCTCTCTCCAGGAAGGGAGACGGCAGAGGCATGCACATTCGACGCCGGCGCCGGACCGGCATTGGCGCCAGCAGAAGGCGCGCGCATATACCACCAGCCACCGCCTGCGAGCAGCAGGACACCGGCTGCAATCGCTGCGATCAGCATGCCTCGGTTCGAAATGATGGAGCTTTCCTCCAAACCGCTCTCGTCGTCAGCCGGAAGTGGGTCGTCCAGAGTTTGCAGCGGCAGCTGGGCCAAGTGGTCTGCTTCTAATTCAATGCCCGCGACGGTCTCCCCGGCAGTTTCTTCAACCTTAGGCTGCTCCGCGAGGCGCCTTGTTTTTTCCCTTTCGATCAGCTCCTCGTTGGAAGTAGGTGCGGCGGCGTTGCGGGCCAGCGGCTCAAGCCACGCCGGAATTTTTAGTACTTCCTCGTCGCGGGTGCGGTTCGTTGGCTGAGGGTCAAGTTTCACGGGCGCAACGGCCTTGGCGGGCACGGGCTCCGGCACATAAATTCGGGACATTTCCAAAACTTTTGCGGAGCTATCCGCAAGTTCTGTTTGTTTGACGACGGGTGGCCGCTGCGGAATTTGCACGGCCACCACCGGGGGCGCGGCCGGAGTAGCGGTGAACAGCTTGCTAGAGAGTTGTTCCTGGAGGCTAGCGGTGTGCGGTTTCAGCGCCTCGGCCTGCGACGGATGCACCGCTGGCTTGGCCTCCAATACCGTAGGCGAATTTGCAGTATTGACGGTGGGGTGAGCGGGGGGCGCTTCCAACGGCTCAAGAAAGGAAGCCTGCACTTCCGATGTGCGCGGCGAATCAAAAAGCGTAAACGCAGACGGGACAGATTTTGCCGGTGCGGAGTTCGCGGTGAGTTCCACAGTGCCGGACACCGGCGCAGCAGGCACAATCGGAATTGGCGTTGTTACTTTCGGTGCTGGGAGCATCTGGCCCACCGGGGCGGTGGGAATCACAGATTTTGCTTCAGAGAATTTTGGCTCACGCTCTTTTTCGAGAGAAACTGGAACGTTCGCTGCAGGCGCGGCAACATTGAGCGCAACAGGGTGCGGGATCGCGGGAGAGTCGCTGGCCGAGGATGAACTGGACGGCGCAGGCGCCCCCGGCTGCGGCGCGGGACTGATACGGTCACCCGGAAAACGCATGCCCCAGAAGCCAACCACGGACTCCGTGAATTCGAGCTCAACATACCCGCTCACGTTGCGGTAGTTCTTGGACTTGACGACCTGGCAGACAACTTCTCTCTTGGTTTTTTCGTTGGTGAGAAAAACCAATTGTCCCGGAGCAACAGAAGAAGAAAGACGAATGACCGTGCCGTTGCCGAAAATGAGAACGGTCTTGGTGGTCTCGGAGAAAGGCTCGCGCTTGTCGCTGCCCTCGACAGTGCGCGCACCGTTGACGGTGACCGGCACCTCGAGCGCGACAGGCTGCTGCTTGACGGCCGTATCACCCGGCAACGTGGAATTCGGCGCCGGACCCTGCGCCGTGTCTGGCCCTGCAGCTGAGATTTCTTTCTCTTTGGCGGTAGGAGGCATAGCGTGCACACTCGCGAACGATGATTTTCTTGGTCGTCCTCCCCCAGACAGCGTTCCCGGTAAACATCTGTAATGTTGTGCCTCTTCGAAGGGGGCTAACTATAGTACTGGAGTACTGGGGCGGAAACAACCTGTACGAAAGGACAGGTCAACGTTTTCGCGGATCGGCCAGGTGTTGCGAGCGGCGGTTCGAAGCCGATGCGGAAAGCCGCGAGGCTATCGCGGAAGAGGGGGCTGGAAGCGCTGGTCGACTTCGACCTGATAGCCGGTGACGAGTTTGTTGGTTTCGTTGGCCATGCCGATGATGGCTTGGAGCTCCTTGAACATGGCATCGGTCATTCCTTTGCCGAAGGCGGAAGCGGTGTGCGAGGCGATACAGTAGGTGCAATTGTTAGTGACGCTGACGGCGATGTAAATCAGTTCCTTGGTCAGCGGATCGAGGGCACCCGCCCCCATGACCTGCTTGAGGCTTTCCCAGGTGCGCTTGAGCAACGCGGGATCGTGCGCGATGGCCTTCCAGAAGTTGTTAATCCAATCGATCTTGCGGGTGGCCATGATGTCGTCGTAGACGGCGCGCACTTCCGGCGCCGCGTCTTGGTATTCGATCAATGCGAAGGTGGCCATGAGAGTCTCCCAAAATACCGGTGTGCACATCGTCAAAGACGGTAACAGGAAGCGGAAGCGACTGGGTAGCTCAGAGTGCAGTTCCTATGGGAGGCAAAACTACCAAGCGTGGCTCGCCCCGTGCGCGTCCCCGCGCGAGAGAGAAGAGACATGGCGTGGTGCAGCAAAACGGTCAAGAAGGGGGAAACTTCCGAGTTTGCGTCCATCGAAGGATGCGTCGCGGGAGCATCCCGACGATGAATTTTTTGGGTCCACCCAATGAAATTCATTCTCCTTGACAGTTGGCGTAGGGAGAGCTAAAACTCAGACCACAAAGCCGTATTGGCATTGGAGCTGTATCGGTTTTTTGAACCAAAGAAGGGCGAGCTGGTCCGGGGGGCTTGTCCATACTTTCAAGAAGCAGGTTCCGACCATTCAACTAATGCGGGCGGTTTGGCATTTGGCTTTTCATGGAATTTCATTTATCGAAGCGTGTTGCCGGCAGGCAGGACGCGGGTGCTGTCGGTTGTAATTCGATCTCGATGAGGGGGGTGTTGACATGATGAAGCGCCTAGTCTTAGCAATTCTTGCTGTGTTGCCGCTGGTGTTTGCAGCAAACGCGCAAACGTTTCGTGGCGCGATTAACGGGACGGTGATGGATCCTTCGGGCGCAGTCGTGCCGAATGCCCAGGTTAAGGCCAAAGAAAAGTCCACGGGGATTGATCACTCGACCCTCACAACGACTGACGGGCAGTTTTCCTTCCAGGATATTGCCATTGGGATGTACTCGGTAACCGTGACCGCAACAGGATTCCCGGCATTGACCATCGATAACGTACTGGTAACGCAAGGCGCCATTTACACGCTGCCAGTGAAGCTGACGCTCTCGCAGCAAGCCACCACCGTGGAAGTTTCGGCGGCGGCGTTGGCTTTGGATACTACGACCGAGACGCAAACAACCTCCATCGGAGGCAGTGATTTGGCGGTCATGCCCTTGAATGGCCGAGACTTCTCGCAGTTGATCGCTGCCACACCGGGGTATGGCGGCTACTCGGCGGGCGGCTACGGCTCCTTGAATGGAACTCGGGCCAACCAGGTCAACTGGCAGATCGACGGCGTGGACAACAACGACTTGTGGCATAACATTGCCGCTTGATGCTGTCGATCAATTCACGGTGCAGACGCAGTCGGCGCCGGAATCAGGGAGAAACCCCGGAGGGACCGTAGATTTGGCGCTGAAGTCGGGTGGGAACACCATCCACGGGTCGGCCTACGCCTTTTTCAGAAACGAGGCGTTTGCGGCGGCCAGCCCCTTTGTGACGAATAAGGGGGAAAATCGCAACTACAACTACGGATTCTCAGTCGGCGGACCGATCCTTAAGGACCGCTTGTTTTATTTCCTGACGTTTGAAAAGCAGAGATTCACAATTGGACTGCCGGGATTGGCGACAGAACCCTCGGCGGCGTATCAAACTTTAGCCACAAATCTGATGGCTGCGCACGGCGTGACGACAGTGAATCCCGTGAGCGCCGCATTGTTGGCGAATCTTTGGCCGAGTTATGCATTGACAGGAGCGGCGGTAAAAAACAACTATTCAAGTCCGGACCCGGAATTCGGCTACAGCTACAACGGGCTGGGAAGAATCGATTACAAGATCAATGACAGGAACCAACTGTCATTTCATTACTTTTCAGGGGAAGGCAACCAGGAGGCTCCCGTGGGAGGCTCGGCGCTCTCCGAAGCAGCCTCCGAACTTAAGTTTTACTACGAGATCGCACCAATTCACGTGTCCAACTACTCGCTTATCTTGAACACCGTTATTTCTTCAAGACTGTCAAACGAAATGCTCGCGGGAGTGAACTATTTCCGGCAAACCTTTAGCGATGCGAACAACACCTTCGTTGTGTCGCAGTACGGGCTACTCCTGTCGCCAAACTTTGATGCGACCGGTTTGAAAGGTGCCCCAAACATCCAAATCAGCGGATTCGATGGGGTTGGGCAAACGCCACCGGAAGGACGTGAAGATATCACCGGGCATCTGACGGATGTGCTGTCTTACTCTGTCGGTAAGCACCAGTTCCGGTTTGGCGGCGAATATCGCCGTGCGCAACTCGAGGAGTTTTATCACCGGCACGGTCTGGGGAATATCAAGTTTGACGGCTCGGTGGGACCGTGGAAAGCAGACGCGACTGCCAGCAGCGAAGTGAAGAGTTTGGCCGACTTTCTTGCCGGCGACTTCAACCCTAACACTTCGACCATCGCGCTGGGAAATCCTACACGTCTGGTTTACGTAAAGACGTTTGATCTCTTTTTTCAGGACGCTTGGCAGGTTTCGCACAAGCTGACATTCAACTACGGAGTGCGTTGGGACTACGAGGGTCCCCTGGGGAACAGCAAAAAAGACCTGTCCGTCTTTATCCCCAGCAAGGGCGGACTGGTATTCCAAGGCGCCGGCATCGATCACGTGTATCCGCCGAGATATAAGAACTTCTCCCCTCGGCTGGGCGTGGCCTACAAGCCGAAAGAGAATGGAGATCTTGTGGTGCGGGCGGGATTCGGTATTTATTTCGACACACCAAACTTGAACCCGTTCCTCGACAACCGGCCGGCAAACGGCGCTCCAAACGGCATCGAAGGAAATCCCGCAGGTAGCAGTCCAGTGGACACCGTCGGACCGACTGCCGCTCCACCGTGGGTGGCCAACCAGGCGGTATTTCCAGCCGGGGGCGCCATTTGCACAACGGGAAATGGCTGCGGCAGCGTCTTCAATATTTTCTCGGTGAGCCAGGATTTCCGGAATGCTTATAACTACAATTACAATTTGAACGTGGAAAAGGGCCTCGGTAGGTCGCTCCTCGTGCAGGTCGGTTACGTGGGCAGCGCGGCTCACCATTTGCTGACAACGCAAGATATCAACCAAGCGGCGCTGAATTCAACTGGCACGCTGGTTCAATCCACGCGGCCGTTTTTCGCACAATTCCCGGACTTTGGCATCATCAACGAGGTCAATAGCAACGGAAACTCGAATTACAACTCGTTGCAGACGGTCGCGAAGATCCGCGAGTGGCACCGGTTCGGTGCACAGTTCACCTACACGTGGGCGCATGCGCTCGATGACATCACCGCCTATCGCGGCACCACTCCCCAGAATGCCTTCTTTGTTCAAGGAGAATACGGGAACGGCGATTTCGATACACGCCACAATTTCACCTCGCTGCTAACGTACGACTTGCCAAATGGTTCTTTTGCGAAACGGTTGCTAAACGGCTGGCAACTGAGCAGTTTCCTTTCGTTTCATACTGGCCAGCCGTTCAACATCACCACCAACGTTGACACCACGGGTACCGGAGAAGGCGTCCAGCGCGTGGACATGATCGGGAATCCGTTTTCTGGAGTTTCACATGCGTTCAACAAAGGCGGAGTCACTTGGATTAACCCCACTGCTTTCGCGGCCCCCGCTCCCGGGACCTATGGAACACTTCCGCGGAACTTCATCTACGGTCCGGGTTATAGCTCCGTGGACTTCTCGGTCTTGAAGAATACCAAGATCACCGAGAGGGTAAACGCACAGTTCCGGATGGAGTTTTTCAACCTGTTCAACAGGAAGAATCTGGCACCACCGAGCGGCGGCTGCGGTGTCAGTAACCCCACTTCACCTTTACAGAGTGACCGGACCTGCACCACCGGCAGCGGGCTGGGCGTTACCGCCGACACCATCGGCGACTTCAACGGCGCTCCCGGAATCGGTCCCGGCGAAGCGTTCAACCTGCAACTCGGCCTGAAGATCATCTTCTAGCGGCTGTACAACTTCTCAGCAAAAAGGGTCCCGAGCAGAGCGGGGCCCTTTTTGCTTTTCATGGCTGCGTGTCTGCCATTCGAAGATACCCGCTAGCGCCGTAAGAATTTTTCGAGAAGTAGCCGGGAGAGGCGGCGGGAATTGTGGCGGATGACGCCATGTTCCTCGAGGAGGTTGTCCAAGATGACGCGGAAGCCGAGCCTTTGGAGCGCGGGAAGATCGATGGTCACCGGTTCAGCGCCCTGCGCGCGATAGCGCCGCGCCACCTCGGGCGACACAGCTTGGCGATTGGCGATCACCCAATCGATGACTCGGCGCGGCACGTGCTTTTGGATCGCGCGAAGGTGATCGGCGAGAGCGTAACCGGCAGTCTCCCCGGGCTGGGTCATCAGATTGGCGACGTAGACGCGCAGAGCATTCGATTTGGCGATGGCACTGGCGATTTCCGGGATCAGCAGATTCGGGAGAATGCTGGTGTAGAGCGAGCCAGGACCGAGAAGAATCAGGTCGGCCTGCTTGATGGCTTCGACGGCCCCACTGAGCGGACGCACGCGGCGCGAAGAAAGCTTGAGTTTTTTGATGGGAGTGCGGCTAGCGGTGATGCGCGTTTCGCCGTGGACGGTGTGGCCGTTTTCGAGTGTGGCAACCAGGTGCACGTTCGAAAGCGTCGAGGGAAAAATGCGGCCACGAATCGCGAGCACTTTGCTGCTGACACGGATAGCTTTGGTGAAATCGCCGGTGACGTGAGTGAGCGCGGCGAGGAAAAGATTGCCGAAGTTGTGGCCGATGAGGCCGCGACCGGCGTGAAAACGATATTGGAAAAGGCGGGCGAGAAGGGCTTCGTCTTTCGAAAGCGCCACCATGCAATTGCGAATGTCTCCAGGAGGAAGGATGCGGTTTTCGCGACGCAAGCGGCCGGAGCTGCCGCCGTCATCGGTGACCGTGACGATGGCGGCAAGATCGGAGATGGGGCGTTCAGTGCTGGCGAGTTCGTCGGTGCGGCGAATGACCAGTTCCTTGAGGCCGCGGAGGAGCGTGGAGAGGCCGGTGCCGCCTCCGAGAGCGACGACGCGGAAGCCGCGGGAAAGAGTCTTTGGTTGGGAGGCACGTTTTTTCACATCGGCTTTCAGGATTTCCGAAGAGAATTCGCCCTAGAAAAAGGAATTTTACACAGAGAACGCAGAGAAGAAAAAACAGGACGGGTTAAGGCCTGCCCTGACACAAATCGCTAGCCGGCGGTGCCATCTTTCTCCGGATAGAGCAGCTCGGTGAAACGCGGGTCTTCCTGGAGGAAGGCAAAATCTTCGTCGTTGCGCGCGTGATAGCGATTTTCCGGACGCAACTGAATGGCGACCTTCAAATTGGCCAGGGCGGAATCAGCTTCGCCGGTGAGGCAATCGAGCGCGGCCAGCGCGTAGTGAATATGGTCGGCCTTGGGCGCGGCTTTGCGGGCTTTGTCGAGACTTTCGCGGGCATCATCCCATCGGCCGATGTTCATCATGGCCACGCCACGCTGGTAATGCTCGTCGGCGGTGCGCGGATTCTGCTCGTGGGACGGCTTCATGCGCTGCTCTGCGATTTTCACATGCATGCGCGCGCGATCCGCG
>Ga0209376_1002827_pt1 | contig 16192 bp, 13 predicted proteins | sample GraSoiAngelo_134_FD_185891 | JGI IMG/M metagenome (GOLD analysis project Ga0209376, IMG submission 185891) | Grasslands soil microbial communities from the Angelo Coastal Reserve, California, USA - 14_0929_05_30cm (SPAdes) (version 2) | ecosystem: Environmental > Terrestrial > Soil > Grasslands ... | reverse complement strand
ACCGAAGACCACAGCCTGGCGAATCGAAGCCTCGGACAGGTTGCTGGTAGCCGCTAGATAGCCCATAAAACCACCGGCAAACGTGTCGCCAGCGCCTGTTGGATCCTGAACCTGCTCCAGCGGAAATGCAGGGGCTGCAAATGTCTGTTTGTGGTTGAATAGTAAGACCCCATATTCGCCCCGCTTAATGACCAGATGCTTCGGGCCTCTCGCCAAGGTTTCCCTGGCAACCCGCGTGAGATTGGGGTGGCCGCCAAGCGCTCTGGCCTCGCCGTCGTTGATGATCAATACATCCACCTGCTCTAACACGCGCCACAGCGCCTCCCGTTTGCGCTCGATCCAAAAGTTCATGGTATCGCAGGCGACCAACATCGGGCGCCGGACCTGGCGAAGCACATCGAGTTGCAACTCCGGATCAATATTGCCCAGAAACAACATGGAAGGCGAGCGGTACTGGTCAGGGATCTTCGGCCGGAAGGTCTCGAACACATTCAGGCGGGTGTCGAGCGTATGGGCCTCGTTCAACTGATGCGAATACTCCCCTTTCCAGCGAAATGTTTCGCCCGCTCGCCGTTCGAGCCCGGTCAGATCGATCCCCCGGCTCTTGAGAAACTTCAGATGCTGGTCCGGAAAATCTCCCCCCACCACCGCGATCAGATCCACGCTGGTGAAATAACTGGCCGCCGTGGCGAAATAGGTCGCCGAGCCGCCCAACACTTCGCTGACCTCACCGAATGGGGTCTTGACGGTGTCCAGCGCCACTGATCCCACGACCAGGAGGTTTCCCACCTCAGCGTCTTCCTTTCATCGGAGATAGATACCGGCCAAGCAGCAAGCGCAGGCGCTTCCTCGTCCCTTTGGGAATGTGCTGAGGCGAGGTCAGGATAGCATGCTCCAACGCCCTCCCGCATCCACAAGCCCGTGGCCCGGTTACCAGGGGCATGGCGGCACGAAGCAGACGTTTCGCGAGTTCCACATTTTTCTGAAGCGTCGCCAGCACTGCCTCGACCGTAACCGCTGCCTCGGTATCGTGCCAGCAATCGTAATCCGTCACCAGCGCCAGAGTGACATAGCACAATTCCGCTTCACGGGCCAGTTTTGCCTCTGGGAGGTTCGTCATCCCGATCACATCGACCCCCCACTGCCGATAGATGTTCGATTCTCCCCGGCTCGAAAACTGGGGGCCTTCGATGCAGAGGTAGACGCCTCCCTGATGCACAGAAGCGCCGACGTCTTGCGCCGCCTTGTAAAGGGACGTCGCCAGCGCGTGACAGATAGGTTCCGCAAACGCCACATGCGCCACAATGCCTTGCTCGAAAAAAGTCCCGATGCGCCGTTTCGTGAGATCGACGAACTGATCCGGCAGCACGACCTCGCCTGGCCTGACGGTCTTCTTCATGCTCCCCACCGCACTCACGGAAACGACACGGGTCACTCCAACCGACTTCAAGGCATAGATATTGGCGCGATAGTTAATCTCACTCGGCCCGATCCGGTGGCCACGACCGTGTCGGGCCAGGAACGCCACCCGCACTCCGTCCACCGTGCCAAGGACAAGGGCATCCGAGGGCCGTCCGAAAGGCGTACTGGGGCGGACCTCGCGGACCCGCTCTAATCCTTCCAAGTCATATAGCCCACTCCCCCCGATGATCCCGATCTCAGCCTGTGCTTGCCCTCTGGCCATAGCTACGCGTGCCCCACGGAACTGACACCGGAACGACCTTCAGCCGATGACGTCATGACGGCCGCCTTTGAGGTGGGGGAATCAGGCCCTAAGCAAGTCAAGAGCTGCGATAGAAATCGGCCGACATGATCGAGGATGCGCGCAACCACCTGTTCCGGAAACTCGGACTCGCTGATGGTCAGCCAGATGATGTCGGGCTCCTTGCGGAACCATGTCATCTGGCGTTTGGCAAAGCGGCGGGTGTCCCGCTTCAGCCGTTGAATCGCCTCCTCGTACTCATAGTCCCCAGCCAGATACCCGGCCATCTGCCGGTAGCCAAGGCCTTTCATGGAACCCAGATGACGCCCGTACCCCTTCGCCAACAGCTGTTGCGTTTCCTGGACCAGCCCCTTGGCCAATTGTTCATCAACTCGGGCCTCGATCCGACGATACAAGGCCTCCCGTTCCCTCGTCAGGCCGATCAGCAGCGGCGAGAACGGTGCCTCGCTGAATGCGTGCGCTCGGTGCAGATCAGAAAGCGGACGACCGAGGAGATGATGCACTTCCAGTGCTCGGATGATCTTCACCAGATCATGCGGATGCAGCCGATCGGCCAACTCAGGGTCAATCAGCGCGAGCGTGTCGTGGAGATGAGTGGCTCCTTTGAGACGTGCCTCATCGAGTAGTCGCGCGCGGAAGCTCCAATCTGCCGGCGGGCCCTCCCATAATCCTCGGAGCAGCGCCCTGATGTAGAGGCCTGTTCCTCCCACCAGCAGGGGAACCAGCCCTCTGCAGTGCAACCGATCGATTTCGGCCAGCGCGTACCGGCGGTACATGCCGACGTTGAACGGGTGATCCGGCTGCACGAGATCAATCAGGCGATGCGGCACCCCCTGCCGTTCACTCAGCTTTGGCTTATCCGTGCCGATATCCATGTCGCGATAGACCTGACGAGAGTCAGCCGCCAGGACCGCAGTTCCCAACGCTTTCGCGAGCAGGATCGCAACCTGACTCTTTCCGACCGCCGTCGGACCCACCAACACCACCAGCGGTTTGAGCTGCTCCGTAAGGGGTGAGGGGTAAGGGGTAAGGGGACCCTTGGTCACGGTCATTTTTTTGAACCTCTAGCGGATCGCGGAGTTCTTCTCACTCCTCACTTCTCACTCCTTACCCCTCACACCTTACCCCTCACACCTTACCCCTTACGCCTCACGCCTTACGCTCTCCCGAAGATCCGCGACAATTCCTCCTCTGGAAGGCGAAGCGCAACCCGTCGCCCATGAGGACAGGTCGTGGGCAGACCTTCCCTGATCCAGTCTTCGATTAGCGTCTTGATCTCCGGCAGTTCCAACGCACGCCCGGCCCGGACAGCCCCGTGACAGGCCAAGGATGCCAGGACCGGTCTGACGCGGGCTTCGAGCGACGAGACCGAGTTCCATTGCGAAAGATCCTCCAGCAAATCCTGGATCAGCGACGCATAATCGAAGTTGCCCAGGAGCGCCGGAACAGTCCGAATGACGAACGAGGCAGAGCCAAACGGCTCGATTGTCAGACCCAGCTTCTCCAGGTCCGATACGTGCCGCTGGAGCAGGACCGCGCTGTGGGCAGGGAGATCGATCGGCTCTGGAATGAGCAACGGCTGGCATGGGATGGCCTGGCTGAGCCAGGCCCGCCACAGTCGCTCAAACAGGACTCGTTCATGGGCAGTATGCTGGTCAATCACCTGCAACTCCGAGCCTACCTGCGCGACCAGAAATACCCCACCGATCTGTCCCAAGGGGGTGACGTGAAGCCCCCTCTCCACGAGATACCTGTGCATCGACTCCTGAACGGACAGCCCCGGAGCGCTCTCATCGCGAACCGAACCCTGGTCGTTCGTCTGCTGCGCTGCGTATGTACCTGGTCCATGAGGCCGCCCCGTCGTCGTTTCGCTGTTCCCTCCGGCCAACCTGGTTGGCCAGCCAGGCCAACCGGTTAAACCGATGCTCGAGGCAGACTGGTCCTGGAAACCCGAAGAGCCGTCCAGCAGCCGATTCATCTGCCGCTCTTGATGGCTGCCGCCCAGCGCTTCGCCAACAGCCTGCCGTACCATTTGGTGAACCAGTTCCTGGTCAACAAAGCGAACCTCCCGTTTCATCGGGTGGACATTGACGTCAATTCGGTCCGAGTCCACTTCAAGAAAGAACACGAACTGCGGATGACGCCCTTTCGCAAGGAACGACCCATAGCCGTCATAGATCGCGTGGAGGACTGTCGCGTTCTTGACCGGACGATGATTGACAAACAATTCCTGCGGACTTCGAGCGGCACGCGTGTGAACAGGACTGATCGTGAAGCCCTCCAGACGAGACCCTGGGCGTTCTCCCCGCACCTCCACCGTCTGATCCAAGAATCGCGCGCCATAGATCTGCAGGACACGATCCCGATAGGACGACACGGCGGCGTGCTCGAACACGTCCTGTCCATTATGCCTGAGCCGAAACTGCATCCGAGGCCAAGCCAGACTGGCTTGCTGCACCACCTGGCTGATATGAGAGAATTCGGTCGTGGTCGTCTTGAGAAACTTCCTGCGGGCAGGAGTGTTGAAGAAGAGATCCCTGACCTCGACTTGGGTGCCTGGCGCCGCTGCAGCCTCTTCGATCTTGGTGATGGCGCCGCCCGTGACCAGCAGTTGGGTTCCCACCGACTCGTGCCGGCATGCGGTCAGGAGCCGAACTTTTGAGACGGAGGCGATGCTGGGCAGCGCTTCTCCGCGAAACCCCATGGTCCTAATCGACAACAGATCCCGATCCGTACGTAACTTGCTCGTCGCGTGACGTTGGAACGCCAGTGGGGCATCCGTTCGGCTGATCCCCTCACCGTCATCGGCCACCCTGATAAGCCCGCGCCCGCCATCCGTCACGTCCACAGAGATGGTCGTACTGGCCGCATCAAGGCTGTTGTCGATCAGCTCCTTCACCACCGAGGCCGGTCGTTCCACGACCTCGCCCGCGGCAATCCGACTGACCACGTCTCCAGGCAGCACCCGGATTCTTCCGACGCTGCTGGCCACACTCATCCGTCGGCTCTCTGAAGCGGAGAGCGAGCCCTGTGCGTCTCAGGACAGGACGCGGCTGAAGGGTCCCGCTTCATCGTATCTCGGCCAATTTGTTCTTCGCCAACTTCGCTTCGTCAGAAGTCGAGAACTTCTCGATCACCTGCTTCAGGAACTCACGCGCTCTAGGGCTATCGCCGGTCTCCGCCGCCGACAGCCCCAGCTTGAATAATGCCGAGGGGACCTTTTCGTGGCCAGGATATTCCTTCACGACCCGATCAAAGGCCTGCATCGCCCGCACATAGTCCTTCAGGTTGTAATAAGACTCCCCCAGCCAGTACTGGGCGCTGGGAGCCAGAGAGGTCGAGGGGAAGTCTTTTAAAAACCGCTGAAACCCGGTCACGGCCAGATCGTACCGGCCGTTCAGGTAGTCATTGTACGCCAGATTGAAGGCCGAGGTCGGGGTAATCCCTGGCACACCTGGGATAAGGGGGGCCGGCTCTGAAGGAGAAGGCAGTCTGGCCGGTTTGGACTGACGCGAAGGTTCGCTTGATTGACTGTCCGGCTTCATGGAGGAGGATGATTGGGACTGTTGAACGTCTTCGAAACGAGCCATCCGGGCTTCCAGGTTCTTCAACCGCGCGGCGAGCTCATCGAGCCGTTGCCGGTCGGGGCTTGACTCCTTGGCCGTTTCCAGAGCCTGCAGGCGGCGCTGCATGACTTCCTCTCGTTTGCTCGCCTGCTCCTGGGATCTGGCCATTGCGTTGAATTCTTGTCGCATATCCACAAAGTCAGCGTGCTTGGCGCATCCGTCTTGGACCATCGCCAAGACGATCAGGGAAGCAAGGAGGGAACCAGACATCGGGAACGGGTGAGTCATCGCGTCTCTCGCAGATTCTTGAGTTGAGCTAACTTGTCCAACGCCTTGCTGGCTTCCTGACTCTTGGGGTAGGTGTCCACCACCTGCTTCAGCAGGGACGAGGCCCGTTTTCGATCATTCAGGGCCAGGTAGGCAAAGCCTCGCTTCAGAATCGCGGCCGGGACCTTGTCGCTGGACGGATAGTCCAGCTCCACACGCTCAAACGCATCGATGGCGCGCTTGTAATCTCTCCTTCCGTAGTAGCATTCTCCAAGCCAGTACTGGGCGTTAGGAGCGAGGTCCGAGGTCCCATAGTGAACGAGGAATTGAGAGAACCCCTGCTGCGCTCCATCGAAGTCCCCCCGCTTGAACCTTTGCATGTTGCGCTCATACACCTCACCGGCGTCGTCCTTGGCTTCACTCAAGGCCGATGCGCTGTCCCTTCCCGGGACTGCATCCACGGAGGCGATCGCCGGACGCTCCGGTGAGGTTGGGACCACCGACTCAGTGGCCGCCATCGCTGATTCACGCGCACGCGGTAGGTCAGAACGAGGGACGGACCGTTGCTCCTGAGGAGACCGACCGGCCTCTTTCGCCTTCCGAGCCGTCGAGCCGGCAGGGATGCGCGCATCAGTTGTTTGCCTGGTCTTTGCCATCTCGTCAAGACGCTGATCTTGTTCCTCCACGCGCGACAGCAATTTCCCCCCCAAGGTCTCCAGCGCTTTGGCGACGGAGGCGACACTCTTGTTCACTTCCTCAAGGTGGCCGGACATGGCCCTGGTCTCCGATTCAAGCTTGGTCGTCAGCGCGTTGGTACGTTGCGTGAGCATGTTCGTCAACTCGCTGACCTGATGGTCTTCCTGAACCAGCTTTTCCCCCAGCGCGTTCATCGCTAGCTTGAAGTCCGCGAGCGATTTACCGAACTGCGTCAGCTGCGCGTCAAGCTTTTTCTCCACTGCCCCGGTCCTGGCATCGCCTGCGCTGATCGCCTTGTCATGCTCTTCCAGGCGCGCATCCAGCGTCTTCGCGAGGGTACCAAGGGTGGCCGCCACAGCGTCCAGGCGTGCCGCCACCTTGCCCAGCTCCTCGTCGCGCTTTCGGGCGCTCTGATCCAAGCCCGCGATCCGATCGTCGAGTCGTTTCCCCAATTCGTCGACAGAGTGCTTGTTCTCGTCCAGCCTGCCCTGGATCTTCGGGAGACTGTCCTCTCGAAGATCGGCCATCTCATGACGCAGCCTCGCGCGAGTCTCACTCATTAACTGGTCTGCTTCCTTCTTGATCTTGTCAATTTGCCGATTCGCCTCGTCCGCTTTTCCCTCGATCTCCTTTTCCCGTTGATCCAGCCTCGCGATCTTTTTATCCAGGTCGCGTTTGACCTGCGCCAAGTCCGCCTGCTGCGCCAGGCAACCCGACAGCAAGAGTGAGGCCAGCACCCAAGCCAGCGACCATCTCGCGGAGAACCGGATCGCTCCGTGCTCTGCCGGCCTTATGGATGCGATCGTTCCCATCTCAGAATGTCCTTCCCCGGTATGCCGCCAGACACTACTTCGTGCGGACGACGATGTGTCCGCGCCGATTCTGCTGATAGCACGACTCATCGCGCTCCTTGCAGAAAGGCCGTTCCTTTCCATAGGAAACAACCGCCAAGCGATTCGCGACCACACCAAGTTCAGCTAGATAGTTCCGAACCGCCTTGGCCCGTTTCTCACCCAACACAAGATTGTAGGCCTGAGTGCCACGCTCGTCGCAGTGCCCCTCGATCTTGAGCATGGAGGTTGGGTTCGCTTTGATCCACTCGGCGTCGGCCGTGAGGGCCTGCCTGGCCTCTTCCGTGATATTCCAACTGTCAAACGCGAAGTAGACATCCTTGAGCCCGGAGGCAGCGGTCGCCACTTGTTCTCGGCGGATGTCTTCCGCTATTCGACTGGTGGAGTCAGACGGCTGGACCTTCGCAACTTTGATATCTCCCGGGAGATTTTCCGCTGAGGGACCCTTCCCTGGTTTGAGTAGATCTTGTTCCGATATTCCGGGTTCCGGGCGAGCGGCTGTCCCCGAATCGGCCCGGTCCGTCTTTGCCATGGGCCGTTCAGAGGATTTCGATCCCGAGGTGGCCTGAATCTCCTTCTTGCTGCATGCCGGCCCGATGAGGAGCATCAGACTTACCGCTCCCATCAGGCATGCTGTCACGTACCGTGTGTGCATAGCTCATTACTCCTGGTTGAGGTTTCGCACTGAATCGGCTTCCAAGGAATCGGTCTTCACGCTATAAAGGTGACCAGGACGGGGAGCTGTGGTGCGTTCCGCCGGATGTCAGGCGTTCCAAGTCAGTCCCGTCGCTGTTGATCATGTAGATATGGCTCTTGCCTTCCGCGGTCGAGCTGAACGCCAAATGCCGGCCATCTGGAGACCACGAGGGTGAGTCATCGACGCCAGGGCCCGTGGTAAGTTGGCGGCGTTGCTGCCCATCGGGGCTCACCACGCACAGTTTATATTCCTTCGTCGGCGTCCGGCAGACATGCGCGATCCACGTGCCCCGGGGGGACCAGGCCGGGGCGGCGTTATAGTCTCCCTCATAAGTGAGGCGGCGCACATTGGAGCCGTCCGCGCTCATCAAATAGATCTGAGGCCCCCCGCCCCGATCCGAAGTGAAGGCGATCTCACGACCAGTGGGTGACCAGGACGGAGACAGATCACTCGCTGAGTTATTCGTCAGCCGCTGCAGAACTTTTGTGCGCGTGTCGAGCTTGTAGAGCTCCGAGTCGCCGTCATGACTCGTGGCAAAGACCAAATCGTTCCCGTCCGGCGAGAAGGCCGGCGTGATGTTCAACCCGCCGAGCGAGACCAGCGTCCAGCGTTTGCCGGTTGCAAGCTCGATCATGTCAATGTCCTGCGTCGTGCGACTTCGGTATGCCGTGAAGACCAGGAACCGCCGGTCCGGAGACCAGTGGGGCATCAGGTTCAGGAACCCATCTGCCGTGACCTGCCGGGGCGCATAGCCGTCGTAATCCATCACGTACAGCTCACGACTCCCCGTCTGCTCAGACACAAACGCGATCTTTGTCCTGGCGATTCCAGGCTCGCCGGTGTAGCGGAAGACCAATTCGTCCGCCAAGCGATGCACCATCAGGCGAAGGACGGAAGAGGGCCCAGCATAACGCTTCCCGGCCACCACTTCGTCGTTCCCCCCATCATAGACATATCCATCCAAGACCACATCCGCTTCTTTCACACCCAGCTTGCCCCAGACCAGCACCGAGATCCCGTTCTCCGTGGCCTGCTTGAACAACGCCTTCTCGGGATCCTCCGCGTCGTTCACCTTGATCCCAAGCTTGGGAAGATCCATGAGCGAAAAGATCTGGGACCGGCGAAGGTCTGCTTTCAGCACGGTCGCAACCTGCTCCGCAGATCCGGCCACGGCGGTCTTCCCCTGAAATCCAAGGACCCCGATGGGAATTTTCTCGAAATCCGGGCGAGTGGCTTCCAAGAAGACGTCAGCCGCGCCGGTGATCCCCACAAACGCGGCACAGACCGCCAGATAGACGATGAAGACGACGACTCTCATGCGACTCAACCGGACCGCTCCCCCACCGTAAAACTGAAATGCGCGTCGAGATAGGCATCTGCCATCTCTCGTGGGAACGCGGGTAACGGATCGGCATTCAGCACGGCCCGTTTGCCGGCGAGATCGTAATACTCGTTCCCGGACGTGCGCTCAACCATGACATCGCTCACGCTGCCGGACCGATGCAGCCGAAACTTGATGATCACCTCCAGCGGCCGACCCGTCAGATCAACCGGCGGCGCATTCCACTGGCTGCTGATTTTGAGCTGCACCCGCGACAAGTACTGATTGAACCCCGGGGCCATCCCCTGCACCTTAATCACGGTCTCAGGCTTTTTAAGGTCAGGTGCCTTCGTGGCCACGGCTGGAGCGGCCGGTGCAACCGGGGGCGGCTGAAGCTTCTGTAACTCTTTATCGATTTCTTTAGACAGCGATGGCCGCGGTTGGCGCTCCTGGAGGTCTTTGAGTGAATCTTTGGGCGGCGAGGGCACATCCGGCACTTTGAGAGCATCCAAGAGTGAATCAATTTCTTTGCGGAGATTTTGCGGAGGCGGATCAACCTTGGCCACGCGCGCGGGGCTGAGGTCGCCGAACTTAGGCGCCTCGGGTGGCAGCTCAATTCCGCGCAGGACCTCCTGCATCAGGTTTCCGGGCCGACTCTTCGCAACCTGGGCTTCACGAGGAGGCGGTGCGGCCGGAACCGGAACGGCCTTCGAGGGGAGCGGCTTGGCCACAGGGACCGGAGGTGGAGAAGCCTTGGTGGCGGGTGGCACGGGAGGCGGCTCAACGATTCGGCTCGGAGTCGGCAATGTCACAAGGGATACCTGATACGAAGCGAGCGGACGCTCACCCCTCGACGAAAAACGAAACCCGGTGAGGAAGAACAGCAGACAGAGGTGCAGCACAAGGGAAAGGGCCAACATCCCTCTGACCTGCTGGCGAAACGAAAGCCGCCGGCCATCCTGGAGAGAGAGAGAGAGAAGGCTTGGATACCCTGGAAAGGATAGCTCGGACCCCGGCCGATTTCTCATGGATGCGACTGCCATGGCTGCTTGCTGACCCTTCCTACTGCACGCCTTTCCGCCGCACCCCTTGTTGAATGAGCTCTTCCGTCACACGCTCACGCCCCGCTGGTTCGGTCACCATGCCCAGCTTCTCGATACCCGACCGCTTCACTCCGTCCATCACCTGAACCACAGTGCCGTACGGAACCTCGCGGTCCGCCCGGAGATAGACCGAGAGGTCGGCATTCCGTTCCTTCATCGCTCTCAGCCTGCGCTCAAGTTGCGCGACATTTACCGGATCTTTGTCCAGATACAGTTTCTGGTCCCGCTCAATCGTGAGGACGATGCGCTCTTCCGGCCTGATGGTGTTGCTCGCGGAAGTGGGAAGCTTGATGTCGAGTCCGCGGTACAACATAGGAGCCGTCACCATGAAGATCACCAACAGCACCAGGACGACGTCCACCAGCGGGATGACATTAATCTCGGCCATAAAGCGACGACGCCGGGTTTCGAAGATCACCCGCGCACCTCGACTTGTCTTAGACGGGTCTTCAGCGAGTTGAGAAATTCCAGGCTGAACGTTTCCACTCGGAACACGGTCCGTCGGATCCGCGTCAAGTAATAGTTGTAGGCAATCACAGCAGGAATCGCGGTGAACAGACCAGCCGCCGTGGCGATCAGCGCTTCCGCCACCCCCGGCGCGACTGCCGCGATGCTGGCCGTTCCCTGTTGCCCAATCTCCCGAAATGCATCAATGATCCCGAGCACGGTTCCCAAGAGTCCGATAAAGGGCGTGATATTTCCTGTCGTCGCCAAAAAGGGGAGGTAGGCCTCCAGCCTGGAGATTTGATCCTGCACAATGCATGCCACTGCCCGATCCAAATAATGCCGGTCTGGACCGGATGGTTCTGCCGAGGGGTCCAGACCCTGACTGTCTATAAGCTGGGACCGGCTAAGCCCGTCTCGTTCCGGCGCAATCCGGTCCATCACCCCGACAAATACTGCTGCGATTGGGCTTGACGCCATCCGTCGCGCGGGGCGATGGAGCTCGTCTTTCTCCTTCGCTCTTGCGTAGGCAGCCAGAAATCGCTGATCTTCTCGATCGCTTGAACGAAAGGCGCGCCACTTGTAAAGAATAATAGCCCAGGAAATGACCGAGAACAGGAAGAGAATGAGGAGAATGACCTTTGAGACCGCCCCGAGCGAACCCACGAGCCCCATGGGACCGGCTTGAAACATCATTACTCTATCGTATCTCCTCCCACGTCAAGGAATGTACTGGGCACCGGAAATAGTACCATGTTTTGGGGAAAGTGGCGGGGCCGACGGGATTTGAACCCGCGACCTCCAGATTGACAATCTGGCGTCCTAAACCAGGCTGAACGACGGCCCCATACGGGAAAGAAGTGGACCGGCAAAACTGAGACCACCCCGGTCTTACCGGTACCAAGGAATGAAGCAACTTCGACGATCTCCGGAATCCTTGCCCGGGCTATTCCGCGACCATGATCAAGTACAATTGCTTTCTGGTAGGCGGAACAGGGATCGAACCTGTGACCTCTGCCTTGTAAGGGCAGCGCTCTCCCAGCTGAGCTATCCGCCCGATTTCTCAACTATGCCGAATGCTTGCGAATGCTATCAAGTCCTCTATGCCTTGTCAACCAAATCTCGCACCATTATTGCGGAGATGCATCGCATCCGTTCTCTCCCGAGCCGACAGGGGAACGGTCAGCGGTACGGTCGCGGCGGCGCGATTTACGAGGGAACAAATCCGAATGTAATCGCTTGAGCCGTGCTCGCTCAACATGCGTATAGATCTGCGTGCTGGAGATGCTCGCATGGCCCAGCATGGCTTGGACGGATCGGAGGTCGGCCCCGTGGTCCAAGAGGTGAGTCGCGAAGGAGTGCCTCAACATATGTGGAGAGATTGGCTTGGTAATGCCGGCTTCCTTCGCTCTGGCGCGGAGCAACTTCCAGAATCCCTGACGGCTCATGGGCATCCCACGTCTCGTCACAAACAGGTGCGGCGATTCCCGTTTCTTGAGCAATGCCCCGCGAGCTTCCTTCAAATAGAGCCTGATCTTCTGTCGCGCCATGTCTCCCATGGGCACCACTCGTTGCTTCGCACCTTTCCCGGTGGCCAGTACATAGCCCACGGCAAGATTCAGTTGCGAGAGCCGTACATTCACGAGCTCGGAAACCCGCAGTCCCGTCGCGTAGAGCAGCTCGAGCATGGCCGCGTCGCGTCTGCCTTCCGGCCGCGATCTATCGGCGAGCTCGAGCAAGTCAGTCACATCACGTTGCGTGAGGGTCTTTGGCAGTCTCATCCATGGTCGGGGCCTGCTCAACCCGACCATCGGACTCTCCCGCATGAACCCTTCCTTGGAGAGAAACCGATAGAATCCCCTGAGTGCCGCCATACAGCGAGCCGTGGAGGCCGGGGCGTGATTGGATCGTTTCAAATGCCCCAAGAACTCCGAGATCGTCTGCCGCGTGACTCCAGCAAATCCATGGGTGCCCTTCGCGTTCAAATAGAAGTGGAGCTTCTGGAGATCACGCCTGTAGGCTTCCAGCGTATTTGTGGCCAGCCCTGCCTCGACACGAAGATCGTTCAGGTATCGTTCAACGAGGCTGTCCATCGGAGAGGAACCCTGGTCAGTGGGAACAAGAGAAGCTGGATTGGCTGAGGGATGAGGGCGCATCTTCCGTTATCTCAAGATCTTTCAAGGCCCTTTGTCGGGCGGTCCTGCGCGAATATAACCAAGAAGGCTTGAGAACACAATAAGATACGAATCCTGGTAACCTTGACAGGCTCGACCTGAGTCTCCTATAGTGGGTTTTCTTTTGCTCGAGCGTCTGTTATGTTTCTGAAACGATGTTCAAATTTGTTCCGTCACAGCAACCAACCGGTCACGTCCTCGTCTTGCTCCTGGTCTATTTGTTCTCGTTGACCCTCATTGGCAGTCCCGCTCCAGTTGAATTCCTTTCGGTTCAAGCGAACAATGCCTGGGCTGAGCAACGTGATTCGGGAACCACACACCCGTCCAAGGCAACCCTCGAACAGGCCAAAACACTGCTTGAGACCCACCGGCCGGACGCAGCCGTGACGATACTCAAGAATTTCATTGCTTCCTCCCCGCAGTCCGAGTATCTGGATGACGCCTATCTCCTGATCGCCGCGGCCCTGAGCAGCACCAAGGAGCATGCTGAGGCGATCTCTTACCTTAATCAACTCCTGAGCGAATTTCCGACCTCCGACCTGGCGGACCGTGCCAGACTCATGCTGGGTTCCGTGCAGGCCCAGTTGGGTAATCTGGACCTTGCGCTCCCCGTTCTTGCAGAGGTGCGAAGCCTGACCTCTGATCCCGGCACCAAACGCGAGGCGCTCAAACTGACCGGAGAGATTCTGACGAAGAAAAAGGACTTCATGCGAGCGATCCAAGTGTGGCTTGAAGAAATGGACCTCGCGCCGGACGAGCAAAAGTCCGGTCCCCGCGAACGCATTCGTGAGCTGGTGACGGGCAAGCTGGACAAGAAGACGTTGCTTCGGGTGCGCGACACGTACACGGCGGACTTCCCCGGCGATGTGGCCCTGATCCGCTTGATCGAGCTGCATGCCGTGCGCGGGGAAGAGTATCTGGCGGAACGGAATATCCGCCTGTTTCTCGCCCGGTTCCCGATCCACGAGTACGCCCCAACGGCGACCGAGAAGCTTCGCTCGTTCAAAGCCAAGCTCAAAGCCAGCCAATACGTCGTGGCCGCCGTTTTACCGCTATCCGGTCGGATGGGCCTCTTCGGAACCGAATCCTTGAACGGCATTCAGATCGCGTTGGAGAAGGGGAGAGAAAGCTTGGGGCTGACGTCGATCGGGTTGGTGATTAAGGACACGGAACCGGAGAAGACGCTCCTGCTCTCCGATCTGTACGACTTGGTGGCTGATCACAAGCCGCTCGCGGTCATCGGCCCTCTGCTCTCGCACAATTTGCCGATGGTGGCTGAACTCGCCGAGAAACTGGAGACGCCGTTCATCACACCGTCGGCCACACTGCCCAACGTGCGCCGCCTAGGCACCTATCTGTTCAGCACGGCGCTGACCTATCCTCAACAGGCGCACCGCATCGCAGAGTACGCAAGCAGCCGTTTGGGATACCGCCGTTTCTGCATTCTGCATCCCGACACCACCTACGGTCAGGAACTCGCCCGGCTCTTCAGCCAGGAAATCAGGCAGCGGGGAGGCGAAATCATCGCGGTGGAATCCTACAAGGAGACCGACACGGATTTCGGCCCCCAGATCCGGCGATTAAAGGCGGAAGATCTCAAACGGGATGGCACCTCCACCACCACTCAGACCACCAAGGGTGTCTCTCGCGTCGTCTATACCCCTGGCTTCGACGCCATCTTCCTGCCAGGCAATTCCGCCCAGGCTACGCTGATCGCCCCGCAACTACTGTTCTATGATATGAAGGTCCCGCTCTTGGGGAGCAACGGTTGGAACCAGCCGGACCTACTTCGCCTAGCCGATCGCACGATTGAGGGAGCAACCTTCGTGGACGGATTCTTCCTTGACAGTCCGGATCCCAACGTGCAGGATTTCGTCGAGCGGTACCAGCGGCGCTTCCAGTCGAATCCGTCTCTGTTCGCGGCGCAGGCCTACGACGCCACCAGGCTGGTCTTGGAAGTGGTTCGCAAAGGAGCGACATCCGGTGAAGAAGTCCAAAACCAGCTCATGCTGCTCAATGACCTGCCCACGCTGGGAGGGCCGGCCGGGTTTGGTCCAGGAGGCAATCTCGAGCGGCGAGTCTTTGTCATTCAGGTGAAGAAAGGTAAATTTGTCCAACTCGAATGAGTCCTCGATGAGTTCACTGCCTCAGATCCTGCACACGATCTCTTACATGGCCCTGCCTCTGTTGCTCGCTATGGTCCTGCATGAGTACGCGCACGGATGGGTCGCCAATCGCTACGGCGATCCTACCGCGCGGCTGGAGGGGCGACTGACACTCAACCCGCTGGCGCACGTGGATCCATTCGGGACCGTCATCCTGCCCCTCATCTGCTTGCTCGTTCCGGGTGGTTTTTTTCTGGGGTGGGCGAAACCGGTCCCGATCAACCCAGGACGGCTGCACAACCCGCGTCGCGACATGGCGCTCGTGGCTGCGGCCGGACCAGGCATGAATCTGTTGCTGGCGGTTGGAAGCGCAGTCCTGCTCAGTATCCTGTTATCTATTGATCCTTCTTTGGCAACCTCTTGGCCGCCACAGGCAGGTCAACTCCCGCGCCGTGACCTTCTCGGGATACTACTGCTTCCTCTGGCAGCGATGTCGCTGTACTCCGTCTTCATTAATGTATTGTTGATGGTGTTCAACCTCATCCCGATCCCTCCGCTCGATGGAGGACGGGTCCTGACCAGCTTGCTTCCAGCCAAGTCCGCGATAGCCCTTGCTCGTTTGGAGCCCTACGGGATGCTGATCATTGTGGGACTCATCATCCTGGATCCTCAGATTCATGTCATCCGGACCATCACCGGCACGCTCGTCAACCTGATGGCCACGACGATTCTATCCGCGGTGTTACGATGACCAAGGCAGGAACCAGCAAACGTGTCCTGAGCGGCATGCAGCCCAGCGGGTTGCTTCATCTGGGCAATCTCTTGGGAGCGTTGGAAAATTGGAAAGCCCTACAAGAACAGTACAACTGTTTCTTTTTCGTGGCGGACTGGCACGCCCTCTCGACCAACTATGCGGACACCAGCCGGATCAAGGAGTTTACCAGAGAGCTGCTGCTCGACTGGTTGGCTGCCGGCATCGATCCGCAGCGATCCACGGTCTTTGTTCAATCGCACAACCCGGACCATGCCGTCCTCTATCTCCTGTTCTCCATGATCGTGCCGATTCCCTGGCTCGAGCGGAATCCGACCTATAAGGAGAAACAGGAGGAGATCAAGGACCGCGATCTCTCCACCTATGGCTTCCTCGGATATCCCGTGCTCCAGGCTGCCGACATCCTGCTCTACAAGCCCGACTATGTGCCGGTCGGTAAAGATCAGCTCCCGCACCTGGAACTGACACGGGAG
>Ga0209376_1002824_pt1 | contig 16199 bp, 8 predicted proteins | sample GraSoiAngelo_134_FD_185891 | JGI IMG/M metagenome (GOLD analysis project Ga0209376, IMG submission 185891) | Grasslands soil microbial communities from the Angelo Coastal Reserve, California, USA - 14_0929_05_30cm (SPAdes) (version 2) | ecosystem: Environmental > Terrestrial > Soil > Grasslands ... | reverse complement strand
GGGTCGAAGGCGCGATCGTGCGGATCGTGGATGAGGCGTGCACGCGCTGCGGCCTGTGTCTCCCGGCGTGCCCGCACGACGCGATCGAAGCGCTGGGCGACGTGTCACGTGCCCTGGAGCTGGCGCTCGCCGGCCGGGCCGCGCTGATCCTGTCGGTCGAATGCGCCGCCTACTTCTATCCTGCGGCTCCCAATCAGGTCGTGAACGCCTGCTACGCGGCGGGGTTCCGCACCGTGCACCGCGGCGTGCTGGGCGACGAGCTGGTGGCGCGGGAGTACCTGGACATCTGGGCCGACGGCGACTGGGGCACCATGATCCGCAGCACCTGCCCGGTGATCGTGGAGACGGTGCGGACGCAGTACCCCGAGCTGATCCCCTACCTGGCCCCGGTGGCGACGCCCATCGCCGCCGAGGCGCGCTATCTGAAGCAGCTGTACGGCGTGGGCACCCCGGTCGTGTACGCCGGGGTGTGCATCACCGAGGGCGGGCCGGACGTGGACGCGGCCATCACGTTCGAGGAGCTGGCGGAGCTGTTCCAGCGGCGCGGCATCGTGGTCTCGGAGCAGGCCGAGTACTTCACCCGCGTGCCGGAGGAGCGGCGGCGCCACTTGAGCATGGCGGGGGGGCTGCCGCTCGAGGTGCTGCTCGAGGAGACGCAGGCGAGCCGCCGGTTCCGCAAGGTCCGGGGCTTGAGCGGCTTGGGGGCGATCGCGCGCGCGGTGGCGGTGGATCGCCTGGACTTGGGTTTCGTGGATATCCTGCCGTGCGAGGGGTGTCTCGACCATCCGTTGCTGGGTCCGCGGGACGAGCTGTTCCGGCGGCGCCAGATCGTGGGGGCGACGGAGCCGGCGCGGTCGCGCGCCCCGGTGGTGGAGGAGGCGGTGGCGCGCGGGGTGAAGGTCGCCGAGTCGTTCCCGATCTCCCAGAACGGTCACCGGCCGCAGACCGAAGCGGTGGAAGCCGTCCTGAAGGAGATCGGGCTCGCGCCCAACGGCAAGCCGTGGGACTGCGGCGCGTGCGGCTACGCGACGTGCCGGGCGTTCGCGAACGCCGCGGCGCTGGGACGCACGACGCTCAGGTCGTGCCCCCCCTATCTCGACAAGCAGGCCCGCGCGGCGCAGCTTCAAGCGGCAGTTGATGGGCTCACCGGGCTTGCCACCTACCGGGTGTTGCGCGACCGCCTCGCCTCCGAGGTCGCCCGGAGCGATCGTACGGGCGATCCATTCGCGGTGCTGTTCGTGGATCTGGACAACTTCAAGAAGGTGAACGACGAGTTCGGCCACGAGGCGGGGAACGAGGTGCTGCGCGGCGCGGCGCGGGAATGCGGCGCGCACATCCGCACCACCGACCTGGCAGCGCGCTACGGGGGCGACGAGTTCGTGCTGGTGCTGGTGCGCACCCGGGTGGAGGGGGCCTTGGGCGTAGCGGACAAGGTGCGGGCCACCGTCGAGGGCATGGGCCGGACCCTGGGCTACGCCGAGGGGCTGGTGACGGCGAGCGTGGGGGTGGCGGAGTTCGTACCGGGACGGGGCCCGGAGACGGAAGACGTGCTCGTGGCGGCCGACCGTGCGCTGTACCGCGCCAAGGCCTCGGGGCGAAACCAGGTGGCGACGGGGGAACGCTGAGCGTGACACCTTCCAATCCCGAGGGCGCGGAGAACCGCGATGCGCTGCCCTTGACGCCCCCGCCCCAGGCGCCCGATCCGTGGGGGGTGAAGCGCGCCGAGAACCTGATCACCAGCCTCACCGGCGTGCTCTCCGCCCGGGTGGTGGTGACCCCGCTGGGCGAGGTGAGCGAGATCCACGTGCTCACCACCAGCGACCAGCAGGCGAAGCAGGTGGTGCGCAACATCGAGTCGGCGCTGATGGCGCAGCTGGGCCTGAAGATCGACCACCGCAAGATCAGCGTGGCGCAGACCGCCGACGTGCGCCCGATCGAAGAGATGCAGGATGAGGCGGTGCGCAGCCGCGCCAAGAAACGGGTGGTCATCTTCCAGGGGCTCGAGGTACGGCCCTCGGAGCGGCCGCAGCGCGTGATCGTGCGGGTGAAGCTGTCGTTCGAGGGGAAGGAAGCGGAGGCGGAGGAGCAGGGCACCGACACGGTGCGGAACCGGGTGGAGGCGGCGGCGCGGGCGGCGTCGTCGTGCTTGGACCAGCTGATGCCCGACAACTCGATCGCGCTCGAGGGCGCCACGATCATCGACGCGTTCGATCGCAAGTTCGTGCTGGTGGCGGTGCATGGGCTGGGCGGGCGCGAGGCGCAGTTGCTCACGGGAACGTGCGAGATCAGGGAAAGCACCGAGCGGAGCGCGGTGCTGGCGGTGTTAGATGCAACCAACCGATGGACCGACGCGCGGCGGTAGGCCGTCGCTGCCGCGGCAGTGACACTCCTTCCAACACATTGTGATTCAATCGTTTAGATAAGTCTTGCCTTCGGCTGTTGCAGGCACTCCACATACCCCCTTGCGCACTTCCGATTTTGGCCTTATTTGGGGTTCTGTGAGTTTGCCAAAGCACAAGCGATACTGGGGCACGCAGCGCGTGGCGCGCGTCTGTCAGGTCTCTCCCGCGACGGTAGCGAACTGGATCGACCAGGGGCTGCTGAAGGGGCACAAGACACCGACGGGACGGCGGCGTGTGGAGGCGGAGGATCTGACGGCGTTCCTCAAGGCGCACGAGATGGGGGTGCCCCCGGAGCTCGAGGGGGGGAACGGGCACGATGTGGTGGTGGTGGTGGACGACGATCCCGGTTATCTCAAGGCGCTCGTGTTGACGATCGAGCGGTCGGATCTGGATCTGGAGGTGGTGGAGGCGGCGACGGGGGTGGATGCGCTGCTCGAGATCGGTCGGGTTCAGCCGTCGCTGATCGTGCTCGACTACAGTTTACCGGATCTGAACGCGCCGCAGGTGATTCAGCGGCTGCTCGAGCCGGGGCGGCGGCTGGACGCCGAGGTGATGGTGGTGACGGGGGGGATGCCGGCGGAGGCGGCGGTCGAGCTGCGGCAGATGGGCGTGAAGGTGATTCTGAACAAGTCGGAGGGGATGCCGGCGGTGGTGGACGCGATGCGGGAAGCGTTGCGGCGGCGGAAGGCGGCGTAGGCTTCACAACGGATTGACGTCTTTTTCGGCTGCGTCGGGCCAGTGGGAAGCCGGCGAGCCACATAGGGACAAATCGAATAAAGGGGCCCCTGGTCACCGCTACCTAGAGCGGAGCTGAGCGAAAAGTTGACGAGCGGAGCGTCGGGTGCGCCATAGAGAGGCGTGCCACTCCTGGTGGGTCGATGGTTGCGACTCGCAGTCTCCAGAAGGGGGTGACGCTCAATGTTGCATTTCCTTGCTGCGCTTTTTATGGGACTCGTCAGCTGGTAGCGGACCGATTAAGGGGCCCTTTCCCTTCTTCACGAGCGGAAGACGATCTGCGATGACTGACAACCGCGGTCAAAAACGCGAGAATGCGCAGACGTACCTCCTGGTTGGTGTTGTAGCGGCTGCTAGCCTCTACTTGCTCTTTGGTCTGGCGTGGGAGTTACCGGCGCCGTTCCCATCGAGATTTTGGAACGCGCTGGCAACCTTCGCGATCATTGGAATCGTCAGCGACTCGCTCTCGTTCAAACTCCCTGTTGCGAAGGTAAACACGTCGGTCGGATTCATTCCCTTCATCGCGTCTGTAGCATTGTTCCGTCATCCTTGGCCGATGGTGATAGCAGGTGTTACCGCTCTAGTCGTCGACATGTTTGTGCGTCACAAGCCTACTGTCCGGGTGGCATTCAACACCGCGCAGTACATGCTGGCCACTGGTCTGGCATCGCTGGTCTACTCGCGACTCGGGGGCTCGGTTAGCCTCGAATCATTCGAGTTCACCCTAGTTCCGTTTGTCGGTCTCGTTGTGACGTTCTTCGTCGTCAACAAGGGGAGCGTCTCCCTCGCTGTCTCGCTGAGCAACGGCCTTTCCGTGCGAGAAGCATGGGGCCGGATTGGCAAAGACGCGATTGGGACCGACCTATTCTCCAGTACTCTTGCGGCGTTGCTGGTGTTTCTCTACGTAAAGCTGCAGTTGCTGGGGATCGCTGTTCTGGTGTTCCCGTTATTCCTGTTGCGACAGCTGTATCAAATGAACCTGCAGTTGCAGGGGGAGCTTGAGGAAAAGCTCGAGTTGATGGTCAAGTCCATGGAGGCACGGGACCCCTACACGTCTGGTCACTCGCGACGAGTCTCGGAGTACGCTTTGGCTATTGCGCGTGAATTGAGATTGTCCGCAAATGAGTTGGATGAAATCAAAAGCGCCGCACTTCTTCACGACGTCGGAAAGATCTACGAAGAGTTCGCACCGTTGCTACGCAAAGAAGGCAAGCTGACTCCGGAAGAGCGGATGATAATGCGGACTCACGTAACCCGGAGTGCGCAGCTCGTCGAGACTGCGACCCGACTTCGTGGATCGGTCCAGGCCATGATTCGGCACCATCACGAGAATTTCGACGGATCGGGGTATCCCGACGGCGTGGTGGGCAACGATATACCGCTCGGCGCGCGAATCATCATGATCGCTGACACCATTGATGCGATGACCACTGACCGGCCGTACCGCCGTGCCATGAGTCTTTCTCGTGCCATAGAGGAGCTGGAAGCGTTCGCCGGACGTCAGTTCGACCCTCAACTCGTGAAACTAGTTTCGAAGTCCGCGAGCATCCGCAGGTTGGTCGGAGGGGATCGCAGCGTTCCTGAACCCACCGCCGAGACTCCCCGAGTGCCCAGGCCGGCCTGGGCGAACCGAATCGCCCAGTGATTTGACTCGACAGGTAGTGTCAAATGCGCGACCCGTGCCAACACGCTAGAACCCTCCTCATGCATTGAAGGCGCCCTGCGCGCTTGGGCGGATGCTGTTCACACCAGGATTCCCTGCGCCACGAGGATAGCCCGCAGCCCTCGCGCCCCGAGCTTATCAAATAGCGCAAGTGCACTCTCACTATCGGGGCTGTAACGCCCAAGCGACAACCGGTCCAGCCAGGCGCCACACGCAATCAAGTCTAGATAGAAGAAAGGATGACGGTTTCGGTACTTTTGTTGGCACTCGAGCACCAGAGGTCGTGCGGAGTCCGGTCCACTCGTGTGTACTAGTCGGTAGACTCTCAACTTGTCGAAGAGTCCGGCGTTGGGCACCGCTCTCTCCTTCCCCCACGCGAGTCGCTCCGCGGACTCTGTCAACTGCAAGGCTAGAGTCACATCACCAGTCTCGAGTGCGAAGCACGCGTACCCCAAGAGGAATTCCATGTTGGTTGTCCAGCTTCGCTCGCTGCGGATGGCGCGCTCTGCCGCAACGACGGCTCGTTGCGCAGCTTCTCGGTCACCGCTCATTAGGAGCGCGGAGGCGAGATTCAGGTGAATCGCGACCGATCGTGGTGTCAGAGCGTTGGACGCTATCGCCACCGCGCGCTGACCAAATTTCACGGCCGACGCGAAGTCGCCTTGATGAAGCTTCGCAACACACTTGTTTGACGTGATGATGGCGGACTTAAGATCATCCCCGGTTTTCGTGCTGAACACCAAGGCCTTCTCATAGGCTTCGCACGCAGCGTCCAACTCACACAACCCGGATTTACAGGTTCCATAACCGGTGTAAGCGAGTGACAAGCCTACTGGGTCCCGTCGAGCGTTCAGGGTGCTGATCGCCCTCTCCAGCTCCGTCGCGGCCGAAGCGAGCTCGAAGAAGAAGAAGTCGCAATACGCCTTGGTATACCACAGGATTGGTGGGATGTCCGTCCCAACCTGGCTGATCGCGTGTTCGGTCTGACTTCGAACTGCGGCTACTCTTGCTTCGTTGCCCGCGTTCACACCCGATCGAGCGCATTCGAAGAGTGCGCTTCCTATGAGTTCCCAATCTCCCGTTTCTCGTGCTGCCTCCAGGGCTCTGTCTGCGGCCTCGCAGTAGCCGGACCCCGGCTCCCGGTTCATGAGGTACTCCACCGTCGCTTGCATCCTGGCTGTTAGTGCGTGTGCGGGCTTGGAGAGCCCCCCTTCATTACACAAGCGGGTGAGGACGGAAGAAGCGGCCTCAGCTCGGGATTGGCCCACCAGCGCTCTTGCAAGCAGCAGGAGGAGAGGCTGCGTCGCGTGATTGCTACCCGGCTTTCGAAGTAAGATCTCCAAAATCTGCTCTGCTTCTATAAGCGCTCCGGCGCTTATGGCAGCCTCGGCACCCTTGATCGTACTTGTCTCAGCACGATCAGGGACCCCTCCGCGTAAGAAGTGCCACGCCACTTCCAAGTTGCCCGACCCTCCGAGCTGTTCTGCCCGCGCCTCAAGCACCTCCCCTACCTTACAGTGCAGATGCTGTCTGGCCGGCCCCGCCACCGCATAATACGCCTGCGCCCGAATCAACTCGTTCCGGAACTCGAGCCCACCCTGTACCTCGCGGAACATGCCCTCCTCCTTCAGCCGCGACAGCGCCTCCCCAGCGGCGGCGGGCGAGAGCTCCACAACCTGATAGAGTGGTAGATCAGCGAGGCGGCGCCCGAGCACCGCGGCGAGATCGAGGGCTGCGCGGGTCGGCGCGTCCAGGCGGCGAATCTGGCGCTCGAACACGGCGCCGATTGCCCGCGGGATGCCGATGTTCGCGGCCGGCTGCGTGTTGAGTGCCTCAAGATCGCTGAGCAGCGAGGTCGATCCGTGCGCCAGCCATTCCTTCGTTAGGAGCTCGAGCGCCAGAGGATTGCCGTTGCTCGCCTGAAGGATGCGCGCCACGGGCACGTCTGCGATCCGCGCCTCCGCCTTCGCGACCCGAGCAGCGACGAGCCGCTCGGCTGCCTCACGCGGCAGCGGCTCGAGCTCCACCGTCTCGAGTGCCTCGATCTTGCCGTCGGACATCAGCGCACTCGGACCGGCGACCATCCGCAGCTCGTTGGATCGCGCCGTGAGAATCACTAGGAGTCGCGTACGCGGCAGCTTGCGGGCCACGATGTGGAGGATCGCGGCTGTCGCGTTGTCGGCGGCGTGCACATCGTCCACCACGAGGACCAGAGGACTTTCTTCCGTAGCGGCCTGGACTGCCTTGAGGAAACCGTCAGCGAGACGCAGCGGAATGACCTCGGCCGCCCATTCCACGGGCTTCGGCACGCCGGGGAACATGGTGAAAACCTCCGGCGCGACGCGCGTCAATTCGCTCAGCGCCTCCGGGTCCGCTCCTCCAATCGCCCGCTGCAGCGTGAGCTGCTTCACCAGCTCGGCGAGCACGGCGAAGGGCAATTCACGCTCCGCATCGTATGCCTGGGCACGCGCAATCGCCGCCCCCTCCATCTGACACGTCGACACGAACGCGTTCGTGAGAGTGGTCTTTCCCACGCCAGGATCGCCGAGCAGGGCGACGATGTGCGGCTCGCGCCGTCGCACGCCGAGCCACGCGTCATACAGACGTGCGAACTCGCGCTCGCGTCCGATGAGCGGTTCGGCCTCGAAGCGCCGCTCGTGACGCTCCGACACCTGCCCGGCTTTCGTTGGCCGCGGTGCCGCGCGTCGGCCCTCGCGAAGCAGGCCCGCGATGCGTACCAGGTCGGAGCTCGGCCTCGCGCCCAGTTCCTCCGTCAGCCGCGTCTCAAATCGCCCGTACACCTTGAGCGCATTGCTCCGATCGCCCACCCACGCCCGCGCTTCCATCACGCCGCGCACGCCGTCCTCGGACAGGGGGTCGAGCTCGAGGAGCAGCTGCGCGTGCCTCTCCACGGTTTCGAAGTCGCCGATGCGACGCCCGTCATCCATCTGCTTCACGAGGGAATCCCGGATACGCGGCATCAGCTTCGCCCGCCACTCGTCCTTCCAATGCTCAAATTGGACCGCTCCTGGCACCTCGAATCCATCGAGGAACTGACCACGGATCTGAGTCTCGGAGGCATCGAGCCGGGTCATGTCCACCTGAACCACTCCCGCCACGAGCGCGAGGGAGGCCCGTTGTACGACGAGATGGTCCCGCCCAACTCTCTCCTTGAGCACGGTCAACGCTTGGGCGAGCGAGTGGCGGGCCCGCGGCGCCGCCACGTTGGGCCATAACAGATCCATCAGGTAGTCGCGCGTTAGCTTCCGTCCCGCTTCAACGGCGAGCCGAATCAGCAGCGCGAAGTGCTTGCGCGTGCGGAAGCGGACCTGCTCGCCGGCCTGCGTAAGGAGGAGGGGAGCACCGAGTGTGAGGAGTTGCAGGTGCGGCACCAAACGACACGGCTCGCGGCGTTTCGGAATGGTACCATTAGGCACCCGAATCAACCGCGTGTCAACAACGTGTGATTGAACGGGATAGAACCCCTTCAGCGAGGGTAAGGTAGGGCACCGTCAAAGCTCCGGCACTGCCTCCAGGACGTCGGCTGCGGCCCCACCCATGGTCCCTTCGCGAGGACCAGGTGCAGCGGCCTGAGCGCTACGGACGCATTCGTGAGCGTCCGGTGTGTGAGTCATCAGCCGCCAGACCCATGAACCGCGCGGCGCGTTCGACCCTCCGGTTCTGAGGATTGAGTCGCCGCGAGCCGACTGCCAACACGCCGCGCTCTGGCCGCGGCGCTAATTCCGCGTTACAATCGCAACCCCCGTCCCAACCGCGAGGAACCATGAAGGTACGTCTCGTCATCCCGGTCCTGGCCGCCGCCTGCGTCAGCCTGCTGAGCTGCGACCGGGTTCCCAGCGACCTCAGAAACCCGGGTCGCCCATCCTTCATTACCGACGGCACGCTCGATGGGAATGCCCATCCCGCCGTCGTCCTCATCATCATGGACATCGCCGGCAAGCCGGCGTTCCGCTGCTCCGGCACCATCATCGCCCCGAAACTAGTGCTCACCGCCGGCCACTGCGCCGGCGAGCCGGGCGAGTTCTCGGGCCTCCGCATCTTCAACGAAGCCGACGTGCAGCACGACCCGACCTATCCCAACCCCGGCGGCCCCAACACCATCGAGGCCACCGCGTGGCACTCCCACCCGCTCTTCACTGAGAGCGCGTTCTTCCTGCACGACGTGGGGGTCGTCCTGCTCTCCAAGGCCGTGAAACTCTCCTCCAGCCAGTACGGCAAGCTGCCCACGCAGGACCAGCTCGACGCCCTGAAGCCGAGTAGCGCGACCACGTTCACCGCGGTGGGCTACGGGTTGCAGGAGATCAACCCCGCGCACATCGAGGCCGTGCGGATCCGCATGTTCGCCGAGCCGCACCTGATCCAGATCAACGGCGGGATCGTGGGTGATTTCTCGCTGCTGCTCTCGAACAACGCGTCCACCGGCGGCACCTGCTTCGGCGACTCGGGCGGGCCTAACTACCTGGGTACGAGCAACGTGATCGCCGGCGTGACCTCGTTCGGGCTGAACGGGACGTGCGGCGGCACCGGAGGCGTGTTCCGCATGGACCGGGAGAACGTGCTGGACTTCGTGGGGCAATACCTGAAGTAGCCCAGCGCACCACGTAGCTGTACCCGATGGGCGGCAAGGTACGCTCGATCTACGGGCTGGTGGCGGCCTCAGTGGCCGCCACCGCGCCCGCGGGCGGTCAGTCGGTCCAGTACCGCTCGGCCGCTGGCGTCGAATACCGCGCGCAACGCGACACGGGCGCGATTGCCCGCGCCGAGAGCGCCCTCGCCGCCGATCCCCAGAGCGTAGAGCGGATCGTTCAGCTCGGCGTCGCCCAATCCGGCGCACGCCAGTTCCGCGAAGCCATTCAGACGTTCACGCGCGGCCTGACGATCGCGCCGAACGACGCGGTGCTGTATCGCTGGCGCGGCCATCGCTACCTCTCGGTGCGCGAGTTCGACCGCGCGCTGGACGATCTCACGCGCGGCAGTCGCCTCGACAGCACCAATTACGGCATCTGGTACCACCTGGGGATCGTCCGCTACGCCCGAGGCGACTTCGCCGCTGCGGCCGACGCCTTCGCACGCGCGCAGCGACGGCCTCCGGACGCCGCCGAGCTGACGGGCGCGACCGATTGGCTGTGGATGTCGCTGTCGCGCGCGGGGCGGGCGGCTGAGGCGCTCGCCATGCTGGACCGCCGCCCCGACTCGCTTGCCGCGGCGAACGCCTATGCGCAACGCCTGCGGCTGTATCGCGGGCAGATCGGCCCCGACGACGTGATCACCGCGGCCGATACCGGCGATATCGCGGTGGCGACCCTGTGCTACGGGGTGGGCAACTGGTATCTGGTGCGCGGCGACACGGCGCCCGCGCGTGCCTGGTTCGAGCGCTCGGTGCGCTCCGGCGGCTGGCCCGCGTTCGGATTCATCATGTCCGAAGTCGAGCTGCGGCGGTTGCGGCAGCCCACGAAACCATGAGCGATCCCCGGAGTGCACTTCCTAGGGGGCGCGGATCCGGCGCGCCCCCCTCCGCCCCGATCAGAACTCGTAGCGCAGGCCGAGCTGCCCCTGGCGCGGCGCGAACACACCGCTCTTCCTGCTGAAACTCGCAAGGTTGGCACCGGCCGCGTTCTTTTGGCGGCCGTTGAAGCCCGAGTAGTTGTCCCAGTTGAAGATGTTGAAGGCCTCGGCGCTCACGCTGAGCCGGCGGGCGCCACCGATCGACACGCCCTTGGCGAGGCGCAGGTCCACGGTCCGGTACAGGTTGTTCCACGCCGCCACCGGCCGGATGACCCGGCGCGCGCTATCGGCCAGGAAGTCGTCCGCGACGTTGCTGTCATGGTTCCTGTCTTGCCCGAGCGTCGCTACGTAAGGCCGCGGCGCCGCGAAGATCGCCACCGTCGAGAGCTTGAGGCCCCACGGCAGGTCGCCGATCTCCGAGAGCACCAGGCGCCACCGCTCATCCGCCGTCGTGGGCTGCATCACCAGGAACGAGCGGTCGTTGTAGTTCCCGAGCCCCTCGAACTGCGACTGGTACGAGCCCAGCGTGCCCGCCGCGCTCACGCGCAGTCCGGGCCGATCGTAGGTCAACCCGAAGATGAGCGCGTCGAACTTGGCGCGACCCACGTCGTCGTACAGCGTGATGACCCCGTAGCTGGTGGTCAGCACACGCTGCTTCGTCACCGTGTCCACCCAGTTGGGCGTGAGCTGAACGTAGAGATGATGCGCGTCCTGGTGAATGTAGTCCAGGTTGACCGCCAGCCGCTCCGTGAGCTGGTGCCCGATGCCGAGCGAGAATTGCCGGTTCTCGGGCGTCTTCATGTTGGTCTTCAGGAGATTGATGTTGGGCGGCGTGGTGCCCCCGCCGTTCAGCACGATCCGCCGCAGCGAGTCGGGGTCGGTGGTGCCCGGGTTAGTGAAGTCGTACGAGCGCCACCCCGCCGACTGCTTCTCGAAGAACGCCATGAAGGTGGTGATCCGGTCGTACATGATTCCGGCGCCGCCCCGCAGGAAGGTGCGGTGGTTGGGGAACAGGTCCCACGAGAAGGCGACGCGGGGCCCGAGGTTGTTCAGGTCGTTCTTGCGGTGGCCCGTGTTCAGGAAATCCTTGAGCAGCGGGATCGCCTGGAGCGTGGCGTCGCTCGCCCACGGCACGGTGTAGCCGTTGTCGAGCGTGTTGATCTCGGCATCGTAGCGCAGGCCCACGGTGACCTGGAGGTTGGGCCGCGCCTGCCACTGGTCCTGGATGTACGCACCGGTGCTCCAGCCATTCGTGATGGCACGGGCGTCCTCGGTCGAGTTGGGGTTGAAGAAGCCGACGCCGATGCGGCCGAGGTTGGGGAGCGAACTCGTGTCGAACTGGAAGCGGAAGAAGCCGTCCCGATTGCTGGGCAGCCAGCTGTTGGTGCGGACGCGGGCCAGCTCCACGCCGGCCGTCAGGATATGCCGGCCTTCGCCGAAGGTGCGGGTGGCGCGGTCGATGAGCCGGACGTGCGTTTCCTTGAGGACCAGGGGGAAGCCCGCCGTGCCGAACGTGATGCCGGGGTACTGCCGCGTGACGCCCGGCTCGAGCGGCGACTCGTTGTGGCTCCACAACAGCAGGTTCAACGAGAGCTCGTTGGCGAACGAGGACGTGGGCGTGTACGTGTCTCGAAACTGCAGGCTATGGATCCAATACTTGGCCTTGATCCCGGCATTGTGCGCTATCGCGTCGCCGAAGTTCGTTTCACTGTTGTAGTAACGACCGGCCCACACCAGGTCGAGCGTGTGGGCGCCACTCACGGGCGCCGTGAGGCGCACGACGCCGGTGTGGTTCTGGGTCGGCGCCTTGAACGTCCCGGCGACCGTGTCCCAGAGGGTAGGCTGTTCGGGTGGACGCACGGGCACGACGTTGAAGCCGTCGTCGATGCTTTGTCCCTCGTAGCTCACCGCGAAAAACAGCTTGTCGCGCTGGATCGGGCCGCGCAGGTTGAAGCCGAGCTGGGCACGGCCGTAGTCCGGGATGGACAACGTGGGGTGCGCGGCCAGGTATTCCCGCTGGGACAAGTCGAGCGCCCTGAGGCTTGTGGCCTGGCCATAGCCAAAGACGGACCCGTGGAATTCGTTGGTGCCGCGCTGCGTCACCGCGCTGATGACGAACGACGCCCCGCGCGTGTACTGGGCGTCGTAGGGGTTCAAGTGGACGCGGAACTCGCGCATCGCCTCCTGCGGCAGCGGCGAGCCCGTCTGCGGGATCCCCACGAGGTTACCGTTGAAGAAGCTTTTCCACTCGGCGCCGTCCAGATAGAAATTCCAGAAGCGCAGGTCGGGCAGGGAGCCCGAGGACGGCAGCGACCGGCCCGCGGTGGGCGCGAAGGTCTTTATGCCCGGCACAATCGCCGCCAGGTTCATCGTGTTGCGGCTGTTCAAGGGCAGGTTGAGAATCTCGTTCGTCACGACCAGCGCGGAGACGTCGTTGCGCTGTACCTCGAAGCTGGGCTCACGCTGGTGCACCACCTCCACACCCTGGACGGCGACGGCGGCCTGCTGGAGCTGGAAGTCGAGCGTGGCGTGCTGGCCCACCAGCAGCTCGATGTCGCGCTCCTCGGGCCCGTAGCCCAGCAGGCGCAGACTGACGTGGTAGGCGCCGGGCGGCAGCCCCACGATGGTATACGTGCCCTGCGGCGACGTGACCGCGCCGCGCTGCTGCCCGGTCTCCCGGTTCGCCACCGTGATCTGTGCGGCGGCGAGCGGCGCGCCGCCCGCCCCGGTAACGCGGCCCTGCAGGTTCACCGTGTTCTGTGCGAGCAAGCCGGGGGGGGCGCCGGCGACGAGCCATCCGGCGGCCAGCAGCACAGCGCGGAGTCGGTGAGCCAGTCGAGACGACATCGGACGATCCTCCTCTGTATGGAACCCGTCAGGTCAGCGTTGCTGACTGCGCCGGAACTCGAGGATATACGCCCCGCCGGCCGGCAGCGCCAGCGCGATCGGCACGACGCCGCTCGAGAACGCACCGAACGGACGAGGCCCGCGCTCGTCGATCCGCTCGATCTGCCCGCCGGTCGCGAGACCATAGGCGGCCGGGTCGAAGGCGAAGGAGACGGACGTCGGCCGGTCGACGATGCTCGCCACGGCGATCGCGACGCTCCCCTGCTCGGCGCGCCACGCGCCGGCGAGCGCCGCCGGGTAGCGCGCGGACGACACGGTCGGCCCGCCGCGCCGTGCCGCATAGATCGACACGCGCGAGAGATCCACGTCGACCCACGGCACGCTCAGCTCCGGTGGGCGCAGGAATTCGCCGTACAGCAGGTAGTCCAGCGCCCGCGCGCGGATGCGGGCCAGGCGCATCATGTAGGCCGTCTCCTCCGGCCGGTCGGCCAGCTGCGACGCGCGGAAGTTCGCGATCGTGGGCTGTAATCCCCAGACGAAGGACCGCGCCTGCTCCAGATAGAACTGCCGGCGGAAGCGCGTGTCCAGCAGCTCGAGGAGCTCGCGCGGCGCGAACTGCGCGGGCCACAGCTCGTCGTAGGGTGGCATGACGAGCGACGAGTAGGTGCCGTAGGTCACGGCATAGGGGTGGTAGACCGCCTGGAAAAAGGGGATAGGCTCCCACCCGCTGCCCGGGTCGGTGTAGCGCTCCTGGCTGACCTGGAGGGTGAGCATCAGGTCCAGCTCCCGCAGCCACGGCTCGCCGGCGCCCTCGCCCGCGAGCAGTACTTGCCGCCCCGGCGCGGCGGCCGCCCGGATCTGCGCCGCGAGGGCGCGGAATCCGCCCATCCAGTAGTTCCCGCCGCCGATGGGATGTCCGTGCGTCGAGTCCCAACACACGAGCGACTGGACCGCCTGGTCCATGTAGATGCCATCGACGCCGTACCCGTCCAGCACCGTGTCCGCGATACCGGCGTACTTGGCGCGCCAGAAAGGTGTGGTCACGTCCATGGTGGCGCACGGTTGCGGATCGAAGACGTTGTAGGTCTCCTGGCGCACCCGGCCGTCCTGCTCCTTCACTGCCCAGCGGGCGGCGTGCTCGGCCGACCAGCTCGGCGTGCCGATGCACCAGAGCCGCTGGTTCATGTAGACCATGGCGTGGCTGCCGGCGGCGTGCGCCGCCGCTACGCCGGCGCGAAACGAGTCCACGCCCTCCCGCGGTGGGAGGTAGTCGGGGAAGCTCGTGTCGTACGGGCCGTGGTGCCACCAGTGCCAGTAGATGTTGACGGGAAGGCCGAGGGCTCGCTGCAGCGCGAGCGCCGGCGGCACCACGCCGGGCGAGCGGCCGCGGTTCCAGACCCACATGCCGGTCCGGACCAGCCAGTCCGGGACGCGGCCCCGGCGCAGCCGGCTGTCGCGCGCCCAGGGCTGGCGTGTCCCCCACGCGCGGTAGCGCTCGGCGACCGTGATCCAGTCGCCCTGGAACGTCCCGAGCAGCGCCGCGTAGGGCGGCGTCCACCGCTCGCGAGGGGTCGCCGGGTTTTCGAGCGGGTGGATCAGCTCGTAGCCGCGCGAACCGTCCGAATCGCCCCAGATCGCGAACATCTTTCTGTATGCCAGTGTGTCGTCGGCTGCGGCGTACAAGCCTGCGCCGCCGCGCCGGTACAACGCCACCACCTGCAGCGACAACGTGCCCGGATACGCCCACTCGAGGCGGCGACCCTTGCCATTCGGTCCCGCGAGCAGGGTGGTCGGGTCCCGCGCCAGCGCGCCCATCCAGCGCGGCACGGCGAGCTCTTCGCCACCGCCGAGGTGGCGTACACCGGCGAGCCGGGGAAAGCGCACCTGCTCGATCGCCATGGCGCCTGGGGAGTCGACCACGATGCGCCACTCCGACAGGGCCGAGTCTCCTAGCAGCCGGACCGTGGCGGTGACACGCAGCGCAGGCGCCTCGCTCAGTCCGAAGTCACTCCAGACCAGCGCCAGCCCCCGCCCATCGCCCGGCAGCTCGTGCCAGGAGAAGCTGCGCGCCGAGCCCGGGACGACGCTCGAGTCGCCCGGGCCGAGCCGGTCGAGCCGCCAGATGGCGCTGGCGCTCCGCCCGTCGACGAAGGATTGACCGCTCGCGCGGTCGGTGAGCGTGAGCAGCGAGCCGCTGCGCGAGTCGAAGCCGAGCTGTAGGCGATCGTTTTGAAGCCACAGCGTGTCCGCCGCGGCGACGGCGAGCAAGCCACCGAGCAGGATGTTCACCGGTAGATCAGGTACGGGGCCCGCTGCTTCCGGAACGTCGCCTGATCGCGCTCCCACTCACGCAGCAGCTCGGGCAGCGTCCCTTGCTCGATCGCCTGCCGCAGCCGCGCGCTGCCACCGTGGCGCTCGACGGTCGCGCCCGCCCACTGGAATTGATCGGGCTGGAGCCGGCGGATGAGGTCGATCATTAACAGCGACGTGGCGAGCGGCCGGTAGGATGCGCGGTCCGTCAGGGTGAAGCGCACGCCCTTCAGCACCTGGCCGGGATACTTCCGCGCCGTCTCCGCCGTCGGAAACTCGACCGCTTCGAACCGGATGCCCGGCAGGTTCATCGCGTTCATGGCCGCGACGACCTCGGTGTTCCTGAGCCAGGGGGCACCGATCTGCTCGAACGGCAGATCCGTGCCACGCCCCTCCGACAGGTTCGTCGCCTCGAAGAACACCGTGCCGGGGTAGTGGATCGCGGCCTCGAGCCGCCGGATGTTGGGCGACGGGTTCACCCAGGGCAGTCCCGTCTCGTCCCACCACATGTCGCGCCGCCAGCCCTCGATCGGAACGATCGTCAAGTCGGCGCCGATGCGCTGCTCCGCGTTGTACATCTTGGCCAGCTCGCCCGGCGTCATGCCGTGGCGCGAGAGCACCGGATAGATGCCGACGAACGACTGGTAAGCGGGCTCGAGGATGTTGCCCTCGAGAATGGTGCCGGTGACCGGGTTCGGCCGATCGAGCACGACGAT
>Ga0209376_1002823_pt1 | contig 16202 bp, 12 predicted proteins | sample GraSoiAngelo_134_FD_185891 | JGI IMG/M metagenome (GOLD analysis project Ga0209376, IMG submission 185891) | Grasslands soil microbial communities from the Angelo Coastal Reserve, California, USA - 14_0929_05_30cm (SPAdes) (version 2) | ecosystem: Environmental > Terrestrial > Soil > Grasslands ... | reverse complement strand
TTTCTACCTACTTACGCCGAGCTCGACATCATCGATACAAATCCGTTTGCGTCGATCGATCAGCGCGGCGTCGGCCGTTTGATGGAAATGACGCGAGATCTCGGCCGGAAAACGCGACCGGACATCAAGCTTGGAATCTGCGGCGAACACGGCGGCGAACCCAACAGCGTGAAATTCTGCCACCGGCTCGGCTTGGATTACGTCAGTTGCAGTCCCTTCCGAATTCCAATCGCGCGCCTCGCCGCCGCCCAGGCCGCTATCGCGGAATAGATGCCGATCTTTGGATCTACTTCGCCGTCGGCTGAGCGGCCTGAAATGCCTGCCAGGCCTTCCAGGCGCGTTCCCAGTTTTGTTTTTCGGCCCAGCATTGGGCTTCGAGGTAGCGGAAGTATGCCGGCGAATTTCCGCGCTCACTGAAATGGCGCACGGTGTTCAGCGCGTCGTCGACCCGGCCGCTTTGCATTTGCGCGCGGTAAAGTTCATAGCCGATCGCGTAATTGTCGGGCGCAGAGCGGAAACGGCTTTCGAGTTGTTGGAGAGATGCGCCGGAAGTAATGCGCGGCAATGCGACTGGTTCGCCGTAGCGCTGAGTCAGTTCGTAGGCAGCGCGTAAATCATTGTTGGTCGCGTCATACTTAGCTACGCCGAGCCAGGCGTAGGGCAACCAATCAGGATGCCGCGTAGTTGCTCGCGAAAGTTCGGCGGCATCGCCGCGCTCAGACCAGTACGCGAAGAGCGCGAGTTTCTCCGTCTCGCTGAACGAACTAAGCTCGGGATCGTTCTCCAGGATTTTAGCAAGCGCGCGATTAAAATCGGCACCGGAGATCCGCGCTAGATAAGGTAATGCGAGATCGTGACTGCTGACACCGAGCTCAGCGAGAATGCGACTGACTTCAGTACTGCGGAGCGAGGCCTTGCTCAGCATGCTCGCAAACACGCCGGCACGTTCCGGCCCGGCGCGGCGCAACGCTTCTCGCCACGCGGTCGCGGCCAGGACGGGCTGCGATGAAAGCCAGATGTTGCCTTCCGCCAGCGGAAGTTCGTAAGAAATTGGTTCAAGAAAACGCGCGCGCCGGAAATCGGTGAGAGCGTTGTCGGTCTGCTTCAACTCGGCCTCGGCAACAGCTCGGGAAAAATAAAGTTCCCAGTCGAGCGGCGCCCATTTCAGTCCGGTCGTAGTAACTGCGATGGTTTCGGTGAAATTGCGCTCGCGGTTGTCGATGGTGGCGAGTTGTTTCGCGTTGGTAACGCCGACGGAGCCGGGAAGTAATTTCTGTCCTTGGGCAGCGACAACCCACGAACTGCCCACGACGAGCAAGATTAATCCGATCAACCGAAACAAGATCGAGACCGATCGGCTTGGTTTGAAGGAGTGCGGACGATGGAGCGAAATCCCGAGCAAAAAGATGGCGGCAAACGAGGTGCCAACGCGATGACCGGAGACATCGACGAGCCCGTGGAGAGCGAACAGGATTGCCGCAATGAGGCTGGCAAGCCGATACCGCTGGTTGCTGCCTTCGCGCAACGGATAAATTTTTCGAACGAGAAGAATGAGTCCGACGATAACAAGAACGACCGCGAGCCAACCAAGCTCGGTCCAAAGCCAGAGCCAATCGCTCTCTGGGTGAATCGCGCGCCGGTCGCTGTAGGAAGCTGCGCGAAAAACGGCAAAGACATCTTCAAAATTGCCAAGACCGATTCCGACCCAGGGCGAATCGCGAATAAGCTGAAAGACGTCGGAAAAGATCCGCCAGCGGAAATCGTTGGAGATGCCGGCGTTGGCGAGATTGCGAAGATGAAATCGTTCGAGTGTTTGCCCGCCAAAAAGCAATAGAGCAGTAAGCAGAAGCAGCAAAAATGAAACGACGAGCGCGATTCGCGAGGGAGAACGTTGGCGAAGCGAGAAAACGCCGAGCCAAAGCGCACTGCCGGCAACGAGAATGCCAATCCCGGCGCGTGAAAAATTCAGGATGATGGCGGTAATCACCAGGACAAGCGCCGCGCCCCAAAGGATCCAGCGTTTGCGGTCTTTGCGAATGTCGTCCTGGCCGCAGGCCAGAATCACGATCGCCGTCAGGCCAAAAAGGTTTCCGGTTTGATTGCGATTCGGAAATGGGCCGAAGTTGCGTTCGTTGTGCCACAAAGGCGGCGCGGTTTTCGCCAGCCAGAATAAAATGCAGATTGCCGCGAGCGCGGTAATGCCGGCCGCGAATAGGCGCAATGCGCTGCGCACTTCACGTAATCCGAGCCGTTCGCTGCATACGACGTAGAGCCAGGTCAGGCCCGCCAGGAAACTGATGAAGGATGTTCCAGTGATCCATGGTTGCAGACTCAAAGTGTTCGGAAGCGCGATCCCGAAATCGTTGATGTAAGTTGCGCGCCAGTTTGGTTGATAAAACCAATTCGCCGGCAAAAACGCGGTCCCCGCCAAAAGCACAAGCGCGAGCAAGACGAGATTGCTGGGGAGCCCAAGTGAAAAACGCGGCGGTCGCGCCAGCAAATAAATTCCGAGAAGCGCGACCACGATTCCCTCGCCCCATTTTTGAGTGGCGCCGCCGAGAAAACAGGCAAGCACCGGAAGAAGGGCCAGAAACGCTTCTGGGAATGGACCGGGTGTGCCCTTACGCTCGCTGCCAGATTCAGCTCGTTCGATTGCGTTCTCCATCAGGCAGCGCGCGCTGGAATGGTATGGGAATCGCTTTTTACAACGATTCGCCTGGAGCTGCGAAATCTCATGTGGTCCAGAATTCTAGCACGAGTTGAAGGTGTGCGGCCATCGCGTACTCTCATGACCAGCGCAGCAAAATAGAACATGGTCACGCAACGGACGGAAGGACTTTACCGTGTCTTCCTGTTTTGCCAGATCATCATCGTCGCCGCGCTTTTCTGGTTCGGCGTCTGGATCATGGCGCCGGGCGGCGCCCTGACCTGGGGCCGTTATAGCATTTACTGCGGGATGCTCGTGCTTGGGTTGATGTTGGAAACGCTGAGCCGTTCAAAGAACTTTTTTTTGCAAAATGAACTGCTTCGCCCGCATCGGCTTAGTCTTCGGCAAACGGCGGCCAGCATCGGGCTGCTCGTGCTCTACCTCGTCGCCGCCAAGGACGCATTCATCTCGCGTATATTTCTGTTCAACTTCGTCCCGTGGCTCTACATCGCGCTTCTTTTCTCACATCATTATCTCCCCTCGCTCTTGGCGCGACGAATTTTCCGCCGCGAAGACAAAACGATCTTGGTCGGTTCGAGCCAACGCGTGGCGCAACTGCGGGAGTGGCTGGAGCGCAAAGCGGAAATTGGTTTGCGCACAGTTGGCTTAATTTCCGATGACGATCAGATCGACAATCCGGGGGTTCCGTTGCTTGGCCGGCCCGACCAACTTGAACAGATCATTCGCGATCACGGCATCACCCAAATCATTTTGCTCGAGTTCCCGCTTTTCTCCGAGGCCAATCAAAACGTGATTCAAATTTGCGATCAGCTCGGCATCCGCTTGCTCATCTTGAGCGATCTCGAAGAACGGTTGCGCCATTCGGTGACGCACTTTGAAGATGGCGGCTTTCGATTCATTGGGTTGCGCGAGGAGCCACTGGAAAATCCACTGAACCGATTTCTCAAGCGCGCGATCGATATCGCGATCGCGCTCCCGGTCATGCTCGTCATCTTTCCGGTGCTGGCTGTGATCGTTTTCATCGCGCAGCGATTGCAGTCGCCGGGTCCGCTCTTTCACCTGCAAAACCGCGCCGGAATGCAAAATCGACAGTTCAAGATTTACAAATTTCGCACGATGCACGCCAACAATGGCGAGCTATCGCGTCAGGCCGGCATTTCCGATGAAAGAGTTTATCCTTTGGGAAAATGGTTCCGCAAACTGAGTGTCGATGAAGTCCCGCAGTTTTGGAACGTGCTCCTCGGCGACATGAGCATCGTCGGCCCGCGACCGCATCTGATCGAACACAACCAGCAGTTTTCGAAATTCATGGGTAACTATCATGTGCGTACGTTTGTGAAGCCAGGCATCACCGGTTTGGCGCAAGTGCGGGGATTTCGCGGGGAAGCACGGAACAACGCCGACATCGAAAACCGTGTCGCTTGCGACATCGAATATCTCGAGAACTGGAATCTCTCGCTCGAGTGCGGAATCATTCTGCGCACGTTCGCACAACTGATTCGGCCGCCGCGCAGCGCCTACTAGTCGGACGGTAGCTGGCGGGGAATCTGCCGTTTTCCACGATCGCGCATTTTCGCGCGTACCAGCCCATGCTGGCGCAATAAGCGAATCCTTCGCGGCCCTCGAGAAAGCCGCCCTTCAAAATATACATATGCAGAAAACGCAGGAGCGGCCAGCCGGGAATGCGGCTCAGGACCGGTTTGAGAGCGCGATTTCGGCGGGAAGGATCTTTCGAAAACAATTCGCGCCACGAAGCGGAGCGCGAGAACCGATCCGCCGCTTCTGCACCAGAATATTGATTATGCTTCGCCCACCACACTTCCCAACCTTTGCTCAGCGCATAGTGCAAGTACGGCTCCCGGACGTAGCCGAGTTCGCCATCAACTCGCCCTTCTTTCTGGCCGTGGCCGCTGTCGATGAAATCGGCACGGCCGCGCCGGACGATTCGCAGCTGCCATTTAGGAAACGAATCACTGCGCCGGAGCCAGCGCTGATCGAGCATCATTTTCCAGCAACAATAAAAACCGGCGACTAAATCAGGCGTGTCTTGGATTGTGTTCGTGACTGCTTGCCGAAATTCCGGCGTCGCAATCTCATCGGCGTCGAGGAACAAAACCCATTCGCTCTTCAAATCGCAATTTTCGAGCGCCCAGTTTCGCTGCTGCGCGAACGATTCAAAGGAATGTTCGTAAACGCGCGCGCCGGCCTGCCGAGCGATTTCCTGAGTGCCATCATCGCTGCCGGAATCGACTACCACTGCTTCCCCGAAGCCGGCGATGGATTCCAAACAACGAGGCAGATTGTCGGCCTCGTTTTGCGTGAGAACGATGATGGCGAGTGATTCCAGCATGGAGGTGATCATTCGATGCGAAACAAAGTAAAGGAAACCTCGCCGACGTCGGCCGTCGCTGACGAAATAGCTGAGCGAACGTCGTAGCGCGCAAACAAAGTGCGATAGAGTTTCGCGTCCATTTTCATGGCGTAACCCTTCCGCTGCCATTCGGCCAACAATGCATTTTCATAAGCAGCCTCAGGTGGCAAAAAAATGCAGTGGTCCCCGCTGGAAAGAAACGCCGGAATACCCTTTTTAATTTCGCCGTGGAAATCTTTCTCGTGCAACGGCAAGTTGACGTGCTCGACGTGGTATTCAAAGTCCCACGGCCATGCGTTGCCAATGATCACGGCCGGGCGGTCTTGGCACTGGTCGAAAAGTTTCCGAAGGTAGTTCAATCGGTAATACGGCTTTTGAAGGACGGCTTGGAAATAACTTCCCGATACGAAGAACGGGCGCGTTAATTGTCGATCTTTGAAGATGTCGATGGTCACGACAGCTCCGAGCAAGGTAAAAAACGTAAGAGAGAGAAGTAAGACCGGAGATCGACGGACTGCGAGCAGCAAGAGGAATGGCAAAGCGACGAGCAAGTGCGCGGCTTTGGAAGGGTGCAAAAAAAATACCGCCAAAAAAATCAACGGCACAACGCACGACATCGTAAAGACGAAGTTTTTCGATTCCATTTGCTTTCGGAGATCACGCACCGCAGTGATCAGGACCCAGCAGAGCAAAAGAAAGACCGGCGGCGTAAAAGCTTGAAAGATGATCCGGTAAACGCCGCCAAGAATCGATTCTCGCAAATTCATTCCCGCGGTGTAGGGCGCGCGAATGCCAAGGAGCAAAACTGGAAGCCAAACAATGACGACCGCCATTCCCGTTAGCGCGACGGTGATAAACGCATACTTCCAGCCGAGTTTCGAATTTAGCAGGCAATAAATCGGAAAAATAATCGCCGCGAAGACGAGCTCCGGCCGGCAACCGGTCGCGAGCGCGAAACAAAAGATCGACAACGACAGCCGGGTAAAGTTCGGTGTTCCCGGTCGAACAATCAGAAACCGCACCGCGACGAGCAAAAACAGAAGACCGAAATTAAATTCTTCGCCGTCGACCGCGTTAAAAAGGAATTGCGTTGAAAAGGCCAGACAGATCGCGGCTAGGAGGGCGCGCACACGTGTCGCGCCGAGATGACATAGCAGATTGTAAAAAATGATGAGGGTGGCGAGCGCGCCGGCGGCCTGGCAAACGAGATAGACTATATCGTCAAACTCGACGCCGAAAACTTTCTGTAAAATCCATCCGGTCGCTCCAAAGAGATAAAACTCGGTCGTGGGATGACCGGGAGGCCGCGAAACGTCGAGCTGACCCCTGTTCAAGAGCGCCTGAGTCGCGCGCACAATTCCGTGGCCGTCGCCGCGGGCCAGACCGTGATTGAATTGAAGCGCGAGAATTGCGCCGTAAAAAAGGAGAAGGACGACGAAAGCCCCGTGCCGAGACAGGGCGGAAAAATTCATGCCGAAGGGGGCCGCGATCTTATAATGCGACACGGGTTCCCGGCCGCGACGACGTTCTCCGGAACATCCTTAGTCACGACCGAACAAGCGCCGATCACGCTCCGCGCGCCGATCGTTACTCCCGGCAACACGAATGCGCGGGCGCCGATGAATGCGTCTTCGCCAATCGTAATCTTGGCCGCGACCAGCGGCATCTCCGGCCGATCGAAATCGTGGGTGCCGCTACTGAGATAAACTTCCTGGGCGACCGTTGCGCGGGCGCCGATTTCGATTTCGCCTAACGAATAAGCATTGGCACGGTCGCCGAGGCAGGCGCGATCGTGCAGCGTCAAATTCCACGGAATGGCGATGCGTGCGCGTTGATGGACGAACGGAGTGCCATCGATCCTGGCGTCGAAGACGCGGAGCCAAAACAGCCGCCATCCATTGAGTGGTTTCGGTGTCCAGACACAAAAGAGCGTCCAGCAGAATTCCCAGAGCACGCGCAGAAATCGCTGACTCATTGGCCACGGCGAATCGTAGGCCGATTTCTGCGTTGGATTCACAACGGTTTCGTTAGACACAGTTCTCGCTCAGTAAAAATACACGTCGGTGCTGGTCACGCCAAAACGCCCCGGCCCTACACTTTCGAAAATGTTGACACGGTGCGCGCGATTCGTCTGCCGCAGCTCGCGATAGCGCCACGAATCGTCCACCACAATGATGCCGCCGGGTGCGATTTGTTCCTCCGCTGCACGAAAGCAGATTGGGCGCACATTGGCCGTCCATTCGGTTCCGTCGACCACAATCACATCAACGATCGATTGTCGTACCGCCTTCAAATAGTCGGAAGCTACGAACTCTTCCTCACCAGTGAATGCCACTGGCTGGTAGCGAACATCGGCGTTTTCGATTCCGCGTCGCGCAAGTTTTGCCGCAACGATCTCGCACCAGTGCGCATTGTCCTCTACGCTCGTGACGGATTTGCAGTGCTGCGCGAAAAACAAAGTTGAGCCGCCGCTGCCAAACTCAAACACCTGCATCTCGTTGCGCAGGTAGCTCTTAAGGAAATCGATTGCCGCGTACGAAAACCATGGCAGCTCGAGTTCGACGGGCTCCCTCCGGGTAATGAGATTGTGCGCGACGTAGCGCGGAACGTTGCCTGGATGTTGCAATAGGTGACCGGCGAGCTTGGCGATGCGCTGTGAATTCGTAAGATCCATCGTTAGGCTGGCTGAGTTTGCACTTGTTTGAAATCGGAGAGGAAAAGATCGGCCACGCGCTCGGGGGAGTACTCGATTGACTTGCGATGACCGGCTTCGGCCACGCGCGAAAGCAACTCTTCGTCGCCGATCACAGTCTCCATCTTTTGGCGAAGCGAATTGGCGGCGGATTTTGTGCGATGGTCAAAAATAAAGCCAGTTTGGCCGTCGCGAATAAAATCTTGGAAGCAATCAAGGTTTGAAACCAACACGGCGCAACCATCCGCCATCGCTTCAAGCGGCGCGAGCCCAAACGATTCGCCGCGCTCGGACAGGGACGGATAAATAAAAAGTCGCGCCTTACGAAACACGGACGCGAGTTCGCCGGGATCAAAAATTGGCCCGGTAAAGCTTATCTTTCCTTCCCCTTCCCCAGCAGCAGATTGAAGCGAAGCCAAATAGCCTTCGCCTCCACCGCCAAGTCGCGTTCCGGTTGGGCCAACGATCATCAATTTCCAACCAGCAAAAGCACTCCGTGCGCCGTTAACGAACGCCTCGACCAAAAGATGGACGCCTTTCTCGGGATGCACTCTTCCGACGAAAAGGATGATTTTGTCCCGATCGCCGATAATTGTTCGCGCCTGCGAATCCGTCCTTTGGCGGATCGATCTTGTCACCGGATATGGAATGGCTGTGACCTTTTGTCCAAGCCGTGGAGCTTCCGAGGCGATCGCACGCGCGACCGAATGCGATGGCGCCTGTAACCGCGCGGCTTTGCCGTAAAAACGCATCTGTCCTTTGGGATAGCGTCCGACATGCACATAAATTTTGCCACGCTTTGAATCGCGCGGCAAAATCGGAAGCCAGAATGTGTTCGTCACAATGATGTCGGCCTCGGGCAAAATCGACCTCGTCCGGAGCGAATAAATCAGATCGAGAAATTTCAACCAAAGGAGCGAGCGCGGCGTGTCGAAACCGTCAACGCGCAAATGTTTCACTCCGTCGATGGTTTCTTCGCGCAAACGTTCGGGCGTTTTCCGCGACACGATCACGACTTCGTGACCGCGCTTAACGAACTCGGGCGCGAGCGTAAACCAGACCTTTTCCACGCCGCCGCCCATTGTCGGCGGCACCGGGAAAAATGCGCCCAGGACGATCGTTATTTTCACTGGGCGGTCGGCGGCTCGTTTAAGATCTGCAAGAGGGATTCGACCGCGCGGTCGATTTCGAAACGTTGTTCGAAACAGCGTCGCGCATTTTCTCGAACCATTTCACGTTCTGCCGGTGCCGTGCCGATCCAACGTTGGAGCAGACGAGTTGTGCCGGCGAGATCGTCCGATTCAACGTAACCGGCACGATCGGCCTCGATCTCACGCCAGATGTTTACCCGATTCGAAATTAAAACCGGAACTCTGGCGGCGAGCGCTTCAACCACAGAGATCCCGAAATTCTCCTGATGCGATGGAAGAACGAATGCCTCCGCGTTGGCGAACGCGCCTTGTTTCATCGGCCCTTCCAACATCCCGGTAAAAACAATGCGATTGGTCAAATTCAAACGGGTGACTTGTCTGCGCAGATCAGATTCCCGGCCGACCTGATCTGGCCCCGCCAGGATCAGAGAAATCGAATCGTTCGACCGCATTTGCGCAAAAGCCTCAAGCAACATGTCGCAACCTTTCTTCGGATGTAAGCGGCCGAGGAAAAGAAAAATCCGCGTGTTCTGCAGTTGCGGATAACGCGAGAGAAATTCCGATTTCGCATTCGATGAAATTGGCGGTGCTTCAACACCAAGCGGCGAAACTTTTTCGCGGCAACGATAAAGCCAGAACGATTTGCGCGCCTGGGAACGTTCCTCTTCCGAAGTGAAGATGACTGCAGCGGCATTGCGCAGGACGCGATATTCAGCCCAGGGCCAGTAGAGCCATTTTTTAAGATGCTTGAGTGGAAACGTTTCCTTAAACCAAGGATCGAGCATGCCGTGAGGAAACACGTAGTACGGAATGGAAGAGCCAGCGTAACGTCGCCAGGCAGCGAAGCTCAAGTATTGCCAGATTCCGTTTACGATCACCCGATCATAATCGCCGCCTTGTTTTTTCAGCCACGGCAGTAGCTTCGACGAATATCGATAACTCGTTAGGCCGGCGCCGAGCGCGTGAATGGGAAGAGCGATATCGGCAAGCCAGGGCGAGGCTGAATCGTCCAACACGACGATGTCGAGCCTATGCCCACGACGCGCGAGCCCCCGACTGAGCGCGAGGACCGACGCCGCCACCCCGCCGACGCTCGGATCGAGCGTGTGCACCAATTGCAGAATCTTCAAAGCGCTAAACAACGAAACCTTCCGTCCGCCGGAAATATTTGCAGTCGTGCGAAAGCGATTTTATCGGCCGCGCCGGAACGCCACCGTAAAGTTGATAGGTATCGGTGAAATTTTTGTTGAGAAGAGATTTCGCTCCGAGAACGCAAAAATCGGGCAACGTGCTTCCACCGAGCAACACGCAATTGGTCCCGACAAAACAATAATCACCCACCCGCACCGGTTTCGATGATTGTCGATTTTGTTCGATATCGATGCTGTGAGTGATGATCTGCGAATGAAATCCGGCGAAGGTGGTAAATCGACCGATCGTCACTGAATTGGTACAATCGAGCAGATGACGATTAGTAATGGCCGAGTGCTCGCCGACGATCAGTTCGGGACGCCGATCTGTCTGATGAGCAAAGTGACGCGATGAGCCGAGTGGAAATCCGGTAATCCAATTGCCGCGGCCGATGGAAGCGTGCGCCTTGAGATGAAGCAGATCGATATTTTTGCAGACGGTGGCAGAGCTGATCTGACTGCCTTCTTCCATGATTAGGCGATTCGGAAAAATCCAAGCGAGCCCAATCCGGCAAGTCGGATGGATTTTGTAACCGAACTGCTTCTCGAGAAACGACCGCCGCAGTTTCCAGAGCAAAAGAAAACTCAGCACCTTCAGGATCGTTTTCACAATTGCGTCCCCAGATTGCGATAGATGTCGATGTATTGCGAGACCATCCGGCTCGTCGAGAAGCGTTCGGCATTGCGCAAACTCTTCTCACTCCAGATCGCGCGTTGCCCGGGATCGCTCAATCGGAGTAAATCCGCGGCGAACCCGGCCTCGTCGTCCGCATCGTGGAAAAGGCCGGCATCGCCGGCTGCTTCGGGTAAAGGACCCGAGTTGCTGCACACGACCGGACAACCGCACGCCTGCGCTTCGATTACCGGCCAACCGAAACCTTCAAACCGCGACGGATACAAAAGAGCAACGGCGCGATTATAAAGTGCCTCGAGCAATTCGTCGGAGGCGTTCGGTACTTGCATTACCCGATCCGAAATTCCAAGGCGATCAGCCAATGACAACAAGTCCTGCGTCAGCGCGTCGCCGGCAAAAACAAGGCGCTCATTCCACTTTTCCTTGCAACGCGCAAAAATTCGGAGTGCACCGTCTCGATTTTTTCTGCGCAAATTTGAACCGACATGCAGAACAAATGGAAGGTCCGGATTGAAGCCTGGGATTCCCGCGAGGCGTGCTGAAACCTCGGCCTCGGACAATTTGCGAAATGGGTAATTGAGCCCAAGCCGGACAAGTTCGACCTTTGGCAAAGCGCCCCCCCGCGAAACAAGCCGGCGCGCATCGGCCTCGGTCGCCTGCGAATCGCACACTACCTCGCTTGCGCGGCGGAGACCGCGCAAAATCCACCGTTGCAAAATTTTACCAGTCGGCGACGCCGGGCAATTTGTTTCTTCGCCGAGCGCGCCGCGGACGGCGAGTAGATCGTGGCAGGTCACGACCACAGGGACGTGCTCTATCCATCCGTCATACATGGCGTTCGAGTGATCGCAAATGTGAACGACGGATGGTTTTTCTTTGGCGAGCGCGGTCTGGAGTTGTCGTGGAAATAAAACGAACTTGTCGATGTAACCGAGCCATTTGGCGACGAAACTCCCCGCGCCGCGAAATTTTCCGAACCGCGCTTGCGGCGCGATCAGTTTGGCCGCAATTCCGGAATTGTTGAGACCTTGCAGCATCATCGTCCCGAAACGCCGCATGCTTTGCTGCCGATCGGGCGGATAATTACCGATCAGCAGAACCATTGCTGTGTTCAGCGCCTATCTCGGGCCCGTGAATACGACTTGCGAAAACCGATCGGCGCGGGAGCGGTTTTGCCACGGACTGATCCGCGATCGGAGGCGCAGTTGCGGACGAATCAGGGACTCGCGGCCGGGTAGCGGCGAGACAAAGGCCATTGAGAATAACGGCGAAGCCAAGAGTGGTAGGCTGACCAAGTTGTCCGTTTAAGAGCATGACAAATCCAGAGCTAAAAAGCAGGATCGGAAGGAGGTTGCCACGCTTGAGCGCGATGAAACTCAGCCGCCCGAGTTGGAATGTTAAAAGGGTTCGCCAAATCAAGAATGCCAATCCGAAAATAGCTCCGCTTTCCGCCAACACGCGAGACCACTCGTTTTCAGCAAGCAAAAATGCCGGTCGACCAATCAGAATGCGACCGCCGACGTTTGTGCCAATGCCGAGGCCATAGCCAAAAAGCGGAACTTTATCGATATGACCCAGACCTTCGGTGAATCCGCTGATGACTCGGTCAATCGTCCCGCGGATGACGGTTGTCTCGGCGGCCTCTGCTGCCGAAGTAAATCGGTCCGAGAGAATCTGCAAACCCTCTTTGAAAATCGGCAGTCGACTGATAACTATTGCGCCGATGACGACAATGACGAGAGTCCATCCGAATCGGTTCACCGCCCGAGGCCGGACGATCAGGATGACGGCAACCGCTGCGACGACAAGCAGCACCGAAGCAACGGAAGATTTGCTACCGGAAACGGCAATGCCAATGACCAGCGCGGTAGCTGCGCCGATGAGTAGCCAGTTTTTATAAACAGTTCGAGTGAGCGTGCCGTAAGTGAGAAATGCCGCCGCGACGCTCATATAAAAAACGGGACCCGAAATAAAGGAAAACGGGCCGGGTGGACGAATCTTCCCGCCGCCGGCGGTGAGCTGTTCTGCTTCGCCCAAACCGGCGGTTCGATTTATGAACGAATCGGGCAACGCTTTGAATTGCGCAGCCATCAGCAGGCCTATCGGAATCATTACGAAAAGAATCCACCACCCAAATTTTTTGACATCCTCCTCATCAAAGACACTTGCCATTACGAAAATGAGCGGCAGATGCAAAAAGTTGGAACGAAAGCCGTAAGCCGTGACCTCAACCAAAGCCTTTGCCGGCAGATAGGGAAAAAGGGGTGAACCAAGAATAGCAACCGCCGATAAAATGCCGATGATCCAAAGCGAAACGGCCCAAACATTTCGAGGAAACACCTGAGCCTTGATCGCGTAAAAATAAATCCCCAGCATCACCGGATCACGTACGAGAAGGAGCGGATTGGAAAAGCGGGGCAGGGCCCACTTCCGAAGGGCGCCTTCAACCAAGAGCAGCCAGAAATAAAGCCAGATCAGTTGGCGAACACGGTGCTTTGCTTTTTCCGCGGGAGTTTCGGTGCTCATTGGCAGGTCAAGGCGCGGACCGCGGCGACGATGCTCTCGCCGTAGGCGCGCCAGGTAAATTCAGCGGCGCGTTTCCCGGCTGCAATACCCATGCCATCAACCAGCGCCCGATTCGCCACGCACCAACTTATTTTTTCGGCGAGCGCTTCAGGTGAGCGAATCGGCACCAAAAATCCGGTCTCACCGTCAACGATCACATCGTCTGCACCGGCGTTCTTTGTTGCGATTACGGGAATTCCGCACGCCATCGCTTCCTGCTGCACCAGTGCGCGGCCCTCGACGATCGAAGGCAAGATAAACACATCGCAGCTTTGCATGAGTCGAAGCACTTCGCCATGCGGCCGGGGCGGTTCATATATGAAATCAGCAAGACGGTCTCGATACCAACTTAATGGACACAAAAGCGAACCCATGACTACGAGCTCGATTTGATTTGAGTTCACCAGCCTCATTGCTGCAAAAAGATCCGCCAGACCTTTTCGTTGTGTGAGCGCACCCGTGAACAGCACTCTCAATCGGCCCGAACTCCTGGCGGGGGCATTCCTTAGATCAACATTCGGCGAGCCGAACGGTGCGATCAAACATTGCTTCTGCGCGCACGCTTCTGGCGGGAGCGATTCCAGGACAAATCTGCTTGGACAGACCACCAGATTAGCCAGCTGGAGCTCCTGCGTCTTGCGCGAGAGTTTCTCGTCCGAATCTCGTGTCGCGCCCAAGGTTGGTTCCCAATCCGGATAGCGCTCGGCTTCTTCAAGCAGCAAACGCCGGCTGGTCTGCCAATAAGCAATCGGGAGATCATAAATTCGCCTGAAGCCGCCGTCCCGCGCCGCGCGAAAACTTTCGAGCGCGCCGTCTTCGTAAGCATAAACGGAATCGACCGCTGCGTGCGGTTCGATTTTGCGCAGCCGATCCGCGACTTTTCCATCCAGCTCGCGAAGAACTGCATCGACGCTAAATGCACCGGTTTCATGTTTAGAAGCGAGTCCCACCGTTCCAGCGAACAGGCGAATCATTTCCCGCCGAGGAATGGTGCGCGTGCGCGCTCGAATTGTCGCTGGAAAGGAACGGCGCTGCAAAATTTCGCGGAGCCGCCGCGGCAGAGCGAGATTGATCGGCGATTTGGAATTCCAGCTCAGGGTCGTCCAGAATTCGCCTAGCATTCCGGCGCAATCGAAAGCGGCGAGCGCAGCGCGGACAAATTCGTTGCCGGTCGGATGAGAAAGTAAAATCATGCGAGCATCTTTCGCATCAATCGAAGGTACGCCGAGGCAACGGCGTCGGCCCGGAACTTTGCCAGATGCTCGGCGGCCTGTTGCCGAAGGCTCGTCTGCAAATTCGGGTCCTTGAGCAGACGTTTCAATTGCTCAACCAGCGCGGGGACGTTTTCGTTTTCGAAAGTTAGCCCGCACGGGCCGATCGCTTCTTTTAATCCGCCTTTTTCCGAGCCGACGACGACACAGCCACATGCGATTCCCTCCAACGCCACGATCCCAAATGGCTCAGCCCAGCGTGACGGAACGACCAGAACGCGATGTCGATTCAAAACCTCAGCCAGAACTGCTCCAGATTTTTGGCCGGCGAAGGATACTTGTCGATCCAAAGCGAGTTCGGTTGTTAGTCTTCGCAGATTTTGTTCTTCCGGGCCGGTGCCGATGATTGTCAAGTTGGGCAGTAAATTGTCGTTCTGCAAAAGCTTGAGCGCGTGCAAGAACAAATCGGCCCCTTTGTCGGAGACGAGCCGCCCAACGAAGACAATGTCTTCGTCGCGAGTAACGCCCGGTATTAATCGAAAGACCCTGTCGTTATAGGGATTGCCGATCACAAACGAATGTCCACTGATACCGTCGGCTACCGCTTTGCTGATTGCGACATTGGTGACAGACCGAAGAGCCGCTCGCTTGATCAGATTGTTCCAGCCGACGCCGCCACGCGCGTTTTTTAGCCAGGTCTGATGAGCAACCAGCGTTGGCTTTCGCAAGACCAGCGCCGGAAGCAAACTGCGCAGGCTGATGTTGTTCTGGAAAAAGAGATCGCTCCAACGAAGCAGCCCAATCAGTTTCGCAATTGAAGGTCTCCTGCTCACTCGATAATTCGCTTCGCGAACGTGATCGCCGGGCGTTTGCGTAATGATGTGAACTTCGTTGCCGGCAGTCGCGAATTCTTCGACCAGGATTTTTGAGACGGACTCGATTCCGCCGACGCTCGGATGAAAGAGATAAGACGAAAGAAGAATTTTCAAAACTATGCGCGAGTTCGACGCGCTAGGAATAGTCGCTCCAGACGGTTCGCAACATTTGTCTGCGTTTCGCGAGCTTGTCTTTCGCAATTGGATCCGCCGCAGACGGGCCGGCGAGAATCATTGTCTCCAGCCAATGTCGCAGAAACAGGAACGGTTTGAGCAGACCGACGTGTTTGCCGCGGTGTCGCTTCAAAAGCCGGAAGCGATTGCGATGGAAATCGAGCGCACGATTGGCCGACCAGGCAGAGAGTTGCTCGAGATTATCATGGACGACGTGGTCGGAAGCGATGATCGCCATTTTCCAACCGAGCTTGGCGCAACGCCAGGCCCAATCAAGGTCGGTATCGGAAAAGGGGAAATTTGCGGCATCCAATCCACCGCTCTGTTCCCAAGCCTCGCGCCGAACCAAGAGTGGGCTGGTGAAAACCACATCGCACGTCCGCCAGCGAATTCCGTCGCTGAGGCGCCAGGCGGAATTGTTAGGAGCGTGCAGATTCAATCGGGCAGCGAGATTTTGGCCGAGCACGAATGATAAAGCGGTCGGAAAGCGCATTCCGTAACCATAGAACTTGCCGTCATGTTGTTTCACGGTGAAACCAGCGGCGGCAAGCTGCGCCTCCCGTTTCAGAAGTGATATGCCTTTCTCCAACGGCTCGGGAGTTGTCAGGCAATTGTCCGTTTCATAAAGCAAAAGCCAGCGACACTGTGGAAAGCGCACAATCGCCTCGGCG
>Ga0209376_1002820_pt1 | contig 16207 bp, 9 predicted proteins | sample GraSoiAngelo_134_FD_185891 | JGI IMG/M metagenome (GOLD analysis project Ga0209376, IMG submission 185891) | Grasslands soil microbial communities from the Angelo Coastal Reserve, California, USA - 14_0929_05_30cm (SPAdes) (version 2) | ecosystem: Environmental > Terrestrial > Soil > Grasslands ... | reverse complement strand
TGGATGCTGACGCCGCTGAGGAATGCCAGGCCAACGGCGCCGGAGAACGAGATGAGGCTTGCTAGGGGGCGGGCTTTGAACCGAAATGGAGGCATCGAGTAGAACACGCTGTTGAAGATTCCGAACGCGAGAACCACCAAGAATAGTGGTCCGAGGAATAATCCAAGCGCGACGGCGAGCACGTACAAGAAGACGGATGTTGTTACTGCTCCGCTAGAACCGATCTGGTCGAGCCAGAAGACCCGGCGAGGCTGGTTTACCGTGTCCTCCTTTCGGTCAGCGTAGGCGTTGACAATGTTTGTCGCAGCGGTGACGAGGGCAGCGACTCCGAGACCGAGACCCATCTGGAAGAGTGCGGCTCCGCCAGCCAGCGCGTATCCAAGTAGGAATCCGATGACCGGGAATGCCCATGTTCGCGGCCGGGATAAGCGGAATACGATTGTTAGAGTGTGAACGACGATCGGAGTTGTTCCGAACGTGGGAAGTTGTGGAGGTTGGACGGGGTCGTAGGTTTTCCTGTGTTTACGGTTGGCCACGCTCTCCACCGGAAGGTACTTGTCGGCTTCGAGGGGCTGCCTCGTGGCTCGACGTTAGAGTGGAGTTAGCTCCGGTGCTAAGCTGGCCGTTACTAACAGTGTCCTGGCCTAGTAACAATAGGGTTCAAGACAGGTTCCAAGGGTCTTGAATCCGAAGCGATTTATACCATGTTGAAAGTATCTGCTTCAAAGTTCGAATGTGAGAGTGAACAATAGCAATGCCTATGGTTGACAGAACTCCAACCGGTATTCCAGGCCTCGACGAGATCCTGACGGGCGGCTTTCCACGCGGACGAGTCATACTCCTAGTAGGCGGGCCTGGTACTGGGAAGACGATCCTGACTTCGCAGTTCTTGATGAACGGGATCAAGATGTACGGTGAGAACGGCGCGTTTGTCAGCTTGGATGAGACGAAAGCGCACTTTTACCGTGAGATGAACCTGTTCGGTTGGAAGTTCGAGGATCTTGAGAAGGGAAAGAAGTTCGCTTTCATCAACGCGTCACCCCTGCGTCATATGCCAGGTGAAGTGAAGATCGGCCGAACCTCGATCGGTCGAAAGGACTTTTCGATCTTGAGCCTTATCGAGGGGATCAAAACACACACGGAGCTGATCAATGCTAAGAGAATTGTTGTTGATCCCGTGACCTCATTGATCTTCCAGTATCCTGAGATGGTGGAGCGGCGGACCGCGATTCTCGACCTCGTCGATGCACTTGTGAAGACCGGCGCGACCTGTCTAATGACAACGGAGCTACGAGCTATGGGACCAACGGTGGAGAGGGCGGTGCAGCTTGAAGAGTACTTGGCTCACGGGGTGATGATCCTGTCCAACGCGAAGGTTGGTAAGACGTACAACCGGGTCATGCAGGTGGAGAAGATGAGAGAGACAGCGATCGACATGCAACCACGTCCATACAAGATCTCGGCCAACGGAATCGAAGTTTTCCCGAAGGAAACAATATTCGTCGACTAAGACAACAGGGTCAAGTCTCGGAACGGCCTTCTGAAAGGCCAACACTACACGATAGGGCACCTGCAGTTTATTTCCAGAGGCCGGAATCACTGCCCGAGCGGCGCGAGAGTCGGTGGTCTAATACCGGACTCTTCGCTCAACCAGTCTCGTGTCGCGAGGTATGCTGTGCAAGACCCCCCTCCCCGGGGAATATTTGGTGTCTGGCAGGGTTTCTGGGCGAGATGGCCGATTTAGGGCACAGTCCAGGCTTGGATCGGATGGCATTTTGCCGAGGCGTCAAGAACGATTTAGTGTGAAAATAAGGGGAGGCGTTCTAGAATCGAGATTAGGGCTGATAATGGGCGAATTTTTCCTACGGAAATAGAGCTTTTTCCTTCATGAGGTAGCATCCGCCAAATCATCCCAAGACCCCTTCTCTCCTTGCTACGCAAAAAGGGTAGTCCGATCGTAAGACGGTTGACAAGTGGCTTAGCGGTCTAACAAAAAAAGATAGCTTCCAACCAGAGCTCTGCAACCTCTTCACTCGTGCTGAAGGTAGTTTGTCCCACTACCGATCGGTTAACAGTCATACGAATGTTACTAAAATGGAATCCTGCAGACTCGCAATGTGTTTGGTTACATGTCTGCTAAGCAAGCATCGTTGAAACCAGTCTGCGGATGTCACAAGTTTTTTACAAACAGCAACGAAGACTGGGAACTTCAACGAATTTGATCGGGTCAAACGTGCAGAAACGAGATGGGACAGGAAGACGTCTCAGATGATTCTCTCAAAGCAAATTCAGAGATACTGTACGAGACGTGAAGTGGCTAGAGGAAGAGAAATCTATCAGAAGTCTGTAGGTTACACAATGAACTGGATCTGATCGGAAATTTTTGCCAGGAAATATCATGTCTCCGAGAAAACAGGAGAATTCTTAAGCAAACACCATTGTGAATATGGAGCCGGGTGAACAAGCCGACGAACGCTAAGAAGAAAAAGTCGAAGAAGAAAGGCGGCATGTAGGAACAGAACCAAAATTCCTCACCCCAAGCCTTTCTTCTTTTTCTCATCATCACGCGATGGCACGAATATGCAGCCAGGAAAGTTTGTCTTCGCGGGAGACCGCTGTTCTACAGAAAACTGGGCAATACAAACTTGGATTAGATTCGATTCCCAGAAATGACTCTCTTCCAACAAAGTCGAGACCCACAGCGCTCAGAGTCAATTAGTCATATCGACAAGATAGGTTCAGGAGTGTAAGACTGTATCTTTGCACTTTAGCAAGACAATTGGGACAGATACAGTCCGAAGCCTTCTCGAAGAGTTCGCTTTGCTGTTCGCGCGAGATGTCCACCGAGCGACACCAGCAGCCAAGGAGACCTTTACACTCAAAGTCCGAGCCGCACAGCTCACACTTTTTTGTCTTTGACAAGAGTCCCGCTCTAGCATCGGCAATTGACACATAAGAAAGCAACGCAATGAATCGCCGCTCAGAGGACCTGGTTTTTCGGCTATTTCGTGGATAGATGAGCAGTCTCTTGGAGAGGCGGGTTTGGAATTTGAGAACTGAGCTGGTTCTGAATGATTCGGCTAGACGGAAGTTAAGCGTCGGCAAAGCTTGATCGATTCTTACTTTTTGTGAGAGAGAAAGAAAGGGTAGGCTCATAAGGGAGGTCAGCGCTTAGGGGCGTTTGCGTACAGCGTACTACCGATATCTCGGGGGTGAACGAATGTCAGAAGAACCAAAGAAGGCAGAGAGGGCTCCTACCCAAATGCGCAGAACTGATATCCCAGCGGACACTATACTGATCGGTAAGAAGCCGATCATGGCCTATGCTACGGCTGTAATGATGCACTATAACACGGGCGCCAAGAAGCTGACCCTAAAGGCTCGTGGACGAGCCATCAGCACTGCCGTCGACGTGGCCGAAGTGGTGAACAACCGCTTCTTCCAAGGCGGCCTAGCCAAGAATGTACACTTGGGCACGGAGATCGTCGGTGAAGGCCAGGATGCACGCAACGTCTCCACGATAGAGATTATCCTAGAGCGAACCAAGTAGCAAATGGACATCGCATCCTAACAGGTGTGAAACTCCCACTTTTTAGAAGCATTTTTTGCTTCCCTTCACGAAGGGCGGGGCGCGGGAAAATCGACCACCCCCGGGGGTCGAGAAAAGCATGCTTATTTTTTGAGAAGGACTTCTCCTAGAGAGCGTATTCCTGCCCGGCAGCTGGTTAAGGACAATTCGGCCGCTGACAGGGTCAAAAGTAGGACGAATCTTCCCGACAGGAACTGCTCCAAAACAACTCAAGCATTTATCAAAAGCGGATTCTTTCTTTCGCTCGCGCGGGGGTTGCCAAGACAGGTCAAAGGCGCAGGGCTCAGGACCCTGTCCCGTAGGGGTTCGTGGGTTCAAATCCCACCCCCCGCACCATTTTACTGGTACAGATAGCAACTGACCGGCTGTGGTAGTGGCTGAAACTGGTCGAAACACAACCTAGCTGGAACGAAGAAACCAAGTGTCGCAAGACTACCGAAGTTCTTCGTCGTACTTCGATTGGAGCTGACAACGACGCCGAGGTATCTCTTGGAATCGCTGGTTGATGATAGCGATCCACCGCTTACCGTACTTTGGATAAGCTTTTGTTTGTATCATCCGGAGACTGTCCCGAAAATGTCTCAGATATCCACGTTAGTCCACATGAAGCTGAACACGAGAAGGACAATGATGGTCTTGCAAGCCATCCTCGCCATCTCGGTCATACTGCTATCGGGCCTCTCCACGGTTGCCCCTGTGAAAGCTCAATCTATCACAGGTTCGTTGACCTTCACACGTGCCGAGGATAACGCTTTCACTGGTGTCATTGACACGACTCACGGTTTCGCATATTTCGCTACAGACACTGTACCCGGCATGGTTGTCAAGGTCCGACTTTCGGACTTCACCAAGGTTGGCACCTTGGTCATGAACCGGGGCGAAAGTTTCCTCTCTGCTGGCGTCATTGATCCTGCCAACGATTTTGCCTATTTCGGGTCGTTCAGTTTCCCCGGACACATCATAAAGGTACGGCTGTCCGATCTGACCCGTGTGGGCTCTATCGACATTCCGCGGGTCGGGGCCTTCACGACTGCAATAGTCGATACGGTTAACGGTTATGCCTACTTTGGATCGTTCTTCAGCATCAACGGACAAGGAAGCGTCATCGTGAAGGTGAACCTATCAACATTCACTGTGACAGGAACGTTACAGCCTCCAAATGGGCTGGATCTATTCGGGTCTACCATGGACACGAACGGTTTCGGATACTTTTCGACGTTTGCCGCCTACGTGGGCGCCTCGCCTGAAGGAATCTTCAAGATTCGACTTTCGGATTTGACGCTAAGCAAGACTTTGATGGTGGGAACTCCGATGGGAGCGACACCACTTATGGATGGAAGCAACACTTTCTCCTACTGGCCGACCCTGACGAATCCTGGATCGATCCTTCGCGTTAGGAATTCGGACCTGACGCTGAACGCGACCCTAACGATGAACCCAGGTGAGGCCGACCTCAACTCAGGCGTAATAGATACAGCCGAGGGATTCGCGTACTTCGCCACAGGAGGCGGCTTCTCTGACCAACTCGAGACTCCCAAGGTCATAAAAATCAACTTAGCCACTTTCAGGCGCGTAAGCACACTGACCCTTGCTCCCTACGAATCGCTACAGTTCGTATCAGCTGGCGGAGTAATACAGACCGAAGCGGACGGCGGGTCATTCGCCTACTTCAGCTCCTACACATCGCCGAGCTACATAATTAAGGTCAAGCTCTCGAACATGAGCCGCGCCGGCACACTACAACTCCAGCAAGGAGAAGAGTACCTCAGATCATCCGTCATCGACACGGGCGCTGGATACGTCTACTTCCCATCAGACGCCCTAGACGACATAGGCAATGGTACCATAACCAGGATCCGGATCTCAGACTTTTCGAACGCAGGAATACTTCACCTCCCTGCTGGAGAAGGTCCAATATGCTCCGGTGTAATAGACACCGCACACGGCTTCGCCTACTTCGCAACCCGTACCACACCGGCGAAGATCATCAAAGTACGGCTCTCAGACTTTTCCCCGGTCGGAGCGATCAGCCTCAACCCCGGCGAGACCACTCTATGTGCAGCAGTTATCGACACTGTGAACGGGTTTGCCTACTTCGGCACCTACACCTCGCCATCGAAGGTTGTCAAGATACGCCTCTCTGACTTCACCCGGGTGGGCGCTATCCAGCTTGCCTCCCCTTCAGAAGATTTCATTCTAAGCGCGGTCATAGATGTCAATGCTGGATTCGCCTACTTCGGAACGGACCAGTTTCCAGGAGTAATCTCCAAGGTACGGCTCTCCGACTTTACTGAGGTGGCGTCGCTGACATTGAACGGTGGCAATTTCGGGGAAGACGAGGTTGCGACTGCGGTTATCGATCCGGCCGGCAACTTTGCCTACTTTGGAACCCTAGACTCTCCCGGCGTCGTTGTCAAAGTTCGGCTATCGGACTTTAGCGAGAACATGTCACTGACACTGGCGGAATCATATGTTGAGGGCTCGGTAATCGACCCCACGCACGGCTTCACCTACTTTGCCACCCAAGGCGCGATTGTCAAGGTGCAGCTCTCGCCACTGACGGAGATCGGGTCAACTCCGATTGCCAACCCGGCTGTGCTACAGGTAGGCGGCAGCATCGACATTGCCGGTGGCACCGCCTACTTCGGAACGAATACAAACCCCGGAACAGTCTACAAAGTCAGCCTCTGACGCTACAAGTACCGAAGACCAAACTCTCCCCCTTTTCTTTGTTCAACCGTTCTCCTCTTCTCTCTTTTGATTCAAACCCCTAGCATTGTCATTTGAAGTCAATCCTGCGCTGGGCAGCTTCCCCTATAGAGAGAAGAAACTGTTCACCGCACCAGTCTTGGCACAAATTAACCCAGTTTGAGTCTCGCATTCGCCCAATTTCGGACAGGCCCTTGTTCAGACCAGAGTCAGGCTCCCTAGGCCAAGTCTGACTTGGCTTAACGTTTGCAGAGTCACGTTTGTCGCTTATGTCATACCTGGGCACATGTATGTGAAAATGGCTGAACTTACGTCTCTTATGCCGATCGACTATATCGAAGAAGGAGTCCTGAGGATGACTTCCGCGATCGAAAAGCCAGAACGGCCCAAGACAAATCATGCCATAATGCCCGTCTACAGCTTCTCCAGGGACATTTTCAACGCTCTGTCGGAAACAGGGCATGGAGTTGATGGAGAGTTACAACTAACAGACGCGATTCAGAAGCTTATCACGACACGAAAGAGAGTCATCGGAGTCAACCTCATGAGCGATGAGCTCAGGCTTGACCTTGGTACCCTTGAAAGCATGGTTGAGGCCCTGAAAGTCTCATTGAGCTACGTGGATGCGAAACGGAAGGCACTGATTCCAAAACTAGCGGAGAAAACGCCCGTCATACAGGCTGTCGCTCGTCGAACCTAGGCTGAATTGGCTGAGTCCAACTATAGAGAATGTATGGGGTAGCGGCTAGAGGCTAGGGTATCTGCATTTATTACGAGGAGCTTGAGCTTTTCCCCAAAGGACGGAGGGAATGCCTCGGCGCGAAGCGTCTCGAAGATGAGAAATGCAACTGAGGAATGCAGCGTTTCCGAGTCTCAACGCTGTCCTGTACCTGCCATTCTGGAAAATTGGTTGACAGAGTTCTTTGAATCGCATGACTGACGGTACCCTCTGGGCCCGCCAAAGCAAGCTGATTGTCTAATGGCAAGGTCAACAACTCTATTATCAAGCCGCGCAATCTTATAGGGAATGAGTTCTTTCGGTCTCGCGGTGGAGACTTACGAGAAGCAGTTGAGAGACTGGCTGTCCAAGTGTCCAGTTTGCTTGTTATCCCCCCAGGTAATGCTGCATGCTAGGAAGGGAATGGCCATGATCCAAGTTGGGCAGAGCTTCGAGTTTGACGAGAGGCTTCATGCACGTGATAATCCTCCAAATCATCTTCTCGCTCGCCAACTCATCCAGTACAACGGGAAGATCAAGAATCCCATAATCTTCTGGCTCAATTCTTCATTCCCCTCGGACCCGATCTACCAGTTACACAAACAACCCGTTGTCCACCATGTTCTTCGTCTCGGACCAGGCTATACTTTCACGGGCGTCCTAGGAGCGCTGAAGACCGCGCTGAAGGCGGAGAAGATAAACACCGACTCTATCGACTGGGACCCCAAGAAACTGAAGTAGGCATATCGCGATTGCCTCGATGCCAATCATTCCGATGGAGTAGGGATCGGAGAGGATCCCAATTTTCCCTGTTATCGCGAACTTGCTGTGACTTCTAGTCTGTCCAGGGTGCGTGGGTGCCAGCTTTGTCTTCGAAAGTGGCCGTCTCCGTGGCCCTTCGATAGCGCCTGGGCAACAACCTTTCAACAAGTATTCGCTCCTTCAATTGTTCAAGTCGGTCGTGTAACGAGGTCGCGTATGATATGTTCAGCCTCAGTGAGTACTCATCGCAGACTTTCGATAAAGTGGAAATGATCATAATCCTTCCACCTGCCCCGAACACTTCGGTAACAACCTTCTCAACATCTCCAAACCTTGTCGAAATATCGGATTCAGAGACTCCCGACTTTGACAAGAAACGATCGACGACTTGCCTCACACCGGGTCCAGCATCTTGCAAGACCTCTCCGAAGCACAGAGCTATTGTATCATGCAGGACTGCAATATTAGGCGCTCGCGTGTCTCGTCCGGCCCTTTGTAAAACTAGACCTAGCTTACTCCTACAGGGTTGTGAGATTTGCGGGTCCGCCCATGAATATCTCCACGTTGCTCGGCAGAGCCCTTCCTAAGCCTCGCAGCTGCCAATATCTCCACAAGCATCCCCCCACTGGAAGTAATGTCGAAGGTACGTTTTAGTTCCGTTACGATCGTCCTTTCCAGCACTTCTTCTCCTCGCCCAAACAGACTTCTGAGAGTCTCGGTGAACCTCCATGGCTCGTCTGGAATCGTCTCTCTACTCAACTGGTTTTGAGTGAGATAGGAGTATACCAATTGCTTGGACACTTCTCCAAGTACATCTAGCCCTGAGTCAATACATTTCAGGATGGTCAACCTGAAATCGGTTTCAGCCTTGGAATCCACTTCCTTGTCAACTCACCTGCTCGGGCGGCTTCCTATCGCTTCGAGAGTTCGGGACGGCAAGTATCGAAAATAGAAAGTAGACACTGCCCACGCAGACGCTTGCTATCCCTGTCCAAAGCAATGGATCTCCATTTCCCTTTGTAGCAAAAAACGAGAGAAACCCCACAGCGGTGGCCCACAGCGCGAGACTGTACCAGTAGAGGATCGGATTGTGAGACCGAAGGTAAACCCTCGAGAACAATATCGCCGAGATTGTGAACAGGGACACGGTCGTAGCGGCTGCCGCTCGCTGAGCAATCGAACCGGTCTGTCCGAAACTTGCCGGAAGTAGAGACTCTATCGCCAGTATGGAAAGCGTTGTAAGAAATGTGACTGTGCCGAGATAACATGCTCCCGCTCTTAGTTTCAGGCGCGCATTTCGCCTAGGACTGCCACGATATGTTAGTATCGCGCTTGCAAGGTGAAGGCTTCCAGCAGTGAGAGCCCCGAAGCTATACACCGCTATTCCCTTGCTTACATCGATGCTACTAACAGCGCCTCCCAGAGTTGCCATCGTACCAAATGCGAGGACTGCGGTTCCAAGCAAGAGAACATTCAGCGATCCCGTCGAAAGAAAACTCTTGACGGAAACTCGGGCGACAATTATCGAAACCGCTAGCACAAGGAAGACATTGAGTAAGATCTCAAGAAGGACCGACTGGTAGATCAGTTCTTCTCCGATTCCAAAAACAGCAAACGCCAAGGTGAGAATGGCTACGACCGGTAGCGGGGCGACCCCCAGCTTTCGTAAGTTCAAGCTCATCAAAATTGACCCCAGCCCCTCATTGGTGCAAATCAGGACAGAAGTGAGTCATGCCGAGACTCACCCTTTAGATCCAGTCCGTGTTGGTCGTGCAGCACCTGAGAACGCCTCACTCCATGCCTGCACCCTGGCTGGCTTCCTCGCAGAACCGCCTAAAATTTGTTCGATATCCGTGAATTTTTCTTCCACAACGATTCCCTTGGGGTTGATCTCGAACTCCTTGATGCTAGTGTCAAGCGGAAGACCCCTAGCTTTGAAGATGACTAGAGCTCTTCTCAGGGCGCTTTCGGACTCGACCTGCCTGAGGGAAACTATAACGTCCATTAGAGAAGAGACCCAGAAATCTGAGGGAAGACCTCCATCCGAAGTACGGGCGGTGACGAGTGCAGTTACGCCTTCTGCCTTGAATCGCGACTCCATTCGCCTGACAACTCGAAAGAACTCGTCTTCGCTCATAGCTCTCTCCAGGCTAGTGAGGCTGTCAAGAACGAATCTGGTGGGCTTGTACTCATCGATCAGTTTCCTGGTGTCCGCAAAAATGTTGTCGATGTTGTACGGTTCAGGGAAGAAGGATGCAATCTTGACTAGACCGTTTTCGATATGGTCTCTAATCTTCCAACCGAATCCGAGTGCTTGTCGTATCAATTCCTCTGCTGATTCCTCGTAAGAAACGTAAAGGGTCCTCTCCTTATTCGCCGCACCCCGCATCATGAACTGAAGGGCGGTGGTCGTCTTACCCGTTCCAGCTTCTCCCATAACCAGGATTGTAGAGCCTTTGTACGGGCCTCCGCTAAGCATTCTATCCAATCCCTCAACCCCAGTACTCACTCGTTCATTGTAGATCCGAGTTGCCGGGTGTGCTTCAAGTGAAGGGTGTACTACTATACCATGCTCTGTTATGTCGTAGGTTAGTCGAGCTCTGCTTGCTCCAGTCCCCCGCATTTTGACAATGTCGAAATGCCGTCGCATATGACCTCGCTCCAGGGATTGCGTCAGGACTAGGACCGCGTCGGAGACGAACTCTTCCATCCCACCCCCTAGGGACTCCGACCCGAGGGGTTTCTCAGCGATAAGCAAGGTGGTTACCTTGCTCAGCCGTGTCATTCTGCCTAGCACGGTATGTAGGACAATTCGCGCATCAATCTTTTCCGAAAAGGCCTGGGCCATTGCTGAGAAGGAGTCTATCACGAGACGCCTTGCCTTTAGAGAGTCGATTTCAGCCATTATGGTGGCGAGTGCAGCGTCGATAGCTTGTTCCTTTACAGTAACGAAATCGATGAATTTGAAGAGATTCTTTCGTTCCAGCGACTCGAAATCCATATTGGTTCTTCGCATGTTTCGCAGAAACGCTTCTCTGTTTTCTGCGAAGGACGCATAGATCCCAGGCTCGCCATACTTCGTCGCTCCGGTGAACAGGAATTGTGAGGAGAACATCGTTTTGCCCGAACCGGGGTGACCGGCCAGGAGGATGAGGTCTCCTCTTGGAAACCCACCCTCGATTAGATTGTCAAAACCCTCAACACCGGTCGCTGCCCTGTCTTCCCCCGGTTCCTCTGGCGCGTTAGAGGTAGATGCCAAGCTACATGACGGCCAACCAGACGGAACGTCTGGCTCAAAATCAAATTGATACCGTGTTTATCATCCATAGGTTCCGAGCATAAAGAGACCGCTAATCTGCAATGTCAAACAGGCGCTCGAACCCCCTCTCACGTGAAGACCGCTCCCTCCCAACCGTTTCCTTTGTTCAGTTTGCACCCATTCAAACTTGCTTAGGACTCTTGACGTTAGTGACTGGTTCTCCTCTCCCTACAAGGATGTTTACCACGACGAGCTCTTGTTCTTTGTCCGGATTCACATCGCGATGAACAAGACCCGGAGGAATATGGAAGAAATCCCCTTGTCCCACCTCGACCGCGCTAGCGCCTTTCAAGCCGTATTCCAACCGCATACGCCCCGTCTGGAGAAACCCGTAGAGATGCCTTCTTCCGTGATGGTGCCAATCTGACAGTGCTCCGCCCGCAACCCTCGTCCGTGAGACAATGATGTACCCCTGGATTGATTCGAACGCTTTCTCACGGACTATCCCTGGAGTCGAATAACCTGCTCTCAGTTCTGAACTTCGAACAACCTCATTTCCTTCATCGATTACTTCCTTGGCACAAGATCTAGGTGTTCAAAATCCCTTGTGGTTTCTCCCCGAACTCCCGTTGAAGACTTCATTTTGATCGCGCTGATTTCTCTCGTACGACTTGCTCGAACGTGCGGCTCGTGTCGTCTCGGAAGACTTTCTCGGAAAATTCCTCATCGAGTAACTCGACCGCCTCAAACACTACAGGGACAAGGTCCTTGCCCGAGTCAGTTAGAACGTAGTCGATGCTGACCGAGGGGCCCTTCGAGAAAGGATAGAATTGACACGTTCGACCCTATACTCAGCTGGTTTAAGGACGGGTTACTAACAATCTTAATGGACAGTTAGACCGTCTGAGAAAAAAATCCCAAAGACGAGCTAGGCATGACACTATTAGTCGTATCCAATAGACTGCCTTTCACTGTCAGCAATCGCGACAACAAACTAGTTTTCCATTCCAGCCCGGGCGGCCTCGTCTCTGGATTGACCGCGTACTTGGAGTGGGCCAGACGGGACCCCTCCAGAACAGATTACCTCTGGGTTGGATGGCCCGGCATCGAGGTCGAAGAAGCTTCTCGAGAATTACTGAGAACGAAGGCTGCCAAGCAAAAGGCCAGCCCTGTTTTCCTCGACGCTGACACCATGAAAAAATTCTACCAAGGATTCTGCAACAGCACAATATGGCCTCTATTCCACTACTTTCCCACCTACGCAAAGTTCAGAGAAGAAGACTGGACGCAGTACGTGAAGGTGAACGAGGAGTTTCGAGATTCCATCCTAAAGGTGTACCAGCCCAACGATACGGTCTGGGTCCACGACTATCACCTCATGCTTCTCCCCAGACTATTGAGAGAGAAACTGTCTGATCTCTCAATCGGGTTCTTCCTCCACACTCCCTTCCCCTCATACGACGTCTTCCGCACCCTCCCGACCGCGTGGCGCAGGGAAATATTGGAAGGCATTCTTGGAGCCGACCTGATAGGATTTCACACAATAGACTACACGCAACACTTCCTCAGATGCATTCTCCGAATCCTAGGCTATGAACACAGTTTCGGCCAGGTCCTCGTGGGCGGAGAAAGGACGATCAAAATTGACACATTCCCCATGGGCGTTGATTACCGCGAGATTCGTGACGCCGCGAAAAGTGACGACATACAGGAAGAGGGCCGCGGGCTCCGCGAGAGACTCGGCAATCGCAAGATAATACTGTCCCAAGACAGACTTGACTATACCAAGGGGATCAAGCATCGTCTGGAAGCCTATGCGATCTTTCTTGAGCGGTATCCTCAATGGCAACGGAAAGTTGTTCTAGTATTATCAGTCGTGCCGTCAAGACTCGGAGCTGAACAATATGAGCAGATGAAAGAAGAGATCGATAAGCTGGTCGGCGGTATAAATGGAAAGTTCGGGACTATCGACTGGACCCCGATAGTATACCGGTACAGGTTCCTGCCCTACAATCAACTGCTAAGCCTCTTTGCAATCAGCGACGTCGCGCTAGTAACCCCTCTACGAGACGGGATGAACCTAGTCGCCAAAGAATACATCGCATCAAAGACCGACCAGAAAGGAGTTCTGATACTCAGCGAGATGACAGGAGCCTCCAGGGAACTTGGCGAGGCACTCATCATAAACCCCAACGACACCTCAGAAATAGTAGACGCCATCAAGACCGCCCTTGAGATGCCTGAGGATGAGCAAGTACGCCGCAACCAAGCAATGCAGACCAGACTGGAGCGCTACGATGTCATCAAATGGGGCCAGGATTTCATGGGCAAACTACACTCGATCAAACAACAACAAGAGAAGTTCAGTGCCAAACTACTTGACGCCGCGACTAGAGAGAAGATGATTAGAGATTATGACAGCTCACGTAGCAGGATACTCTTTCTAGATTACGACGGGACGCTATCGCCATTCAAGGCACGTCCCGAAACAGCAGTCCCTGAAAAGACCTTGCTAGCCGTCCTCAATGCACTCTCAGAGGATCCGCGAAACAATCTGGTAATAATCAGCGGACGCAATCGAAGCCTCTTGCAGGACTGGTTTGGCACCCTCGATCTAGGAATCGTTGCTGAGCATGGAGCCTGGATCAGACAAAAAGGCAAGGACTGGGTCCCAACGATAAAGGTGGAAAGCAACTGGAAAGAGAAAGTCCGACCTACTCTTAGAGGGTATGAAGACCGACTGCCAGGATCTTTCTTGGAGGAAAAGGAGTTCTCCCTCGTCTGGCATTTCCGAGCAGCAGACCCGGAACTTGCATACGTGCGATCAAAAGAGCTTGCGGACGAATTGTCCTATTTCACTGAAAACACTGAGCTCCAGGTACTGCAGGGCAGTAAGTCAATCGAGGTGAGAAACGTTGGAATAAACAAGGGTATGGCCGCGAAACTGCTCCTCTCCGAGACCGCCTTCGACTTCGTTCTAGCCATGGGCGACGATTGGGCTGACGAAGATCTCTTCGAGGCGATTCCAGATCAGGCCTATTCGATCAAGGTAGGACTTTCGAAATCCTATGCAAAGTTCAACCTGAAAAACCATCGAGAAGTCATCCAACTTCTCACCGATCTCTACAAGACCGGCAAGTCGTAGAACCTCTTCTCTTTTCGGCGGGTTCACTGGCCACTGATTCTGTTAGATAGAGTACGGGCATAGCGCATCAACCCGTTCTTTCGGCGTGCCTCCTCAAGACCGACGGAGGCTGTTATCAAACCCCATGTGAGTATAGGCTTGCGGCGCTCTAACCTTTCGAGCGTGTCTCATTCTGAGCCGTTTTAGGTCTAAGCCTTTGTTATCTCATTGGCCAGTCGATCGTGAACTTTCAACCTTTCAAGGGTTGCGTCGGCTCCCGCCAGTTTGTGTTCACTGAATAGTTTCTCGATTTCACCGACCCGGCCGACGCCAATGATCGATATGTAGGCGCGCATGTATGCCGAGAGGGTCGCTGTTCCCTCGTACATCTTGTCCAGCTTCCCAATGTTGTCTCTAAACCACTCCCAGGTTACAGCATGCGCATCCGGGTTCGAGGTAGCAAATTGGAGCAGTCCTCGTCCGATATCCTGGCGCTTCACGTTGCCCGCCATGGCGAACTCCTGAACCTTTCTCACCAAGTCCGGCCGTTTGAAGCTGGCGAGTCCCTCCAAGTACCTGAGGCGGTCCTCGTCCGTGGTGCTCTTCTTGTACCGATCGATGAGCCCGTCGTGGTCGTTGGATGACCTGGCATAGCTTATGATGACCGAGCGTTTCATGTCCGGTTCTATGGCGGCTAAGTCTTTGAATTTCGCGCCAGCCTCATCCGCGTATGCATCATCCAGAATAGCGAGCCGCGCAGCAATGGTTCCTCTGAGTAACGAGCTGTTCTCGTCGCGTTTCCCTTCAAGGATCTTCAACTGTGATTTGTGGTATCTCCGCGAGAGATCTGCGACCTTCTTAGGCGCAATTAGGAATAGATTTGTGATCCTTTCCGACACCTCAAAGGCAGGAAGATAGTCTTCCTCATCAAAGAAACGCTCCAGAAGACCCTGGTACTCTTTCCAGCTCATCCTCCCCGAGTTGAGAAAGGCCCAAGCATCGTTCGCGAGGCCATACCTGTCGAGCCCGGAGAGCTTGCTGGCCCAGACGAGCGACTGGAGTTCGGGACCCCTGTAGTCTATTCGATAGAACCCGGTCCGGTCAACATTGAGTTTCAAGGACTTAGGGTTTGGGACGGTGACTTCAGCTCTTTCCTTGTCGAGCATGAGATGCTGGGTCTTACCGTCCACTGCAATCGTGACCGGGATAGGCCAAGTTTGCTTATCTCTCGCTCCCGAGAGGAGAAACCTTTCCTGCTCCAGTACAAGCTTTCCGGAGGAAAGTGAGGCCTTGACGACTGGGTATCCTACCTTGCCGATCCAGCCTTCCATGACGCGGCTGACATCCAAGCCTGAAGCTTGTTGAAGATGGTTCCAGAGGTCGCTTCCAGAGGCGTTGGAATACCGGAATTGTTGGAGGTACTTGCTGACGCCCTTCTGGAACTTGTCTGGACCAATGTAAGCCTCAATCATTCGAAGAATACTTGCGCCCTTGCCATAGCTAATTTCGTCGAACAATTCTTCGATCTCTTCAGGTGATTTGACTTTGGCCTCGATGGGATGAGTGCTGTTCAATGCGTCCCGGGCCATCGAGCCCCCGGTGCTGTTCTTGACAAAGTCTTGCCAGATCTTCCACTGAGGATAGGCCCAGTCAACTACCTTGTAGGCCATGAAGGTCGCGAAGCTCTCGTTAAGCCAGAGATCGTCCCACCATTTCATCGTGACGAGATCGCCGAACCACATGTGAGCAATCTCGTGCGCGATTACCTCAGCAATGCTCTTCTTTGTCGAGGTGCTCGTGTCCTTGTCAGCATGCAGCAAGATCTCCCGGAAGGTTATCGCGCCCCAATTCTCCATCGCCCCATAAGCGAACTCGGGGACAGCGATCAAGTGGAGCTTAGGCAGATCATAGGGAATGCCGAAATATTTTTCGTAGAATTCTAGGGATTTCTGCGCTGCCTCAAAGGCGAGACCGGTTTTGATCTTGCCATCGGGCTTGACAACAGAGGCCGTATACAACTCTGTCTTGTTATGACGACTCTTGTCC
>Ga0209376_1002814_pt1 | contig 16234 bp, 13 predicted proteins | sample GraSoiAngelo_134_FD_185891 | JGI IMG/M metagenome (GOLD analysis project Ga0209376, IMG submission 185891) | Grasslands soil microbial communities from the Angelo Coastal Reserve, California, USA - 14_0929_05_30cm (SPAdes) (version 2) | ecosystem: Environmental > Terrestrial > Soil > Grasslands ... | reverse complement strand
ATAGTGTGCTCGCCGGACGCGCGCAGTCTGAGGCGGCCAGGCCACCTGCCCGAAGAACAGCAGGTAGATTAGATGCTGCTCTCGATGCACTCGCGCAGTTGGGATCATCCCAGCCACCCCGGAAATGGATTGATATGCGGCCGCGCCTGGGACAGGGCGCGTCTCGGCGCGCCGGGGTCGGGCGGGTGAGAACGCTGGCCTTTTTGAGCATCCTGACCAATTAGACTAGGGAGAGAGATTGATGAGGAGAGTGGTTGGAATGGGTAGTCAGCGCGCGCTTTCAGCGCTTGTTCAGGCTTGAGTCGCCGGCTGCAGGGCCCACGCGCGACGGGGTTGTCGAGGATCCCCCGGGGTTCTCCTTCCCCCCAACGTCGAACCCGAAGCTATTGGGCAGGGTGGTGTCTTGGGTATCCGGGCCAACGCGGTAGTTCGGGAGGGTCGTGTCCTGGGTGTCGGAGCCTCTTCTAGGCCGCAGGTCTAATTGCTGGTTGCTGCTCGGAGATGCCACGTCGCCAATGTCGGCTCCGAACGAGTTGGGAAGCGTCGTGTCCTGGATCGTGGTTCCGAAGCGGTTGGGCAGGGTCGTATCCTCAACCTCCATGCCGGTGCGTGCGGAGTCCGGAGGTCTGACCGGGCGAAGCTCCTTTGTGATCGCGTCTTCCTCCTGCTGAATTCTTCGACGTTCGCGCGCGGCCGGTTCGTACTCGAGCGCCTCAAGTGTGTCCTTTGACTCGCCGAGTTGCTCCAGCCGCATTCTGAGCTTCTGAAGGTCCCGGCTTGCCTGCACGACCGGGCGGATGAGTTCGCTGGTCGTAAACTGCCGCTGGTTCGTCCAGTTACCGGCATTGAGTAAGCCCGTGTCTTGGATGGCCTTGAGCAGGTCATATGCTTGGTCCTGCAATTGGTCGACCTCATCCAGCGAAGCCGGATCATTCGCGCAACAATCCAGGAAGCGGCGATATTGCCGAACGAACTTGGATATTTCCGTCTGAATGTTCTGGATTTTGATAGGGGTTTTGGCCTGAAGCTTTCCCTCTTTCTCCCTCTCGGCAGCTCTCTGCTTGTCCGCCTCCGAGACGAGGGGGGTACAGCCGGGTGCCTGGGTCGTCGAGTACTGTTGGTCAGGGGTTCTCTTCGGACACCAGTAGATCGGGGCCGGCGGGTTGAGGGGATTATTGGACCTCAGCTCCGTCGCGTCAGTGGCGGAGGGGCTCATCAGCGCCAGCATGGCAAGGACTAGGGTCCACCGCGATGTACGCAGCGGCACCTTTTCCATCGTGATCATGCGGTCATTCTGCCCGCCTGGTCCGTGAAAAGTCAATCAAACAGCCCAAACCGGCCATTGGCGGGCTTTACGGAGCCTGTCGTTGGCAAAACCGGCACATGGTGATCACTTGAAAACCCCGCCAGGAATCAGATAGGCTGCAACATTGGGTCGGAAGGGTTCCCTATGGGATTGAGTGCCGGCTATGCCAGTCGTTTACATTGAGGACATCGCCCGTTACGTCGGGCAAGAGGTGAGGGTCCGGGGTTGGCTGCGGACTCACCGTTCCAGCGGCAAGGTCCAGTTCTTGACGGTACGGGACGGGACCGGTGATCTCCAGGCTGTGGTCAGCAAGGGCGTGGTGGGGGAGGAGCAGTTTGCGCAGTCTGCCAGCCTGACCCAGGAATCGTCCCTCATCCTGACCGGCACGGTCAAAGCGGACAAGCGAGCGCAGGGCGGCTACGAACTAGAGGTCACGCGCATCGAGCCGATTCAGATTGCCGAGCCGTACCCCATCCAGCCCAAGGAGCACGGCGTTGGGTTCCTGATGGAACATCGGCACCTATGGCTCAGGTCAAGCCGCCAGCACGCGATCCTGCGAATCCGACACGAGATCATCCGGGCCTGTCGAAACTTCTTCGATGACCGCGGGTTCGTGCTCGTTGACGCGCCGATCTTCACGCCAAATGCCTGTGAAGGGACCACCACCTTGTTCCAGACCGACTATTTCGATGACAAAGCGTATCTCACTCAGAGCGGCCAACTCTATAGCGAGGCCACGGCAGCTGCATTCGGGAAGGTGTATTGCTTCGGGCCGACCTTCCGTGCCGAAAAATCAAAGACGCGGCGCCACCTGATGGAGTTCTGGATGGTGGAGCCCGAGGTCGCGTTCGCCGAACTGCCCGAGATGATGGATCTGGCCGAAGCACTGCTCAGCTTCATCGTGCGACGGGTGCTGGAAACACGCGGGACGGAGCTCGCGGTCCTGGAGCGCGACACCTCCAAACTGGACCGTGTCGTGCCCCCGTTCCCGCGGATCAGCTACGATGAGGCGGTGTCGCTGCTGCAAAAGAAAGGCAATCCGATCCAACCAGGCGACGACTTCGGAGGCGACGAAGAGACGATGTTGTCGAATGAGTTCGACCGGCCGGTGATCGTGCATCGGTATCCCCGCGCGATCAAGGCCTTCTACATGCAGAATGATCCGGCGCGCCCCGAGCTGGCGCTCTGTATGGATGTGCTGGCTCCCGAGGGGTATGGCGAGATCATCGGGGGCGGGCAGCGCATTCACGAGCAGGACAAATTACTGGCTCGCATTCAAGAACATAAACTTCCCGAAGCGGCGTTCCGGTGGTATGTGGATCTCCGGCGGTACGGATCCGTCCCCCACGCCGGCTTCGGGATGGGAATCGAACGGGTTGTAGCCTGGATCTGTGGTTTGGACCACGTCAGGGAGACCATTCCTTTTCCACGTATGCTGTACAAACTCTACCCGTAGGCAGGATGCTGAAAAAGGGGAACGGGGTGGCTGGGATGCTCCGCTTGTTCGCGCACCCCGCATACAAGAGCGGGCGTGTGGTGGCCAGGCCGCCTCACGTGCTCGCGCGTCGCGCACACAGGAAAGAGGGACGGGGCGGCAGGGCTGCCCGTTGTGCTCGCGCACCGCGCACTCAGGATTGATTCGTTCCGGGCCGAGGCGGATGGAGTGCTCGGTGGACGCGCGCAGTGAAGGCCAGCCCAGCCGCCCGCCCCCCTGAGTAAATGAGGTGGATGGTGTGCCGGGTACCCGTTGCTTTTCAGATTGCAACGGGTGATGACGCGCGCAGTCTGAGGCGGCCAGGCCACCTGCCCGAAGAACAGCAGCTAGATTAGATGGTGCTCTCGATGCACTCGAGCAGTTGGGATCATCCCAGCCACCCCGGAAATGGATTGATATGCGGCCGCGCCTGGGATAGGGCGCGTCTCGGCGCGCCGGGGTCGGGCGGGTGAGAACGTTGGCCTTTTTGAGCATCCTGTTGCAATCCCGCTAGAGATCTTCTCTTTGGCGCGATGTCCCTGTTGGGCGGGGTCGCGAACATGATTACCGGAACACACAATTTATCCAGTCGGTTTCGATCGGGGTCCTTACTTGAGGACCCGGCAGGGACCGACCTGTCCGCAAACCGTTATTTGACCGGTCAGAAATTTAACAAAGCCCTCTATCTTGTTAAGAACAAAAGATTTTAGTTGACAAGCCTTCTCGGCGATGTATACTGCTGCCAAAAAGTGGGACGAAGTGGATGTTAATGGGCCATCGAAGCGTCCCAACCAGAATTCCCATGTCCCCGTTTTAGTAAAGGAAGTCTTGTCCTGGCTGGCCTATCGGCCCGGCGGACGATACCTGGATTGCACCGTGGGGCAGGGTGGACTGGCCTCATCCATTCTGGATCTCACCGGGCCTGACGGATCGGTAATTGGAATTGATCAAGACGAAGAGGCGATAGCTGCGGCCCGCAACCGCCTCGAGCCGTATGCAGGCCGCGCGCGCCTGATTCGAGGCAATTTTCGGGAACTGAAACAGCACCTGAGGTCGGTAGGCCTGTCGGAGGTGGACGGCGTAGTGTTTGACCTTGGAGTGTCGTCGGCTCAGCTGGACCGGCCCGATCGGGGGTTCAGTTTTCTCGCCGACGGCCCGCTTGATATGCGCATGGATCGGCGTGGCGACCGAACCGCGGCCGAGCTTCTCAATCAGCTCGGCGAGACGGAGTTGGCCGACTTGCTGTACCAGTTCGGGGAGGAACGGTATTCGCGCCGGATCGCGCGCGCGGTGGTCCGGGCGCGAGCTCGTCGCCCTCTGCAGACCACGTTTGACCTGGTCTCTCTGATCAGGGATGCGGTGCCGGTCTTCTACCGCCACGGACGTCTTCACTATGCGACACGCACCTTTCAAGCCTTGCGAATCGCCGTGAACCATGAACTCGAGGTTCTGGAAGAGTCGTTTCGAGATGCGGCCGACGTGCTGGTGCCCGGTGGACGGCTGTGCGTCATTTCCTTTCATTCCCTCGAAGACCGCATCGCCAAGCAAACCTTCCGGGCGCTGTCGCACGGCCAGGAGCCCTGCCTGGCCACATTGACCAAGAAACCCTGTGTCCCCTCGGAGCAGGAACGGCGGGAGAATCCGCGCGCCCGCAGCGCCAAACTGCGGGTGGCTGAGCGCCTGCCTCACAGGAGGTGTCCATGAAAACGCTCGCCGCCGTGGCCGTGATCGCGCTGCTGTTGCTGTTCGTGTGGGAACGGGTGGAAATCATCCGCGTCGGTTATCAGATCGAGCGACTGAAGTCGAAGAAGATCACGTTGCAGCGTGAGCGCGATGAGTTGCGTGTGAAAGTATTGACCTTGACCTCCCCGGAGAGGATCGCGCGGGCGGCCAGCGAACAACTGGCGATGGTCTCGCCGCGCCAGGGACAGGTGATCCTGGTGCGGGTACCCCCTGCAGCTCCCGCGGCTCCGGGTCCGGGCACGCCGGAATTCAGGTTGGCCAGAAACGAATCGGGGGACAAGCTGCCATGACGGGTGCTGACCCGTATCGTCGTCGCCGGATCGTCGCTGCGTTGGTGCTGATGGTTGGCTTTGCGGGTGTCCTGTTCAGGCTCTTCAGCCTGCAAGTCCTGCAAGCGGCCGAACTGACGCTGAAGGCGGACCGGCAGCACCGGAAGGCCGTGACGATCGAGGGAGAACGAGGGGCGATCTACGATCGTCGCGGAAAAGTCTTGGCCATGAACATGGAAGTCCCATCGGTCTTCGGGGTCCCGGCGTCGGCCGGGAATCCCTCACGGGTGGCACGCGACTTGGGCCGGCTCCTGCACGTCCAGGCAAGCGAGATCGAGAAAAAACTCAGGCAGGAGCGAAGCTTCGTCTGGATCGCGCGGAAACTGGAGCCCGAGCAGGGGCGAAGACTGGAACGGATGGCCCTGGAGGGCATCGGGGTGGTGATGGAAGGGCGGCGTTTCTACCCCAAGGGGCCGTTGATGTCCCATGTGCTTGGCTTTGCGGGGATGGATGGCCAGGGCTTGGAGGGCATCGAGCGGCGCTACGAGCCGTATCTTCGCGGCGCCAAGCAGAGTGTCGTCCTGCAGCGTGATGCGCTTGGCCGAACGGTTTTTCCGAAGGGACCGAATGACCTGGGCCCGGCGCCAGGTCACAGCGTCACCCTCACTGCCGACGAGGTGATCCAGTACATTGCGGAGAAAGAACTGGAAGAAGCGGTTGCGGCAAGCCATGCGAAGGGCGGAATCGTCATTGTCATGGAGCCCCGTACCGGCGCGATCCTGGCGATGGCCGTCAGCCCCAGGTTCGACCCGAATGCGGTGCGGGCCATCTCCGCCGACCGCTGGCGCAACCGCGCCCTGACGGACGCCTTTGAGCCCGGCTCAACGATGAAGATCTTCGTGGCGGCCGCCGCGCTCGAGGAAAAGGTCCTGGCGCCCGGGACGTTGATCTATGGAGAGCAAGGTCGGATGGTAGTGGCCAACACGGTCATTCATGACCACGACAAGTCCGGCTGGATGACCTTTGCTCAGGTGATCCAACGATCCAGCAATATCGGGGCGGTCAAGGCCGCTTTGTCCCTCGGCGAGACGCGCTTGCATCGCTTCCTTACGGCGTTCGGGTTCGGCGAACGGGCCGAAATCGATCTGCCGGGCGAGGCGGCAGGCCTGGTGAAGGAACCGCGGGAATACGGCCGGCGGTCGCTGGCGTCGATTGCGATCGGGCAAGAGATCGGCGTCACGCCGCTCCAGTTGATCACCGCGGTCTCGGCCATCGCCAACGGTGGATGGCTGATGAAACCGTTCGTGGTGTCGGAAATTCGGGATGGAAGCGGCCAGCTGGTCTTCCAAGCCGTTCCGCAGGTCCGACGTCGGCCGATTGGAGCCGAGACGGCGCAGGCTCTCGGCGCGATCCTGGAGGGCGTCGTCGTTGTGGGCACCGGCAGCCGGGCCGCCATCCCAGGGTACAGAGTGGCCGGGAAAACCGGAACCGCGCAGAAGATTGATCCAGAAACCGGGGGATACTCCCCCACCCAGTTTGTGGGGTCTTTTGTGGGCTACGTTCCTGCCGAGGACCCTCGCCTGGCGATTCTGGTGGTGATCGACGAGCCGCAGGACGAGGCCTGGGGAGGCGTCGTCGCGGCGCCCGTGTTCCGACGAGTGGCTGAACAGGCGCTCCCCTATCTCCGAGTGTCCCCCCGGGAGCCGGTCAAGCTGGCCCTGGCGGCGCAATGACCTTTGCTGAACTGATCGCCCCGCTGCAGGCGACTGAGCGGTATGGAAGTCCGAATGTGGAGGTCACCGACTTGACCGATGACTCTCGTGGCGTGAAACCGGGCAGCGTGTTCGTGGCGGTGAAGGGCGGGCGAGTCGATGGCCATGCGTTCGTCCGGGATGCCGTGGCCGCTGGCGCCACCGCGCTGGTCCTGCAGGACCGGTTGCCGACCGGTCTGCCGATCCCCATGATCCGGGTCCCCGATTCGCGGCGGGCGCTGGGGCTGCTGGCGAGTCGGCTTCGGCAGGATCCCTCCTCCCGCCTCAGGCTGATCGGCGTGACCGGGACGAACGGAAAGACGACCGTGACCTATCTGTGTCAGTCGGTGCTGGAAGCGGCCGGCCGCCGGGTCGGCGTCATCGGCACGGTCGCGTACCATATCGGACCGGAGCGGCTGCCCGCTCCGCATACGACGCCGGGGGCTGTGGAGCTGCAGGGCCTGTTGGCCCGCATGGTGGAGGCCGGTCTGGACTCGACGGTGATGGAGGTCTCGTCGCACGCGCTGGCGTTGGACCGCACCGCCGGCTGTGAATTCGACGTGGCGGTGTACACCAACCTGACCCAGGACCACCTGGATTTCCATGTCGACATGGAGGACTACTTCAAGGCGAAGTTGCGCCTGTTCACCGGTCTGACGCTTGCGGGGAACAAGTCCCGTCCCAAGCGCGCCATCGTGAATGTGGATGATCCCCGAGGCCACCACGTCTGCGGGGCGAGCCGGGTTCCGGTATGGACCTATTCCATTCAGAAGCAGTCGGACATTCAGGCCGCGGACGTACGTCTGTCGCTGGCAGGGACGAGCTTCACGGCTGTGACTCCGTCTGGCCGGTTCCCGGTCGAGAGCCGATTGGTGGGCGAACACAACGTATACAACATGCTCGCTGCGGTCGGAGTGGGGTTGCATGAGCAGGTGTCACCGGACGCCATCCGCGAAGGGATCCGGTCGGTCGTGAATGTTCCGGGACGCTTCGAGCGGGTCGAGGCCGGGCAAGGCTTTACCGTGGTGGTGGACTATGCCCATACGGAGGATGCGCTCGCGCGCCTGCTGGCCACCGCACAAGCCCTGAAGACGGGACGGATCATCACGGTGTTCGGGTGTGGAGGAGACCGTGATCGGGGCAAACGGCCTCGAATGGGCCGAGTCGCCGCGCAGCAGAGTGATCTGGTCTTTCTGACCTCGGACAACCCGCGCAGCGAGGACCCGATGGCCATCATCGCGGAAGTGGAAGCGGGCCTTCGGGAGGCGCTGGATCCCGCACGGGGCCGGTACCGGGTGGTGGCCGATCGCCGTCAGGCCATCGAAGCGGCCGTCCGGGAGGCGAAGCCCGGGGACATGGTCCTCATCGCCGGCAAAGGCCACGAGGATTACCAGATCATCGGTGGCACTCGCGTGCATTTCGACGATCGTGAGGTGGCGCGCGAGGCCATCCGGAAGGGCGGTCCATGACGCAGGGTATGTGGTGAAGACCGCGCAGGACCGATCGGGGGCGCGCGCGGTCGGCTGGGCGCCGCTGGTTTGAGGCCATGTCGCTCTTCACAGTCGGGGAGGTGGTGGAGATTACCGGCGCCAAAGTATGGTCAGGCCTAGACCAGCGGAGGCCACGGGTCGGAATCCGGCGGGTCTGCACGGATTCGCGCGACGTGCGACCCGGAGATCTCTTTGTCGCGCTCAAGGGGGAGCGCTTTGACGGCCACCAGTTCGTGGAGGCGGCGTGGCAGCGTGGCGCGATCGGCGTCGTGGTGGAAAACCGATCCGGGATCACCTCGGTCGCGAAATCGCAGGCGTCCGGCAGGCCCGTGCTGCTGGCCGTGCCGGATACCCTCCTGGCCTATCAGCAATTGGCCGCCCACCACCGTCGAGGGTTTCGGATACCGGTCGTGGCGGTCACCGGCAGCAACGGCAAGACCACCACGAAGGACATGGTGGCCCACGTGTTGTCTGAGCGGTGGACCGTCCTCAAAACCGAGGGCAATTTGAACAACCGCATCGGGGTTCCCCAGACGTTACTCGGGCTGCGCCCGCGTCATCAGGCGGCCGTGGTGGAGATGGGCGTCGATCACCAGGGACAAACCACCCGGCTTGGCGAGATCGCCCGCCCGACGATCGGCCTCATCACCAACATCGGGCCGGACCACCTGGAATTCTTCGGCACCGTGGAGGCCTCCGCCCGGGCCAAGGGCGAATTGCTGGACCTGCTGCCGCCGGACGGCGCGGCCGTGCTGAATGCGGATGATGCCCATTTCGGGTATCTCGCCTCGAGAACCCGCTGTCGGGTGGTGTCGTTCGGGCTGTCCCGAAGCGCGGAGGTCCGCGCCACCGAGGTGATGGCCGACCCTCGCCGCGGCACGGCGTTCCGCTTGACGCTTCCCGGCCGGACGCGCGGCGCGCGTGTGATCTTGCGGGCGCACGGAGCCCACAATCTGTCCAATGCCCTCGCGGCGGCGGCGGTCGGACATTGCTTGGCGCTGAGCGGCGCGGTGATCGCCCGGGGCTTGGCCCACTTCAGGCCGGCCACGATGCGGTCACAGGTGCGCCGGTGGGGAGACCTCCGGATCATCAACGATTGCTACAACGCCAATCCGGCCTCGATGAAGGCCGCCGTTGATCTGTTGATGCACTTAGGCGTCGGCGGCCGCACGATTGCTGTGTTGGGCGATATGCTGGAGCTGGGCCCCGAATCCCCGGCTCTCCACCGCGAGGTGGGGGCGTACCTGGCCAAGCGTGGCGTGGGATACCTCATCGCGTGTGGGATGCTCGGACGTGGCTTCGCGGACGGGGCGCGCGAGGCCGGCATGGCCCCTGATCGCGTCCGGGAGGCGCCGGACGCTCTGGCTGCGGCCGCGACCCTCACCACGATGATGGACGCGGGTGATGTGATCCTGGTGAAGGGTTCCCGCGGGATGCGGATGGAGCGGGTGATCGAGGCGCTGACAGAAAGAAAGCGAGTAGCGAATAGCCAATAGCCTCCGGAAGCAGTCTCCGGCTATTCGCTATAAGCTGCTCGCTATTGGCCAATAGAGGGAACTGACTGATGCTGTACCTCTGGCTCTATCCGCTCCACACCGAGTTCTCCTTCCTGAACGTCTTCCGATACCTGAGTTTCCGCATCATCTACGCGGCGGTGACGGCGTTTCTGCTGGCGTTTGTGCTGACCCCGATGCTGATCCGGAAGCTTCAGGAGATGGGGCTGGGGCAACAGGTTCGGGATGATGGTCCCAGCCGACATCTCGCCAAGACCGGCACGCCGACGATGGGCGGGCTCCTGATCCTGTTCGCGGTTCTCCTCTCCACCATGCTCTGGGCGGATGTCACCAATCGGTACGTGTGGCTGGCGATTTTGGCCACCATCGGGTTCGGGCTGGTGGGGTTTGTGGACGACTACTTGAAAGTTGCGCGTAACCAACCCAAAGGGCTGTCGGCCTCGCAGAAAATCCTCGCGCAAGGCCTGGTGGCGCTTGGCATCGGCCTGTTTTTTTATTTTTTGCCCGGCTACTCCACCAAACTCAGCGTACCCTTTTTCAAGAATTTCACGCCGGATCTGGGCCTGTTCTACATTCCGTTCGCAATCCTGGTCATCGTCGGCGCCTCGAACGCGGTCAACCTGACGGACGGCCTCGATGGGTTGGCGGTGGGCCCCGTGATGATCGCGGCCCTGGCGTATACCATCGTGGCCTACGTGGTCGGGAACAGTATTACGTCTGAATACCTGCTGATCCCCTATATCCCGGGGGCAGGAGAGCTCTCGGTGTTCACGGCGGCGATCTTTGGGTCCAGCCTCGGGTTCCTCTGGTTCAACACCTACCCCGCCTCGGTATTCATGGGCGACGTGGGCTCCCTACCGCTGGGCGCGGCGCTGGGGACCGTCGCCGTGGTCAGCAAGCACGAGTTGCTGCTGCTGTTGGTCGGCGGGGTGTTCGTCATCGAGGCGATTTCGGTCATCTTCCAGGTGGCGTCGTACAAATCGCGGGGGAAACGGATCTTCCTGATGGCCCCCATCCACCATCATTTTGAAATGAAGGGATGGGAGGAGCCGAAGGTCGTGGTGCGACTCTGGATTATTGCGATCCTGCTGGCGCTGCTGAGTCTGAGCACGTTGAAACTACGGTGAGCGGGCTGTGTCGGGTGGGAGAAATGCCCTTGATCAGGAGGGACGGCTGCACTGTCCCCCGTGCTCGCAGAGCGCGCACGATCGAACTGTGCCGGGGACCCGTTGCTCTTGAAGTGCAACGGGTCGATGATGCGCGCAGTAGGGGACAGTACAGCCATCCCTTACGATGGACGGGGGAGTTGGTAGCGTACCGCAGAAGGCCTGCTTTCGCACCAGTGGGGGAGTCGGTGGTGGAGGCGGATCTGAAAGGGAAGAAGGTCACCGTGGTTGGGTTGGCCAGGAGCGGAGTGGCGGCGGCGCGGTTGCTCCAAGCCGTCGGAGCGCGCGTCACGGTCGCGGATAGCAAAGAGGAAGCGTCGTTGGCGGAGGCGCTGTCGCGTCTGGAACGGGGAACCCTGGCGGTGAAGGTAGGAGCTGGCTACCAGTCGGCGCTCGAGGAGGCCGACGTGGTGGTGATCAGCCCCGGCGTTCCGTCCCGCATGGAGTCGCTGCAAGCGGCCCGGCGGCGGGGCGTGCGGGTCATCGGCGAACTGGAGTTGGCGTCCGGTTTCTTGAGCGCGCCGGTCATCGCCATCACCGGCACGAACGGCAAGAGCACCACGGTGACGCTGGTGGGGCTCATCCTGGAACAGAGCGGCCGGCGGGTCTTCACGGGCGGCAACCTCGGTACGCCGCTGTGCGAAGCGGCGCTCGCGACCTACCGGGCGGGGAGCCGGACCCGGAACGCCCCCTCTGCGGTCTATGACTATCTCGTTGTGGAGGTCTCCAGCTTTCAGCTCGAGACGATCGAGCGATTCCATCCGTGGATCGCGGCGGTCTTGAACATCACGCCGGATCATCTGGATCGCTACCCGTCGGTGGACAGCTATGCCCTGGCCAAGGCCAGGATTTTCGAGAACCAAACGGGCAAGGACTTCGCGCTGCTGAACCTGGACGACGAACGGGTTGCCGGCCTGCGCAAGGGCCTGCGCGCCAGGGCCCTGGGATTCAGCCGGACGGGCCGGGTCTCGGAGGGAGCCTATCTGGATGGAGACCGTGTCATGACAATCATCGGGGGACGCGAGGAGGAAGTGTGTCGGCGGGCCGACATTCGAATTCCCGGGTCTCACAATCTCGCGAACGCACTGACCGCGGTCACAATCGGCCGGGTCTGCGGGTGCCGCCCCGAAGTCATACGCCGGGTCTTGCAGACGTTTCCCGGCATCGAACACGCGTTGGAGACGGTGGGCGAGCGGCGGGGGGTGCGGTTTGTGAATGACTCCAAGGGCACGAATGTGGACGCCACCCTCAGAGCGCTGGAAAGCCTGGAGGAGTCGATCTTCCTGATCGCGGGGGGACGTGACAAGGGGGGCGATTTCACCAAGCTGCAAGAACCGGTGCGTCGGCGGGTGAAGCGGCTGATTCTGATCGGTGAAGCGGCGGCGCGCATCCAGGAAGCGATGGGCCCCTTCGATCGCATCAGCCACGCCGCCACGCTCAGGGACGCGCTCGAGTTGGCGGTCCGTCAGGCCTCACCCGGAGATGTCGTGCTGCTGTCACCGGCCTGTGCCAGCTTCGACATGTTCATGGACTATCAAGACCGGGGCCGGCAGTTCAAGGCGCTGGTGAAGGCGCTCCCGTAACCGGCAGCGAATAGCCAATAACAAGCAGCGAATAGCTAGCAGCTAATAGAAAATAGCGAAAAGCGAACAGCTATGAAGAGCGACCACCGATTGGCTCCAGTGCTATTAGCTACTCGCTGTTAGCTACTTGCTGCAGGCAGCCACTAGCTGCTCGCTATCAGCTACTAGCTATTTGCATAGGAACGGACGAATGGCGCGCAGGGGGCTCGAGGCGGGGACGCTGGCGCTGCCCTGGCCTTCCTCAGACGACCGGGGGCGCAAGCGGAGCGGGAGCGACGGCAGCGTCCTGGCGGTCGCGGTCGTGCTGGCACTGATCGGCTTGGTGATGGTCTACAGTGCCAGTGCGGTGGTTGCCGGAAACCGGTTCCACGACTCGATCTATTTTCTCAAACGTCAGGGGGCGTGGTTGGCGCTCGGGTTCGTGCTGCTCCATGTCGCCTCCCGCCTCGATTACGAGGTCTGGCGCCAACTCGCCCTGCCGATCCTGGCCGTGACGACGGTGCTGCTGATCGCGGTCCTGCTGCCCTCGCTGGGCGTCGTGGCCAAGGGAGCGCGCCGGTGGCTCCGGCTGGGGCCGATTTCGTTACAGCCGGCTGAGGTGGCGAAGCTCGCGGTGGTGCTCATCCTGGCGAGGTACCTCGCCAAGAGAGAGGGGCAGGTGACGGAAGGCACGACCGGTGTGCTCCTGCCGGTCCTGGTCGTGGGGCTGCTCGGGGGCTTATTGATGTTGCAGCCGGATCTGGGGACGGTGGTGGTGATCGGACTGGCGACCCTCGGCCTGCTGTTCCTGGGTGGGGCCCGGCTCACGCATTTGGCCGGGCTGGTCCTGCTTGCGCTGCCCGTCGGGGCGGCGCTTATTCTCGGTTCGAGCTACCGTCGTCAGCGCCTCATGACCTTCCTGGAACCTTGGAAAGACCCGACGGACGCCGGCTTTCAAGTGACCCAGTCGTATCTGGCGTTCGGCAGCGGGGGTCTGTTCGGAGTCGGGCTGGGCGAAGGCAAGCAGAAGCTGTTTTTTCTGCCGGAGGCTCACACGGATTTTGTGCTGGCGCTGGCCGGCGAAGAGCTTGGTCTGGTGGGGACGGTCACGATCATGGTGCTCTTCGCGATCCTCGTGCTCAAGGGGTTTCAAATCGCGGGGCGCGCGCGAGGACCGTTCGGCCGGTATCTGGCTCTCGGGATTGCGCTGCTCATCGGGGTCCAGGTGTTGCTCAACGCCGGCGTGGTGACGGGGTTATTGCCGACGAAGGGATTGACCCTTCCGTTGGTCAGTTACGGGGGATCGTCGCTGGTCACGAGCCTGCTGGGGATCGGCATCCTCCTGAGCATTTCACGCGACCGTCGTGGCGGTCGGCAGACCATCGGGTGCGGCGATGGGATCCGGGTCCCATGACGGTTGTGATCGCGGCCGGCGGTACCGGTGGCCATCTGTACCCGGCGGTGGCGCTGGCTCGGGAGTTCCTTCGCCAGGATCCGAAGACGACCGTCCTGTTCGTGGGGACCTCGCGCGAGCTCGAGAGGAAAGTGCTCACGCACGAGGGCTTCGAGCTGGAGAAAATCCTCGCGTGGCCGGTCATGGGACTCGGGATGCTGAGAGCCGCCGCGGCGCTGCTGGCGCTTCCGGTCGGCCTGTACCAGTCGCTCAGGATCCTCAGAACGCGGCAGGCGGATCTCGTGATCGGGGTCGGAGGCTATAGCAGTCCGCCCGTGCTGGTGGCCGCATCCCTGCTGGGCATCCGCCGGGTGATCCTGGAGCCGAATGCGTATCCGGGTATGGCCAACAGGGTACTGGGGCCACTCGCAGACATCATATTCGTGGCCTTCGAAGCGGCGGGCAGACACTTCACTCCCTCGAAGGTTCGGGTGGTCGGGACCCCCATCCGACGGGCGTTTCTGGAGCCGGCTCAGGCCGTCTCGCCCGGCCTTCCCGAAGTCGCGGCCCGGGCCGCCGGGGGCGCGAACAGGACCTTGCTGATATTCGGCGGCAGCCAGGGCGCGCATGCGATTAACGCCGCGATGCTGGCGGCATTGCCGCATTTGGACGCTCTGCGAGCGAGCGTGTCCGTGATTCACCAGACCGGTGAGGCCGACCACGATGTTGTCAAAGCGGCCTATGAGGCGGCCGGGTTCAGGAGCGAGGTGGTGCCGTTTGTGTTCGATATGCCGCGGGCCTTGCGCTCGGCGGACCTGGTGGTGTCGCGCTCCGGCGCCGTGACCGTGGCGGAGCTCACCGCCTGCGGAAAGGCGGCGGTTCTGATTCCGTTGCCGCATGCGATCTACCGGCACCAAGAGCGCAACGCGCAGGTGATGGAGTCCGGGGGTGCGGCGGTCGTGTTGTCCCAGGAGAACCTCACCGGGCTTGAGCTGGCCCAGACGATCGAGACGTTGCTGCGCGATCCTGGCCGGCTCCGCGCCATGGGGGCGCTAAGTCGGGTCCTGGGGCGTGTCGACTCGGCGGAACGGATGGTCCGGGAATGCCAGGCACTCGTCGCGCGCAAGGCGAAGGGCGAGGGGGCACAGCCTCGCGCCTGTTGAACGATGTTCAGAAAGATCCAGCATATCCATCTGGTGGGGATCGGGGGGTCCGGTATGAGCGGGATCGCCGAGGTGCTGCTCACCCTGGGATATAAGGTCACCGGCTCCGATCTGCATGATTCGGAGACCGTTCGACGCCTCGAAGAGTTGGGCGGGCGGATCTTCATCGGACACCAGGCATCGAACGTAGGAAACGCGCAGGTGGTCGTGGTGTCGTCGGCTGTGCCAGAGAGCAATCCGGAAGTGGTGGCCGCCAAAGCCAACGTGATTCCGGTGATCCCGCGCGCCGAGATGCTGGCCGAGCTCATGCGCTTGAAATACGGGATCGCGATCGCAGGCGCTCACGGCAAGACCACGACGACCTCCATGGTGGCCGGAGTCCTCGCGCAGGCCGGCCTGGATCCCACGATCGTGATCGGCGGGAAAGTCAACGCGCTCGGGAGTCACGCGCGCCTCGGACGCGGGGACTTGCTGGTGGCGGAGGCGGACGAGAGCGACGGGTCGTTCCTGAGACTCTCTCCGGCCATCGTGGCGGTGACCAATATCGACCGCGAACATTTGGACTATTACCGGACGATGGAGCGGCTGCAGGACAGCTTCCTGGAGTTCATCAACCGCATCCCCTTTTACGGGTTGGCGGTGCTCTGCGCCGATGATGACCGGATTCGGGGGCTCCTCCCCCGCGTCGTGAAACGGTATCAGACCTACGGGCTTCAGGAACGGGCCGGCTCGCCGCCGCCGGACTATCGAGCGAGCGAGATCATGCTCAAGCACTGGGAATCGGAGTTCAAGGCCTTTTACCGCGGGAAGAGTCTGGGGCCGTTTCGTCTCTCCACGCCGGGCGTCCACAATGTCTTGAACGCGCTGGCCGCCATCGCGGTGGGGATGGAGCTGGACGTGCCCGTCGATCTGATCCGGAGAGGGCTCGCGGGGTTTACCGGCGTCGAGCGGCGCTTTCATCTGCGTGGGGAGAAGGGCGGGATCATGGTCGTGGATGACTACGGGCATCATCCCACCGAGATCCGGGCCACCCTCTCAGCCGCGAAGCAGGGATGGGGCCGGCGTCTGGTGGTGCTCTTCCAGCCGCACCGATACACGCGCACCCGCGACCTTGTCAGCGAGTTCGCGCACGCATTCGACCAGGCCGAGGTCGTGTTCATCACCGAGATTTATCCTGCCGGCGAGCCTGCCATCCCCGGCGTGTCCGGCGCGAAGCTGGCTGAGGCGATTCGGGCCGCAGGACATCAGGGCGTCACCTGGGTCGATCGGAAAGAAACCCTGGCGGAGCGGGTCCTGCCTGCCCTCCAACCCGGCGATATGGTGATCACGCTCGGTGCCGGGGATATCTGGAAGGCCGGGATCGAACTCCTGGAGCGTCCACACGCGTGACCACCATCAGGCAC
>Ga0209376_1002811_pt1 | contig 16246 bp, 17 predicted proteins | sample GraSoiAngelo_134_FD_185891 | JGI IMG/M metagenome (GOLD analysis project Ga0209376, IMG submission 185891) | Grasslands soil microbial communities from the Angelo Coastal Reserve, California, USA - 14_0929_05_30cm (SPAdes) (version 2) | ecosystem: Environmental > Terrestrial > Soil > Grasslands ... | reverse complement strand
GGCACGCGGGTAGGCGGGCGCTTTCGACCGCGTGATACGCATCAGGGGTGGCCGGGGCTGGCCCATGGTGGGGTGGCGGCCGCCGTCCTGGACGAAGCGATGGGCTGGGCGATGTACGCCGCCGGAGCGTGGGCGATGACGGCGCGCATGGAGGTCAAGTACCGACGTCCGCTGCCGCTCGGCGAGGAACTGCTGGTCTCCGCCGAAGTGACGCGCGACCGCGGCCGCCGCCTCGAGGCCGAGGCCGAAGTGCGAACAGCTTCGGGTGAGGTCCTGGCGCAGGCATTTGGACTCTTCCTCCGAGTACCGGCCGAACGCGCCCGAGAGCTGGACGCGTCGTTTCTGGGCGATGGTGTACCCACGCAGGGAACCCCTATCAGCGAAGACGCCGATTCCCGCTCATCCGGTCTGCGTTCTCGCTCTTCCTGAGGTGAGGCTACTCCCCGCTCATCCTGAGGTATCGAAGGAATGAGCGAAGAACGTCGCCTCGAGCGAACCAGCACACTCGGCTGGCTGCCGGGGCCTTGGGGCTATGTCCTCAACCGCGCAGCCGCGCCTCTCGTCCCCTTCGGGCTCGCCCGACGTATAGCACTGCCCTGGGGCGACTTCGCCTACGCGACCTGGAAGCGCCCTCGCGAGGCCGCGCTCCACAACTACGCGCGCGTGCTCGGCCGGTCGATCGAAGACCCGCTCGTCGAGCGAGCGGCGCGCCGATGCTTTCGGCACTTCGCGCTGTACATCGCGGAGATGCTGCACGTCCAGGGATGGGACACGCGGACGGTCCTCGCAAGGCTCAAGATCGAAGGCGAAGAGCACTTCGAGGAAGCAGAGGCGCTCGGCAAGGGCATCATTTTTGTGAGCGCGCACATGGGAAGCGCGGAAGTCGCGGCTGCTGTGGCCGTGCTGCGAGGGTACAAGATCACCGCTGTGACCGAGCGTCTGCAGCCGCCGTTCTTGATGGACTGGGCGGTGGCCTGCCGTGCGGCGATGGGCATTCGGCTGTTGCCGGTTGAGCGTACTGGCATCAGTCTGCTGCGTGCGCTGCGCCGCAAGGAGATGGTGGCCTTCGTGATCGATGCCGGCGTAGAGCGGGGTGGAGTCGTGCCGGTCACCTTCTTCGGCGGCGAGGCTATGTTCCCGGATGGCCCGGCGCGGCTCGCGCGCTTGAGCGGCGCGCCGGTCATCTTCGCCGTCGCTGCACGGTTGCCGGGGGGGCGATTTCGGGCGCACATCGAGCCCCCACTGCTTTCTGAGCGGTCGCTCTCGCCGGAAGAGGACGCGCACTGCCTGACGCAGCGCCTGGGGTCGGCGTTCGAGCGCTACGTGCGGCGGTATCCGGGACAGTGGTACGCGTTTCGGGAGATGTGGCCGGAGTCAGGAGTCAGGAGCTAGGAGCCGGGAGCCAGGACGGCGGCGAAGTCGCCGTCATATCGCCTCCGGTTTTGAGAGCCCGCTTGCTTACTGCGGCCGGAGTTGCCGCAACTCCTCGACGCCCGCCTTTGCCTCCGCCGCTTTTCCCATCGCCTGACGCGCGTCCGCGATCGTAACAACGTTACCGGTCCAGTCGACCGGCTGAGTCGCGATCCAGAGCGTCGCTTCAGAAGCGGCATCGGGCTTCTCCCAGTCGCTGAAGTCCATGCCGGGGTTGCGGTACATCCAGCCCTCGGTTGCGATGCTCATCTCGATGCGCAGGCAGTTCACCGGGAGGCCATGCTGCTTGAGCTCCTGTCCCGCGTACTGGGTCAGCTTCTCGAGGGCAACCTTCGAGACCGAATACGAGACCATCGGCGGGATCACTTCTTCCGCGAGTATCGAAGAGATGTTGATGATGCGGCCGCTCTTGCGCTCGATCATGGAGGGAAGGAAGGCCTGCATGCACATGACGGGGCCGCGCAGGTTGACGTTCATCACGAGGTCCCAGCGCTTCAGCGGCGTCTCGTGGAACGGCGCCGGCGCGCTGATGGCTGCGTTGTTGACAAGGATGTCGCAGCGCCCAAACTCTTTGAGAGTCCGCTCTGCCGTCTGCTGAATGTCCTCTTCCTTCGTGACGTCTACCGGGATCGCCAGCGCTTGCCTGCCCAGCGCCTCCACCTGCCGCGCGGTCGCTTCGATCGTGCCGGGAAGCCTCGAGGGCGCGTTCTCGGAGCTACGGGCAGTGACGACGACGTGCGCGCCGGCCTTGGCGAAATCGATGGCGATCTGCCGGCCGATGCCACGGCTGGCGCCTGTGACGACGGCAACCTGATCTTCTAGTGGCCTAGCCTGAGGAGTCACGCGCAAAATGATGGACGGCGGGCGCCGGTGGGTCAAGCGCGAGGTGCGTCGACGGATTCAGCGGCGAGAGGCGCCGGCTCTGGCCACGAACGCCTCTTCTCGACTCTGACATCACCACGGATGTTGAGAACCTCGGCTTGGGTGACGTCGCCGCGCCGCTTGTAGATCAGGTCGACTTCCGCGCCCCCGATTTTCAGCCGGTTTACGTGCACGACCTCCAGCCACTTGGGAAGGCGCGGGCGGACGATATAGAGGACGCCATTGAGAGCGTCGGGGCAGAGGCCGAGGATGGCCTGCGTCACAAGCGGGATCGCGCCGGCAGCCCAGGCCTGCGGCCGACAGGCGACAGGATATGGCACAGGCGACTGGTGGACGGACCGTTCATCACCGCCGAAGAGCTCCGGCAACCGATAATAGGGAAAGGCGCGCGCGGCATCAAATAACGCGCCGGCGAGGGCGTTCACCTGATCCTCGAAGCCATAGCGCTTGAAGCCCATCGTGATTATCGAGTTGTCATGAGGCCAGACAGTGCCCATGTGGTATCCGAGTGGATTGTGCCTTACGGAGGTCGCGCTCAGTGTGCGGACACCCCAGCCGCTGAACATGTCCCTCTCCATCAGCCGCCGCGCGGTCCTGGCCGCGTGGCCCCCGCCGGCGATTCCCGTCCATAAAGCGTGTCCGCCGTTCGAAGCGATCGAGGCGCAGGCCTGCCCGCTACCGTCGCGGGCAAGCGCGTAGAAGTCGCCGAGCCAGAAGTCGCGGCTGAACCGCCGCCCAAGGGCTGCCGCTTGGTCCTCGAGACGTGCGGCGAGGCGGCCGTCGCCGAGCGCTGCGAAGACGCGCGCCAGGCTGCGCTGGGCCGCGTAGGCATAGCCCTGCACTTCGACCAGGGCGATTGGCGGGACGCCCAAGCGCCCGTCGACGTGACAGATGGCATCGCGCGAGTCCTTCCAACCCTGGTTTACGAGGCCCCGCGACGAACGCCGCTGGTAGCGTATGTAGCCACCGTCTGACAGACCGCCGTATTTGCCGAGCCAATGCAGGCCAGCGCGAAGATTCGTCTCCAGCTGGCCGAGCAAGCCGAGATCGCCTGTCCAGGCGAAGTATTCGCCGGCCAGCCAGAGAAAAAGCGGGGTCGAGTCGACACTGCCGTAGTACGGCGAAAACGGCAGCTCGCCGGTCTCGGTCAGCTCGCCTTGACGCAGCTCGTGGAGGATCTTCCCTGGCTCCTCATCACGCCAAGAATCGAACTTAGTGCCCTGCCAGCGGGCGAGTGAGACAAGACAGTCGCGTGCAATGTCCGACTTGAGTGCCAGCGTCTGGAGTCCGACAATCGCCGAGTCACGTCCGAAGAGCGTGTCGTACCAGGGCGTTCCGGCCGCAGGGTATCCCGCGCCGGTAACATGATGATTCCAGAGCATCCGCAGATCGCTGAGTGAGCGCTGGAGGACGAGGTTGTAGAACTCGTTGTCGGTCCTGATTTCCGTGGCGCCGGCCAGCCACGTGTCGTACTCGCGCGTCACAACTCCGTATCGCTCGACTCCCTGGGCCGCTTCGAGCCGGCCGTCGACGGTGACCACGAGCCTTATAGAGATGCTCCCCTGTGATGCCAGCTGCGCGTGGAAGGTGGCGAAACCAACTTCAGCGTCTGTCTGAACGGACAGCGGACGCGGAGTAAACATGATCAGGGTTTCTTTGCGGCGGCCGTCCTTGCCTTTGTATCCCATCGCTAAAGCGGCGTGGCGCCAAAGCGGTGGGTCGAGTTCTCCGCGAAACTCCGGCTCATAGCCGCGCACCTCGAAGATGTCCGCGAAGTCGGCGGCGAACCGAAAGACGAGGTCCAGCACTACCGGGTGGCTGTTGTAGTTGGTGACGAGCAACGTCTCTTCCAGTACGTCCTCGAGCACTCGCAGACGACGGACCTCGATCGTGCCGCTGGGTACGCGACGTCCTTCGAGGTCGGTAAGCGTGGGGTTAGTGAGGACATGCTCTGAGCTGTAACCCAGCTCTGCCGTCGAAAGGAGCACCATTGGCTTGGCGAGCGAGAACGAGAACTCGTAGCCGGAGAGGTACCGGGTATCCTCGTAGTAGAGCCCGTAGCCGTTTGTATTTCCGCGAGGCACCTGGCCCGCCATATCGGTCAGGAGGAAGAGGTCCCGTTCGCGGATTACCAGGGCATCACGGATGTCCTGGATGGCCATCGGCTCCGCTTCCGGCAGCAGCTCCTCATCCAGCCGCGCGTCCACGGCCGAGGCATCCTCGGCTTGTTTCATTAGCCGTTTAGTCGATTGTAGTGCTCAATCTGCAGTCCGCGGGGCGGGACGAATCAAGGCTATCATGCTATGCCACTCGCGTAGGCGAAAGCTCCTCGGCTCGCTCCGCAACATATGACCCAGGCGCCGGGGTAGCTGTTGCAGCCCAGGGACGCCGCGCTTCGATGATCGATTCGTAGATGCCGAGGTATCGTCTGGCCATGATAGGAGCATCGAACCTCTGCACCGCCCGCGCCCGGCAATAGGCCGGGTCGACAGTATGCAGCTTGGCCACGGCCTGGACCATCTCGTCGAGGGTGTCGACAACGAAACCGGTCTCGCCGTGCTCCACTATCTCCGGCGCGGCGCCGCGGTTGAAGACGATGACAGGGGTACCGCAGGCCATCGCCTCCGGCATAACGAGGCCAAACGGCTCGTCCCATTCAATGGGCATTACTACGCCCGACGCCTCCCGGTACAGCTCGCGCTTGAGCACGGCGTCTGCCTCTCCCATGAAGACGATATGCTCGCCGTCAATGAGGGGCTGGACTTCGCGGGTGAAGAAGTCGCGGTCTTTGGCGTCGACCTTGCCGGCCATCACGAGCCGGCGGCCGGTCCGGCGCGCAACCTCGATTGCGAGCGTCGGCCCCTTCTCCGGCGACATGCGAGATAGGAACAAGATATAGTCCTGCTTTTGGTTCTGAAACGGGAAGCTAGCTACGTCTATCGCGTTATACGCCACGCCGGCGAATCGGCCGCCGCGGATCTCCGGCATGAGGCGCCGTTGCGACCAGCTAATGCTGTTGAAATACGCCCGGTAGTTGTCCCAGACACGTCGTGTATCGGGCGTGACGACGCAATGCATCGTCGTTAACATGAGTAAATCGGGAAGGAGGTGCGAAATCGCCATCACTTCTTCGCCTGCGTGGTTATGAACGATGTCGTAGTGTTGAGCGTCCTTGAGCGCCAGGGATGCATGCAAACAGGAATAGACGCTTTTCGAATAGATGTCTTCCTTCGTGCGCAAGCTGCTCGGGCAGCAAGACTGGAGGCGAGCAGACGTCTTCGAGTCTCCGGACGCCCACAGAGTGACATCGTGCCCTTGCCGGACGAGCTCCTCGACTAGTAGGTGCACAACCGCCTCGGTGCCACCGTATGCGGGCGGTGGCACAGTCTCCCACAGAGGTGCGATCTGTAGGATTTTCATCCTTACCTCCTTACCCCCCCTGCATCCACTATGTACGGACGTGCGCATGCGGGCATTCCTGCGCGCGCCGGGCTCGGCGTCCAGCCCCGGGCGTCGGCCGGACCTCGTTGTTCTACTATATCTCGTCAACCCTATCGGCACTACTTCGGCGCTGTTGCATTTGGGTTACAGCCGCACCGCCATCGAGGGATGGCCGCCCGACGGCGCGGCAGGCTATCATGATCAAGGATCGCAAATGTCTACGAGAGAACTCCGCTTCGCCTTTGACGAGAAAGGGATCAAGACCTTCGCCCCAAGCTTGGTCGGCCAGGTGATGACGTACTGGGAAGACGACAGGCGCCTGGTCCGGGGCCGAGTTACAGCTGCCGAGGTCAAGCGGGACCGCTATGGCAACCCGTATGTCGAGGTGGAGCTTGAGCCGGTGGGCGCTCCGGCATAAGGGTGGTCGAGGGGCCGCGAGGCTGCTAGCTTAGCCGCAGGATCAGGGGTGTCAGGATCGCCAGGATCAGCAACAGCGATACTGCCACGATGACCCACTGAGGGAAGACACCCGCCCGGCGCGACGGCTGCCAGCCTGCATACCCGGCGGCTTCCGATAAGTCGTAATCGGGATCATCCGGTCCAGGGATGTATGAGCCGCCGTCCTCTTCGTCGTCGTAGTAGCCCTCGGGCGTGTCGTCTTCCGAGTCTTCCGGGTTGTCCCAATCGACGAAGTCCCCGTGCCGGGGGCCGCTGATATCGCCTCGGCGCCGTTTCTGCATCGCAGTTTCAGTGTAGCACCGCCGGCGAGCGTGAACTCGGAGACACCGATGCCTATCTGAGTTCCTTCACCATCAAGTGGCGGCCGTCGATCCCGGTATAGCGCTTGTAGGCGGTGTCCGTCCTCGTTTCCGCGACCTGGAATCCGTGCCGTTCGTAGAGCCGCCTCGCCGGGTTCGCGGTCGATGTCGTAAGCGACATAATGTGATAGCCTCCCGTGTGCGCCGCCGCCTCGCCATGGTCGAGCAGCGCGCCACCGATCCCCTTATTGCGAAATGCCGGGTCCACGTCGATTTCCGCGATGTGATAGGCGCCATCCGGTGTCTTGGGTTGAACACGCACCCGGGCGCGGAGGCGGGGTAGCAGTCTGAGAATGCCGAGCGGCCCGAATGTCCGAAGCGCGAGGTAGACGAGCCGTGGTGTCACCGGCGTGTCCTCGTGGTCGCCCCCTGCCATGAGAATGCCGGCGACGAGGCCGTCTAGCTCTGCGACGACAGTTTGGCGCCAACCCTGGGCACTGTCGGGCAGGCGGACCATGCCGGTCCCGAAGGCGATTGCCTTCTCGCGGCTTCCGGCAATCCCGATTGCCTCGTCGCCGGGATCGCCGGCGAACAGCTCGGCGATCCGATCCGTATCGGCCGGGGTCGCCTTCCGTATCGTCAGTCGTTGCATGCCGAAGGCAGTATACTGAGGTCGTAGAATTAGGAAATCCATGTTCCATCTTCGGCACCCCAATGGCCCGTTTTTGCATTGACAGGCCGCGCGGAATTGTGCTTGAATTGGGTGTGTCCACGAAACTTAGTGCGCGCTAAGTAACCCCGATCTGGTCGGGAAGGAAGGATTCGGTCATGGCGATCGACGTCGACACCCTTCAGAAGCTCCGGACTCCCATGGATGTCCCTGCGCTAGATCTCAGCTGGCTCAACCTCAACGACGGCCATACGTACGGCCTCCGCGCCAAGCTCGGCAAGCGCGGCCTTACCCTCGATGAGATCGAGATCGGCCCGCCCGGGGAGGTCCCCGAGCAGTCCGACAACCGTTCGATTCGTGTCCGCGGTTCGCACCCAAGGCCTGAGGCGCCGCGCGTGCCCGGCTCTTATGTCGGCCGGGCAGATGTGTACTCCGACAATGCGCGTCTGCTGTATGAAGAGGCCGTACAGCGTCAGTGGTCATCGGCGACCGACATCCCTTGGAACGAGCTCCAGCCGCTCCCGGACGACATCGAGCGCGCAATGTGCCAGCTCTGCACCTTCCTGACCGAGGTGGAGTTCATTGCCGGGGACACGCCCGGACAGTGGCTCCCGAAGATCAACAGCGAGCATCACGAGACAAAGCTGTTCCTCCTCACCCAGATCATGGATGAGGCCCGCCACCTGGACGTCTTCCGTAAGCGGGCCTTCGCCAACGGTGGTGGGCTGCTCAGCTCGCTTCCGCAGGACGGCTTGCGCGTGATCATCGAGGCGAAGGACTTCACCGAAATGTCCGCGATTATGCACGTCGCCGCCGAAGGCTTCGTGCAATCGCTGTTCCGGATGGGTGAGTACATCGGCCAGAACGACGCCGAGAAGCGGATCTTCCGCATGTGCGGACAGGACGAATCCCGTCACCTGGGCTTCGGGGTCATGCACCTCAAGTACGTCATGGACAACGAGCCCTGGCGGCGCGAGGAGATCCATCACTACCTGGACCGTGTCGAGACGACGCTTGCGCCGGACCCGACGGACGATCCGGTAAGCTTCGCTCTGTTCGAGGCCCTGGCCATCCTCATGGGCGGCGGCATAAAGAACATCGACAGCGGGATCAACATGTCCATGCAGGTGCAGAAGAAGCGGGTCAACGAGTACATGCACCGCCTGAACGTCGCCGGCCTCGGCGACCGGCGCGAGCGCATGAACCCGATGCTCAAACAGTTCCTCGACAACTAAAGATCGCGGGACCCCCGCGACGGCACAGCGCCCCGGCCGCCCCTCCGGGGCGCGTTTGTTTTCGGCTCCCTAGACCGCCTTCTCTGTCCCTTGCTACGCTAATTCCCGGAGTGTATCGCCCGTTTGCCCTCGCCGCCACGCTTCTCGTCTTGGCTGCTGCCTGTGGCGGCTCCGGCGGCGCCGAACAGGATGGCGGCGGCACGGGCGCCGCCGCGCCCGATGGCCTCAGTCTCGTCGTCTACAAGGACACCGCGGCAAATACTGTCTTTGCAGAGCTTCCTCCCGGTCAGCGCTTCTGGCAGTTCACGGCAGAGACCGACAAAGACTTCCTTCTGGGCATCTCCTGTACTAAGGATGGAAAGCGCGCCGCCTACTTGATGCAAAGCACCGATGGCGGCCTTCGCCTGAAGATTAGCGACAGGTCTGTACCGATCCCGATTTCCGGGCAATCATCCGGCATTACCTGGGCGCCGGACGGTTCGAAGATAGCGCTGACCACCTTCGACACCAAGACTTCGGTCAATCAGCTGCAAGTCGTCGATGTCCAGAGCGGCCAGGTGTCGAGGGTTGCGACAGGTAAGGGCGCGATCGGCCCCCCGCGCTGGTCGCCGGATGGGTCACGCATCGTATTCGATGCGTCGGACGGTCAACTGAACCAGATTTTCCAGTACAAGATGGGTGATGCCGCGGCTACCAAACTGAAGGAAAGGCCCGATAACGCGTTTGCTCCGGACTGGTCGCCGGACGGCTCGGCGTTGGTTTTCGTGGCGCTGGGCCCGGGCCAAATTCACCAGCTCTACAAGATGAACGCCGACGGGTCCAATGAGACGCAGCTCACGAGCTCCAATGTGACGAAAGCATTTGCACGCTGGGCTCCCGATGGCTCTCTTATCGCGTTCGCCGGCACGATCGCAGTCCCTACCGCTTCAGAGCGGCCCGCGCTCGTCCACAACCTCGGGGTTTTTACCGTCAAGCCCGACGGTAGTGACGAGCGCGGTTTGACAGACGTCGCGAGGGATGCGCGTCTCGGTGGCTGGTGCCTTAGCGGCCCGTGGCTCAACGACAACTGGAAGGCGAAATAGCGACGGCCCGGCCGGACACTAAGAAGCCGGCGGAATTGCGCTGGTGACAGGCGCGACGCGCGTCTGCTCCGCGACGCCGGGATGATGGCGCCGCCAGAGCGCCCCGGCGATGGCGCCGGCAACGAAGGGCAGCACCACCGAGAGGAAGCGATATACGACGACGGCTGCCACGACTCTCGCCTCGTCGCCGCCGAAACCGACTAGCGCTGTTGTCAGGCCTACTTCGACCACGCCTATGCCGTTTGGCAGGATGGGTATTCCGCCTAGTACCCGGATGATCGACCAGGCGGCGAATGACTCAGCGATGCTGACTTCGTCGCGGCCGATGCCGACGGCTCGCAGCGTTACAAGCAGGACAAGAAAGACCGACAGGTGGCCACCGTAGGTCGCCAGGGTTAGCCAGTGCCATCGCTGCCGCAGCAGATCGATCGCGTCGGAGCGGAAGCGAGCGAACTGCTCGCCGGACCAGCCGACCGGCGGGCGGCGCACGAAACGCAACCCCGCTGAGACAATCGAGGCGGCGCCATCGCCCAGCTTTCGGGCGACGGAGGCGCTGCGGAAGACCAGGAAGACGGTGCCGACTCCGGCCAGCATTACGAGGAGGCCCACGAGGGAGATCGTCTCGAGGATAGGGTCGCTCTCCCCGGAAATCCAGAGAAGGACGAAGGCCATCAGAGGGAATGAGAGCGTGACAAGCTGCGTCCAGATCGTCACGAGGCCGAGCGCCAGAGTGATCCGGCTACGGCTAAAGCCCCAGGCGCGGAGCATCAGGTACGAGATGCCCAGCCCAACCGTTGGCCCACCGGGCGCGATGGTTGTGGAAGCCGTTGCGGCAAGCGTGGCCGCCAGCGCCGGCCGGTAACGGATTCCCGGCAGCGCCGCCATTAACGAAGGACCGTAGGTGAGAACATTGATCGCGGCGACGACCGTCAGTACGCTCAGTTCGAGCCAGGACAAGCTTTTGAGGACATCCCACAAGTCGCTGTAGCTTACAAATCTCGGCAGGAAGATGATTAGTGCCGCGATTATGGATAAAGTGAGTCCGACCGAGAGCGTGGCCGCGATGAGCCGAGAACGACGGCTTGGTGGGGTCGCGACTTGAGTGTCTGCCATCTAACTCACATTTGGCGCCGGCGGGCGCGTCTAATCCGACCGGTTCCCGCCAAAGCGCCGACAAGACCAGTCTAATAGACTGAGATGGGAATTCGAACGGCGCCGTTTCTTACGAGGCGCCGTACTCGCGCAGTAGGGCTCGCATCGCCGAGTCTACCTCGGGAGAGACCGGCGTCCCTCCCTCGCCTGTTCGATCTTCGACCGCCAACAGCGCCAGCGGCGTCTTGTTACGCCGCTGCTCGGAGCCCGCGTCGCCGGTCGGCGCATCTGCCTCTGCGCCGGCCCTGAGCAGCATGCGCGCGGTCTCGACTCGTCCGTTGGCGACCGCGCGAAGGAGTGCGGTCCAGCCTTCGTTTGTATAATCGCTCGCGAGCATGAGGGATGCGAGCAGCCGTCGCACGGTCTCTGCGTCGCCGGCCATGGCGTCATCAGCGAGCTGCTGGATCATGACGACTACTCAAGAGATACGTTTTCCGAAGAATAGACTGAGTGGGTCCTCTACGTATGGCACAAACGGTGGGATGCGCTGAAAGCCAAACGCCTCGTATAAACCGATCGCTTCCTTCTGGTATATTCCCGTTTCCAGCCGCAGAAGGCTGACTCCTTGCCGGCGCGCGTAGTCGGTCAGGTGGCTAAGGATCAATTTGCCCAGGCCGAGGCGGCGAAACTTGGGGCGCACATACATGCGCTTCAGTTCGCCGTAGTCGGTGCCGTAGATCTGGACGCCACCGCAACCCGCCGGCACGCCATCCTCGCGCACGACGAAAAACGCGACCCTCTCGCGGAGCAGCTTGTCGATGCTGTAGCCGTGCCGGCTTTCGCTGGGGTAAAAGCACTCAAGATGGCCTTCGAGTTCTTCTATGAGCATCCGCGCGTCAGCTGTATCCGGGCGCTCTTCGGCGATTACGGCCGTCACGCCTGCGATACGCAGAACTCGTTGCCCTCCACGCCCTTCATATTCGTCCAGACATAGCCGCCGCCGGGTGACATCTCCTCGATCTCCGTCGCACCGAGGGCAACAAGACGGCTGACCTCCGACGGCCTGTCAGCGGCCTGTATGTTCAGGTGCAACCGGTTCTTCACGCTCTTTCCCTCGGGGACGACCTCAAAATAGATGAGCGGGTCAGACTCCGACTTCATCGTGATGCCCCACTCTTGCTTGTCCACCTTGTATCCCTCGAGTGCCTTCGACCAGAATTCGGCCGCGCGATCGGCGTCCTTGCAATCGATGATGATGCAGTTAAGTTTTCCCATGGTCATCCTCAGTTTCTACATGAACTCGTAGCCGCCCATGATGCCCGGCGGCTCCTGGTCCATGATCACGTTCACGCATGCGGGCTTCCCGGAGGCGAAGGCGCGCTCGATCGCGGGGCGGATCTCGTCTGGCTTGGTGACGAACTCGCCATGGCCGCCCATGCCTTCGACGATCTTGTCATAACGGCAGTTGTCTCCGAGCATGCTCGCAACGACGCGGTCCTTTCCGTACATCGCACGCTGGCCGACGGTGATCTGCCCCCACTGGCGGTCGTTCCCTACAACCGAGACGACCGGGATGTTGAACCGCACGAATGTATCGAAGTCGAAGCCGTTGAGGCCGAAGGCGCCATCGCCGTTCACCATGAGGATGCGTTTGTTCGGGTAGACGCTGTGGATCGCCATGCAGAATCCGGTACCGACGCCGAGCGTCCCGAACGGGCCCGGGTCGTACCACTGGCCGGGCTGGTTCACGGGCAGGATCTTGGAAGCGTGGCTGACGATATCGCCGCCGTCGCCGACGACGATCGTGTTCTCGTCGACGAAGCTCGCCATCTCTGCGCAGAGGCGGAACGGGTGGATCGGCTCACGATCGCTCGCCATCCACTCCTCCATCTGGGCACGCGTCTTGTCCTCCTCCTCGCGGAGCTGGCCGAGCCAGCCATCGTGGTCTGCCTTGAAGCCGGATAGCTCCACCGTAATCGACTCGAGGAACGCCTTTGCGTCCGCCTCGATCGGGATGTCGATGTCGTGGTTGCGGCCGAGCTCGATCGGATCGGTGTCGACCTGGATCGTCTTGGCTTCAGGGTTGAAGCGCTTGCCGTAGGAGAGTCGGAAGTCCATCGGCGTGCCGATCACCAGGATGGCGTCCGCCTTGCTCAGGGCGCCGCGACGGCTGCGGTTGTAGAACAGCTCGTGGTCCTGGTGCAGCGAGCCGCGGCCCATGGCGTTCAAGTACACGGGCGCGCGCGCCAGTTCCGCGAACTGCCGAAGCTCTTCGCTGGCGTCGCTCCAGTAGATCGCGGAACCGGCCATGATCAGCGGGCGCTGGGCGTTCCGGAGGATTTCCGCCGCCTGCCGCACGATCTTCGGGTCTGGGTAGACGCGGCCCTGTGGCCGGTAGCTTTGGGGGAAGTTGACCTCGCTCTCCTCGACTTTCATGAAGAGCACGTCGGTCGGGATCTCGAGGAAGGCCGGTCCCTGCCGCCCCGTCATCGCCGCGCGGAAGCCCATCGAGATGAACTCGGGGATGCGCTTCGTCTCGTGGACACACTTTGCCCACTTCGTGATCGGCTCGAGTATCTTCGTGTGGTCCATGTCCTGGAGCGCGCCCATCTCAAAGCGCGAAAGTGGGCTGCGGCCCCCGATCACGAGCATCGGCGACTTGTTGTGCCAGGCGTTGGCGATTCCGGTCATGCAGTCCGTCACGCCGGGGCCGGCCGTGACGACGGCGACGCCGCAGCGCCGCGTCGCGCGCGACCAGCCTTCGGCCGCGTGCCCGGCGACCTGCTCGTGGCGGACGTCGATCACCTTCACGCCTTCGTCGATGCACGAGTCGTAGATCGCCTGCACGTGTCCACCGCACAACGTAAAGATCGTATCGACGCCTTCCTGCTTGATCGCGCGGACGACGAGGTCGCCGCCGTCTACCAGGGCCATGGGGGGCCTCCTTCGAGTTTGTTTGGCAAAATTGGCATCGCCAATACTAGGCGAGATGGTCTAGAGCAGCAAGCCACGGCATCGGGAGCGACGCCGGCAGACGGGTGATTCAGGGCGGGTCAGATGTCAGACGGGCTAGAACGGCAGCCCCTGCAGCCCCTGAAGCCCCTTGGCAGCGCTGATCTCTCCGGTGTGAATCGCCATCTGCATTGCTGCTAGCCGGAGGACGAAGCCGACATCCCGCTTCCCGAAAACCGGAGCTGTAAGCTCGCGTTCGAGCGCCGCGTCGTCGAGCGCGTCTATCGCCGCGCTCGCCTCTCGAAGGCCCTTCGCGTAACCCTGCATGTCGCTCAGATTGATGGGCGCGTCCGTCTGCCAAACTTCAATGAAGTTGGAGGGGAGGCCGAGCTTCTGCGACACGCCCATCCACAGCATCGGCTTCTGGAGCCCCATCAGGTTCATCCAGAAGTCTGCCGAAGACAGCGTATGCGCGTGGAGTTTTGAGATCGGGTTGGCGCTACCCTCCGGCTGCCAGGAATACTGCTCGGCGCTGAGATCGCGCACCACGTTGTCGAGCCATTCGAGCGCCTCGCCCAATTGCAGACGGAGCATGGTAGAGTTCTTCATCGGCGTACCTCCTACGGCATCGCCAATACTAGCACGCGGCGTCGATGCGACCAGCCGGCGCATGCGCCTCGCCGAGGCGCCTCTACCGGCCCGCCACGCTACTCTCGGGGCCGGCCGAAGCCGAACATCACCTGGGCGATGCGCCGCATCTGGATCTCCTCCGATCCCTCCGTAATCCGGTACCGCCGGTGGTGCCGGTAGATGTGCTCGAAGGGCATATGCCGCGTGTAGCCGATGCCGCCGTGCACCTGGATCGCCTGGTCCGCCGCGTCACAGACCAGCCGGTTCGCGCGGTAGTTGCACATCGCCACCTTGTCGCTGATCTCCATGTGGTGCTTATGGTCCAGCTCCCAGGCGGTCTTCCGCACGAGCTGGCGCACCATCTCGCACTCGGTCTGCAGCTCCACCAGCGGCCACTGGATGGCCTGGCGACTCGCCAGCGGCTGCCCGAACGTGACCCGCTCCTGCGCGTACTTCACCGACTGGTCGATGCAGTATTGCGCCGCGCCCACTCCGGACGCCGCCTGACGGATGCGGTTCTCGTGCGTGAACGTGTTGGCGAGCGCCAGGCCGTCCCCTTCGCGTCCCAGAATCGCGTCCGGCGGCACGCGCACGTCGGCCAGCGTGACTTCGGCGTGGTCGGTCGGCATGTTGAACGTCCACCACATGAAGTCCACCGAGAACCCCTCGGCTTTCGTCGGTACGATGAAGCAGCTGACTCCCTCGGCACGGCCCTCATCACCCGATGTGCGCGCGAAGATCATGTCGTGCGTGGCGCTGTTCATGCCGCTATTGAAGCGCTTCCTTCCGTTGATCACCCATTCATCGCCGTCGCGGACCGCTTTGGTCTCCAGCCACGACGCGTCGGAGCCATGATTGGGCTCCGTCAGCCCGAAGGCGACTCGAGTCTTGCCCGTGAACATCCCTTCGAGAAATTCTTTCTTCTGCTGCTCGCTCCCGTACCGCTCCCACATCTTGATGGTCGGAAAGTTGCCGACGATCGACGATTCATTTTGCAGGTCGTTGTGCAGGCCCAGTCCTTTCGCCGCCAGGTGCTCACGAATGATCGCCATCGCGAGGTTCGAGCCGTCGCGGCCACCGTACTTGCTGGGGATGCCGTATCGCAGGAAGCCGGCTTTATCCGCGCGGCGGCGCATCTCCCTTAGCAGGTCCTCCCACTCCTTGCGTGGCACGCCGCCGTGCTCGAAATCCGTCCGCTCGTACTCGCGGCGGTGATCGAAGAAACGGAGGTTGTCATCCTGCTGCTCCAGCGGCTTGATCTCCGCCTCGATAAAGTCATCGAGGTCCTTCAACAGCGTTTGGACGTCTTGTGGGATCTCGAAGTCCATCAGGCTACTCCTTACAGTGCCTCGTTCGGGCTGGCCACCCGTACCTTGTTCACGATTGTCTCCCAGAGGTGTGGCAACAGCCGTGCCTCCGCCTCGCCGTCGAACGCCCCACTGCGGATTTGCTCCACCAACTCGGCGTTCCGTTCTCCTAGTCGAACGGCAAGAGCCGCCTGCTCCTTCGGCATTTCTTCGGCGCCCAGCAGCCGGTCCAACCCCGCCCACTCTGCCCGCATGAACCCGTCCTCCAGTTCCAGCTCTCGTTTGATGATGCCGATGGAGTTCGCCGCGACCTGGAACTGGAAGCGCTCCCAGCGGTCACGTGCGTTCTCGGCGCGGTCACGCATGAAACCGCCCAACGCATCGAGCAGCTCCACCGCCGTCGGCCTATCCTGCACTAGCTCACCCTCGCGCCAACGCGCCCGTCAGCCGCAGGATCTCGAGCTCCGTCTCCGCCGTTCGCCGTCCGATCGCCGCCAGTTCGTGGCTCTGCGTATGCCCATCGAGATGAGCGCGTGCCTGCATCATCGTGATCTCGGCCCAGCGGATGTTCTGGAGCACTTCCCAGGTGGCCACGCGCTCGCGGCTGATCTCGAGGCCGCTGGCGATCTCACAGGCGCGGACCCATTCCTCCCGCGGCGCGATGCCGCCGGCCTGGAGATCGTTTTTTCCGAATCTCCAGACGCGAGTACACAGCCACGCGATGTCTTCCTCCGGCTCGCCGATGTGTGTGCCCTCCCAGTCCAGG
>Ga0209376_1002810_pt1 | contig 16252 bp, 18 predicted proteins | sample GraSoiAngelo_134_FD_185891 | JGI IMG/M metagenome (GOLD analysis project Ga0209376, IMG submission 185891) | Grasslands soil microbial communities from the Angelo Coastal Reserve, California, USA - 14_0929_05_30cm (SPAdes) (version 2) | ecosystem: Environmental > Terrestrial > Soil > Grasslands ... | reverse complement strand
CGCCGATCGGCAGCAATGTGATGTCAGGCGTATTGATCCCGAACGCCTTCGCAGCGAATGCGTGGCCGAATTCGTGCAGCACCACGCAAAGGAAAAGAAGCAAAACAAATATCACGCGGCTGGCCGCTACCGCGGAACCGCCCTGCGCGTAATAGCCGAAAGCTAGCCAGGCAATCAGCAGTAAGAACGTAATGTGAATCCGTAATTGAATGCCCGCGATGCGGAAAATTGGGAGAGACCAGCTCATTTAAATTACTGTCCTCTGTGATTAGATCGCGCGCCAGCAGGATTCGGACGGCATGGACATCGCAGTGATACATGTGATCAGTGATGGGTGATCGGTGAACCGACACATACTGATCACTGATCACCGATCACCGTTCACTGATCACTAGTGGATCCAAGATGGAAATCTTTGACGTGGCGATCGTGGGCGGCGGCCCGGCCGGATCGAGCTGTGCAGCGTTTTGTGCCCTGGCTGGTTTGCGCACGCTTGTTCTAGAGCGGGAAAGATTTCCACGAGAAAAAGTCTGTGGCGATTGTTTGAACCCATCGTGCTGGCCCGTATTGGAGTGTCTCGGCCTCACGAAGCGCGTTTGGGATTTGCAGCATTCCAAACTCACCTCAGTCGAGTTTGTCGCCATCGACGGTCACAAAGTCATTGTCCCTCTTCCAAGCGGAGACGATTGCGAGTTGTCGATAAAACGCAGCCTCTTCGATGAGCTCCTGCTGAGACGCGCTCGCGAACTTGGCGCGCAGGTTCGTGGGGAAACGACCGTCACGGCAGTGGCTCACGAAGAGGCTTGGAAAATTGTGACTGCATCTGGCGAAACTTTTCGTGCGCGAATATTAATCGGCGCGGATGGACGAAATTCCACCGTAGCGCGGCTGAGGAATTTGTTGCCGCGTCCCGCGCGCAAACGCGTCGCATTGCAGGCGCACATTCCACTTCCACTAAATTTCGGCGCGCGGATCGTGCTGCAATTTCTTCAAGAAGGTTACTCCGGTCAGGCTCCGGTGAACGAAACCGAGCTCAATCTTTGCCTCGTGGGCAGGCCATCCACTATTTCCAGACTGAGGCAATGGGCACAACGCCAGTTTGAAATCCCCACCGACCAACCCTGGCGCACCATCACACCGCTCACTCGTGCGTCTGTTCCCTGCGCTCACGAAAATCTTCTTTTTATCGGCGACGCTGCCCGCGTCGTGGAGCCGTTTACTGGCGAAGGAATCTATTACGCGCTTCGCTCAGGAGAGCTCGCTTCGGGTGCGATTGCGAAAATCATCAGCGGCAAGGATCGACAATTGGCACTCCGCGAATTCGCTCGTGCCTCTGCCGAAATGTATTGGGGAAGACTCTGGATCAATCGACTGGCGCGCGCTGCGGTTTTATCTCCTCGCATCGGTTCGCTCTTTGTCCGCGCAGCGCGAATTAATCCCTCAATCTTGAAATTGCTCACCATGAAAATTGTTCGCTCTTCACCGGTAGGTTGAGCGAATCACGTCGCCTTGCCCAGCGCTTGCCGAGCTGCTTTGACCGTATTTGACATCAGCATCGCAATGGTCATCGGCCCAACACCGCCCGGAACTGGCGTGATCGCGCTCGCTTTTTTTGATACTTCGTCAAATGCGACATCGCCCGCCAGGCGATAACCACGCTGACTTGCTGCGTCTTCGACGCGATTAATTCCAACATCAACAACGATGGCGCCTTCGCGCACATGATCGGCTTTGACAAATCCAGCGCGACCAATTGCCGCAATGATAATGTCGGCGGAGCGGGTAATGTCCGCGAGATCGCGGCTGCGCGAATGCACCACAGTAACTGTGGCGTTAGCCTTCTCGTTTTTCTGCATGAGAAGCAGGGCCAGCGGCTTCCCCACGATCATGCTGCGGCCAAGAACGACAACGTGCGCGCCATTAATGTTGATCTTGCTTTCTATTAGCAGACGCTGGACGCCCAGCGGCGTGCACGGGACAAAGCCGCAGGGATCATCCAGCACGAGCCTTGCGACGTTTTCCGGATGAAATCCATCCACGTCTTTGCGTGGATCAAGGGCTCGAACGATTGCTGTTTCGTCGATGTGTGCCGGCGGTGGTGATTGAACAAGAATCCCATGAATGGCGGAGTCGGCGTTCAATTCTTCGACACGGTTGAGAAGCTCAGTCTGAGTGGTCGAAGCTGGTAATTCCAATTTCAGTGAGTGCAGTCCAAGCTCGCGACACATTTTGTCTTTCGAGCGCACGTAAGCGCGCGATGCCGGGTCGTCGCCTACGAGAACCACGGCTAGGCCTGGCGTAACGTCTTTTTCCTTTAGTTCCGCGATCTCCCGACGAAGATCGACATAAACTTTCTCCGCGATCACGCGTCCATCGATCAATTTCGCCATAATGATGGAGGCAATCCTGCCTGCGAGTGCTCGCTACGCAAGCGAGCATTGCTGTAGCCGCGTCCCTGTGGGACGCGCAACGCGCGAATTGGCAACACCTCAGCGCTGCGCTTGCCGCACCCAAGCGGCTACAGAACCCGGCGTCAGCGCATTTCGACCAGCGCCATCATGATCCGCTGCAATGAGAGGCGTTCAGATTCAAACTCTTCCGATGTAGCGGTCGCTCTTATGCGATGCGGTGGATTGATCAGTATACGCACTTTGGCAAACGGTCGGGGCACAATGAACCGATCCCAACTTCCCAGCCGCCAGCAATGCGAATATTCCAGATTCATCGGCAACACTGCGGCGCCTGATTTCTGGGCGAGAAAAATAATCCCTGGACCAAGTTCGTAAGCCGGGCCCCGTGGACCATCGGGAGTGATCACGACATCGCGACCGGCGGCAAGCACTTCGGTGAGCTGACGTACGGCACTCGCCCCCAGCCGAGAGCTCGAGCCGCGCACCACACCGTAGCCAAATCGTTGAATCGCGTCGGCAAGCAAATCTCCATCACGACTGGCGCTAATGAGGGCTGCACCATCTCGGTTGGAGAAAAAGCGCCGCAAAACGAATGGAAAGATGAGCAAGCGATTGTGCCAAAGCGCTCCGATATAATTTTCAGTCACCGACCTACCGATGACACCCGCCCGGTCATCGACTTCGTAGCGCAGAGTGCGCGCCCAAACCTGCAACAAGTAAAAGCCAAACGCGATCAACCATCGCGCAAGCCAACCTTCGATTTTCAATGTTTCTTGCGCCTGGCCGACGCGCTTTGCTGTCCCCAACGATATGTGTGCGGGTTCGGCAGCCCAATTTGGTCGAGAATACGCCAGACGACCGTGTCCACGACTGCGGCTACGGAATCGGGACGGCTGTAGAACGAGGGAATCGCCGGCATTACAATCGCGCCGGCTTCGAGCAGCGTCACCACATTGCGTGCGTGAACCAAATTCCAAGGTGTCTCCCTGGGAACGAGGATTAATTTCCGCCGCTCCTTCAAAAAAACGTCGGCTGCCCGCAACAGCGCGCTGTCGCTGGAACCCGAAGCGATTCGACCCAGCGTCGCCATCGAACACGGGACGATCACCATCGCGTCAAAACGCGCGGAGCCGCTGACGAATGGCACGTTCATGTCATTTTCAGCATGCTGCGAAACATTTGAGGGAGTCTTGAAGTCATCGATCTCCTGCTTCGCAACGTCCCTTGCGGAGGCGCTCATGACCAGATGAACTTCGTGAGCGGAACAATCGATTTGTGCCAGTAACCTTTGCAGATAGATCGTTCCGCTGGCGCCAGTCGCGGCAATCACAAGTTTCATTGAAACAAAGAGATCATAAGACCGACAAATAATGCGGCAGCATGTCGCGCCAATAATTCCAGTCGTGGCCGCGCCACTTTCCCTCATCGAGCCAGTGCTTGACGCCTTTTGAATTCAAGATCTCAGACAAGCGATAGGATTCGTGGCGCGTGTTGTCCCATTCGCCAGTGCCGAGGATGATGCCCATGTGATTGTATTTCCATGGGTCAGGCACGTTCGGCAGATATTCGTAGGGACTGTTGAAATAAATGTTGTCGTCATGATATCCGTCGAAAAATGAGCTGATGTCGAACGAGCCGCTCAAGCTGATGAGACGACTGACGGCGTCCGGATGACGAAAAGCAATATTGGCAGCGTGATAGGCACCAAGACTGGCTCCGCAGACTGCCACAGGATGAGAGTTGCATTCGCGTCGCGCGAGATCGAACACGTCGCGCACGATTACATTTTCATACGCATTATGTGTGCGCATCCGATCGGCTGGATGGATCGATTTATTGTAAAAACTTTCCAAGTCGATGGCGTCCGGGCAGTAGACCGTCACTCTGCCCGCCTCGACATAGCCGCTCATAGAGCCGACCAGGCCAAAATCCTTGTTTTGATAATAACGTCCAAACGAGGTCGGGAAGAGAATTAGTGGCAGCCCGCCACCGTTTCCGAACACAAGCATTTCAAATTCGCGGTTCAACCACGGCGTGTACCATTTAATGTAACGTTCGTTCATTGAAATAGCCCGTCCATCTTGGTTGCGGGAGGGCCAAATCGCAAGCTCGCCAAAAGACGAATCCGCCCTATCGGTGGAGTTTGAGGGGCTTGCGCTACGTTTGATCTTCGGCGAAGCGTCTCGTTTTTCGATGCCCAAGCATACGCTTACTGGAAACATTAAACGGCACCCCGGATTTCCGTCCAAGATTCTCGGAAACCGACGCGACGTCCTGGTTTATTTGCCGCGCGGCTACCGGCTGCTCTCCCGACGGCATTACCCAGTGCTCTATTTACACGACGGCCAAAACGTTTTCGATGCGGCGACGTCATTTTCAGGCGTGGAATGGGGCGTTGACGAAACAGCTGAACGCTTGATCAAAGAGGACCTAGTCGAACCGCTCATCGTTGTGGCAGTTGCGAACACGGGCGAGGAACGGATTCACGAGTACGCTCCCACGCGGGGAGTGATCGATGCCAAGGCGAAACGCAAGAAGCGCAGCAAAGGTCTGGCTCGAAAATATGGGCAGTTTCTGATGGACGAACTCAAACCTTACATCGACCGAAAATATCGGACCAAGCCGCGTGCCGAATTCACCGGGTTAGGCGGTTCCTCTCTGGGCGGTCTCGTTACCCTTGCGATTGGAATTTTGTACCCTCACGCGTTCCGCCGACTCATGGTGATGTCGCCATCAATTTGGTGGGATGATTTCGCAATTTATCGACTCGTCGATTCGATCGAGCAGAAGCCACCATTGAAAATCTGGCTCGACAGCGGCACAGCCGAACCGGGTTGGGAACAAGCACGCGAATTACTCAATCGTCTTGTTGAGAAAGGCTGGAAACTCCAGAAGGATCTTCAATACATGGAAGCTCAGTCCGGCGATCACAGCGAAGCGGCCTGGGCCGCGCGCGTCGAACCCGCGCTGCGGTTTTTGTTTCCGCCAGGGAAATAAAATCCCGGCATCAAGAAACGTCATTCTGAGCGCAGCGAAGAATCTCGGATTTTTTTTGATTGGCCGTAACAGAAAGCGACAATCAGAGATGTTTCGCTTCGCTCAACATGACAGGCGAAGGAGCGGATGGCGCCGATCGTTACATCACCTTCCTACCGGCGGAACTGGCGGCGGATTCGGCGGCAATGGCTCAGGAGGCGGCTTGGGAGTTGGTGGAGTCGGTTTCGGTGGTGACGGAGTCTCTGGCATTGGCATCCCTCTAGAGAATCGTCTTTACTGCAGCCACTTGCCGTAAATTTGATAAACGCGAACGAAGCCGCCGATGAAATCCCAATCTTTTTGATATGCGAAAGCACGGTCGCGGGAGGACCAGCTGAGCTCACGCGGTGATTCCGGATGATTGGGGTCGTAAACGAGATAGTGATCAATTCCGTCATTCAGAGAGGCTGATTTTCGTTTGTAGACCAAGACCGCGTGATTGATGCTGAGACGAGGATAGGTTGTGAGAAAACCGACAAATAACTCGCCGCGCGCCAAAGCTGCATCGAGGTTGGCTTGGGTTTCCTTGTGGTAATTAGAGTCGTGCTCGAAAAGCATCCGGAAATTCCCGAACCGAAAGTAAGTCGGCCAGCCAAGGCCGATATTTCTTCGCAGAACTTCGCGGCGCGCATCGCTCATTGCGCGCAAGTTAGCGTAGCCCGGGAAGACGACGCGCTGATTTGTCGGCAACGGCTTTTCCCAAGCCGCCCGGTGGGTGACATTTCGAATGCGAGCGGCCAACGCGTTGTCGTCCAACGGAGGGGCGTGCGGATCGAAGCGAGCGAACTTGTGAAACTGCATCGTCGTACGGCATAGGACAAAACAGCGGCGAGTGTACCTTTTCGGCTCTCCCTTCTCTCTTTGCCGCCGCAAAGAGGGATGACCTTCGCGATACTCGAAGACGGTTGCGTTGGCAAAGCCGACCGTATCGCGGCCGAAGCGAAAATCGGACGCTGCCGCGCTGCTTCGTAGAAGGACGAGAGCTAGGAAAGCGCCGAGCTGCCAAAAACCTGCCGCTGTACGCGAATTACCGGGAATCATATCAAGAACGCGTCCATCGTTTTCACTGCAACGGCTTGTCGTAAGCCTGGTAAACCCGAACGAATCCACCGATGAAGTCTATGTCTTTCTGATAAGCAAAGGCACATTCGCGAGGCGACCATGTTAGCTCACGCGGCGCTTCGGCATGGTTTGGATCATAAACCAAATAATGTTCGAGTTCGTCTCCGGGGCGACTTTTTTTCCGGCCATAAATGAGCACCGCGTGGTTTATACTCATTTTTGGATAAGTGGTAAGAAAAGCCACGAACGTGTCACCACGCGCGAGGGAGGCATCGAGGTTCTGGTGCGTTTTCTCCTGATATCCTTTACTGTCCAGGAAGACCATGCGGATATTGCTCGGCCGAAAATAACTCATGAAGCCGCTGCCGATATTGTTCTCGAAGACTTGAGTGTGGGATTTGCTTATCTCACGTAGATTCGGGTAGCTTGGGAAGACGATTCGCTGATTTTCCGGCAATACTTCGAGCCAAGGCTTCCGGCGCGCGACAGCACGAATGCGCCGTGCGAGTTCCTGATCGTTTAATGGAACGCCGTGTGTATTGAAACGGGCGAATTTGCGGAACTGCATCGCCGTGCGGGTCATGACGAAGCAGCGGCGAGTATAGCTATTGGCAGGATCACTCACTTCCGACTTCGGTCGGAAAAACGAAATCCCGTCGTGGTATTTCAGCACGGTGGCGTTTTGAAACGCGAAGGTGTCGCGATCGAAACGGAACTCTACGGCCGCCGCGCTGCCCCGCGGTAAGGCGACAGCAGCAAGCGCACTGAGCCAAACACCCGCTAATTTACCCCAAGTCCCAAACATCAGAATTAAGAGCGAGGCGAGGCGGTGACGGTTTTGCTTTCGGAAAAGATACCCAGGCGGCGAAACTTTCGATATCGTTTTTCCAGCAGTTCGTCGGCTGGAATTTTAGAAATCTCCTCCAGCGCCCGGCGCAGTGCTGCGCCAAGATTGACCGCAACAGAATCATAGTCTCGATGCGCGCCGCCTACCGGTTCAGAAATGATTTGGTCCACTACCTCCAGTTTCAACAAATCCTGCGCGGTCAATTTGAGCGCCTCGGCTGCTTCAGCGGCGTGCCGGCGGTCTCTCCACAAAATCGCGGAACAGGCTTCGGGGCTGATCACGGAATAATACGCGTTTTCCAGAATCATTACATGGTCCGCCACGCCAATCCCCAGCGCGCCCCCTGAGCCACCCTCGCCAATGACCGCGGCAACGATTGGCACGCGAAGCCTCATCATTTCGAAGAGATTTACTGCAATTGCTTCTGAAATATGACGTTCCTCGGATCCGATCCCGGGAAAAGCGCCTGGCGTGTCGATCAATGAAATGACCGGCACGCGAAATTTTTCAGCAAGTCGCATTAATCGCAGCGCTTTGCGATAACCTTCAGGATGGGCGCAACCGAAATTGCGCATCACATTTTCTTTTGTGTTGCGGCCCTTTTGATGGGTGATGACGACACAACGTTGCGTGCCAAGTGTGGCCAGGCCGCAAGGCATGGCTCGATCGTCGGCAAAGCGGCGATCTCCATGCAGCTCAATCCAATTCGTAAAGCACCGTTCGATGTAGTCCATGGCGAAGGGCCGCTGCGTGTGCCGCGCGATTTGCACCCGCTGCCACGCAGTGAGCTTGCCATAAATTTCCCGTCGTGTTTCACGAAGTTTTCCCTCAAGGGCCTTAACAGCGGAATCAAGGTCGACATCGTGCGCGTTGGAGTGATTCTTTAAGTCCTGTAAACGCCGTTCCAGTTCGAAGATCGGTTTTTCAAAATCGAGCGGTTGCCAATCCATGGGGAAAGTTAAAAAGTGAAAGGTTAGAAAGGTTACAAGGTCAAGCAACTCGTGCCAGCGTGTTCGTCCCCATCCGTTTTAACCTTGTGACTCAGTCCGTAATCGTGACAGCCATGCCGTTCTTTACAAGGCTGCTGAGTTCCTCAAGGTCCGAAGCCGCGAGGCCAAGACCCACCGGCGGCGGCGGCTGATCAAGATTCGGATGCGCAGAATCGGGTACCGAATACAAAGTATAACCTGCCGCGCCGGCCAGCCGAACCCATCGCGTGCTGCTGAGGTACTCCTTGCTGCCGACGCCGACGCGTTTTCCGTCTTTCCAAGCCATGGTTTCGGCCACTTTTGCCGAGATTTTGGCCGGCTGTTTGCCCGGTAACTTTGCTTCGCGAACATGATATTGCTTAAAAAATGCGCCGTGATTCAGGAGCACAACCGAGTTCGCCTTCCGTTGAATAACCATGGAGAAATCGGGGTGTGAGATGAGCAAATGATCGCCAATGCGTAGCATGGTGCCGCTCATGTTGTTCATGCGCATGATCAACTCGGGAGTCGTCTTCAATTTCCGCGCAATCTTGGCTAGCACGTCTCCGGATTTCACAAGGTATTCTGTTTTTTCTGGAGACGGATAACGCGATAGGAGAATGGCAACATTTGTTTCCCCGAGGAGATCCTTCGCTTCATCGAGATGTTTCCCGGTGGGATATTTTTGGATAAATCCGATAAGCGCATCGCGAGTTTCAGTCAGTTTTCCTTCCTGTCGTAGTTGGGTCGCCGCCTGAAACTCCGGAAGACTAATATCTGGCACCGGCGCTGGCGTAACTTCCCCACGCTGCTCTTTTTTTACTGCGATATCTTCTTTTATAAAGGTGTTGTAACCAAACCAGGCCGCACCGCCGAAAATAACCAACGCAAGCAACAAGACGAAAAGCCACTTCATGGCTGGTAAAATGCCGTCGAAACTTCGAGCGGAATGCGACAGTCGGGCCGAACCAGAAGACGCCAAGGCAACCCAGGATTCATCACAAGAAGAATCGTTTGCGAGGAATCAATCGCCGCCACTGAAATCGGTTCTGCCTACGAGGCACCGGTCCCAGATTCACTCCCTGGAAAGAAGCGATGCCAGAGGCGTCCAATCGTGCGCTCTTCCCGATTGCTCCAGGTAAAATGGCAATCCTGGCAATAAAACTCCTTGGGAATGATTTTGATCGCGCAAAGCAGGCCAACCAGCGCAGGAGTCATGAATTTTCGAGTCATCTGTGGATATTCAATATTCGAAGAGCTGCATTGCGGGCAACGGACAAGGGCCGCGGAGATATCGGGATCCGTCGCCTCCCACTCGACCATCATGTTTTGGGCCTTTTCGAAATCGGTGTCTTCCACCATTACTTTCGCATTCGCCAGCGGGCGCGACATGAAGCCAACCTGCTGCAACGGCGCCTCGTTGTGAACATCGACCCGTAACCCTGCATCGTGGAAGCGCCGTTTTAGTTGCCTCGCCTTGGCCGGATCATTGAACGTGGCAATTGTCACCATAAATCTTGTCGCATTCGCGGCACCGTGTGATCAAACATCAACTAATGGCCAAGTGCAAGATTTGGTGTCAGGTACCCGGAGGAAACCATTTGTAGAGCATTAAATACACAAGCACGCCTGTGGCTGACACATAGAGCCAGATCGGGACCGTCCAACGCGCGATTCGCTTGTGGCGATCCCAGCGGCGACGAAACACCTGGATCAGGGTAATAACCACCAGAGGCAGCGTCACAAAAGCAAGCAGGACATGCGTAGCCAGCATCGGAAAATAAATAGCGGCAATCCATCCGGTGTATCCCGAAGATTTTTCGCCGACGTTCGCGTGATAAATGATGTAGCCCGTTAGAAAACAAGCCGAGGAAACCACGGCCGTGATCATGCACGCCATGTGGCGGCGCCACGCGCCACGCCGGATGAAGTACCAGCCCATTGAAATGAAGACTGTGCTGAACAAATTAAACGACGCGTTAAGAGCAGGGAGATCGGAGATTGAAATCACGTTGAAGCGTTGAACTGTTAGAACGCTACATTGACCCATCGCTTCGACGCAACGACTTAACGACTGCCAAGACTATGCCGCCCGTCCTCGAAGCCCCGCAGCTTCGGCCGCCTCGACAGCGTCGAAAACCAACTTGGACACATCGAATCGTCGTGACCTTCATGCGCCTCGTGATTCTTGGCGTAATTCTTGGGGTTGGCGGCGGAGGATATTACCTCGCCAAGAGAGGCTTTGGCCGTCAATGGCGCGACCGGGTAGTGGAGGAATTGCGCAAGCACGGAGTCGAAGCCAACATCGGGCGCCTGACGCTGGATCCGTTTCGCGGTCTCATCGCAAAAAATGTACGGATTTTTGATTACAAGAATCACGAGAACATTCTGGCTCTGATTAGCGAGGTCTCGCTCGATATCAATTACGCGGCGCTCATCCATCATGAGCCATTTCTCAACGCACTCGACGTGCGGGATGCGCAAATTATTCTTCCATTCAAGACGGCGGATGAAAAAGGCGACAGAGCTGCGCTGACCAATTTGCGCGCCCATGTTTATTTTCCGCCAGAACAAATTTACGTCAGTCAGGCGGAGGGGATCTTTTGCGGGATTCGAATTTCGGCCACTGGACAGCTAATCAAGCGCGAGAATTATCAACCGTCGGCTGCGCTTTCAGCCGAAGAATGGCAAAGCCGATTGTTGATTGCGCAACGCGCGGTGAACGAACTGCAAAAGTTCAGGTTTCCCGCTACGCGTCCCTCACTACAGATAAAATTTAGCGGGGACGTCGCTGAGCTCGAGAAGGCACATGTCGAGGCAACCCTTCGAGGCGATCGACTGCAACGGGGCAACTACGAAATGAGAGACCTCTCCGCAGTTGCAGAATGGAACAATCAACAGCTGACCATCGCTCATTGCGAATGGAGCGATGACATGGGCAGTTTTGCCGGGCGCGTGAATTGGAATGTGCAAGGCAGCAGCGCGAGTTTCCAAACCCGCAGCAGTCTGGATTTGAAAGCTTTTCTCGATGCGTTCGGACTGGGCGAGCCATTTGTCAGCGTTGAATTTCAAGCGCCGCCCGCGGTCGAGATTTCCGGCTCCGTAAAATTTGGATCAGATCGCTTCAAGCCAACTATTATCGGACACGTTGCTTTTGGACAGTTCACGTACAAGAAAGTTCCGTTTTCCGATCTCACAGCTGATTTTTCGTGGGACGGCGAGCGCACATTGATCAGAGACCTGCGTCTGCGACATCAGACGGGCCAGGTCCGGGCTGACCTTTTTGAAGCACCCGCGGATTTTCGCTTGAACATCGTGAGCACAATAGTCCCGGAGCCGCTACGTACGATCGCTCCCCCGGAACTGAATGAATTTCTACGGCAGTGGGAATGGCAACGTCCACCTGTCATTCGCCTCTCGATCCGGGGCCAGGACCACAATCCCGGAACCTGGAAAGGGGATGGGACCCTCATTTTGGGTCGAACCCGGTTCCGCGGCACATGGATGAACAGTGCAGATACTAAAATCCATTTCGCCGACGGTGCGCTTGCCTGTGAGGATTTACACGTCGCGCGCAATGAAGGCACTGGAACGGGCAGTTTCATCTACGACTTTAAAAAACACGAGGTGCGCATCTCAAATATTAAAAGTTCATTGAATCCTGCCGAGGTCATTTTCTGGATTGATCCAAAAGTTTCGAACACAGTGGCGCCATATAAATTTCGGCGGCCGCCCTCCGTCACTGCGAACGGTTTGTATCAATTTCGCGGCGGCAAGAATACGCGTCTGGAGATCAAAGTAGAGGGCGCGAACGGAATGGATTATGTCTTTCTTGGGAAAACATTGCCCTTTGATCGGATCTCCGCGCGACTGCTATTCACCAACGACCGATTGCAAATCATCGATCTCCGTGGCGCGCTTCTCGCGGGCACATTGCGCGGAAACGCCGACATTTCACTGGCGAGAAATGATCCGCGTTACCGGGCAAATATTTCGGTAAGCCAGATCAATTTCCCGCTGCTGACTAACTTGTACTACAACTACAAGACAGCGCTCGGCCTGTTAAGCGGCACGTACGATTTTACCGGGCTGGGCAGCGATCCGCGCACCATGCGGGGCCGCGGAAAAGTCGAAGTCACCAACGGCGATGTCTTCGCCATACCTATTTTCGGGCCGCTCTCAGGAATTCTGAACCGGATTCTTCCCGGCAGCGGATACAGCATCGCGCACAAAGCGAGTGCAGACTTCAAGATCGATGAGGGAACCATTCATACTGACGATTTCGACGCAGACGGCACCCTCTTTAGCATGCTGGGTCATGGCGATGTCCATTTTCTCGATGATAAGCTCGATTTCAGTCTGCGGCTCAACATGAAGGGACCCGGCGTGCTGCTCACACCCGTGTATAAACTTTTGGAATACGCCGGCACCGGGAGCCTGAAGAAGCCTGATTGGCGCCCAGCCGTTTTGAAGACCCAATAGTGAAAAGAAACGAAACGGCGAAACGGAGAAGCGGCGAAACGGGGCCTTCGCCGATTCGCCCACTCGCCGAATCGCCGATTCATCCAATCCTCATTGGCGCGCACATGTCGATTGCCGGTGGCGTGAACATGGCGATTGGGCGCGCGCGCTCGATCGGCTGTACCGCCATGCAAATATTCGTGAAGAACAACATGCAGTGGTTCTCCCGTCCGCTTACCCGCGACGAAATCCGGACCTTCTTGGAACATCAGCAACGCAGCGAATTATTATCGATCTTCGCCCATGCCAATTATCTCATCAATCTCGCCGCTACGAACGGGCAGTTTCACGCAAATTCGATCCGTTCGCTGTCGGAAGAATTAGTTCGCGCCGATCAGCTGGAACTCCCATTCTTGGTGTTGCACCCCGGTGCGCACCTCGGTGCGGGTGAAGAAGCGGGACTCGAAAAAGTTGTGGAATCGATTGATTGCGTGTTTTCCGGTCTTCCGAAAATCAAAACACGGATCGCGCTCGAAACGACCGCTGGCCAGGGCTCATGCCTGGGGAACGAATTCGAGCACCTTGCGTACATTATCAGCCGCGTGTGTGAACCAGAGCGATTGTGTGTCTGCCTCGATACCGCGCATGTTTTCGCTTCCGGTTATGACATCGGCACCGAAGCCTCGGTTCGGAAGACATTCCGCGAATTCGGTCGCGTGGTTGGCTTGGATCGTCTCGTGGGAATCCATCTAAACGATTCCAAAACTGCCTGCGGTTCGCGGGTCGATCGACATGAACATATCGGCAGGGGCAGAATCGGGCTTCCCGCTTTCCGCTTCATCATGGGCGAGCGCCGGTTCCGCAAAATCCCGAAAGTGTTGGAAACGCCAAAGGGCAAAGACTTACGAGAAGATGTGATCAATCTAAAGACGTTGCGCCGATTGATGAGAACCGGTCGACGTGAAAGACTAATCAATTGATCAACCGAATCGTAAATGGGTAGCGATAGAACTCTCCCTGGCCGGCTTTCACTGATGCGATGATGACAAGTACCGTATTCAACACCCAGAGCGCGATCAAAATCGGAACGCCTATGAGCACGATGCAAAGAATCGCGGCGATGGCGTCATAGACCAGCATCGAGATTTGGAAATTGAGAGATTCTTTTCCGTAGGCGTCGATCTCGGGAGAATCGCCACGTTTCATGAGCCAAACGATAAGCGGTCCCAAGATGTGGCCCAGGAAATGAAAAAACAATCCGAGTAATGCGGCGGCGTGGCAGAGAACACACCACGTTCGGACATCGGATGAAGTTGATGGAGGTGTCGGAGGTGTTTGATCCATATTATTCTTTCGTTGCGTATCACAACGACTCCCCCCTGGCCGACACGAGAGCAAGAAAAAAGATTGGACTACGCTGCTTTTGCCCGCTCGATGTGTGCGCCGAGTTCGCTCAATTTTTCATCGAGATGCTCGTATCCGCGGTCGATGTGGTAGACGCGGCTTACTTCGGTAATTCCGTCTGCCTTTAGTCCTGCAAGCACCAACGCAGCCGACGCGCGTAAGTCACTGGCCATCACCGGTGCCCCGAGAAGACAATCGACACCATCGATCACTGCAGTAGCTCCCTCCAATTGCACCTGCGCGCCCATGCGTTTTAGCTCCGCCACATGCATATAACGCTGCGGAAAAACGTTTTCGGTTACGCAACTGATGCCATTGCTAATGGAGAGTAGCGCACACATCTGGGCCTGCATATCAGTGGGGAAACCGGGATATGGCGCTGTTGTCAGCTCCAGCGCGCTCGCGGCGCCATTCGGAAAAATCGAAATCTCATGGTCGCCGATATCGATGTGATAGCCGCAACTCGCCAGCGCATCCGTGGTTGCGCGAACATGCTCCGGTTCGAGCCGCTTGACAGTGACTCCCTTTCCCGCAATTGCACCCGCCACCAGAAATGTTCCAGCCTCAATCCGGTCCGGGATTACCCTGTGTTCGGCTCCATGCAACGCAGGCACTCCTTCGATGATGATCCGGCGCGTTCCCGCGCCTTCGATCTTCGCGCCCATCTTGTTTAGGAACGTTGCCAGGTCCACCACCTCGGGCTCCTGGGCTGCTCCTTCAATAACGGTCACGCCATCGGCCAGTACGGCCGCCATCATCACGTTATCGGTGCCGAGGACAGTCGGACCGAATTTGCTCTGCATGTTGACGACTGCTCCGCTCAATTTCGGTGCAAAAACCTTGATATCGCCGCCCTCCACGCGTACCGCTGCGCCGAGCGCTTCGAAACCTTTGAGATGCAAGTCAATTGGCCGGTCGCCAATGACGCAACCACCGGGCAGAGCAACAGTCGCTTCCTTGCAACGGCCCAATGACGGCCCAAGCACGCAAACCGAAGCGCGCATTTTGCGGACGACATCGTAAGGCGCAACGGAGTGGGTCTTTTCTGCCGTGACGCTGACGGTTCCGCTGGCGCGTTCCACCTGCGCGCCCAGATGGGTTAAGATTTGCAGCATATAATGCGTGTCGCTCAGGTCTGGCACGCCGTGAACAATGCAAGGCTCCCGAGTGAGCAACGTCGCGGCCAGGATCGGCAGCGAAGAATTTTTTGAGCCGCTGACCTTGATAGAACCTGAAAGCGGATGACCGCCGTGAACGAGGATCTTATCCATACCTGGCAAAAAGGAATCGTGTCACGCCGTTATAATCGTTCTTCGAACAAATGTCGCGGTAATTTTTTTCCGCCAGAGCCGAAAGAAGCGCATCTCTCTGGCCGAGGCCTATTTCCAGAGCCAACGTTCCACCGGGCCCGAGTCGGGTTGGGGCTTGATTGATCAGCTCACGCACCAGCTCATCGCCCCGCGCACCGGCGAACAGCGCAATTTCCGGATCACGCAACACTTCGCGCGAAAGAGTTCGCCGGTCTTGCGTTGAGATGTAAGGAAGATTCGCAACAATTAGATCGAAAGGTCCCTCGGTGGTTTCGAGCAAACGACTCTTCAGAAACTGGACCCGGCCGCTCAAGTCCAGCCTGATAGCGTTTTCTTGCGCGAGCGCGAGCGCATCATCCGAAACGTCAACGGCGAAAATCCGTGCCTCAGGAAATTCCGCAGCGAGACTGAGCGCGATCACGCCGCTGCCAGTACCAACATCCACAATCTGGGATTTTGGATCTTGGATTTCGGATTTTAATAACTCGACGAGTTCTTCCGTCTCCGGCCGCGGAACCATGGCGCGTTTGTCACAAAGAAAAACGTGTCCGCAAAATTCTACCGTGCCGAGAAGATGCTGGAGAGGCTCGCCTTCGCTGCGACGTTTCACCAGGTCGCGCAATGGCCCGAGTTCTGTTTCAGTTAACTTCCGCTCGAAATCCAGATAAAGCTCTATTCGTTTCCGCCCAAGAACATGCGCCAACAAGTGTTCCGCATTCAGTCGCGGATTCTCAATGTCATGTTTTTTAAAAA
>Ga0209376_1002808_pt1 | contig 16257 bp, 10 predicted proteins | sample GraSoiAngelo_134_FD_185891 | JGI IMG/M metagenome (GOLD analysis project Ga0209376, IMG submission 185891) | Grasslands soil microbial communities from the Angelo Coastal Reserve, California, USA - 14_0929_05_30cm (SPAdes) (version 2) | ecosystem: Environmental > Terrestrial > Soil > Grasslands ... | reverse complement strand
GATTCCGGAGAAGAACGGCAACGGAATGCGCGGCGGCATGTCTCCCGACATGATGTAGGGCTCAACCACGCCCCGAGAGGAACAAAGAAAAGGACCCGGCCCCCATGGGGGCGGGGTCCAAAGCATCGGGCGTTAGACCGCGGTCGGCGCAGGAATGAGACCGAGCTGGATCATCTGGTCGAGCTGGTCGAAGTAGATGCGGGCCTCCGCAATCTTTCCGTTCTCGACCCGGAGGAGCTGGACGCCGTAGCCGACGACCTTCTTGTAGGTCGGCGCAATTGTGCCAGTCGGGCTCTCGAGCGGAGCGGTGTGCGTACCTTCCATCAAGACCTCCTGAACGACCCAGGGGCCGCTGGTGATCTCGCTGCGGACTTTCATCTTGCCGTCAGGGAACGCCTTCAGCCAGGTTGTAGCGTAGGCAGTGGCGTCCTTGGCGTTGGTGGCCTTGAAGCCCCCCGGCGCGCTGAACTTGATGTCGTCGGAGTGCAGCTCATTCAGCGCCTTCTCATCGTGGGCGTTGAACGCGGCTACGAAGCGGGCGGCCGTGTCTTTGGATTCGGTCATTGTGTCTCCTCCTCAGGAGTACCGCGAGGCGGAGGGCCAAGAAGGCTACTGCCATCCGAGGCCGGCAACCGCGAGGACCGTTACCAGCCCCCGACTCAGTCCAGAACAGGTCCGACTATAGCAGAAAATGGTTGCGGCTGCGTGCTAATATTCCGCGGATCGACCGCCCACGACTGCTATCCGTCGCCGAGGCTGCCGCCGAGCTCAACGCATCGGAGGCTTACGTACGGCGGATGCTGCTGAGGCAGCGGCTTTACGGAATCAAAGTGGGGATCGTGTGGGCAATTCTCCCGGACGACCTGGAAGCCTTTCGGCGCACGCGTCGTCCTCCTGGCCGGCCGCGCAAGCTCGTGGTGAGTGCCAATGACCGGGCCTCGGCCATCCGCGTGGTCCGGGAGCGCAAGCGCGCCGGGACCAATCGACTCCTCAGAAAGCCACGACGGTAGTCGTAGGACACCGAAACCGCCGTCGGCGCGATCGCCCTCGATACGTGACCTGGTCGCGGGCGAAACATCGTGAGCTTGGAGTTAAGCGGGCCGCTCGGCACTTCCGCCAATTTCAGCTCAAAGATGTAACGGGCTGGGGAGCGGTCCGCTATCGCCACCATACGCCTGAATTGGTCGGTGTGCGGAGCACCCAAGAATTCTTTCCCAGGGCGATGGAATGCGGCTGCGGAATGCCAGCGAGTAGCGCCGGCCGGGCTCGTGACCACGTCAACCGAATGTCGCGATCACCAACCCAGGGCTCCCGAGTAGCCAGGCTACGGAAAAAAGATGCGCGGGCAGAACCGTTGGGAGTGGAGTACTGTCAGTGGTGGCCCCGAGGGACACGTTCACCGGAGTCGGAGTTGGTCGCAAGGCTGGTTCCGAAGCCGGAGAGGCGATCCGTTGGGGTCATTTTCTTTCCCGGCGACTTGGCGTCGGTAGTCCGCGGCACGTGTTCGACATCGGCCCGCCGCTAGCGCGTGGCTCTCGCGATAGGACGCGTTTTGCGCAAAAAGGTATTTCCCTGGCATCTGATGCAAGCGTTTTGCGCAAAACGGCGAGAGTCTTAGGTTTCTACCACCGCCTCCGCCTGCGGCGCCGCCTCTGACACCACGCCCCTAACCAGCGCCGAGTACTCATCCACCAATCTCCCCGCGTGGGCCGCGTCGGTCGTCGACGCGATCACGTAGTACTCCGGCCGGTCAGGGTCCGGTGCGACCAGCACCCACCCGTCGTCGACGAACACCTTCACCCCATCCGTCAGGTCGACCCTGTCCTTCAGGTGCCGCTCCATCATCGTCCGCATCACGCGCCCCTTGACCTCCCAGGGGCAGAACACAACCGCCTCGCGGTGCGTCACCGAAGGAATCCGCGACCGCACCGAGCCCAACGAGCTGCCCGAGTGGGCCAGCATCTCGAGCACCCGCGCGATCGTGAAGATGGCGTCGAACGAGATCGCGAAGTCCGGCCAGCAGTATCCGCCGCCTCCGTCCGACGCCAGCACCGCCTCGGCGTGCTGCGCCGCCCGCAGCACCGCGCCCGGTGTGATCTTCGTCGGCACGAAACGGCCCTCCAGCTCGTCGGCGATGGTTGAGAACGCCAGCGATGACGAGGCCGGTCCCAGCACCATTCCTCGTTTCGAAGCCAGCGCCAGCCGCGCCAGGACCGCAAAGGCCATCGTGTGGTCCAGCACGGTCCCCGCCTCGTCGATTACGAAGCACCTCTCCCCCGGCGTGTCGATGAAGACGCCGAGCTTGGCCTTGACCGCGGAGGTGATCACGCCCATCTCCTGCAGGTGAGCCTGGAACGTCGCGTCGTCCTGCTCCATCACGATCTCCGCAGGCGCGGCGTTGAGCGGGATCACGTTGCAGTTCAGCTCGCGCAAGATCTGCGGCAACACCATGGCCGCGGCGCCGTTGTTGAAGTCGATCACCACCTTGAACGCCGCGCCGCGCACCGCCTCCAGGTCGATCTTGGCCAGCATGTCCTCCATGTAGCGGTCGGTCTGCTGGTCGCGTCGCGTGATGCGTCCCATCTCGTAGTGCGACACGCGGCGGATGTCCTCGCGGAAGAAGAGCCCCTCGAGCTTGCGCTCGCTGCGCTTGTCGATGTCGAGGCCGAGGTCGTCGAAGATCCGGATGTCGCCCGAGCGCGGGTCGACCGGCGAAGTCTGGACGTGTATCGCCGACACGTGGTTGTGCCGCGCCCAGTAGCGGCAGACCGGCGCCGGCAGCACCGACAGGTCGATGACGTTGCTGCCCGCGGAGATGATCCCCGACATCAGCGCCCGCCCGATCATGCGCGCGGAACGCGTGTAATCGCGCGAGAAGGCGATCTCCGTCCCCTTGGGGGTCAGCGCTCCGATGGCCGCGCCCAGGCGGGACGCGAACTCCGGAGTCAGCTCGATGTTGATCAGGCCGTTGAGCCCGTAGGAGGTGAACAACCCGCGCTTCCACGAGCCCGCCCAGATGATCGACTCGTGGACCACCGCGCCCGGCTCGACCTCCTTGTTGGGCCAGATCCGCACGTTGGCGTTGACCGTCGAACCCGCGCCGATGGTGACGTCGCTGCCGATGACCGTCCCCTCTTCGAGCAGGCAGCCGTTCTTCACGGTCACCGAGCGGCACACCACCGACCCCCGAAGGCGCGAGTTGAGGCCGACGTAGCTGTGGTCCCAGACGATCGAGTTCGAGAGCTTGACGCCCGAGTCGATGGTGCTGTACGCGCCGATGATCGCCGGGCCATTGACCCACGCGCCCGCGCGCACCTTGGCGCCGGCGCCGATCAACGCGGGGCCGTCGACGCGCGCCCCTGGAAACACCTCCGCGTCCGCATGGATCCACGTCGAGTCGCCAACCCTTTCGCCCGGGATCTGGACTTTGACCTTGCCCTCGAGGCAGTCGAAGCTCGCCTTCACGTAGGCCGCGTGGCTGCCCACGTCCTCCCAGTAGCCGTCGGCGATCCAGCCGAATACGCGCTCGCCCTCCTTCAGCAGCTTCGGAAACACGTCGCCCGACCAGTCGGTGACCTCGCCCGGGCGGAAGAAGTCGAACACCGCCGGGTCGAGGATGTAGATCCCGGTGTTGGCCAGGTCGGAGATGACCTCGCCCCAGCTCGGCTTCTCGATGAAGCGCTGCACCGCGCCGCCCTCGTCGACAACGACCACCCCGTACTCGAGCGGGTTGGGCACCGGCTTCAGGACGATCGTCGCGAGCGCCTTGCGCTCGCGGTGGAACCGGGCCGCGGCGCCGAGGTCGATGTCGGTCAGCGAGTCGCCAGAGATGACTACAACCGTCTCGTTGAGCTGCGGCCGCGCCAGCATCACCGAGCCCGCCGTACCCAGGGGCGAGTCCTCAACCGAGTAGCTCAACGCCACACCCTGCTCCGAGCCGTCGCCGAAGTAGTTGCGGATGGAGGCGCCCATGTACTCGACAGTCGCCACCACGTCGCGCAGCTGGTGGCGGCGCAGGTGGAGAAGGATGTGCTCCATGATCGGCCGGCCCGCGACCGGCACCAGCGGCTTGGGCATGTTGCTGGTCAGGGGCCGAAGACGCGAGCCCTCGCCGCCGGCCATGACTACCGCCTTCATTCCCCTTCCTCAAATAGGATCTTATGCGCGTGCTGGAAGAACTGAATCAATTCGCCCACGACCTGCTCTGGACGTGGCAGCCGCGAATCGAGAACCTGTTCCGAGCCCTCGACGCCGAGCTCTGGAAGTCGACACGCGAGAACCCCGTGCTTCTGCTCACCCAGCTCGGCGAGGAAGGAGTCGAGAAGGCGATGCAGCGCGACGAGGTCCGCCAGGCCCTCGAGGACGCACGTGCCGCGTACCGCGAGTACTACGACCGCCATCCCCGGTTCATGGACGCGCAGGCCCCACTGGGCATCGCGTACTTCTCGCTCGAGTTCGGGCTGTCGGAGTGCCTGCCCATCTACTCCGGCGGGCTCGGGGTGCTCGCCGGCGACCACCTGAAGGCGACTAGCGACCTTGGCCTCCCGCTCGTCGCCGTAGGGCTTCTCTACCGGCAGGGTTTCGGTCGCCAGGACATCGACCAGGGGGGACGCCAGTTCGAGGTCTACGCCGAGAACCGGGGCTCGGAGCTGCCGGTGAACAAGGTCGAAGGCGTCGAGGTCGAGGCGCCGATCGGCCAGCGGAACGTCCGCATCGCGGTGTGGCGCGCGCAGGTGGGCCGGGTGCCGCTCTTCCTCCTCGACACCGACCTCGAGTCGAACCCGCAGGACCTGCGCAACATCACCGACCGGCTCTACGTCCCCGAGCCCGACCGCCGTCTCCGCCAGGAGATCGTGCTCGGGATCGGCGGCGTGCGCGTGCTGCGCGCCCTCGGCCTCGACTCGGGCGTGTTCCACCTCAACGAGGGACACAGCTGGCTGTGCGCCATCGAGCGCATCCGCGAGCTGCGCGCCTCGCGGCAGATGACGCTCGAGGAGGCGCGCCTGGTCGCCAGGGCCGGCATCGTGTTCACGACCCACACGCCGATCGCCGCCGGCAGCGACTACTTCGACGCCGGGCTCGTCTGGGACCAGCTCGGACCCTACCTGGCGCAGGTCGGGATCTCCTTCGATCGCTTCATGGACCTCGGCCGTCAGCGTCCGGGCGACCCGCGCGAAAGACTGTGCACGACCTACGCCGCGCTGCGGCTCGCGGACCAGTCCGTCGGCGTCAGCCGGCTCCACGGCGCCGTGTCACGCCGGTTGTGGAAGGACGCGTGGCGAGGGCTGCCCGAGGCGCAGGTGCCGATCGGCGCGGTCACCAACGGCGTGCACATGCCGACCTGGGTCGCGCCCGAGATCGCGGCGCTGCTCGGCCGGTTTGTCGGCCCGGACTGGTGGGACCTCGACCCTGCAGACGGCAGGTGGCAAGCGGTGCACGAGATCCCAGCCGCGGAGCTGTGGAGCGCACACTGCGAGCTGAAGCGGCGGCTGCTCGAGCTGACCACGGAGCGGGCCGAGACTCCGCACGAGCTCGACCTGAACGCCTTGACCATCGGCTTCGGGCGCAGGTTCGCGCCTTACAAGCGCGCGAACCTCGTGCTTCGCGACCGGACGAGACTGAACAAGCTGCTTCGCAACTCGCGGCGGCCGGTGCAGATCCTTTTTGCGGGCAAGTCGCATCCGGCCGACCAGCCGGGCAAGGACATCGTCGCCGGCGTGGTGGCCCTGGCGCGCGAGGAGCCGCGAGTCGTCTTCCTCAAGGATTACGACATCACCCTCGCGCGACACCTCGTCCAGGGCGCGGACGTCTGGCTCAACAACCCGCGCCGATTTCTCGAGGCCAGCGGAACGAGCGGCATGAAGGCGGGCGCCAACGGGGGCCTGAACGTCAGCGTGCTCGACGGTTGGTGGGACGAGGCGTACCGGCCGGAGCTCGGATGGGCGATTCCCTCCGCCGCGACCCTGGACCGGCAGGAGATCGACGACGTCGCCGAGGCGGAGGGACTGTTCCGCCTGCTCGAGCGCGAGGTCGTTCCGGCGTACTACGAGCGCGACGAGAACGGCATCCCGCGCCGCTGGGTGGAGATGATGAAAGCCTCGATCCGCAACGTCGTGACGCAGTTCGCGGCGCGGAGGATGGTCATCGACTACTTCAACGCCGCTTACGGACCTGGCGCCCGCCGGGTCGAGCAGCTGCGCCTCCTGCCCGACTGGGGTGGATAGTCGCGACTATCCAGCCATCTCGCGGCCCCCAGACTCGCGTTAGTCGCGACTATCCAGGCACCTCGTGCTCCAAGACCCGCGTTAGTCGCGACTATCGAGCTTTCTCGTGCGCCAAGACCCGCGTTAGTCGCGACTATCCGCTGGTTGCGGCCTACTCGCCGACCGGGGCGGGAGTCACCTTCGCCGCGGTTCCGCCATCCACCGACACCGCCGCCACGCCGTGCTTCTCCCGGTGCGCGGCGATCGCCGCCAGGTAGAGCTGCACGTACTTGACCGCCGAGCGAGACCAGGACACGTCCTCCTTCATCGCGCGCTGGACGAGCCACGCCCACACGCCCTGGTGCCGGAACGTCTCCGCCGCCCGCACCACCGCGGCGAAGAACTGCCACGGGTCGTACGGCCCGAACCTGAATCCGTTGCCGCGCTGCGCGGCCGGGTCGTAGTCGCGGATCGTGTCCGCCAGGCCACCGGTCGCGCGCACGACGGGGATCGTCCCGTAGCGCAGAGCTATCAGCTGCGCGAGCCCGCCCGGCTCGAACCGCGACGGCATCCACAGCATGTCCGCGCCCGCGTAGATTCGCTGCGCGAGCGCGGCGTCGAAGCCGATGGCGACCGCGACCTGCCGCGGGTACTCCCCGGCGTAGCGGCGGAACATGTCCTCGTAGCGACGGTCCCCCGTGCCGATGACGACCACCTGCAGCCCGAGCGTCATCAGCTCTGGCAGCGCCTGCTCGATCAGGTCAAAGCCCTTGACGTCGTAGAAGCGCGAGACGATCGCGCAGAGGGGCCGGTTGGAGTCCTCGAGCCCGAGCTCGGCGCGCAGCGTCGCCCGGCACAGGGCCTTGCCCTGCGGGGCATCCGCCGAGTAGTGGTGCGAGATGTTCGGGTCCTTCTGCGGGTCGAAGATGTCGTAGTCGATCCCGTTCAGGATCCCGTGCAGCTTGTGCGTGTTGCGGCGGAGCAGCTCGTCCAGCCCCTCCCCGTATTCCGCCGTCTGGATCTCCTTCGCGTAGCGCTCGCTCACCGTGTTGACGACGTCCGCGAAATGGATCCCCCGGCCCAAAACGTTGACCACGTTGTCCAGGCCCGGGATGCCCAGCTGGATCAACCCCCACTCCTGCAGGCCCGCGAGCATCAGCGCTCCGAAGCCGAATACGCCCTGGGCTGACAGGTTGTGGATGGTGAGGGTGGTGGCGATGTCCTCGTAGGCCTCGCCCTCGTAGACGCGGTCGAGGAGGTTCGGGATCAGCGCTCCCCACCAGTCGTGGACGTGGATGACGTCGGGGAAGAATTCGAGCGCGGGGAGCATCTCCAGCACCGCGCGGCAGAAGTAGACGGACCGCGCATCGTCGTCGCCGAAGCCGAACATCCCGTCGCGGTCGTAGAGCTGCGGGGTGTCGACGAAATACACGACCAGCTCGCCCAGGCGGCCCTCGTAGATCGTGGCCGGCATCGTCTCGGCGCCCAGCGGCACCCGCAGGTTTTCGACCACCGGGCGCAGCCCGTGCCGTCCGATGTCGACCTGACGGTACCGAGGCAGGACCACCCGCACGTCGTGACCCAGCCGGTGCAGCTCCTTCGAAAGCGCGGCCGCCACGTCCGAGACGCCGCCGAGCTTGGCGAACGGCGCCAGCTCCGACGTGGCCACCAGCACCTTGAGCGGCTGCGCCCCCTCCGCTTCGACGATCGCGGCCACGCCCGGGACGCGGACGCCCAACGCGCCCGACGGCGGGACCACCTCGATGTCTTTGCCCTCGCGGCTGACGATCAGCGCCAGCTCGAACGCATCGCCGGCGTCCTTGCCCAGCTGCGAGAACGGGACCGAGATGGCGAACGGGTCTTCCACCTCCCAGCTCGATCCTGTGTCCGCCTTCGTGAGCGGCTCGACGACCTTGAGCACCGTGACCACCCCTCCCTGGGCGCGCGGCGTGATGCGAACCACCTCGGCGGGCTCGAACCCCAGCTCCCCCACCGAGCCGTTCGGAAGCGGGAGCTCCACGTCGCCCGCGCCGTCGACCGCAGGCGGGCCCGCGCAGTACAGCCAGAACTCGATCCGCTGCGACTCGAGCTCCTGTCCCGAGCGGGGCGAGTCGATGCGGAAGTACAGCCTCTCCTCGTCGGCGCCGTAATAGATGCGCTCGACCACGCCGGCCGGCCTGTGCAGGGCGCCGAAGCCCGAGCCGACGAGGTAGTAGCCGGCCTGCGCCCAGGCGGGGTCGTGCCTCGACTGCGGGCTGATGAGCGTCGAGGGCACGCCGCGCTCGGGCGTGGGGCCGCGCTTGATGATCGGTTGGAAAAGGCGCGCGGGCGCGCGGGCGCCCATCAGCTTGTAGACGTTGCGCAGGTGCAGCCGGAACTGGTTGTCCCAGATCGGGTCCATGCCCGAGTCGTGCTTGCGGCTGAACCACCAGAACCAGTCGCTGCCCTCGGTGATCAGGATCTCGCGCCACGCGAGGGCCGCCTGCTGGGAATCCTTCGGCCGCTGCTGCGACTGCGAGTCCAGCCAGTCCCGGGTCTCCGCGAGCAGGTCCCAGGCGATGTTGTGCTCGGGGTCGCCGATCCAGGTGTCGAGGCTCGCCCCGATCCAGCTCCCGGTGTGGAGGTGGTGCAGCTGCTGCTGCGCGGGGTGCTCGGCCAGAAAGTCGGAGACGGTGGTGGTGATGATGTCCGAGCTCGACTCGAGCTCGGTGTACAGGGCGTTGAGGAAGTCGTGGCCGTCGCGCGGGTAGAACTCCCAGGCGTTCTCACCGTCCAGCGCGATCACGGCCAGGAAGTCGCGGTCGCCCTGGACGTCGCGGATGCGGCGCAGGCGGCCGACGAGGTCACCGGCCGCGTCGATCGACGGCGTGCGCTGGTAGTCGAAACCGATCACATTCGAGAGCTGCGAGTCGCGGAAGACCATCGAGACCCTTCCGCCCTCGCGCGCGATGCGCTTGGGCTGGTAAAGATGCTCGTCGCGGTTGAAGTGGCCCTCGAGCGAGCGCGCGAGCACCTCTTCGTCGCTGATCATCCAGTCGAGCTTCGCCTTCTCGGCAAGCCCGATCACGCTCTCGCCGACGGCCATCTCCGACGGCCACATGCCCTTCGGCCGGCGGCCGAGCATGCGCTCGAACAGGCCCATGCCCAGCTCGATCTGGCGCTCGGCGTCCTCGCGGTGCGAGAAGTGGCGCTCCGGGACCTGGATGTGGGGGTTGGCGCTCCGCGCCGAGTCCACGTGGCAAACCAGGGGCAGGATGGGGTGGTAATAGGGCGAGAAGGTGAGCTCGGCCTGGCCGCGCTCCGCCAGCTCGCGGTACTTGGGTATCACGCTCCGGATGCGCTCGAGCTGGGCCGCGAACAGGAGCGCCTTGTCCTCCTCGCGGAAGTCGCGGTCCTTGCGCTTGAGCTCCGCCAGCCGCGGGTCGGACTCGACCCACACAGGGTCGCACCAGGCGAGGTTGAACCAGACCTGGAGGTCGCGGATGTCCGCTGTCGTGAACTGCGCGTCGAGTGCGCGCGAGGCCAGCTCCAGGTAGCGTGGCGATTGCTGGACGCGAAGGGCGCGCGGAGACTCGCGCATCCAGCGCAACGCAAAATCGCGCTCCTCCTCGGAAAGGTCGGAGGCCGGGCGCGTACTCAGGTTCAAGAAGAGGTCGACCGACTCCTCCTTGCCGTAGTCCTCGATCTGCGCCAGGAGCGAGGGCACGAGGTTGAAGGTGGCGCGCACGCTCGGGTACGCGTCGAGCAGGGCCGGCATCTTGTAGTAGTCCTTGGCGCTGCGCAGGCGGACCCACGGCAGCAGGTACGTGCTCGTGAGATCGTCCTTGTAATAGGGCTGATGCATGTGCCAGACGAAGGCGACGTGCAGGGGCTTCATTGATCGATGCGTCCTTCGCAACCGTGGTGAACTGGCTTCATGGGTTCACGTCAATGATCGCAGCGTCCGGCTTGCGCGCCTGGCGCCTCACGGGCGGCCGCGGCGGGGGCGGCGGTGTTGCGGGAAGGGCTACGGCCTGCCTGGCGGCGGCAAACTCGATGCGGAGCATCAGCTCGTCGATGACCCTGTCCCACAGATAGTCGCGCGCCGTCGCCCGTCCACGCTTGCGCATCTCGGCGACGAGCTTCGGGCGCTCCTTGAGGACCGAGAGCTCGGTGACGATCTCCAGCGGGTCATCGGTCTCGAGCACGACGGCGTTCCGGTACGAGTCGGCATAGTCCTCGCCCGTCGAGCCGGTGACCGGGATGCCACCCGCGCCCATGACCTCGAGTCCCACCAGTCCGAACGGCTCGTGGCCCGAGTTCGCCAGCACCGCGTCGCACGCCGAGTAGATGGCGATGACCATCGAGTCGCTGAGGAAGCTGGTGAGGTTGATGACGTCCGCCTCCCGCGACTCCCGCAGCAGCGACGCCAGGCTCGCGACGTCGCCCGGCGACTTGACGTGCCTCACGACCAGGCCTTGATGCTCCGCGTGGTTCACCACGTCGGCGCCGTGCGGCTCGCGACCACCGCGCATCAGCAGCTTGACGTCGCGCCCGCGCCGCTTCAACTCCGCGGCCGCCGTGATGGCCATCAGCCAGCGCTTGTCCGGGTCGAACCGGCCGATCTTGAACCAGAGATGGTCGGCGCCCGCCGCGGCCCGGAGCGCCGCCACCACGGCCGGGTCGGGGTCGACGATCGCCTCGCGGGGAATGCCGTTGGGGATGACGATGGGGTTCTGCCCCCACTCCCACATCCGGAACTTCATGTAGCGGCTGACGGTGGTCACCGTCGTGGTCAGGTTGAGCGCGTTCCAGTCGATGCGGTGGAAGCCGAATGTGTTGTTGGCGTTCCACAGCATCACGGCGCGGTCGCGCAGGCCGCGGTAGAAGAGCGAGTCGGAGACGAGCTTCATCGACCAGGAGGTGTGCCACTCCTCGCCGAGGATGACGACGTGCTTACCCTCGACCGCGGCGGGTTCGATCACCTCACCGATCACGCTCGGTGGAAGGCTGTAGTTCCAGTCCCGGACCTTCCCCTCCTCCCCGTCGTACACCCCGCCGCGGTGCTGGGCCGAGATCCACTGGCACCAGCGACGAAGATGAAGCCGCCCGTCCTCCTGTTCCTCCTGGCTCGGCAGGTCGGGGTCCCCACAGAAATAGAGGTATGTGGGGAAGCCCATGCGGGCGAGCGACCGTGAGAGCCCTTTCTCGCGCACGCCCAGGCCCCCGGCCTGGCTGTAGACGTCTGGGCCTTCGAAGCACAGCAGGACGAAGACCGTTCGGCCGGGATCGAGCGTCATCTCGCGGCGCGGAGAGTCGCCAGTGCCTCGGCGTGCAGCTCAGGTGTCGGCGCGCACAGCAGCGTCGCCCGCGTCGAGAGGTCGCAGCGCAAGCCGTCAAGCGGCTCACCCTCGAGCGTGGTGGCCACGCCTCCTGACTCGCGCAGCAGGAGCAGGCTCGCTGCGGTGTCGAAGACCCGAACCGGGATCGGGGCGCAGAAGACGTCCAGCGCCCCGGCGCTCGTGAGCGCTAGAGAGATGGCCATCGAGCCCAGTATGCGGATCTTGTGCGAGCGCTCGACGAGGGGCTGAGCAAGCTTGAGAGCGCGTGGCGTGCTCTCGAGGCCGAGCACCTCTATCCGCTCACGATGGCTCCGCGCGAGGACGGTCAGCGGCGCGCCGTCACTCCGCGCGCCAACGCCGCGCAGGGCGGTCCACGTCTGACCGGTGCTGAGGTTCTGCACCAGTCCGGCCGTCGCGTCGGCGAGCGTCGGTCCCTCGAGCACCGCAAGCATCAGTCCGAAGAGCGGCACGCCTTGCTTGGCGTTCAGGCTGCCGTCGACGGGATCGACCAGGACCAGCGGGTAGGGCGCGCCAAAGTCGCGCTCACCCGCCTCCTCGGAGAGGACGGAGAACCGCTCCCCGCGTTCCGCCAGGCCCGCGAGGTGATGGAACACCGCCGCCTCCGCGCTACGGTCCACCTCGACCGTCGTGTCGCCGCCGGCGCCGCGGCTGTAGCCGCGCCGCCCGGGTTCTGTGCCCGACAGCGGCGCCACCGCGCGGCGGACGTCCTCGCCCGCGCGCGCGAAGACCTCGAGCCAGCTGCCGGGGTTCAGCGCGCCTGGTCGGGCAGCGAGGTCGATTCGGCCGCGACCTTGCGCCGGCGGCGGCGGCGGCGCTCGACCACGATCGTGATCAGGTAGGGCTGCTGCATCGCCCACACCCGCTCGATCAGCTGGGGGATGGGTATCGAGTGCGGCTGCTCGATGCCAAGCATCACCAGCGCCTCGGCGACATGGTCGGGGAGCTCGGTCTTGTCGTGAAGGTTGAGCTGTTCGAGGCTCTCCAGAATGTCGTCGAGCCGGCGCAGGCTCCCGCGCCGCTCCGACTCACCCGGCCGCAGCATCGGCGAAAGCTTACTTGGAAAGGGCGGCGACCAGGGAGCGGCTCACCTCGTCCGGACGCTCGAACTGCAGCCAGTGTCCAGCGCCTTCCAGGACCTCGAGACGAAAGCCACCCTTCACGTGACTCGCCGTCGATTCAGCCTGCGAGCGGCCGAGCGCCGGGTCGTGGTCGCCCCACAGCATCGTGGTCGGCGCCTCGACGGGGGTGTCGACGCGAAGGCTGGTCCACGCATGGTCGGGCGACAGGTTGGCGCGGTAGTAGTTGAGCCCCGCGGTTAGCCGGCCCGGTCGCTCGAGCGAGCGCACGAAATGGTTGACGACCGCAGGCGGGATCGCTCCCCCAAGCATGCCCCGCAGGCGGCGCCCGTCCTCTTCTCCCAGCACGCGCTCGGCCTTGCCTGCCATCAAGAAGAGGTCGATGTACCGCGATCGGGTCTGCTGGTCCTCGTCCTCCATGGCGTCGGCGAGCGCCGCCGGGTGGCCGACCGACAGCACGGTCAGCGACTTCGTCATCTCCGGGTGCGCGATGGCGAAAAACCACGCCACCATCGCGCCCCAGTCGTGGCCGGCGACGTGCGCAGACCGCCTCCCGAAGGATGCGATCAGCCCAACGACATCGTCGACGAGGTGCCGCATCGCGTAGTCCTCGACTCGGTCCGGAGCGTCGGTGAGCCCATAGCCCCGCATGTCGGGTGCGACCGCGAGCGCGCCCGCACCGGCCAGGACGTCGACCTGCTTACTCCACGACTCCGCGCCCTCCGGGAAACCGTGCAGCAAGACGAAGAGGTCGCCGCTGGTCTGGCCGCCGGCGATGACCCGAAACCGCAGGCCGTTGGACTGCACCATGTGCTGGCTCGCGGTCACCGGACCTTCTCGTGGATAAATTCCGCGGCGACGTCGAGTGCCTGGTCGAGGACCGCGAGCAGTCCGTGACCCTGGCCCTTGAAGACCTCGAGCTGCGCGTGACGGATGAGCTTGATCTTCTCTTTGAGGAGGTCGATGTTCGCAAACGGGTCGCGGTCACCGCTGAGGAAGAGGGTCGGACACATGATGCGAGGCCAGTGCTCGGTGCGGAGCTGGTCCGGGAAGCCGGGACGGTGCAGCGGATACGAGAAGAGCACAAGTCCTCCGAACTCGGCCTCGACCGCGGCCATGCTCGCGACGCGTCCACCGAAGGATTGCCCACCACCGACGACCTCGCGTCCTCGACCCGACGTCTTGATGAAGACGGGGACCGCTTTCTCCGCGGCTCCGCGAGGAAGGTCGACCGCGACCGCGTCGATTCCACGTCGCTTGAAGCCAACGACGTAAGGCTTCATCGACGCGGCGTTACCTGACGCTCCGTGACCGAGAACGACACGCACGATGTCTATCGTCGCAGTGTTGAAGAGGTCGATGATGGTCGTCGAAGACCGCGACCTCCGCAGAAATTTCCACAACCCTCGCGCAAAAAAATTTCCACCAGGCATTGACGTGAGAGGGGTTCATCGAGTATCACAACACCTTGTATGGCGATGCTGCTCGTGGTTGCCACCACAGAGGCGACGGACCCGACGCGAGAAAGCGGACCAATTGGATCATTCGCCAACGTCTCGGAGTCCTTATCAATGAGGTTCCGCGGCGAAACCCGTTGGGTTGCAGAAGAGGTGCGTGCAGGAGCGATCCAGTCCACGTCACACCACCACATGGAACCCACCAAACCAATGGAACCTATCGGGTCCATATCTTTTGGAGAAGGAGGTATCGCATGATGGCGAAGAAGAAGGCCGCAAAGAAGCCGGCAAAGAAGGCGGCGAAGAAGTCCTCGAAGAAGAGGTAAGACACTTCTCTTCAATCGTTTCGTAAGTCCGTCACGCGCCGGGGTTCTGTGGAGCCCCGGCCCTTTTTTTCTCGCGAGCTTGTCGGTGAGACCAGCTCGTGACATAGAGAAGGAAGAGCCTCCTACCACCTGATCAGGCTGAGATCTTGACCTGCGAACAAGTGTTCGGTATAGTCGGAGGTGCCTCCGCTCTTCCCCTTAGTCCTGCTTCGAGGCGCCCCACCAAGATGCAGGAAATCGCACTCGAATCCGCGATCAACTCAATTCGGGTCCGCTTCGGCAGCCAGGCGCTGACCAGGGCGGCCGAGTTGCCGCCGCCGCGGCCGTGGCGGAGCGCTACTCCCCTCGACGGGCTCACTGGGATCGGCGGCGTGCCGCAGGGCCGGATCTCGCTGCTCACGGGCAGCGGCACGTGCGGCAAGCTCACGCTTGCCCTCGCGCTGCTCGCACGCGCGACGCACGACTTCGCGCACGCGCTGGTGATCGATGGCGGCGGGTTCGACCTCTCAGCCCTCACTCCCTTCTCCTGTGAGCTCGGCGCGCTGACCGTCGTCCGCGCGCCGGCTCCTGAGATCGCTGGCGAGGCCGCGACCACGCTCGCGCGCGCGGGCGCCGGCTTTGTGCTGTTGATGAGCGACGTGCCCGAGCACTGGCTCGGTCCGCTCGAGTCGGGCGCGAATCGCTCGGGCGCGGTGATCGTCGACGTCGTCGACGCGCCCGACCGCGCGCTCGCGCATGCGTCGAGCTTCAGCGTCGCCTTCGCGCGCAACGACTGGATCTGGGATCGCGGACAGCTCGTTGGCCTTCGCGCGTCGGCACGATGTGTGAAGAACCGCGTCGCGCCGCCGCTCGGCGAGACCGAGCTCGAGGTCCGCTATCCGCTCGGGCCACGTCCCGTCGACGACTACACGCTTGGTGTCACCGAGTCGCCCATCCACATAGTGGAGGTGCGCCCACGCGTGTCTGCTGCGGTCTGACAGGACATATCGAGCTCGCACGGAGGCCCGACCTCTACGGGTCACCAGTCATCGTCGGGCGCTGGGACGAGCACGTCGTTGCCGCCTCCGAGGAGACGCAGCCCTTCGGTGTGGCGCCAGGCATGGCTTTGCGCCAGGCCGAGCACCTGTGTCCGCACGCGACCTTCGTCCTCCCTGACGAAGAGGCGGTGACGCGCATCCGCGAGCTGATCTGCGCCGCGCTCTACGACCTCGCGCCTGTGGTCGAGGTGCGCAACGAAGGCGTGGCGTGGCTCGACCTCGAGGGCGTGGTCAGCCCAGGCGAGTCGATACGGGAGATGCGCAGGCGATTGCTCAAGGCGATCGGTCGAGAACCCCGACTCGGCCTCGCGCCAGGCCCGTTCTCGGCGCGACTCGCGGCGGGGCGGGCGCGACCAGGCCGATTGGTGCAGGTCAGCGACGCGCGGGAGTTTCTCGCCCCTCTTCCCTCGCGCGAGCTGCCTCTCGACGCCGAGCAGCTCGAACGCCTCGACCTGCTTGGCCTGCGCACGCTCGGCGCGGTCGCGACAGTCGGACCCAGGGAGCTCGAAAGCCAGCTGGGTCGCGACGGACGTCGCGTGGTCTTGCTCGCGCGCGGCTTCGAGCCCGACGAGCTCACGCCGTGGCGGCCGCCGATGTTCACCAGCGCGCATCGCCAGTTCGGCGAGCCGGTGGAGGATCGTGAGGCGCTGCTCTTCGTCGCCCGCGCGTTGTGCGGAGACCTCGCCGAAGAGCTCGGCCTGCGCGGCGCGGGGGCAAAGCACGTGCGCGTGCGGATGGGCTTCGAGGCTTCGGAGCCGGAGCAGCGCGCGTCGATCGTCCGCCATCCGCTGAGCAGCCAGGCGGAGCTGTTCGGCC
>Ga0209376_1002804_pt1 | contig 16276 bp, 15 predicted proteins | sample GraSoiAngelo_134_FD_185891 | JGI IMG/M metagenome (GOLD analysis project Ga0209376, IMG submission 185891) | Grasslands soil microbial communities from the Angelo Coastal Reserve, California, USA - 14_0929_05_30cm (SPAdes) (version 2) | ecosystem: Environmental > Terrestrial > Soil > Grasslands ... | reverse complement strand
GGTCCGAGCCCCACCGGACGATAGACCCTGTCTACGTCGCAGCTCAACTCATAATCGCACTACAGGGGGTATCTGGAAGAATGATCGATCCCGTACAGCCCTTCGTAATCACGGTCGGATCGGTCCACAGTGGAACAAAGGAGAATATAATTCCCGACGAAGCACATCTTGAAGGGACCATAAGGACACTGGACGAGACGACAAGGAAGAGAGCCAAAGCCAAAGTTCAACAAGTCTCGCAAGGCGTCGCCCGCGCCTTCGGCGCCAAGGCTCTCGTCGAATTCGAAAAGGACGCCTACCCTGTAACTGTCAACGACGCGAAGGTAACCGAGCAAGCTATAAAGATACTCAAGAAGATCCCGGGCGTAAAGACAAAGATTATCAAACCGATACTCGGAGGCGAAGATTTTTCCAGGTTCCTCCACCAGGCGCCGGGGACTTTCTACTTCCTCGGAACGGTGAATTCGTCGAAGGGATGCATCTATCCGAACCATAGCTCCAGGTTCAAAGTCGACGAGGATGTTCTCAAGTACGGCGCGGCTTCGCTGGCAATGCTAGCAACCGAGTTTACAAAACTGGCAAAGGACAACTAGGTTTTAGACTCGCCAAGACCGATTCATGTAGCGACCATCATCACTTTGTGTCACATAGCCCGGCTCGTCCTGCGAGGAATCCAATAAACTGCCTGAGGGTTCGGCCGGAGCGCGTACTCGTTACGAGACCAACGGTTACGCGAGTCTTTAGCCTTAGTCTCCTGCCCAGTCTTCTGACAAACGCATTATCTAATTTGCGAGAATGGCACCGTGCGAGCTTCACGGAAGAGACTGCAACTTCTGCTTCTATTCGTAGCGGGCTCGCTTATCATGCTCGGCCTCGCACCACAAGCCCACGCTGCAAGTTACACGTTTACGATCATTCCTTCGCGTACCCAGGAGTCAAACACACCTGGTGTCATCCTCGCCCTCAACGTTACAGGCGCCTCAGTAGGGACGACGTACAAGTTCACATGGACTGTGACGGACCCGTCTGGAAACGTGAAGAATTTCGCGAATCAGACCGTAGCCGGTTCAACCACGTTTGTCATGAGTGCTGCTTATCCCGCAAGATTTGGAACGAACATTAACTTTGTAGGCAACTATACCGTAAGCGTTCAACAGAACAATCCCAATCCACGCTGAGGGTTTCATGCAAGAGAGCGAGGATGGGTCAGGTCATTTCGACAAGGTGGTTTTGCGGCCTCAAGTTACACTGGCTCCGGGCCGGGGTTAAAGGGGATCACGAAAACCATGAGATTCGCCTAGGATTTTTCACGAGTTCAAGCATGGGAGACCTTTGATTTCTGATATGCCGATCTAAATTCGTAATCGGGGCTTGTTCTGGCGTTTTTTCTTAGAAGCCGAAGAAGCTCTATGGGATGGGAAAGCCTCGCAAGAGCAAGTCGACCGCGACTGTGACGAAGAGGAATGTTCCGAGGAGGACTGCCAGAAGTATGAGGAGAATGGCCACGTCGTGGTTCCTCTTTTTCTTCTTCTGGAACGGTATGATGGGTGAGTCCATTGTGTATAACACTCAAGCGAGTATACTTGGCTTGTAGTGCAGAATAGGATAATGTAACCAGGGTTTGAGTCGTCAATAAGCACGGTCAAAGAAAAGGGAGAGGCTCGGGACCGAGGATCGTACTGGTTTGGAGACAAAAAGAGAACTTTCTGATTGGCCATATTCCCTGAACCGTGCCAGGATTAACAAGAACGAGCGAAAATATGGGATGGGCATCCTGGTCGATTCTTCCTCTGGGGCCTTCATCGCCTTCCTCGCAGTCATAGGAAACATGAAGAAGGATCCGGCAATGGACATCTTCAACAAGTACAAGACTCACGCGGCCTAGGACAAGACGACCCAACAGTCCTAGTTAGTTCTCTGACGTCGCCCGATGGACGCGATTTTCCAGTCAGAGAATTTGTGGATGAGATTCTCAGTATAGCCCTAGACAGATATTTGTACCAAATGATGTATGTGGCGCCGTCCGACAATATATACTGGTCGACGTCGGGTTCCCTTCACGCGAAGTGCGAAATTGAGTGAGCGGGTACATTTCAGCTCGAATGTTTTTCGGTTAGGTTCATTTTGGGGGCTATGGTGAATGAAGGTCAAGGGACGAGTGAGCAAGTATGCAGGGCTTCTCTTTGCGACTTTGCTCTTCGCATCCATACTAGCAAATCCGATTGTTGCGGCTGCTGGCGCAACTGGTCCCTCAACGGCCCCCGGTGCGTACTTCGATCACGTCCTAGTCGTGATCATGGAGGATCATGGTATGCAGGAGATCTGCGGGCGCAGTCCCCCTCCATGTCTCTCCACCGCTGGCGCTCCCTACATGGCCGGTCTGGCGAACAGCTTTTCGATCGGATCTCACTATTTGGGAGTGACTCACTACAGCCAGGCTGACTATCTTGCCCTGCTAGGGGCAGACACAGATGGCTGTAGTAGCGCGGGCTGTCCGTGGCCGTTTGCCGTGCCTAACCTCGTCGACCGTTTGGAGGCCGGAGGATTGTCTTGGAAGGGATACATCGAGAACCAGAATGTCGCGAGCGGATGTGATACTAGCTATCATGAACCCTATACTCCAGAGCATAACCCATTTGTCGGTTTTACTGACATTGCCAACAGCCCAGCGAGATGTTCCAAGGTTGTCCTAGCAAACCCGAGCAGTTGTAGTGTAACAGACTGCCCTCTGATCAACGATCTGAATTCGCAGTCAGCACCGAACTTCATGTGGCTAACTCCAAACAATTGTGACAATATGCATGGGGTCACAGGGATCTGCCCAACCTCAATCTCAATCGGCGACAGCTATCTTTCGAGTCTCGTACCGAATATTCTACAGAGCTACACTTTCACAAACACACGAGCAGCATTATTCGTCGTCTTCGACGAGGGTAACGGCTACTGCCCCCTGAATAATAGTCATGAAGATTGTGTCTATGCGGTCTGGGCCGGCCCATTAGCCAAGACCAATTTCGTCACGAGCAACCTGTACAATCACTACTCGTTCACGAAAACGATAGAAGCGAACTGGAACCTTCCCAGTATAACTTCGAACGACGCGGGAGCGACTCCGTTGAATGAATTCTTCGCACAGCAACCCCCTAGCTTCGGCCTTACAGCCAATCCTCAGGCACTCACCGTCTACATTGGTAGCTCCAATACATCCTCTATCACCCTGTCCAGCCTGAACGGATTCTCAGGCAACATCTCACTATCGTCGTCAATATCGCCAGCAGGGCCAAGCAGCCCATCGATCTTCCTCAGTCCGAACTCCAGTACCCTCAGCCCAGGGAGTTCAGCCAGTTCAATTCTAACGGTATCGACCGGAAACCAAACTGCTCTTGGATCATACAACGTTACGGTGACGGGTAGGAGCGCTGGACTCTCCCAGCCTGTCATTGTTCCCATGAAAGTCGTTCCGCAGAAGAACTACGCACTGTTGGTCTCTAGCGACGGCAGGGTTTTCAAATATTCCCAGGATGGGACGATGACGCTCATCGGGAGACCTGTTAGCAGCCAGCTTAGGGAAGTAGCATGGAAACCCGACGGAACCTCTGCTGTGATTGTTGGCGACGGAGCGGTCTTGCTCACGTACAACGGAGTTAGTCTAACAAGGATACCCACGAATATCGCCGGAAACCCAGCCTTCTACACCATATCCTGGAAGCCTGACGGTTCCTACGCACTCATAGGTGGACAGGCGGGTGTCCTTCTAAAGTACGACGGCACCACCCTTACCCAGCTACCGAATACCAATACAAACAACCTGCGCTCCATCAGCTGGAACCCCGACGGCAACTCCGCTCTACTTGTCGGGGACAAGGGGACTGCACTACTATACCGAGCCTCGGGCTCGATCAGCGTCCTGCCGACTGGAACAGGGCAGCCCCTGTTCGCAGTATCGTGGGACCCCAGCGGCGCATACGCCCTTGCTGGCGGTGGAGGCGGAGTCATCCTCCGATACAACGGCACAGCATTCAAAGCTCTCAGCATAACGGGCCTATTGCCGACCGGTAAGGCCGTTCGATTCATCTCCTTCGGATCCGGGCAGCTAGCGGTCATAGTCGGAGACTCAGGCTTGCTTTGGACATTCGACGGGTCCAAACTGACGTCGCTGGCTAGTGGAACCACTCAACACCTCTACTCCTCGAGCTGGCTTAACGGATCAGCCTACATCGTAGGCCAAAAAGGTACCATCCTTTCCTACTCGAATGGCGTAGTGCGTAAGTTGAGTAGCGCCGCTACGTCGGATTTGAACGGAGTCGGATGGAAACCGATCATCGCATCCGGGATACGGGCTAGCTCTACCGCTGTAAGTTGTAGTCCTTCAACTGTAGCGGTTAGTGTTAGCACAACGTGTACCGTCACTGTCGCCGACACTTCGGGAACTCCGACCACCCCGACGGGATGGGTCACTTTCAACGAAACGGGCGCACCAGGTTCCTTGAATCCGTCCTCTTGCACCCTGGCAAACGCATCCTGCTCAGTAACCTTTACCCCTAGTAGCCCAGGAAACGCGACGATAACAGGGGTCTACAGTGGCGACTCGTCTCATATCAGTAGCAGCGGAAAAACCACTTTAACCGCCAACAAGCGAAGCACCAGCACGGCAGTCGCCTGCGTCCCCTCCTCAGTCGCGGTCGGCCAGTCCACGTCATGTAGTGCCAGCGTGACAGACATCTCGCCTGGAAACGTGACCACTCCCACAGGCACCGTGACCTTTACTCCAGGTGGGACTTGCACGCTTGTCAGCGGTTCCTGCTCGGTGAGTCTCACCCCGACAACCGCAGGCACGGTCAACGTGTCCGCCACCTACGGCGGAGACTCGACACACGGACCCAGCGTTGGCGGCAATGCTGTGACTGCCAACAAGCGCGTTACTGGAACCAGCATCAGCTGTAGCCCGAACCCAGTTAGTATAGGTCAGTCAGCAACATGCACCGCCACAGCAACCGATTCTTCGCCAGGCACCGTTAGCACTCCATCGGGGACTGTCAGTTTCACAAGCAATGGCTCAGGCTCCTTCACAGGCTCTCCCTGCAATCTCGTACCCGGCGCGGTTGGGGCAGCCAGTTGTAGCGTGAACTACACACCCTCAGGGATACCCTCACGAACCGATAAGATCACAGGAGTCTACGACCCATCTTCCTCTGATACGGTTCACAATGGGAGCCAGGGCACATTCTCCCTGAGTGTCGGATTCGCGGCTGTCGATCCCACCAGCACCAGTGTCGCTTGCTCACCTAGCAGCGTCGTGATAGGCCAAGCTACAGCTTGTACAGCAACAGTCACAGACACAGCTAGTATCGGCGCAACGCAGCCAACAGGTACCGTCACGTTTACTCCTGGAAGCAGCTGCAGTCTCGGAAACCCCTCCGGTAGCTCTGCCAGTTGTTCTGTGACCATCACCCCGACGTCGGAAGGAAGCCTGTCAGTGTCAGCAAGCTATGCGGGCGATACGACACATGGTAGCAGCTCTGGCAATACCTCGGTTCAAGTTAACAAACGGGCCACTTCGACAACTATCAGCTGCAGTCCCGGCCAGGTCACGGTCAACGGCAGTTCCACCTGCACCGCTACCGTTACCGATATCGACGTAGGCACGGCGTCCACTCCAACAGGTGGCGTTAGCTTTGGCTCCAACTCGACGGGCACGTTTGCTCCCGCGACAAGTTGCAGTCTGGTTGCAAGCGCAACTACAGGCATCTCCAGCTGCCAGGTAACCTACACTCCAATCACAAGTGGTCATCATCTCCTTAGCGCGACATACGCTGGAGATCCAAGCCACTCAGGCAGCTCGAATAGTTTCAACTTAGGAATAACCCCCAAGGCGCCTACAACTACAAGCATCTCTTGTTCGCCCTCGTCACCCCTCGTGAACCAAGCGACGAGTTGCACAGCAACTGTCACTGATACATCGGGTGGCGCTGCCAAAACTCCGACTGGGTCCGTCAGCTTCACAACCAACTCGACCGGCACATTCGCCGCCGGAGGAAGTTGTACTCTTGCCGTCACTGGAACGGTTGGCGTGGCTACTTGCTCAGTAAACTACACCCCTGGTGTGGCTGGCGGTCATAACCTCGTCGCAACGTATGCTGGAGATCCTGGTCACACTGGTAGCAGTGGGACCGCAACTTTGACAGTCGCGCCTCAGCCTCCACCCCCGCCGTCGTACGCCCTTGTCATTTCTTACGAGGGGAAGGTGTTCAAGTTCCAGAACGGTAGCTTCACACTGATAGGTCAGCCTGTTACAACTCCGTTAAGAGAGCTTGCGTGGAAGCCTGACGGATCATACGCCCTTATCGTGGGAGACTCGGGAGTCCTCCTCAAATACGATGGCACTCAGCTAACGACGATACCCACCGGAATAACTGCGAACATTTACTCTGTGGCATGGAGACCTGACGGGTCGTATGCGCTAATCGCCGGTTCTGGCGGTCCACTGTTCAAGTATGATGGGGTCTTGACTCGGCTTGCAAATCCGTACCCCAACTCGATTCGGTCGATAAGCTGGAACCCGAGCGGAACACAGGCAGTCCTAGTCGGATCCTCGGGAGGTATCCTGCTCTACCAATCCAGCAACGGAGGGATAAGTCAGATTTCCTCGGGCACAACCGCGTACCTATACTCCTCGGCGTGGAATCCCAACGGGGCCTATGCTCTGTTAGCAGGGGAGAACGGAGTTATCTTGCGATACGATGGTACCAGCGTTACAGCTCTCAACACGGCCGGTCTCTACAACTCCACGGACATCATACACGCCATCTCCTGGAATCCCTCCGGAACCACCGCCCTTCTGGTCGGCGACATGGGTGTGATCCTCACATATGACGGAAACCAGCTGACACGAATGCAGAGTCCAGCTTCTAGCAACTTTTACTCGATCAGCTGGCTGGGATCAACGGCGTACATTACGGGAGGAAGCGGCCCAAGCCTAACGTACACTGGCGGAACTCTTTCAACTCTGTCAAATAGTACTGGGACCAGTCTCAGAGGCTGGGCATGGAAACCAAACTAAGCTGTCAGGTGCGACAGGTCTCGAAAGACCCCCGATAAAGATACCGAGAATACGATCGTAGAGTAAACCCACGACGGGGTTGGTAGGATTCTGAGCGTCTAACGATGGCAGGTGGAGGAATCACACAGAGCATCAAGATGGCCCTCACCACCACCGCCGGCTATCCCAAGAGCACGGCGAACTTCTCTAGCCTCACGATCGCTTCCGGCTCGTCAGGTACTTCGACGATCTCGGTGCAGAGCTTCGGCCTCAAGGGGACGGTCATACTTACCACCTCAGTATCCTCAGCCGGAATAACAGCCACACTAAACCCGACCAGCATATCCTACAGCCCTGGACAGATTCACACGTCAACCCTCACCATCAACGCTAAGACACCCGGAACCTACGCGGTAACCATGACCGCGACCATGAGAACAATATCCAGTTCTGTCAGCCTAACAGTCAACGTGCCCTAGCTAGGGCTCGGCTTCTCCAAGACACGACTGTAGATAAGGCCAGCCAGTGCGGCACCGATGACGGGTCCTATCCAGTAAATGTACCAGTAGCTCGGGAATGATAGGCTTGCTATCATCGGGCCCATCGCCCTCGCAGGATTCATCGCGGCGCCTGTGAAGGGCCCGCCGGTCAAGACGTCTGCTAGGACGATCAGTCCCACTCCGAAGCCTCCTATCTTGGGGGCTCGTTTGTCGACGATTGTTCCGTAGACCGCCATGACTAGCAGGAAGGTCATGACCAGTTCGAAGAGTGTTCCCTGAGCGACCGTTATGGCGCTGGATAGGGACGGGGCTCCCCAATGTACGACGTTTCCGACTGAAGAGGGAGAAACGGCCATCAGGAGAAGCCCTGCGATCGTGGCGCCGACCAGCTCAGCGATAATGTATGGAATCACATCCTTTGCGGGAATCTTCTTCCCTAATAGCAGTCCAATAGTTACTGCGGGATTGAGAGCGCCGCCGGAGATTCCCATCGTTATGGAGATTCCAATCGCTAGACCCAGCCCGTTTGCTAGAGCAGCGACAAGGAGCGATGATCCAGGATCGAATACGCCCACATACTGGGTGGCGACGGCCGAGCCTGCTCCGACAAAGACGAAAATGAAGGTTCCCAGAAGTTCAGCTGTATACCTTCTCGCCAAGTCCGGTTCATTCGACAATTCAGGTCTTCACGTCTTGGCGGCCGCGTTAGAGGAAGATGGTTTCTTAAGACTTGTTAATGATGGACCATTTAGGCCCGTGGGAAGACACGGCCCCAAGACTCACGCCCAGAAGCTGGCTATTTCTTCACTTTCATATGCAAACGGCGGTGCAGTCAGCTTCGAGCAGTAGCCCTACAACTATGCCAATGACCACTCCTAGGATAAGTCCAATTACTGATCCTACTAGAAGAGCTTTCGAGTCCAACAATTCACGTCCTTAGTCCAAAATGGGAGGGAGATGGGTGGTTAGACGTTGCCCATCTTACTTGGGTGTTACTGTTGCTCCTGGGAACTTCAGGAACCACAAGTGGGCCAGTTTGCTCTGTGGCATCTGGAAGTCCACGTTGAAAGCTGCGGTCGATGACGGTTTGGCGTGATCGCCGTGGAGTATCAGACGGAAAGTGGTGCCTGCGCTGTTTCTGACGACAATGTGAAGTATCATCTTGTGAGCGTGGTTGATTACTCCATGACCGCTAACTACGGTGTAGGTGTCTGAGCCGATGGTCAATGTTCCGCCTGTGAAATTGAGCATTGCGCGACCAGGAGAGCTCTTGACGACGGTTGCCGTCAGGCTGATGCTCGCACTCTCGGTTATGGTCCTGTTGCCGATCTTGTAGGCTGTTCCAGACCCGCTTATTGTCAGGGTGGTGCCCGTTGCGAGCAATGGAGCTCGGTGATGGCCCTGCCCCGGACTCGATGGAGGTATCCCGGCTGTAGGTGCCCCGAAGACCGGGACCACGACAGCCAGTGTGAGCACTAGCGCCATCACTGTTCCGAACAGTGCCATTCTGCGCATTTTTCTTCCCTAAGCCATAGTCTACCCGGGGGTATAACCCAATAGATTTGAACATGGTTCCAACAGATCAGAACAATGAAGGGAAGAAGGCTACGATCGCCTAGACAGTCGCGTGACCTTTCCATGGATTCTCCTAACCCCGGTACCCTTGAAACGAGTTGACCGTCGACAACCCTAAGAAAGACCAAAAAACGTTGAGCGAGGGGTGTGGAGATGATTCATCAGCTTAGGATCTACGAAATTTTCGAAAACAACAAGGCAGCGTTCCACAGTCGTTTCCGAGACCACGCATCACGGATCATGAGGTCCTACGGCTTCGACATCATCGCCATGTGGGAAGGGAAAACGGGCAACCGCACCGAGTTCGTCTATCTTCTGGCGTGGCCCGATGAGCAGACGATGCACAGAGCTTGGGCACGGTTCAGGGCTGATGAAGATTGGAATAAGATCAAGCGGCTTACGAACGCTCAGCACGGGGACTTAGTCGGAGCCATCGAGGATCGAATGCTCATCTCCACAAGCTATAGTCCGTCGATTAGCCGAACGAAGCTCGACTGACCCTGAAATCAGCCCTTCTTTGTACTCGGAGGGACTATCTGCAACCCACCCGTGCCGATCATGCTCACGTACTCGGCGGGGTTGTGCTCTTGCCCAAGAAGTTCCTCGGCTTCTGTCTCGTAAGATAGACTGGGATGATTATTCCCGCAAGTATTCTGATGATGCCGCCAACGAACCCCACGCTACCGCCGTAGAGGATCTCAGCTATTCCAAGCCCTATCGAGACGATGTAGATTACGATGCCGGTCATCCAAGCCCATCTTGCGCCCGTATAGAATCCGGCTCCCAGAGCGAGGCCGAGGATTCCGAATATGACGACTATGAGTGCAATGGCGAAGGGTCCCGTGGCGTTTCCCGCAAGAACCGAGGCGCCTCCATAGAGCGAGAGCAGACCTCCCGCAGCAACAACGACTGCTATTATAGCGACACCCACCGGTCTCTTAGGCTTCGCCCCAGAGGACTGCATCATGTCTCATTTTCTGGTCGACATGATAAGCCTATTGGCCAAAATGCTGTATCACACCCGAATCGAAAAGAGTCCATTCTAGGTCTGAAGTAGCATCGGATCATCGACCCAGCTGGTTTGGATGCGCCTTTTATGGGCGAGGACGTTCACGATCTCTCAAATGGCGAAGATCATAAGGTATGGAGTTCGAAGAAGGTTCAATGAAGATGTCCTAGAAATCCTGCGTGGCTATGAGAAAGAGGACCTACGTATCGCAGTAATAATTGCACCGATCTTCATCGAAATCAGGCTTCGTACTCTCATCTCCTATGCCCTTGAGTCGAGAACTGTGAGTAGGGCTAGGTTTCAGGATATACTCAAAGAGGATCAGTGGGGCTTTAGAGATCTACTCAACTTAGCTTGGAAACTCAAAATCGTCACGACATATCACAAGAGGAAGCTATCTGATCTCTACGAATTAAGGAACCGCACGGCACATGATTGGGCTTACTGGAGCCAGCTTCCTGACGACGAAACGCTGAAGAAGCTAGAGGCAGCTTGTCAGAACGCAATCAGGTTCATGCACGACACTCAGGGTCCTGTAGGCTAGGGCAACACCAAACCTGCTCATACAGAAACCGTTTGACCCCTGAGTTCCTGCTAACTTGAAGATAGGCCCCTTCCAGGGTTGTAAAAGAAATCCCGCACAATCCATGAAAGCTGAAGTCTATCAGAACACGGCTATCGCCCGATCTCGACACACCAGTCTTACCGTTAAGATTTTGGCGTCTATCCATAAGAACAATAGTGTCCCCAACTGCCCTTGCAAGACCGTTGATCGCATTCGAATGGGTCACCGGTTAGATGTGGCATAGATAGCGACGGCAAGAGTCAACTAGATGACCGGGTCAACTTTGTTGGTCTAATTCTCGTTTCGTCGGAAGGATGAGGCTAATGGTTTCACCCTCCTCATCTCTTTTCCGCGCGAGCCAGTTCTGCTTCGTGACCGAACTGATGTAGAGAATTTCACCAGCCAGCTTCAATGCATCTGTGGCATCGTCTATCCGGGTGACAACAGCGACGTTTCTGTTCTTCTCCGGAGGAAAGTAGAGCATCGTTGCATATGGTTCTTCAGTGTCACCAGGATCAGGGTGAGACAGGTACGCAACCCTGCTTCCATGTTTGTAGCAATTGTAAAGTTGAAGATGTTGGAAATAGAACTTCTTCACCCTCTCGAGAAACTCTCTGATTTGATCTAGTGCTTCGGTCACTTCAGAGCGTCTTGCATCAAAGTTAATCTCGGGGGGCCACGACAACCAGTCTAACAAGTCTCGGACCTCGCGGTCTTTGACCTCGGCGAAGAATTTCGGGGCCTTCAATATGGTTTTGAAGGTTACAACCGGGTCAGGATTCGTGAATTTATAAGTCTCAAACGCATACACGAGATCCTCGCACAGCTGCATTACAGTGAATATTATCTCGGAGCGGAGGTATTCCTCCAATTGCACTCGGATTTCTAGGTCCTTGATAATAGGAATACCGAGAATCTTGTCCAAAAACTCATCAAGATGTTTCAGCGCCCAATCGAACATGCGCAGTTTGACCCTTCGAGTGACGGGGTCGAAATAGTGGACAAGCAGGAGTTGCATGGGATCCTTTATCCAAGTAGGAAACTCATCTTCGACATCAGAGGCCAAGATCTTCCCCTAGGCAATCCATTAATGAGGCAAGATAATCTCTGTTCCGGTTCTCAACGAGAAAGTCGATTTTTTTCCATCATGAAGCAGTGATAATGCTAGCCTGTTAGAGCACTAACGTTCCGTCCTTCGTCACGTGTCCGCATGGGCTGTCCTCTCCTGTTTCGGGCAAATACTTTCGTCCGCAGACAGGACAAATTCGTCGAGGAAGGCCAGCGGGTTGATTATCATACGGTCGTGCTGGAGCTGGCTGGTCAGGGAAGAGAAATCCTCCGGGCATAACTTCTCACTTAGACTCCATTGCTTGCAGGCTGTTTGTCGCAGACGTGTGGGCGGGTGATTACCGCTTTCCCGCATGACCAGCACCATAGTTGGCCGTGGACCACGACTCCTGGTGGGTCCCCCTGCCTCGGTGTGTTCCACGGCCTCCCGCCTGGGATTAGCCGTCGCCAGTCTATGTTTGGCATAAGGCTGTTGGGGTTTCTACTCAAGGCGGCGACAGGGTGGTATGTTGGGGTCTCGAATCTTGAGGCGTAGACTGCGAGCGCAAGTGCCCAGAGTCGATCGTCATGGGTCCCAGCGAGGTGGGAGAACTGTAGCTGGCCCGTTTTTGATAGATGGAATCGTTCCGCGCTCATCTCGTTCATCAGTTCAGGCTCGTGTCTGAAGTGTAGGTGGCCGTCCTGCATCTGCCTTTTGAGATAGTCCATTATCTCCTGCTTCGCCAGCAACGAGAGAAAGACTCCTTGCGCGTTCTTCAACCCTGACCTAATCGCGTCTTGAACGAAAAACCCACCGACTCCAGTCTCATCGATGTAGATTCTGGACACGCTCTTCAGCCGCTGGTTCAAGAGGTTCAGGTACCCCGTCACCACGGAGAAGACTGTGCTAGGTGGGAAGGCTGTATCACTTACGAGATACAGATCCTGCCCAATCTTCTCCACAACGGCGACCGCTGACCGGTCAATCTTCAGACCGAGATCGGCACCCACGAAGAATTTCCCGGATCTTGCCAATCGGCCGCTGATGACATCATCCTTGGTGAAGGTCTCGGGACCTTTGGCTACACAACTCTCGATGAGGTCAAGAGGCAGATACGCGTCTTCATCTTCAGCGAAATCTGCCTCCATCTCCCGCTTCCACCGTCCAGGGTTCGTCTGGTACTGCCTCCGGATCTTTTCTAGAAACTCGGGATCAATCGGACCATTCGGCTTTAGCGCGTCTTTGTAGCTGACGTGGTGGCGGGAAAAGTCTGCGAACTGTTCATCGTTTGTGGCAATGTGGTAGAAGAGGGTGTCCCTGGACCCTGGAGTGCTGGTCCCGTAGAAGCTCCCATTTGTAGTGCTCAACGCGAAGATAATCGCGTCATACAGCTCCTTGTCGTGCTCGATGTACGCGAACTCGTCTAGCACGACCGTGTTCAAGGTCTCGCCCCGGATGGTGTCAGGATTGTTGGGCAAAGCCTCTATTACGGACCCGTTTCGGAATGCGAGCCTGCCCTTCCTAGGCGGACCCTCAAGCACATCGCTTCCGAGCCTGGACAGGAGTCTGGAGATCTTGTCTACCATCTTCATGCTCTGCCTCTTGCTCGGGGCAACAATCGCAGCTCTGAACCCTTTCCGGGTGAGAGCGTTGAAGAGGACGGCGACTGCCATGGCGAGGCTTTTGCCGCTCTGCCTCGACCAGCGAGCGAGGATGAACTGGCTCTTGTCCCGCAGGAGCTTCTCCTGATAGACGGTGGCTTGGAAGCCCAGGTGCTTGAAGAACTCGACCACGTCAGTCTCTTCGAACAGTGGTCTGTTCCTAGCCTCGTCCCGTTCTCTCTCGTTCTGGAGATTCTCGTAGTATCGGTTCAGTTTTCTTCCGGGCGATTCTGGCATCCAATCTCGACCTCTACAGGCTCACGCTTCGGCCGTTGTCTTCACTCGACGTATCTCTGGACCAGACGGTCTTTCGTGGAATGCGCCCGGCGGCTTCCAGCTCCTTGAGCCGCTTCTCCCAGTCCCGGTATTGCTTGTCCCGCAGGACCTGGTTCAACACCTGAGCCGTGTTCGTATGCAGCTGAGTCCATCTCTCACGGGTCTTAGGGTCAAGCTTCAGATTCGTCATCATCTCTTGGGACAGTGTGAGGCTCTGCTCCAGCTGGTCTATTATCCCGGACCGAAGATCGTTCTCGTCCCGTTCGCCCTGTTCCCCCAACCTACCCACTACTCCGTCCAGCATTTTCATCGGAAATCCCGTCTTCTATGTCCCGAACCTCTTTTCTGAGACCCCGCCTCGGTCTAGGATTGAGCGCCTCTTGCCAGAGTCCAAGGGATTTCATCGCTATACTTCCCAACAGTCTGATCTGCGCCTGGTCCAGAGTTCCTTCCTTGGACCCTTGTTCCAAGCGATCCAAGACGATACGGCTCAGCCGTCGGATGTTGGCCAGCAACTCATCGCGCTGGCCGATTCCCAAAGCTTCTTCCGCCATCCCTAACACTATCTCTTTTCTTGTTGACACGCGAACATTCTCGCACCGGCGTCCCGTCCCGTAGTCCAAGCACATTCCAGAACACCCGTGGTATCGGGCGATTGTCTTGCGACTCGGCTCTAGCACACGGTTACGAGGTTGCTGCTATGCCTGACGATAGACGATGGCCCTCGCGACTAATAACGAGACCGGAACGCTGCCGGCCGCGACCCAGTTGTAGGACCTAGTATAGTGTTGAAGGTCAACGGTACAAACCGAATAAGCCTCGCTTGCTGCCATCGGGGGCTAAGATCGCGAGGACATGTCAGCCGCAGGATGGGCGGTGGCGCATTTGGGGAAGCGAGTCCTCCGCCAAAGAATTGGAAAGGCATGCTTCTGATGCGAATTCTGCTACCCAACCGCGAATCCCTTTCGGCGTGAAGCAACGCTCGAGGTGTAGAAGAAAAATTCAGAAAAAAGAGGAGAGGGTCTGCCCTATCGTCCGATTCGCGTAACTAGGCTATGTATCGCGCTGGTTGCCAGGGTTCGCGTTGTCATGTCAGTAAGAGTAGGCGTTACCGTGGCGGCTAAGCTGTCTCTTCCTGCCAGAACTGGTCCCGATATGGTGCTGGGTGCCGCAGCAAGAGCGGAGGCGGCTGTCTTGATGATGACGCCCGGGCCCCCGGTCTGGACTGCAATGTTCGTGTGCTCGCAGTCGATATCGTTGGTAGTGTCCCGCGTGCAGAATGGGCTTGTAGATGATCGACGGGTCGCAGGTTCTGCGGTGCTGTTCACGAACTGGTCAGACGTGTAGATGATCGCGGCGAGGCCGGTAGTCGGACTTGCGGCAACACCGAAGTCGTCGAGCAGGTCCCTGTTCCCAGTGCAGGTAACACCGGATTCGCAAACGCCTCCGTAGTGTATTATCCCTGATGCCGCGACTTGGCTCCAACTGCTTCCCGGGGTAGTAGCCCTCAGGTTCTGGCTAAAGTAGACCTTCCACGAGGCTGTCATCGGGTAGCTGTCCGGTGGGTTCACGCCGTCAAAGTAGTTTGTTCCATACCATACCACGTCCAACGCGCCATTACTGCCCGCGCTGCTCCAGGGAAAGATGGCCGTTTTAGACGGTACCTTGTTGATCTGGAAGGGCCCGGACCAGGTTTGTCCGAGGGTATTTGAGAAGCTGTAGAAGATGTTGTGGTTGTCGCTGTAGACCACGTAGACATTTCCGGCGATGTCGACGCTCACGTTGGTGAACTGGTGGCCATAGTCAAGGCTGGTGTTCGGGTTATTGTACACTATGATGTCGCTGAAGGTCAATCCTCCATCGGTGGATACGGCTATCCAGACTGTGTGAACGTGGCAGAAGATTGTGCACTGAGCTAGCTCTGCGGCACTCGCAACAGAGCTGAACACTTGGTAAACTACATGGTTCCTCGGGTCAATGGCCAAGTTGCCGATAACGTTGTTGAATCCGGCGAGGAAAGCCACGTGGGCTGGGTCAAACGCGTTCCCCGTCTGTGTGAAACTGGTCCCACCGTCCAGGCTGCAAGTGACGAAAATGTCGTTGGTGGCCGCAATAGCATGGTATGACACGCATACCTTGTCAGCCCCATCGGCAGCGATCCACTCCCGGTCATCAACTGGAATACTGGCTCCGGTTGGGTTGAGAAGCCATGAGTTGCCTCCGTCTTTGCTCGTGGACACGTAGACGTTCGCTAGTGGGGGAGATGTGGCCAGACTTGCCACGTAGACGTTGAAGAAGCCGTTCAGGTTTCGAACAGACGCGACGGCAATGTCTGTATCACCGCCAGCAGGGGAGAATCCGATCCTCCCTGAGGAGGCACTGTTTGGCAAAGGGAGAGTGGTGAAGTGTTGGCCACCGTCGGTTGACTTGTAGGCGAAGGTTCCACCGCACTGTCCACCAATGACGCAGAACACGTTCTCCGATGAACCGTAGAAGCTGCCATCAGGGGCCGCCCGAATTGAGGGCTCTCCCTCCGTATTCATACAGGTCCGGAGAGTATTGGGGCAGGTCGTGCCTACGCTGGCGCCAGTTGTGAAAGGATT
>Ga0209376_1002803_pt1 | contig 16277 bp, 16 predicted proteins | sample GraSoiAngelo_134_FD_185891 | JGI IMG/M metagenome (GOLD analysis project Ga0209376, IMG submission 185891) | Grasslands soil microbial communities from the Angelo Coastal Reserve, California, USA - 14_0929_05_30cm (SPAdes) (version 2) | ecosystem: Environmental > Terrestrial > Soil > Grasslands ... | reverse complement strand
GATTTGCCCCCATTCGGCGGATTTCAGAACTTGCATACAGCGAAGCTAGCAATGGCCATCTCTGGGACGCGATTACCCTTAACGGCCTCGCTGTCGCATCTATTCTCGGAGAAGACCCTCGCCCAGCGCTCTCAGCGATCGAAGCAGGCGCACTAGGAGCCGGACTGTCCGGCAAGGGACCCGCTGTCACGGCAATAGTCGATGAGAACAGCTTGAAGCCGGTGCGACATGGGTTTGAGAAATTTGATGGACGAATAATCGAGGCAAATCCGAACTTCACGAAAGCACTGATCGAGACTTGAGAGTCAGGATCAAAGGCCCACAGACGTTGCACGGCAAAGTGAAGGCTCCCCGCTCGAAGGCTTACACGCACCGAGCACTTCTGGCCTCTTTGCTGTCGCCCGGTAAATCGGTGATTGAAGGAGCGTTGCGTTGTGATGATACCCAGCGAACCCTTGAGGGGATTCAATCGTTGGGAGCGAAAGTCCTAGTTAAGAAAACCCGAACGATCTCTAAGGGAATCAGGAGACCGACAACATCCAACAGGCCTATTGACTGCGGTGAGTCGGGAGCCACCCTCAGGTTCCTTACAGCGATATCCTCGACATCCCTAAAGACAGTTAGACTAAGCGGTAGCCGAAGACTTACCAACAGACCGTTAGAACCGCTGGTGAAGGCTATCAACGCGCTCGGCGCCTCTGCCCACGCGATCTCCGACGCGCGTGGACTTGAGGTGCTGGTTAGGGGACCCTTGAGAGGAGGAGAAGTGACAGTTCGAGGCGATATCAGTTCCCAGTTCATCTCAGGACTCCTATTCGCAGCCCCGTTGGCGTTAAGAGACGTCACGATCAACGTGGAAGACGCGTTGGAATCGCGCCCATACGTGAACATGTCCATTGACGTGCTGAGAAAGCATGGAATCTCGATCGAAGAGTCTGATGGGAAATTCAGGGTTCCGGCACCACAAAAGTTCGCCCCCGCGTCCCATCAAGTTCCTGGAGACTTTTCGTCCGCAGCCTTCCTCATCGCCGCGACAGGAACTGCAGGAGACGAGATTACGATCTCTGGCCTCGGCTCTTACGAGTTTGAGCCTGATTTGGCATTCTTGAAACTAGCGCCTGAGATTGGACTAGAGGTCCAACAGAATGGAAATTCTCTATCAATCAGGAAGAGAAAGATAGATGGATTCCAGTTCGACGCGAGTAATAACCCGGATCTTGTTCCACCCCTTGAAACGATTGGATGTTTCGCGGACGGCCTATCAGAAATCCGAGGGGTAAAGAGGCTGGTCTACAAGGAGTCAAACAGGTTGCGAACTCTCCCGACTGAGTTGGTGAAGATGGGTGCCAAGATTCATGTCGAAGACGATTTGATCAAGATTGATGGAAAAAAGGAGTTGACCGGGGCTACGATCGATTCACAGGGTGACCATAGAGTTGCGATGGCGTGCGCAGCTGCTTCTCTTGGTGCCAGAGGAGAGTCGGTGATACATAATTCGGAAACAGTTTCAAAATCCTACCCGGAATTCTTCCAGGACCTCGCGAGATTGGGGGTACAACTCAGTGTGGAGTAATTCGATCGGCAAAGCATTCGTTGTCACTTGCTTCGGAGAAAGCCACGGCCCGGTGGTAGGTGTCACTGTAGACGGCTGCCCCGCCGGATTACCACTGACCGTTGATGATATTCAACGGGCGTTAGACTTACGGATCCCGCAAGAGAGAGAAATTGTTTCTGCGCGACGGGAACCAGATATTGTAGAATTGTTCTCAGGGGTATTCCAGTATCATACAACGGGTGCTCCTGTGACTTTGCACATCCGAAACAAAGACGTGAAATCTTCCGATTATGAGCCTTTGAAAGACGTCGTTAGGCCGGGACACGCGGATTATCCGGCGAAAGTGAAGTACGGTGGTTTCAGCGACTACCGAGGAGGTGGAAGACTATCAGGTCGAATGACCGCAGCGTTCGTTGCCGCGGGAGCGATCGCCCAGAGGCTTCTCTCCATGTTTGGAGTGGAGGTCCTCGCTTATACCCAGGCCATCGACGGGGTTCGATTGGATAATCCTCCTAGCATTGAGGCTGTGAAGAAGGTTACCTATGAGAATTCGATGAGGTGCCCAGACCCAGTTCTGGCTGAGAAAATGCATCAGGCAGTGATAAACGCGAAGACTGATGGGGACAGTGTAGGGGGAGTCGTTGAGTGTACGGCTCTGAACCTTCCCGTGGGCGTCGGTGAGCCACTCTTCGATGCAATCGACTCCGAACTCGCCAAGATACTCTTCGGAATACCTGCAGTCAAAGGAGTCGAGTTTGGAGCCGGGTTTCAAGCAACCCGTCTCAAAGGATCGGAAAACAACGACCAGTACATGATCAAAGAGGGAAAGGTCGTCACGCTGACTAACAATTCCGGAGGAGTGCTAGGAGGCATGTCGACGGGAATGCCCCTGCTTCTCAGAGTTGCCTTCAAACCGCCATCCTCGATCTCGAAGGAGCAAAGGACGGTGAACGTGTCCCAAATGGAAGAGGCTAAGCTCGGGGTCAAAGGACGACACGATCCGTGCGTAGTCCCCAAAGCCGTCCCCGTAGTCCAGGGAATGGTCGCCATAGGGGTGGCGGATTTGATGATCCGTGGCGGAATGATCCCTCGGGTCTTGAAGAGCTAACCGTCAATGGATGACGTCGCTAGAATTCGAGACAGGATAGACGAGCTTGACCAAGAGATAGTTCGGCTTCTCAAGACCAGGCACGAGAATGCAAAGATCCTTGGCAGGATCAAAAGTCAAAGGGGCCTCGACTATCACGACCCTGAGAGAGAGAAAATCATTCTCAGCAAGATAGAACGTACCGCCACGTCGCTGGACCTTGATCCGAAGCTCATCCGGCCAATATTCGAACAGATCTTTGCACTCAGTATCCAGGCCCAGCGAGACCACCTGGAAAAATCCGCGAAGAGACTTGACCAGACAAGAATCCTAATCGTGGGTGGAACAGGCGGAATGGGACGCCTCTTTGCAAGGTTCGCTAGCCTTCAAGGAGCGAAGGTCAAGCTAGCGGGCCGGGAGATCAACAAGACTCGAACAGCAGCGAAAGAGTTGGAGGTAGAACCGGGCACAATCCTGGACGCAGCCTCCTCAGACATCGTAATACTCTCCGTACCGACCGCGGAAACCGTCAGAGTCGCCACCGAGACCGCGTCGCTCATGACAGCCGGCAGCCTCCTCACTGACCTCTCCTCGGTCAAGACGGGAATATCGGATAGGGCTGCGGAAAAGACCCCGAAGGGTATCGAGTACATCGGTCTGCATCCTCTCTTTGGGCCCGGCACAGATCATCTTCACGGTCAAACAATCATCGCCGTCTCCTATCGATCTGGCCAGAAGTGGTCTAAGCTGGCTCGCGCATTCCAAGCGAGCGGATCGAAAGTCGTTACAATGTCGGCGGCCCAACATGACCGGGCTATGGCCTACGTCCAGGGTCTCCACCACTTTGGACTGATCACGCTTGGAATAGGCCTCGATGGGATGGGCGGAGAACCTAGAACCCAGTCCCTCAGGGAGACTGAAACCAGGATTGCCAGTCTCCTTGCCAATTGGGACACGATTGTTGGAATCCAACTGCTGAATCCGTTTGTCCCCCATGTCAGACAGAAATTTCTTGAAGTTGCAGGCAATCTTGCCCAAATCCGATCTACGCAGGCGAGTGGCGTGAAGAAGAGACTTGCATCGAATGTACAGAAGTGGACACGCAAGCTATAAAAGCGACATACGGGAAGGGAAGTGAAGGCGACTTCCATGGGGTATAGTCTTTGGACAGCAACTGACAACGCGCCCCACCAGGCTGAACTATCTTCCGCTAGAAACTAGAAAGCAACCAATCGATGTTTTCGCATCCATCAGAAACAAGTTCGACACATGCTTCATTCTCGAGTCGGTTGAAGGACCGCGCCGCCTGACCAGGTACACGTTCCTAGGATTCGACCCACAGAAGATCATTCGGACCTCGAAAGAACAAGCTGAGATCCACGATCGTCAGAAATCTGAGAGGAGGATCGAAAAGTGCGACGATCCTCTCGCTCTTCTAGCGAGTCACAACAGTCCAGTACGGGAACGAGGCGCTGGTGAAAGATACGCCGGAGGCCTAGTTGGATACGCGTCCTACGACCTAGTACGGTGCTTTGAGAGGATTCCCGGGTTAGGAAACAAGGGCAATGGGTTCCCTGACGTGGAATTCGGACTGTTCGAGGACGGGATCGTCTTCGACCACGTCAGCGGGAAAATACACTATTTTTACCGAGAAGCAAACAGGATAGAAAAAGCGAAGGACCTACTGAGAGACTCTGCCAGCAACGATCGCGTTAGTTTTGGTAAACCAAGGTCGAACGTTAGCCAGGAGGATTTCTGTGAACGAGTCGAAGAGGTCAAGAACTACATTGAATCAGGGGACATCTTCCAGGTAGTCCTGTCGAAGAGGTACAAGATCCCGTTCAAGGGCTCGCTCCTCCGGTTCTACCGGGCGCTAAGGAAGATCAATCCGTCTCCCTACATGTACTACCTCAAGTTTGGCAACAGGGAAATCGTCGGGTCCAGCCCCGAGATGCTGGCTCGGAAGATCGGGCGCAACGCGGAGAGCTTCCCAATAGCTGGAACGCGGCCATTCACTGGGGACTCTGCCAGAAACAAAGCACTGGCAGCCGAACTGCTTCAGGACGAGAAGGAACGAGCAGAACATGTAATGCTCGTGGACTTAGCCCGAAATGATCTAGGTAGAGTCTGCGAGTATGGGACTGTCAAGGTTCCCGAGTTTATGAGAGTTCAGGGCTACAGCCACGTCCAACACATCGTTTCCAGAGTTACGGGACAACTGAGAAAGAACGCGACTAGCTTCGACTTGTTCAGAGCGGTCTTTCCTGCCGGTACAGTTTCTGGAGCCCCCAAGGTTCGCGCGATGGAGATCATCGAGGAACTAGAAACCACAGCGAGGGGTCCCTACGCCGGAGCTGTCGGCTATTTCTCAGCAAACGGAAACGCTGATTTTGCGATAACAATCAGGACCCTTTGCGCCCAAGACGGCTACTGCTACCTCCAGTCCGGAGCAGGAATAGTTGCCGATTCGGTCCCTGACCGGGAATGGATCGAGTCGGAGAGAAAGACGGCCGCATTGTTCACGGCTATGGATCAGGCCCAGGAGGAAGACCGGTGAAAGTCCTGATCCTCGACAATTACGACAGCTTCGTCTACAACTTGGCCCAGTATGTGGGTGAGATGGCCGACAAGGTTGTCGTGAAACGAAATGATGAGATAGATGTCGGAGGGGTCAGGGAACTCTCACCTGACAAGATCGTAATCTCTCCGGGCCCGGGCACCCCCAGCAATACCCGATATTTCGGAGCGTGCACGGCCATCCTCCGAGAAGTGAGCAACGAAACCCCGACACTGGGCGTATGCTTGGGACATCAAGGGATTGTTCACGCGTTCGGCGGCAGAATAGTTCGAGCGAAGAGACTGCGTCATGGTAAGACCAGCCCGATCAGACACGATGGAAAGGGGGTTCTTCGTGGAGTAAAGAGTCCTTTCGAGGCTACGAGATACCATTCGCTTGTCGCGGAAAGAAAGAGTATGCCGAAAAGCCTCGAAGTGAGCGCCCAGTCTATCGATGACAACGAGATAATGGGGGTTCGACATCGAGAATTTCCAATTGAAGGCGTCCAGTTCCATCCAGAATCCATCCTTACGGTGCCGGGGCATCGGATCATCGAGAACTTCCTGGAGGGCTAACTCCGATGATCAGAGAATGCATCCCGCTACTCCTCGAGAACCACGAGTTGACGACCGACCAGGCAAAAGCTACCATGAAAGAGATCATGTCTGGAGAGGCGACGTCATCGCAGGTCGCAGCTTTTCTGATAGGATTGAAAAAGAAGCGGGAGACAACTGACGAAGTCACTGCCCTAGCGCAAGTAATGCGGGAATTCAGCCGGCGAATCCACCCGAAAATAAACGGTTACCTGCTGGATACTTGTGGGACTGGCGGCGATAGAACGAAAACGTTCAACGTCAGCACCACCGCTGCTTTCGTAATCGCGGCCGCTGGAGTTCCAGTCGCAAAACATGGGAATAGATCGTTCACTAGCAAATGCGGAAGCGCAGACGTTCTCGAACAATTGGGCCTGAACTTGAACATGGAAGCAGAGTTGGTCGAGCGAGCTATCGAAGAGATCGGAATTGGGTTCATGTTCGCGCCAAATTTCCATCCAGCGATGAAAAACGTAGCCTCGGTGAGACGCGAGATAGGCGTACGAACCGTATTCAACATCCTCGGCCCACTAACGAACCCTGCAGGGGCAAATGCCCAGCTGATCGGAGTCTACGACAGTGAGCTTCTAGAGCCGATATGCCTCGCAGCGCAAAACTTGGGAGCGAAATCCGTGATGACTGTCTATGGGCTCGACGGAGTCGATGAGATCTCGATGACTGGTAAAACGATCATTGTGAAGCGTCAAAACGGACGAGTATTCAGGGACGAGGTCGAGCCGGAAGATCTGGGCTTCAAGAGAAGCACAGCTGAGGAAGTTTCTGGCTCGGACCCAGAGGAGAACGCACGACTTACGGCCAAGATCTTATCCGGGCATCTAGGACGCGATGATCCCCGCCTTCAAATGGTCTTGGCGAACGCAGCGGCAGGACTCGTCCTTTGTGACAAAGTGGAGACGTTCAGAGAGGGAGTCGAGATAGCTTCCAAAGTTGTGCATGATGGGAAGCCGTTCCAAACATTGTATCAGCTTGTAGAGTTCTCGGGCGGAGACATTCACCGACTCAAGAACCTGGCTTGACATTCTTGGTAGACCACTTGCCCGAGCTCGCCGCAAAGGCCAGGGCTAGGGTCAAAAGAGGATACTATGACAGCAGTGGAAGCGTAAACGCATCTCGAAGAAGCCTAGTCAAAACGATCCAAGAAAACAGAAAGACGCCGATCATAACGGAGATAAAATACGCTTCTCCTTCTGCCGGAAAGATCAGAGAACCTGGAAACGCACTCTTGATTGCAAAAGCAATGCTAAGCGGCGGAGCGTGTGCGCTCTCGGTCCTTACGGACCCCGAACACTTTGATGGCAATTTAGACACCCTGGTTACAATCAGTAAGGAAGTACAGGTGCCGACGATAATGAAAGACATCGTAGTGTCGCCGAAGCAACTCCAGGCCGGACGGAGGTCAGGAGCCTGTGCAGTGGTCTTGATTTCCGAAATCTTCAGCAGGAAATTATCCAATGTTGGGCTTGATAGTATGATTCTTCAGGCCAACCGGCTCGGACTGGAGGTCTTAGTAGAGGCTAACAGTGCTGGTGAGTTTGAGAGCCTCCGAAGATTCGGACCAGACCTCTACGGTATCAACAACCGAAATCTATCAACCTTCCAGTTGGATCTCTCGACCACGGAGAAAATCCTCGCAGAGAACGTCGACATGAACAGGCCGGTCGTCTCTGAGAGCGGGATAGAATCTGCGCATCATATTAGACGGCTCAAGGCCGCAGGCGCGGAGGCTTTTCTTGTTGGCACTTCAATAATGAAATCGTCGGACATCGAGGGGAAGGTGAGGGAGCTGGTCGGCGCTTGAAGAATCACGTAGAACCGAGGACACGTTCGAAGCCGGGCAAGTTCGGAAAATACGGCGGGCAGTATGTCCCTGAGACTCTGATGGAGCCACTGAGAGCACTTGAGGAAGCATACAACAAGTTCTCCCACGACCCCTCCTTCAAAAAGGAGTTGACGGGCTGGCTGGACAGTTTCGCTGGAAGACCCACACCGCTGTATTTTGCAGCCAATCTTACTCGCCACGTTGGAGGGGCTAGAATCTACCTGAAGAGAGAGGACCTCTTGCATGGTGGAGCGCACAAGATCAACAATACTCTCGGCCAAGCTCTGCTTGCTAGGAAAATGGGGAAGCGGAGAATCATTGCTGAAACCGGAGCGGGACAACATGGGGTTGCCACAGCTATGGCGTGCGCCGCTCTGGGATTGCTCGCAGAAGTCTACATGGGGATCGAGGACATGGACCGCCAGAAATTGAACGTGTACAGGATGAAGATGCTAGGCGCCAAGGTGCATCCTGTCGAGTCCGGGTCCAAAACCCTGAAGGACGCGATCAATGAAGCGTTGAGGGACTGGGTTACAAATGTTCAGAACACGTACTATCTTCTGGGATCGGTTGTGGGCCCACATCCTTACCCGACGATAGTCCGGGACTTTCAGAGCGTGATCGGGAAAGAAGCGCGGAAGCAGATCCTACGAATAGACCGTAAGCTCCCGAAGGCCGTTGTTGCGTGCGTGGGTGGGGGAAGCAATTCGATCGGAATCTTCCATTCGTTCTTGCACGATCTGGATGTCGACCTTTACGGAGCCGAGGCTGGCGGCGAAGGTTTGTCGCCGGGACAAAACGCGGCACCGTTGGTTGCTGGACGCGAAGGGGTCCTGCATGGCATGATGACGTATGTTCTGCAGGACGAAGTGGGGCAAGTTCAGATGACCCGGAGTATTTCAGCCGGGCTTGACTATCCCGGGGTCGGGCCCGAACACGCCTTCCTGATGAACGCAGGGCGAGCCAAGTATGTTACAGTGTCAGATGAGGAGGCTCTGGACGCTTTCAAGACTCTTTCACAACTAGAAGGGATCATGCCCGCTCTGGAATCGGCTCACGCTATCAGTTACGCGATGAAGTTGGCGAAGAGTCTCAGGACAAAGGATTCGATCATAGTCAACCTCTCAGGTAGAGGCGACAAGGATGTGGAGATAATTGCCAAGCACATCCCACAATGAGGATAGGATAGAGGCGAAGTTCCTAGAACTTCATAGCCGCGGAGAGGGAGCATTGATCGCTTACCTGACAGGTGGCGACCCGGATCCGAAAGCATTCTTGGCTAATTCTACAGCTTTGATAGAGGGTGGAGCGGACATTGTCGAAGTCGGAATTCCATTTTCAGATCCAATAGCCGACGGACCAGTGATCCAGGCCTCTAGCATGCGCGCCTTGTCCCAAGGAACCACCCCAACCGGAGTTTTGGATCTTATCGGAGAACTCTCCTCACAATTTCCAGTCCCGTTTGTCGTCTTGAGTTACTATAATCCGATTCTTGCGATGGGCTTGGACCACTTCCTAAGAAAAGCCTGTGAAAGCGGTGTTGATGGGATCGTCGTCCCGGATTTGCCGGTTGAAGAAGGCGACGAATTTAGGAACCTTGCCCTGAAACACAACATCGATAACATCTACCTAGTAGCACCAAACACTTCCAACACTAGACTCCGAACCGTTCTCGATAAGTCGAAGGGTTTCCTCTATCTCGTCTCACTCTACGGTGTTACGGGTCCGCGGGACTCCCTCAGCCCACAAGCGCTCGAAACTGTCAAGAAGGTCAAGTCCTTGGCAAGGGGAAAGGTTCCCGTTTCCGCAGGATTTGGTGTCTCTCAGCCCGAGCATGTATCTGCGATCATCAGGTCGGGGGCTGATGGAGCGATAGTGGGAAGCGCCCTGGTCAACATAGTTTCTCAGCATCTCGAGAGTCCAAACGAAGCTCCTGATCATCTCAAGAGTAGCGTAGCAAAGCTCAAAGCATCAACGAGGAAATCTTGAGGGGGATGTCTCAAGTTTGAGCGAACAAGTCACCGGTCAGCTCAGGGCCCTAATTACTCGAGGTTTGAAGGGCGACCTCCACTGCGTTATCATCTTCACCACAGAGAGAATTATCGTAGCGGTTCAGAGCATGCTTTTTCAGATCGCAAGCGGTATGGGAGGAGCGGGGGGAGCAATAGGCGCTGTTGCAGGTCAGGGTGCTATGAAACGCCAAGATTTCAAAGGCAAGCTCGATCAGCTTTCGCCGGAGGAAATATTGAGTGCAAACAAGAAAAACTTCCAAGTGCCTTACACGGGCGTCACAAAGATCCAGGTTGGCAAGAAGCTTGGGACGTCAAGACTCTACATTCAGACACCCAGTGAAATCTACAAGTTCAAGTTCCAGTTCATCAAGCTCGAAGAGGTTGAAAGCTCGATTCGGAGTTTTCTACCATCTTCTGTTCTAATTGAAAGTGGCCAACTCGACTGAGCTGACAGGCGGGTCAGCCTTCCTCTCGGGACACCTCCTACAATAATCTGAAATCTTCTTTGACAGTTGTAAGCACGATATGGGTGTTCGTTCGTTCCACGAAGGGCATAGCTAGAAGTGCTTTAGTGAATTTGCTCAGGTCGTCTCGGCTCTTGAATTTTGCGATGACCATCGCATCGGTGAGTCCCGTAACATCATATACGGCTAGTACCTGAGGCATCTTGGCGACCTCCTTCTCCAGCTCGAGGAGTTTACCCTTTGCGACGCTCACCTCTGTAATCGCGGTGAGCTGGAAGCCGATCTTGTCATGGTCGAATATAGCCGAGTAGCCGCGTATGATTCCTGCCTTCTCCAGTTTCGCGGTTCTAGATTGAACGGTGGTTGTAGAGACGCCTAGCTTGTGCGCAAGCTCCCTGTAGGAGAGGCGAGCGTCGATGAGATACCAGTGAAGAATCTTCTTATCGAGATCATCAAGGTCGATATCCTCGACCTTTAACTCGTCCTTCGTGCTTGTCATGCTTTGACCTGTTCCAAACGGGTCCGCAGTAGTTCAGTGACTTGTCGAGGATCGGCTCGTCCCCTCACCTCGCCCATTACTAGGTTCATCATTCGTCCGAGAGCTTTGTTACCATTTTCTTGAACTAGGGTCTGATTCGATTCAACAACTTTGCTGATGATATTCTCTAGGTCCGACTTGGTCAGCATTCGGAGGTTCAACATTTCCACCGCTTCTTCGGCGGCTCCATCTGGATGAAATGCAAGCCATCTGAGAACGTCCAGAACAGACTCTTTCGCGGTTTCACCCTTGGAGACTAGGTCGAACGCTTGTTTGAGCTGGTCTTCCCTCACGTTTTCCACGGGCACTTGTTCCCTTTGAAGGCTTCTCAGAGATTCTGTAAGGATTGTTGCGACGAAGTTGGGTGCGACGCTTTTTGCTCTAGCAACAATTTCCTCGAAGGCGGAAAGGTAATCGGAATCCACGAGCTGAGCGGCTAGCTTGAGGCTGAGACTATGCTTTGTCTCCAGCTCTTTCGCGAGCTCTTCCGGCATTCGGGGAAGGTTCTCCCAGAGTCGTTCAAGTCGGTCCTGGCCGATTTGAACCGGTGGGACATCGGTCTCCGGATACATCCTAGCGGCTCCAGGCCTTGGGCGCAGGTAGACAGTGGTCCCGTCAGGATTTGCCGCGCGTGTTTCTTCAGGAACTCGTTCTATGGCCTCCCGAGCACGTTCTACAACTGCCCTCAGACCGTCTTTCGCATTGTCGAGATTGTCTGCTACAATGACGAATCCATCAAGTTCTCCACATCCAAGGGCCTTCACGACTTCTTCTGCATGACCTGATTCAATTCCATAAGCAGGAAGCTCGTCTGAGTGAAAAATTCCTCCGACCCTTCCCCAGAAGACGGCGCGTTTGGCCATCTCCGTTCCGAGCCGGATATTGGGTATGAGTTCGCGCTTGAGCAGCCCTTTGAAACCGGGAAGTTTGAGCGCCATTGCTACTCCTCCTTGATTGAGAGCAGATTCGACTATCTTCGATTGTGAGCTTGCGAGAATGTTGGTGACGTCAATGAATTCCTCTTTGATATCTGAAGCCTTGACGTTTCTCTGTCGGAGTTCATCTCTGATCTCAAGAAGCCCGAGCTGTCTCTGAACCTCGTATGCTACAGCCTTGGAAACGAGTTCGAGCTCTTGGACCCCTTTTATCTCGATGAGGGCGCCGTTCTTGATCGATACGTTAAGGTCCTGCCGAATACTTCCTAGACCTCGTTTTACCTTCTTGGTTGCCCGGAGGATACGGCCAATAGCGAAGGCAACTTTTCCAGATTGCTCTGGATCGTGGATTATTGGCCCAGTGGAGACTTCTATCAGTGGAACTCCAAGCCGATCGAGGCGAAAGACCACTGATGTCTTTGTGTCGCCTGTTTTTCGTCCCGCATCTTCTTCGAGCGTTACTTGTTCTATTGGGACTTCTACTCCGTCAACTGTTATGGACCCGTTGAGTGCAATGACTGCGGTTCGTTGGAATCCGGTTGTGTTGGACCCGTCGATGACCACTTTTCGCATAACGTGAATCTCGTCCAGCGGCTTTGCGTGCAGGAGCATACTCATGGTAAGGGCGACATCCAATGCTTCCGGGTTCAAGGGGTGGGGAGGTTCCTCGTCCAGCTCCACTAAGCACGTGGTTTCAGGGTCTGCTTCGTAAGTGATAGTCTTGCCTTTGTGGAACTCGAAGAGGGCGGCTGGATCAATTTGGCCTAGTTCGCTTTGTGTGGGCCGAAGTCTCCGTTCGAAGGTGACCGTTGGTGGCTTTGTTGATAGAATGGTTGGACAGTCGCAGAAGAGCTTGTGCCCGGTGTCGAGCTGTCGGTGTATCTCAACGCCAACCTTGAGGCCGACTGCTCGATAGTCTATGGACGACTAGGAGGCCTCCACCAATGTTCTCGAAGTCATTTCGCCTGCGATCGGCTGAAGCATCATTTCTCGAATCTTATCTGCTGATTTGGTCTGGGCTGCGACCCACATCAGCTTGACAATTGCTGTTTCAGCGATCATATCCTCGAGAGGAGTGACTCCCAAGTTGAGTAGGTCGCGTCCGGTGTTGTAGACGTTCATGTCGACGCGTCCCCATATCGTCTGGGAAGTCATGAAGATTGGAAGATCTTGCTTCAGCGCTTTCTTCAGGGAATCGAATAAGTGTCTTGAAACATGTCCTAGCCCTGTTCCTTCGAGGACTATTCCGCGGGTTCCTGCAGATACGGCTGAGGCAATTATGCCGGTGTTGAACCCTGGGTAGAACTTGATTAGGTATGCATGTTGGTCAAAGCGAGATTTCAGGGCCAGCTTCCGGGACTTGTCTCTCTTCGGGATTCCGTTCGTCATTTCGATGTGGCCGGTTTTCAGATCATACCTTGCGATAGGGGTGGAATTGATGGACTTGAATGCGTCTCGACGACTCGTGTGACACTTTCGAACCCTAGTGCCTCGATGAGCAAGGATGATGTGGTCGGAAAGATCTTGGTGCATCGCAACGCCAACAAGAGCCATGTCGGCTCGGGCGACGAGGGCGACTGCTCCCGTGAGGTTGGAGGCCGCGTCTGAGCTGGGACGGTCAGAAGATCGCTGAGCACCGACAAGTAAGACTGGAACAGGTAGGTTTGCAAGCGCGAAACTCAAAGCTGCCGCTGTATAGTGCAAAGTGTCTGTTCCATGGCTTATCACGACCCCCTCTGCACCGTCGGCTATCTTCTTGGCGACTTCTTCCGCCATGCCTTTCCAATGAGTCGGGCCTATGTTCTCGCTGTACTCGCTGAAGAGGATGTGAGCGTCTATTTCTGCGATTGCTGAGAGTTCAGGGACAACGCTTGCGAGATCGACGGCTGTGAGTGCAGGCTGCACAGCACCAGTGCGATAGTCAACCCTACTTGCGATAGTCCCGCCGGTGCTTACGATGGCAACCCTGGGTAATCCAACATGATTCGCTGGTGCAGAAGGCTTGGTGAAATGGGGTTTCTCGCCTTGCCCGATGACCGCCAGTTTTTCTGTTCTGTCGAGGGAGATGCCTATGTTGTAGCCATTCTTCATCTTCAAGACTACGTGAGTTTGATCTGAATATTCCGATCGAGGAATCAAGGTCCCTTCGAACATTTCGCCCGATTTCGAGGTGAGACGGATGATGCTACCGATCTCGGCCTTGGATTTCCTTAGCTGTTGCAGGACTTGCCCGTGGTACCCTTCTAGCTCTTGGACGGTCATTCGTGAAACACGTGAACCCGTGAGTTACGTATCCGGTTAAGGATTCTCACGCCTTAATTGCTGCTAGGCAGATAGCAATATTCCCAGTCGCACCCGGCGCTTCCTCGGTAGGCTAGGATTCGCTTGAAGAGAACGATGGCGGTCCACCAGAGGTGCTGGGCCCTTTTCTCTGCTTGCTTCGCGAACTGAACATGACGATTGTATAACCGACAAATCCTCCCAATACAAGTACTACGCCTGCATATACGACTGCCAAGTCGAAGGGATCCAATGTATTGTAGCACAGCCCACCCCCACTCGGCGAGCACGGATAGTAGCCCAACCTTACGTAGCCAACAATTGAGAGCACCGCTCCCGCGACAATGAGGACCCACGTAATGGTGGCAAGAAAATCGTTTGTGTGCACCGCGTCACCCATCTCAATGGCATCCTTATCGTTAATGAGTATCCATCGAATGTGAGGGTTCTTCAGTTGATTGTTCTCCGAGAGCAGGATGTCTAAGGACATAAGCATGAGTCCTAATGTCCTAGTCATCGGAGGAAACCACGAACGTGCACACCAATCTCAGTGCCACTCAAGCGCGAGCATTTTGGTGCAAGAGTTGAAGTCTCACCCAATGCTCTTGGAGACGTAAGGTCCGTCGCGTGTGTAGCTGAAGCGCGAGTAGTACGCTTTGGTACCGAGAGCACTAATCACTAACATTTTTGTGCGATCGTATTCTTCGCGAGAGATTCTTTCTGCCTCTGCGAGAAGCTTGGACCCGTAGCCCTTGTGCTGGAACGCACCCGCTATCCGGTCTCCCACGGGAACTGTCTGCCCGAAAACGTGCAGTTCCCTGAGAATTGCGGCATCTTGTCCAGCTATCTCGGGTCTGTGAGCCTTCTCAGTTGGTATGCGAAGTCGAACATATCCAACGAGTATGTCGTTTTCGGGATCCTCGAAAGATAGGAAAATGTCAGTTCCCCCGGACCCTTCATAGTCGACCCTTTGAAGTCGGACTTGTTCCAAGTCAGGACTCTCTCCACTATTGAGGAAGCGGATACCAACTTCTCTGCATCGGATGCACTCACATTTCATGTCACGACGCGTCAGCTCTTCCTGAACGAGCTGGCGGAGATTCCCGTGCTTCACGCCGTCAGCGATCCCATCTACCGGTATTTCCCTCTGGATCCTCATGATCCTAATCCAGCGTGGGACGAACTGTTTGATCTCGGCGATAAGAAGGGCTGATTCCTCGGTGGAGTGCGGGTTATACTCTCCTCGTTTCCATTCTTCGTAGAGCTGTGTTCCGGGCGTGACCAGACATGGATAGATCTTCAGCATGTCAGGTTTGAAGTCGGGATCTTCGAAGATTTTCCGGAACGCGTCCAAATCCCGCGAAGCGTCGCAACCTGGGAGTCCGAGCATCATATGATACCCGACCTTGATTCCCGAATCCTTTAGCGTCTGTGTTGCTTCAACAACATCGGCCACAGTATGGTCTCTATGAATTCTCTGATAGACATCGTTGTACAAGGTCTGGACCCCAATCTCGACGCGTGTTACGCCCATCGAAAGCATGTGATCCACATGGCCCTTCCGTGCCCAGTCGGGCCTGGTTTCGACGGTAATCCCGACGTTCTTGACATTTGCTGATTCAGCGAGATTCTTCGCTTCTTCCAGGGAAGGCGAGTTAACGCCATTCAAAGCATCGAGGCATCCTTTGACGAAGTTTTCCTGGTAGGTTCTTGGTAGGAATGGAAAGGTACCGCCGACAAGGATCAGCTCTACTTTGTCGACCGGGTGTCCCATTGCCTGAAGCTGGGCGACCCTGCTCTGAACCTGGAGGAAGGGGTCGTATTCATTCTCCAGAGCTCGCATGACAGCTGGCTCCTGTCCAGTGTAAGCTCTTGGGACTCCGACTTCGGGCCCACCCGGGCAGTATGTGCACTTTCCGTGGGGACAAGCGTATGGCTTGGGCATCACGGCGACAGTAGTTACTCCGCTAGCGCTGCGAACCTGTTTTCTTGTCAGTAGTGGCTTGAGCCTGACCAGTTCGGAGCCAAGGACGCGCTGAAGAAGATCGGAGTTAGGAGGAACAGTTGGCGAACGGTGCAACCGGCAAACTTCGATTTTGATCCGATTGATGTCATCACGGGAGGGATGGTCAAGACTGAGAAGTCGCTCGATTATCTCGGTAGAGACGATTTCGGTCGTCTGGCTCAAGCTACGAACTTCCACCCGTATTTTCTCAGGGAGCTGTGGTATTGAGCTGCCCAGTTATGGGTTTTCCGTACACTCGACCCTTCCACGAAAACCCCATTCCTAACGCTCCTCTGATAGTTGAGTCGAGGCCTATCCCGATGTAGAAAAGGACCGCGAACGGCAGCAGTAACGCATAGAGAGGACTGACCCCTATCGACCGATCAAGAATGATCAGTCCTAGCCATAGGA
>Ga0209376_1002802_pt1 | contig 16277 bp, 16 predicted proteins | sample GraSoiAngelo_134_FD_185891 | JGI IMG/M metagenome (GOLD analysis project Ga0209376, IMG submission 185891) | Grasslands soil microbial communities from the Angelo Coastal Reserve, California, USA - 14_0929_05_30cm (SPAdes) (version 2) | ecosystem: Environmental > Terrestrial > Soil > Grasslands ... | reverse complement strand
AGAGAAGGACCGTATCAAAGCATCGCCTCGCGCCAAGGCCATGGCTGCCGAACGGGGAATCGATCTCTCCTCCGTCACAGGCTCAGGGCCGGGGGGGCGTATCGTCGAAGAGGATGTCATGAAAGCCGGCGCAGCCGGCGTCTCTCGCGCGACCGGTGCAACCGATCGGCCGCTCAGCCAAATGCGAAAGGCCATTGCCAGGACCACCATTCAGAGCAAGGCGCCGGTTCCACATTTTTATCTCACGACTGACATTGCGATGGAAGAGGCGGAAACCCTCCGCGCACAGCTCAAGCAGAGCCGCCGTTCCCATCCAAGTCTGACCGATATGATCGTAAAAGCGGCCGCACTGGCCCTGGCCCGTCATCCCGAGATCAACGTGTCCTATGCCGGCGACAGGCTGCGTCAACATGGGACTATTGATATCGGGATTGCCGTGGGGCTGGATGATGGCCTGATCGCTCCTGTCCTGCGTGATTGCGGTTCCAAGACTTTAGAGGCCATCGCAACCGAATCGCGTGAGCTGATTGAGCGAGCGCGAAACAAACGACTCCAGCCGCACGAATATAGCGGCGCCACCTTTTCGGTCTCCAACTTGGGGATGTTCGACGTGGAAAACTTCATTGCCATTATCATGCCGCCGGAAGCCGCGGCCATCGCGGTGGGATCGGTGCGTGATGTGGTGGTGGCCGTTGCAGGGGACGTGAAAGCAGGCCGGCGCATGAAAGTCACGCTCTCCTGCGATCACCGTGCGCTGGACGGGGTCCAAGGCGCGAAATTCTTGAAAGAATTCAAGCGCATCCTTGAACATCCTCAAGAATTGATTCAGACATAATGATAGAATAGAGAACGTCATGACGTTCATACCGACTCAAGAGGTCCGCAATTCGGGCCGTCGCCTCCCGCCCTGGTTCAAGGTCACCATGAGACAGGGGCAGGATTATCAGGACGTCCGGCGGATCATGGACCGCTTGGAACTGCACACGATCTGCGAAGAGGCCCGGTGTCCCAATGTTTGGGAATGCTGGAACAACCGCACCGCTACCTTCCTCATTCTGGGTGATATCTGTACGCGCCGATGTCACTATTGCGCGGTCACCACAGGCCGTCCGCTGGAGCTGGATCGGGAAGAGCCCCTTCGCGTCGCCCAAGCCGTGGAGGCGCTGAGCCTCCGGCATGCCGTGATCACCTCGGTGAACCGGGATGAGTTGGAGGATGGCGGGGCCGCAATCTTCGCCGAGACGATCCGGCAAATCAGGCGCCTCACTCCGATCTGCGCCGTAGAGGTGCTGATCCCGGATTTTGAAGGCAACGAAGCGGCTCTCGCTTTAGTCGTGGTCGAGAAGCCGGATATTCTCAACCATAATATCGAGACCGTGCGGCGGCTCTTTCCCTCCATCCGGCCTCAAGGCAAGTACGATCGCTCTCTCACGCTGCTAGAGAGGGCGAAGAGAATGGGGGCAAGGACGAAATCTGGTCTCATTGTCGGCATGGGGGAAACGGCCGAGGAGGTTCGGGAAGTCATGCGCGATCTGCGGGCGGTGGCGTGCGACATGATGACGATCGGCCAATATCTGCAACCTACGAAGCAACATCTCCCGGTCGCCCGTTTCTACCATCCGGACGAATTCGCTGCCTTTAAAGCGGAAGGCTTGGCCCTTGGCTTCAGCCACGTCGAATCCGGCCCGCTGGTCCGCAGCTCCTACCACGCCGAGCAGCAAACCTCTTTGCCTCACGCATGAATGCCTTGTTGCGTCGGACTCACCGACGGGCGTCCACCCGCGTAGTCATGTTTTCCGTTCTCACCGCTTGCACAGCCATTCCATTGCTGTCACAGTGCTCGCCATCCATCCCTCAGGACAAAACCATCAAAATCATGCCGCTTGGCGACTCGATCACAGAGTCTTCGGAAGGCCACGCAAGCTATCGATACTATCTCTGGCAGCATCTGATGGAAAGCGGATACAGAGTGGATTTCGTAGGAAGTCAGCACGGAGTTTCCGGACGCAAACTACGGCATGACGATTTCGATCAGGACCACGAAGGGCATTCAGGCTGGCGGGCGGACGAGATCCTCGTGAATCTCAAAGGCTGGGCCACCTCTACACAGCCGGACATCGTGTTGATTCATCTCGGTCATAATGACCTCTGGCAAGGGGAGAGCGTCACATCAACGGTGGAGGACCTCAGTGCGATCATCGACACACTCCGGCAGGTTAATCCGAAGGTAAAAATCCTGTTGGCGCAAATCATCCCTTCGACGCTACCGAAGTTCAACACCATTACAACCCTCAACCAAGAGATCGCTAAGCTGGCTTCTACGAAGACGATGATCCAGTCACCGGTCGCATTGGTGGACCAATTCACTGGGTTCAATCCCTCATCCGAAACGTGGGACGGCGTGCATCCCAATGATTCAGGTGAGGTAAGAATGGCCGATAAGTGGAACGTCGTGCTCGAGCCGGTTCTAGACACCGTCTTCTGAAATCAAGGTGATAAGCGGGCCGGATGGGCCTGCCATTCCATGTTATGATGCCTCCATGGCATCAGTGAGAACACTCGAGACGCTCCAATTCGACAACAGCTTTGCACGCCTGCCCGAAGTGTTTCATGCGAAGGTGACTCCGACGCCGCTCAAGAATCCATTCCTGGTGAGCTTCAACCAGGACGCCGCGGCCTTGATCGAGCTCTCTCCGGAGGAAGCCGGCCGGCCGGAGTTCGCCGGCTGCTTTGGGGGGCAGTACCTGCTGCCGGGCAGCGAGCCGATCGCGACCGTCTATGCCGGCCACCAATTCGGTGCCTACGTCTCGCGTCTCGGCGACGGCCGCGCTATCCTCCTGGGTGAAGTCCGCAACAGCCTGGACGAGAAGTGGGATCTGCATCTCAAAGGAGCGGGCTTGACGCCCTTCTCGCGAGATGATGACGGCCGCGCCGTGCTGCGCTCCTGCATCCGGGAATACCTTTGCAGCGAAGCCATGCACGGATTGGGCATTCCTTCAACGCGCGCTCTCTGCGTGGTGGGGAGCGAAGAAGAGGTGCTGCGCGAGCAGGTCGAGCCCGGCGCCACGATGTTGCGCCTGGCGCCTTCTCATGTCCGGTTCGGCCACTTCGAGTTCTTCTACTGGCGGCGCCAGTTCGATCACCTTAAGACCCTGACGGACTATGTGATCGCGCGGGATTATCCGAACGTGGCGGACCTGAAGGACACGCCGGACAAGTACGCCCGGTTCTACCACGAAGTGGCGGTCCGCACGGCGCGACTCATCGCGAAGTGGCAGGCGGTGGGTTTCGCGCACGGAGTCCTGAACAGCGACAACATGTCTGTGTTGGGGATCACCCTCGACTATGGCCCATTCGGCTTCCTGGATGAGTACAACCCCGCCTTCATCTGCAACCATTCCGACCACCATGGGCGCTATGCGTTCCAGAACCAGCCGGATATCGGCTATTTCAACCTGCGGTGTCTGGCCCAGGCCCTCACGCCACTCGTCCCGGACGAGGCGATCAAAGCAGGGCTCGACGCGTATGAGGCCGTCTTTGCTGAGCACTCTGCCGAGCTGATGCGGGCGAAGCTGGGGCTACGGGAGTCGCGGCCTGGGGACGATGCGTTGCTCACCGGCCTGTTGGAACTGATGCGGGGGAGCGTCGCCGATTATACGAATGTCTTCCGTTTCCTCTGCGACTTCAAACAAGCGGCGGAGGATCGGAACGAGACGCTGAGGGATTTCTTCGTGGATCGGGACGCCTTCGACAAGTGGGCCGCAGGGTACAAGGAGCGGCTCCGCGCAGAGGGCAGCCGTGACGAGGAGCGAGCGGAGCGGATGAAACGGGTCAACCCCAAGTATGTGCTCCGCAACTACCTCGCCCACCAAGCCATTCGCCTGGCGACGGAGCAGAAAGATTTCTCCGAGATCGAGCGCCTCCGCCAGCTTCTGCGCGATCCCTTCGCCGAGCAGCCCGAGATGGACCGTTATGCAGCCCCGCCCCCGGATTGGGGAAAGCGCCTGATCGTGAGTTGCTCATCGTAAGCCCGGCATGCCACGACGGTCACTTTCAGGAAGTGACATTGGCCAAGGGCAAATGAGTTGGCCCCTTTTCCTCCTCACCACAAGTCTATTTCTCACGACCAACGGGGCTGGTGAGACGATCGAGAAGCGCTGCTCCGACACCCAGAGGCGACAGGATTGCGAGCGCCGCCTTGTGAAGCAGCTTCTCATAGGCATCAGCATCGTATGACCACGTACCATCAACCGTGGCAGCAGCCCGGACGCGGTCTTGAGGAAGGCGGGCAGCCGCGTCAGTGATGACATAGTGGAGCGACTCTCCAGCTTGGAGCTTGACCCCATGCCCCAGGAGTTCCTTCGCCGCAATGGCGGTCATCGTCTCATGGCGGTACGACCGAGGGTCTTGCGACAACGTTTTACTGATAACCAGTTCCTCAAGCCGCGCACGTCCCCCACGAAGATACTGGCGGTACGCCCGGACGATCTCAATAACCCGTGGGACTGCCTCCCGAAGCTCACGTAACGTCTTTGCATCGCTCAGGCAACGGAGGATCTCGGCTTGAGCCCGTTTCACAACCATCGGGGCATCTGATCGTCTGACTTCTAGTCCGCGCACTTTCATCTCTCCTGTCTCGAACACACCGGCGAACTGATTATGGACCGGCATGCGTGGGTTGACCCGCGAAGGCAAAAACCCGATCCAATGGTACAGCCCTTCCACCGCGATCGGTAATCGAGTCCGTGCACTGATGGCCTGAGCTAACGCCTCGTAGTCGGCGCGGGTCGCCCCGGGCTTGTGGAGCCAGAGCGAATCCACGATGGCATGGAGCAATCGGAATCCTGCCGCTTCGGCGCTCTCTTTCGCTTGAAGCAGGATGTCTCGGCTATAAGCCGTGACCGATTCATGCGCTTCAATGCGACCGAACCGGGCATTCTTGTATCCCAGGTAGCCAAACGATACGACCAACAGCCACTTGAGCGCCGTCTGCCGCTGGTCTAGCACCCATCTGGTTGTGGAGCCAGCGGTCATGGCAAGCTGGTGCTTGTACTGCGCCCGTTTGTTCAGCAACGGTCTGAGGGTGCGAGGGACTAATCCTTCTCGTTGACGGCACGTATGGTGCTTGATGTCCGGAACGCGCGCGATGGGATCATGTGCGCAGCAGGCACAATTCACCGTCTCAGGAGAGATGTTAAAACGTGCCATGATCGCCGGATACATCGATGCAAAGTCCAGTTCGCCGACGTTCTCGTGATACCCAGAGAGGGGTGCAAACACGAGCCCACCTTGGTCCGTATGAAGCAGGTCCAGCGCTGACTTAAACTCTTCGGTTTGACGTTTCCGGTAGGGAATGAGGATGCCATCCCGGTGTGCGTTCTCCAGTTGCATGGAGGTGATGCCGGTTCCCGTGGTGGTTCTGGCCATGTGCTGGAGAGGCACTTTGGTCACCCGCGCTTGTTCGATCAGTCCTGCAAAGCCCGTCTCAGCCATCACGAAGCTGTTGTGCCTGTCGATGTGGAGCCTCCCGTAGAGCGTGCGGGCACCGGCACTCGCGATGATGCGGCCATACGAAAAGTAGGACCGGGGTGCGCGTGTCTCCACGGACCGCAGGGGATCGCGGTTGAGGGCCAGCCGAATCCTGAGCTGGCTCGCCAGCATCAGCAACCGTGGGAGCAGATAGGAGTCACCCCAATCCGTGATGAGGACATCCGGGTCGTACCGGCGAAGGAGGGCATTGAACGAGGTTAACAGGTCAGCATGGTCAGTTGGTTCGAGACGGCGTTCCTGACCATCCACCCGTACGACCAGATGAAAGATTCCCCCGTGATTCGGATCAGGGGACGCGCCCTCAAGCGAGAGCTCCAGGATCGAGAGGGGAGGAACCTCGTACTCCGTGTCCCAGGGAGAATCCGTGGCGTAGATTGACTGGATGATCCCTTCATTCGTGACCTCGACCTCGCATCGGGCCAGCGGGAAGAGCTGACGATCATAGAAATACAGTTGCGGCAGGGATACATCAGCCTGATAGAACTGCAAGGGCTCGAACCGGCGGATGAGCGAACGGACGAGTGCCGTGAACGCGAGAGGCTCACACACAGCGACTTCGGTCACCGGCATCACGTCGCGCATGCCGAGTTCTCTCCGCTCAACCAGCCGGATCGTGACGTGAGTGTGACGCAGGGTTCGCAGGGCAGCCGTGAGAGCTGACTGAGGACCGGTCAGATAGAAGGCAGGGTGATAGGGATCGAGGAGGCTGAAGCGGCGTCCCTCGTCGTCAAGAAACCAGACCGCCATGCCGGTCCGATCAGGATAGACGTCAAGGAGCCACCCCGTGAGGCGGGTATGGGAGAGCGCGTGTTTCAAGGTCACATACTTTCTGCTGGAGCAGGAGTACCTGTTTTTGTTGCTCAAGGAGCATGGACAAGACCATCACGTCGAACGGAGTCTCACGAGCGAAATAGGCTCCGGCTGCCGAGTGCTTCCTGGCCGCGGCAAATAACAGATCCAGGGCCTGTTGGTCCTCCGCTCGAAGTGCACGGCGATACCGGCTCCACGCTTCGATTTCCTGCCAGACCAATTGCGTAAAGGTCGTGAGGGTGCGGCCCATTAGTTACACAGACTCCAGGATGGTGCAGGGGATCTGCCACTGTTTCGACGATCCCGTCGTCTCCTCGTTCAGCAACAGCATGCCCTCAGCCTCCTCCACCCGAATCAGCCTGGTTGCGGCGGCCTGAAGTCGCATGAGGAGACCATAGCGGTTCTGATGCTGGAGTGAAATACTCGGACACAGGCATAACACACGATAGCCCTGCCGGGAGAGGTGCTGAAGCGACGTGATCATCCGTTTCAGCAACCGTGTCACTTCATCAGAGGACACGGCCTCATCGTAGAACGTCTCCAGGGGACCGGAGAGGACCGCCACGCGGGCTTGATAGCGAGACAACGCAGCAGCGAGGCAGTCAGAAACCAGACGCTCCATCTGATGACACGTGAACGCTCGTGCGACATGGATGGAGGTGAGGAGCGTCCGTGGTTGGACCCTGTGCGTGCGCGCCATGCGGCTGATGACAAAGGGATCAAAGGCATTCGCGCCGTCCAGGTAGAGTACGGTCTCTCCCGCCAAGGCGCGGTCAGCAGCGGCGTAGAGCCCGAGCACGAGCGCGGTCGGATGACCGTAGAGCAGCATGAGCCCATCTTTCTGACTCAGGGGCACCACTCCACGGCGAAGAGCCGAGAGGAGGGGATCGGCACGGTCATCTAATGGATGGACAGGCTCTCCCATCGAAGCCTCACTCACAGCATCCAGGTGGAAACTGATAGCGCTGCACAAACGCGGACAGACACGACCGGCATAGAGCGACCTCTGAGTTCGTGTACGGGTCGAATGTCGGGGTGAGCCCCTGCGCCTTCCGCCCGCAATCAGAGCAGTGTTCCTGCACGAATTCTTCGGACTCGATGACGACCATCGTCATCCCTCCTTCGCCGGGCCTGAGCTATTTGCAATGACGGATGAGTCCGATCATGACGCCTTCAATCCGAAAGTCATCCTTGAGATTGACGACAATGGGGTTCATCTTGGGATTGGCCGGATGCAGCTCAATCCGGTTCCCCTTGGCAACGTATTTCTTGATGGTGGCTTCGTTGTTCAGCACGGCCACCACGGTTTGTCCATTCTGCGCGGTGGCCTGCTTGCGAATGATGACAAGATCCCCTGGGTGGATCCCTTCGTCGCGCATGGATTCGCCTTTGACTTTCAGCGCGAAGGTTTCGCCCCCGCGCAACAGGCTGGGTGGGACATCAATGAGTTCAAACTGTGTCACCGGTTCAATCGGTTCACCTGCCGCGACGATGCCGAGCAGGGGAAGCCCTGGTGGATTCACCAACTGTCGAAGTGCTATTGCGACCACAAGAGGAATGGGGCTGCTCCCGTCTTCATAGCGGATGACAGACCGCCGCGTACGCCCGAGTTTCTCCGCCAACTGCTCCTGGCTGAGCTCTAAAGACTGTCTCGCTCTTCTGAACTCATCGGAACGCATGTGACAAATTGTCACATACCGCCAACGGTGTTGTCAAGCCCCTCTGACCGTGGCAAGCGAGGACCTCAAGCACCCCTCGCTTTCTTGGCTTTTGAACCCGGTTCACGTAGCATGCCCACCAGAAGAAGCGCTGAATCTTTCGATCTCTGAGGTGTGAGCGCACAGGCAATGAGCCAGAATGTCTTAATTGTCAGCGCGCACCCGGATGACATGGAAATCGGCATGGGCGGCACGGTCGCGAAACTGGCTGAGGCAAAGGCCATGATGACTTCCGTCGTCGTGACCAATGGCGGACGAGCGTCGAATCCCTTTGGATGGACGGAGCAGCGGATGGTCGAAGTGAGAAGAGAAGAAGCCCTCCGTGCGGCTGGTGTCTTGGGGGTGAAGGACGTCCTGTTCTTTGACGAACCTGACGCGGCGGACGAGATCAACGCCACCGCGGTCAAGCAGAAACTCACGAAGCTGCTTGCGCGCCTTCAGCCGACCGAGGTCTATACGCTACATGAGGAACTGGATCGACATCCGGCGCATCGGTTAGTGGGCAAGCTGGTGAAAGATAGCCTCGTCGAAACCGGCGTCGCTCCAAGCGGTGGCCTCTGGGCATACGAAGTCTGGGGCCTCTTCACCATGTGGGACCGGCTCGAGTACATTGACGCTTCAGTGGCGAGGAAGACGCTCGCGATCGCAGAGCATCGGAGTCAGGTGGCAACCATCCCTTACGGGGAGGGAGTTCTAGGATTGAATCGCTGGCGCGCAGTGTTCGCTGATCCACGAGCCAGCGCGACGTCAGGCATGTACGCGGAAGCCTTCCTCCGGGTTGCGCTATCCCCCAGCATTATTCGTCGTTCGTGAAACGGGTGAATCCGTTGAGTCCGTTCAGTCGGTTGTGTCCGTTCAACGGACCTGACGAACCAAACGGAGCACGGACCTCATGGAATAAACCATCCGGTTCACGCTTCATGAAGGACGCTTCACGAGCCACGAGATACGGTTCAGGTCCATCCCTTCAGCCGTCTAGAAATTCACACTGCTGTTATGACCCCGAGGCAGCCTCTCATCATTCTGAGGTGAGAATCATCACGAAGCTGGCCGGATGCACATTGTTGAGAAGCGTCATGCCAAATCCTGTATCATTAAACGCACGAGGCAGGCAACCTTATCACAACGAGGACCAGCGGGATGCAGGAGCTCATGGTTGAACCACATGTCTTTGTCATTTTGGGTACGACCGGGGATCTGACGCGTCGCAAGCTCCTCCCCGCGCTCTATCATCTGCGAGACCAGGGAGTCCTGGAAGAGAAGAATACGCTGATCATCGGAGCGGCGCTGCCCGAGATGGGCGAGGAGGGGTTCCGGCTCTGGGCCTACGAAAATCTGCAGAAAGCGGGTTGGCGCAATGAAAAAGACCTGCGCGCGTGGTGCGACAAGTGTCTTTACTATCATACACTGCACCAAGGGAGTCCACAGGACTATGAGGCGTTGGCGGCGTATCTTCAACGCGTGGAGAAAGCGCATGGCATGGGCGGGAATCGAGTGTTCTACCTGGCCTTGCCGCCGGCCACTGTGCCCAGCGCCATTGAAGGATTGGACCGCGCCACACTCCTCAAGAGTCGCGGCTGGGTCCGCGTCGTGGTCGAGAAACCCTTCGGACACGACTATCACTCGGCCCGGACCTTGGATATGTTGCTACATCGCTACCTTGAGGAGTCCCAAATCTATCGGATCGATCACTACCTGGGCAAAGAAACGGTGCAGAATCTCCTGGCGTTTCGCTTTGCCAATCCGATCTTCGAATCGCTCTGGAACCGCAACACGGTGGAGAACGTCCAAATCACCGTCGCGGAAGGCCTCGGCGTCGAGCATCGAGGGGCCTACTACGAGCAGGCAGGGGCGCTCCGCGACATGGTTCAAAATCACCTGACTCAACTCATGACGGTTGTCGCGATGGAGGTGCCAGTTTCCTTCGAAGCCAGCGCGATCCAGACGGAGAAACTCAAAGTCCTGCATTCGGTAGCGCCCATTGCGCCCGAGGATGTGGTCTTCGGGCAGTACACAGCCTGGCAGATCGCCGAGCAGACGATCAAAGGCTATCGCGAGGAGCCCGGCGTGCCGGCTGACTCCTTGACCGACACCTACGTGGCGTTGAAAGTAGACCTCAACAACTGGCGATGGAAGGGCGTGCCCTTCTATCTCAGGACGGGCAAACGTCTTCCACGGAAGATGACCCAAGTTGCAGTGACGTTTCGCGAGGCGCCCGCCCAGGTCTTTCAGTCCCTCGAGCCGGGCAGCATCGCCCCCAATAAGCTGCTCATCACCCTCCAACCAAGCGAAGGGTTCTCCCTCTGTTTTTCCGTGAAAAGCCCGGGGCGCCCCTTCCGCCTCGCCGATCATGCGTTGCAGTTCGACTACCAGACAGCCTTCGGCCAACTCCCCGACGCCTATGAAACGCTGCTCCGCGATGTGATGATCGGTGATCAGACACTCTTCGTCAGTGCGGACTTCACCGAGTCGGCCTGGTGCCTGTACGACCCGTTGCTGCAAGGCCAGAAGTCCATTCACTTCTACACGGCTGCGTCTTGGGGCCCCCGCGAAGCGGACGCGTTGCTGGAGCGGCATGGGCATCAGTGGCAGTTAGGATGGTAGCGGGGTACGTCGTTCGTATCTCGTCTCTCGTCAAGGACGTTATCCGTAAACCGTTATCGGCCTGCGCGCCGGAGCCTTCGGCGGAGAGCTCCGTTGTCCGTGACGAATCACGGATCACGAATGACGGATGACGGTCTTCGGACGCTTCACGAGCGACGAGGGACGGTCGTCCAGATACACTTCATATGACTCAATGGGGCGCCATCCAAGTGAAACTGGACCCCGCGACGCCCACATTGTCGGAGGCGTCGGTAGCGACCGTGACTGCGCCCGAGACGGTTACCCCATCAAGTGAAGCCGTGTCGGAGGCGGATGGAGGAGGGGTGTCTGAAGACGTCGGTGCCAGTCGAGCGGCATTCACAGCGTTGTATGCGTTCAGATAGCCGGCGCCGACTTCGTGCCGGCCATAGCCAGCCATCGGCGAGGCGGTGTCTTCAAGGAGGGACTTCACCCGATCAGGGGTGAGCCAACGATTTGCCTCGAGCATCAGAGCGACGGTTCCGGACACGTGCGGGGTCGCCATGCTGGTGCCACTGGCTGCTGCGTACCATATCGCGTCGCTTCCGAGATCGACCAGATCCACGGCGAAGAACGTGTTGAGGACAATGCCGGTGGTGGCACGGGCCGCAGCGATACCCACGCCGGGAGCGGTGATTGTTGGGTGATAGAGGGGGTCGCCCGGGATCCCGCGAGAGGAAAAATTAGCCAAGGTGCGGCCGTCTTTGTTCCCGGCTACCACGCAGATCACCCAGGATGGGACACAGTACGGGTTCAGGCTATTGATACCGGGTCCGCCGTTTCCGGCGGCGAAGAGCACGACAAGGCCGACATCATGGGCCATCCTGCTGGCCACATTGATGGGGTCGTCCGGTGAGAAGGAACCGGTTGTGCCCCAACTGTTAGAGATCACCCTGATCCTATAGTTCTCCACGTTCCGCAGGACCCAATCAAAGCCCTCCAGCGCTGCGAGGACGAACACAGTCTCACCGGCTGCCACGCCGACGAGGTTGGCACCGATTGCCACTCCGCTGTACTTGCCTCCCAGGGCAGTCCCGGTACCCGCAGCCGTGGAGTCGACGTGCGTGCCGTGTCCACTCGTATCGGTGTTCGGCAGGTTTTCAAGGATCAGTGGACCGGTCCCGAACAGATTGGGGGTGACCTTCACATTCTGGATTACCTTGCTTCCGAACGGCAGATCCGGGTGGGTCGCGTCGATTCCGGAGTCAATGACTGCCACGGTGACCCCCCTTCCGGTATAATCCAACTGGCTCCAGACGCGATCGGCACCGATGAGCGGAACACTCTCATCGAGAAAATAGGTGAGCGCGCGATTCGCGTAGATCGACCGCGCGCCCGCGAGGGTGGACAGCCTCGAAATTTGACTCGATGTGCCCCGCACTCCGATCATCGGGAGCCTCTGAAACGGAAGTACTTGGACGCCGCGAGCCATAACCGCTGTGATGTCGCCTGCGGTAGGGGAGTGGTCGAACGTGACCACCGCCTCGATGAGCTGGCCTGGCGTTGCCCTTTTGAGGAGATCCGAAAGGACCGAATCGAGGGTGGCCGGCAGGGTCTGCAGCAGGGAATTAGGCTCGGGAAGGGGATTCCCCGGCTTTGGGAGCAGTCCTCCTAGTTGCGCGACTGCTGACCCGCCAATCACCAGCAAGACTGCCGTGACGACAGCAATCCATCTGCGCAAAAGACCTTGTCCCCTGTTCCGTCCCTTCATATGTTTGTTCGCGGGAGGATAGGTCACGGAACGAGTAGCACAAATAGAGTCTTTACCCGAGTGTGGGGCTAAAAACTCCTGTAGGAAAGTGAGGACAGTCAACGATCGATGAGTTGACATAACTGTCCATAAAAAAGTAGCGTGGGCACATGCTTCGGTGTTGTCACACCGTTTATAATCGAGGCCAGCCTGCTACTTCAGATGAAACAAAAGCTCAGAGATAAGAAGAACGGGATACCTTCTGCCGACGAGGAAAGGGCTATGAGAGTGTGAGCTACGAAGAAGATTACCAAGCCATCCGGAGGCATATCCTCCGAGTGATGAACGAAGCTGGATTGCAGGTCGGAAACACGCTGCGTGAACTGCAAGCCCGCGCAGACCCCGCCGCCTGGGCACGGATCGAAGGGTATCTCAAGACCGGCATGCTCACCGGAAACCAGCGGATCGTCGAGCTCCTGGTCGCGATCCATCCTGGTGCCACCGGAGTCGACTTGCGGGGCCACACGCGGTTCCGCGTCCAATTCCGGGGTGTATTTTCCGCCGATGTCTCGATGGTGGGTGGGGAAGGAAGCGTGCACGACATCTCCCCCCTGGGGTGTCGGATGGAAAGCGATACAGCCTTGCAACCCGACACGGAGTTAGAGCTGCGCTTCTTCTATGGATCAGAGGAGGCCGTGCCGATCACGGTCGAGCTCGCCACGGTGCGGTGGGCCAAAGGCCGGGAGTTCGGGGTGAAGTTCCTGCGTCTGCAATCCCACGAAGAAGAACGCCTCCGCCATGTGATCGCAGGGCTGTTACTCGATTCACCACGGTAGAAACGCTGCGTCGTTCGTATCTCGCATCTCGTATCTCGTCCGAAACTATCGGCGCTTTGCGCTTGCGCGCCGAAGCGCTTCAACGCCCAGGCATGCTTCACGAACACAGATCAGGGGTTAGGCATGAGTGAGGGGGTAAGACGCAACAGGGTGAGATCAGAACCGGTAGGCGATTTCGACGATGTGCATGTCCACGCCAAGACTGGTCGCACCGTAGATGCCGGCGTCGGAGAAGTGCTGGAACCGGTATCCAGCATAAAACCCGGGAAACGGGTTGAGACCGATGCCGGCGGTGCCGACGATCTGCGCCGGGCCGCCGAAGTTCTGGGCGCCAAATTTGTAGTTGCTGAACACCGCGGCGCCAGCTCCAACGTCGATTGATAGTGCCCCGCTCGGACTACTCAGGGCGAGGCACGGCACCAGGGTAGCCATGAGGCTGGTGTCTCCTGCCGCGGCAAGTTCCCCTGCGGAAGCAAGCAATCTCATGTCGAGTTTCAAACCGGAGGATTTTTCCTGCCATCCCCACGGAAGCCTAAAGAGCGCAGCGACGTCATACTGCTGAAAGTATTCCTTCTGGTCCTTCCCAAAAGGAGATTTGCCGCTCATGCCTACCCGGGGACCTACCCGGATCAAGGTCATAGGTTTCGTTGGCTCCTGCCCGAATGGAGACTCGCCGGCGACGCCGACTCGGGGAGTCACCACGAGCACGGCCATGGGTTCTGCCCAACTGGGGGCGGAGGCCATGATGGTGAGCACGAGGCTCAGGATCAGGCCCCAAGCGAGGGAACGTGGGATTGCGTTCATGCGTGGACCTCTCTGTTGGAGCCCACGCATGCTGGCGAGCCACGGATCGAAGCGCCGTCACCCCGAGGACCGTGAAAACCAAACCGCCCGACGGCTGGAATCTACATCGGACGTGCGGGAGCAGTTCTGGGAGTTGCTTTCGCGTAAGATGAGCATAGAACATGCCACCTAGAAACGCCTGGCTCCGTCAAGCGATTCCTTTGCATGGCCAGTTGATTCCGTGTATCGAGTACAACGGCCGGATCGTTCCACCGTTCAATCTCGCCCAGTTCCATCCAAAACTGTCCCTCCTCTGGGCCATACGCGTTCTTCACCCGTGCCGTCAGCTGATGAGCGTTGGGCACGGCTGGGTCAAGGCTCGGGAGGACTGGCGTTCCTTGGCACCTCATGGATCTGAGGCTTATTGCTGGCGGAGGCGAGGGTCAGAGCGAAACAGCTCGGGCCGGACCTGCTTCAGCTCGTCCAGAAACCAGTTCTCTTTCAGAAGGGTGCCGCTCGGGACCGAAGAGCTCAGGCGTGCGGCGACCTGATCTCCGACCTGCTGGCACAGCGCGCGGTAGGTGGTGAACTTTCCCCCATAGATGGTGAACAGATTGCGTACGGCCTCATCCACGACCGCTTCTCGTGACAAACTGGAGAAGTCGCCGTCCAGCGTACGGAGATACCAAGGTGACGCAAAGGGTTGCTCGCGCCAGGCGTCCGAGACCGAACGGTCTCGGAGCCTCGCTGCGGCCGCAGGGAGGGGAATCGTTCTGATGCCGCAGAAGAACTCTCGCGTATGGCGCGCTGGCTCGATGAGGTTGAGGTTCCGCGAAGCCACCCGCAGGAGATACTCCCGGTCGCCCGGCGCGCACTCCCACTTGTCCGGCGTTCCCTCGAGCAGGGACTCGGTGGTGCCGAGTAACCAGTGTCCCTGCCAGGGAATGAAAAAGAGCACGCGCCTGTCATCGTGTTGCAAGAGGGTGGCTGCACAGTCTTCAGGTCGCGCGTCCACAGCCTCGGGGTTAAGCAGGAGATGGGAGCCCACGTTGAGCAGACAGGGTATCCTCGGGCTGCATCCCCACTTGAGCAGGTTGGCATTCGCCCACGCTCCTGTTGCGTTCACGACCACCCGACTTCTCACCACCTGCCCGCCCAGTGGGGAAGAGAGGTGGATACGGAATCCCTCTCCGGCCGAAGCGACCTCCTCCACGCGTGTTTGTTCCGCATAGGTCGCACCTAGGCGAATCGCGGCCTGTGCAACCACCCGCACGATGACGTCGTCGAGCATCTGGGCATCATAATAGAGAAAGCCTGACCCAACCTTCTGCTCCAGCCGCTCTGGTCGAAGGTATGGAGCGAGCTGCGCGACCTCGGTTTTGGTGAGACGGCGTGCCTTTGGGAGCCCGCCCTCCCGCGCGAGCTGGTCATAGAGCGCAAGCCCGAGGCGAACGAGCCACGCGGGTCTCCCGCTTTTGAAGTTCGGCAGTACGAAGCGAAGGGGCGAGACGAGGCCTGGCAGGTTCCGCAGTAGGAACGTGCGTTCACGAAGGGCTTCACGCACGAGGGCCCATTGCGCTGGACGCTCGAGATATCTCAGGCCGCCGTGCACCAGCTTGGTGGTCCGGCTCGAGGTGCCTGACGCCAGCCGGGCTTGTTCGACGAGGTGGATGCCCTCGATCTTCCTGGTGGCGAGGTCATGCAACAGCCCAACGCCGTGGATACCTCCGCCGATGACCAGCACGTTGAGATCCATTGGGGCACCCACGTTTCTCCAGCGCTATTCGTCGCTCGTGAAGCGTGACGCGTCTGTCGCGGGGCACCGGGGACCCGTTGCTCTGGGGAGTGCAACGGGTGCCCTCCAGGATGCAATGGGTCCCGGTCTGTCGCGAGAGACGCAAAGGACGCGTGGCGCGAGTGACGCGCGACGGACCCTGAGGGACGCTAGGAGAACAACCAGCTCCAGACTGTCGAGAGCCAGTCTTTAATGGTTGACCACCAGGATTCGCTGGATTCGCCCGTAGGCGGCTGCGGTTGGGGAGCAGGCGCCGGCGGCGCGGTCTGGGCTGGAGCGGGGGGTTGCGTTTGAGGAGGCGGTTGCGGCTGCGGGGCAGGAACGGATGCCAGCGTCTCCGGTGGCGGCGGCGTGGCTGGAGATGACTGCGTCGCGGATCCAGGGCCGGTGCTGAGATCAGGCTGGGGGACTAGGGGGGTTGTGACGTTCTCGAGAACAGGTTCTGGAGAATTCAGTTCCGCCTCATACCTTGT
>Ga0209376_1002801_pt1 | contig 16277 bp, 15 predicted proteins | sample GraSoiAngelo_134_FD_185891 | JGI IMG/M metagenome (GOLD analysis project Ga0209376, IMG submission 185891) | Grasslands soil microbial communities from the Angelo Coastal Reserve, California, USA - 14_0929_05_30cm (SPAdes) (version 2) | ecosystem: Environmental > Terrestrial > Soil > Grasslands ... | reverse complement strand
CACTGCAATAATTTTTCCTTTATTTATGATTGCAATTTCATCGCAAAGATATTCTGCCTCTTCAAGAATATGGGTTGTAAAAAATATTGTAAGCCCTTCCCGCACTCTCTTTTTTATATAGTCAAGAAGACTTCGCCTTGCGGAAGGATCAAGTCCTACTGTGGGCTCGTCAAGAAATAAAAGGTCCATGTCGTGTACAAACTCTCTAGCTACCTGTACCCTCCTCCTATGCCCAATTGAGAGGTCGTCGTTCTTTTTCTTTCGTATATCTTGTAGGTCAAACGCTAAGAGAAGCTCTTCCATTCTATCCTTTTGCAATTTCTTATCTACATTCCACATCATTGCATATTTTTCAATAGACTTTTCTACACTCAGTGTTGGTTCGTAGCTTGGCTGCTGCAAGACAACACCTATCCTTTTTCTGACCTCTAATGGGGTACTGATGGCATCCATTCCAAGAATACGTATAGTCCCACCTGTTGGAGGAACCAGTGTAGTCAAGAGCTTAATTGTAGTTGTCTTGCCTGCACCATTAGGACCTAAGAATCCGAATATTTTTCCTGTTGGTACCGAAAGATCGATGCTGTCTACTGCCAGTATTCCGTCATAAGACTTGGAAATAGATCTTGCCTCTATACACGACATTGATACAGGTGGTTATAACCCACTAATTTGCCTAATGAAATTTTTATTAATGTACGGTTTCTATCAGACCTTGTTTGTCTGAATTTGATTCGCTTCTAAGCAAGCTATTAGAGCAAAAACCAGAACTAGCAAGAAAAGATATCGAGGAATTAATCAAAAGAAAGAAAGAGAAGATTGGGGCAGGATATCTTACTGACCAAGGCGCACTCTTTCTTATTGCCTCTGATCTTGGTGCTTCATTAAGTGAGCAGCTAAAAGTGGAGATGGGTCTTAAAGACCTCTACGTTGGGGCAAAGGAGATTACACTAGAAACAAGAGTTATGAACATATATCCAGTAAAACAATTCTCACGAAAAGACGGCACGCAATTCCTTTTGCGAACGATGACAGTCTATGATGGGGATTCTAGAGCCAAGGTCAAGTTGTGGGATGAAAAAGCTAACCTGCCAGGTATTGAAAATCTAAAACCTGGAGATCTTGTGAAGATAATCAAAGCGTATGTGAAAGCAGACATGAAGGGCAATCCAATAATCAATGTTGGCTCGGGTGCTGCAATTGAACCAAACAAGAACAGTAGTATCATACCTACTCTTGATGCAATAACAGAGGACATAAGCAACGTCAAGGAAAATCAACAAAATCTTGTGGTCTCAGGACTACTAGACGGTGCCATTAGATCAACTGAATTTACAAACATCAGAGGAGAGCCAGGAAGGGCGTTGCAATTAAGATTGAAAGGCAAAGACGGAATGATTTTACGAGTAGTTCTTTGGAACAAGGATGAAGGCTCCATTCCAAAGATGATTACTTCTGGAGCAAACACCAGACTGATAGGTGTAAGAACAAAGATGGGACAGCAAGGTCTTGAACTTCATGGTGATGAAGGAACGGTCGTAGAAATCGAAGGGGTAACTGAGATACAACCCATAGTAATCAGAATCTTATCGATGACAAAAAGTGAATCAGGAAATTCTTTGATCGTCGGAGTTCAAGAGGACAAGAAACTTGTAAACATCAGCGATTTAACTGCAGCAACAAAAGATCTGCAGCCTGGAGATGTGATTGAGTGTATGCCATCAAAAGTTTATGGAAATTCTATTACACTTGAAGTTGATTCTTTTGTTAAAAAAATTGATGGCAAAAAGATCCCGACTCTTTCAGAGTTGAGAACAAAGATAAAAGACATTAGGCCTGCAGATGGCGCTTATTGTATTGAGGCAATAATTCTAAAATCTCCCGAGAAACGCGAGATTCAGACAAAAGCTGGCGAGAAAATTTCTTTGTCTGAGACATTTATTGAAGATGACACTGGTCAGATATGGCTTAAGGGTTGGAGGGCTCAGGCAAGGCTGCTAGAACAGTTTACACAAGGCGAGATCATTAGTGTGACTGGAGTAACGGCAAAGCCAGGTCTTGAAGGGAGAACCGAGCTCTTTTTGACTCCATTTTCTGTTATTACAAGAAAGAATTAATCCCAAAATCCTCTTGTTGTAACGTATTGCCGTTCTGCTTCGTATATCTGCTTGTAAAGTTCTTCTTCCCCTATCATATTTCTCAAGATTCTAGCACCAGTATCTGCTCCCACGCCAAACCCAGAAAGAGTTACAAGTGCGGTCTTTCCAAAGTTCTCCAAAAGTGAAGAGATCTTCCACGCACGATTAAATTTATGATCATCTTCTGTGCTGATCTTCTTTCCTGCTATTTTTTTTTGAACTATTTTTGATAAATCATAGTCCGAATAGAAAGTAGCACTTATCTGTCTTGACCTGCAATGTGGACAAGACAGATTGTCCTTCATTTCATTTGTTTCTATGACCTTTTCCCATTTCCCGCATCGCATACAAACAAGTCTGTGCCTTGTTTTCATCAGACGGGACTTGACTAGATCAAGAATTCCCTGGTCTATGCTTGCAGGAGAGGCATAGTATTTCGTTGTATGATCTAATATCGGGTCTGCAAGCTTTGAGAAGGTATCAATTTCCATCCATCTTATCTTGACTTCGCCACAGCGTATTTTCCCAAGAAGTTTAGCCGTATTTTCTAAATCGTATTTATCATGAAATAATTCGCGAAGTGCTTCTTTGGTAAGTGGTGTCCCAGAATATTTTTCGTAAATGAATCGTGCTGATTTTCTATCATAAACTGCTTCTCTTCCTACAATACCAAACTTTTTTGCAACACACCAAGTTCTCCAGTTTACATTATGAGTTCCTGCAAGTGATGCGTTCACTATTACTGGCAGGTCATAATTGTCAGCTAGAACATCTGTCACTCCCTTTTCTTGAATTCTACCGTTTGATGATATCATTATTCGATATGCGTCTGACCTAGAATCAGCTAGGTAGCCGCTTTTGGCAGACAACATTGCAGAAAGTAATGTTGCCAAAGTAGCATTGATTCGTGTTCCAAAACAAGCATGGATCACTATTGTGTTTCTTGCTCGTTTTGATTCAACTACAATGGTCTTCTCATCAGGAATTGCACCAAGACTTAGGCTCTCAATTATCTTGCTTGCAAGTGGTTTTATTATTTTCTTTGTTCTGAACATTCCAACTTTTCTTGCTGTTTGAAAATCAACTGGGATGTTTTCGCCCTCCCAGTATGGAACATTTATTCCACCAGATCTAACAGGTTCAACATTTATCTTAAGTGATCTGTCATCTACGTTGAGAATTCTCCATTGCATTCCTCGTAGCACGAAAACATTTCCTGGATCTCCGTAATCTCCAACAAACCTTTGATCTAGGCTGCCAATTATTTTCTTACTTGCGGTATCGAAGACTTTGAATTTTAAGATATCAGGTATGGTTGAAAGGTTTTCAAAAAAATATCTAAATGAGCGTCCTTTCTTTTTGAAAACCATCTCCTCTTCGTCAAGATAAAGAATTGACCCGTTGTGCAATATCTGCAGAACATTGAAGAGGTCTTCTATTGTAACATGCCTAAAAGAATACGCCTTTCTTATCATATTTAATGCAGAATCGATTGATACCGTACCAAATTGCATAGTCATGCCAACCATATGGTGTGCAAGGACGTCCAGGGGGCCATCGTGTATCACTTGGTCTTCGATTGATCTTTCCTTTACTCGCTCAAGTATCGCTAGCGTTTCAAACTCGTCATCAGGGCTATTAGTTACGATTAGACCTTTTGCAGATGATCCTCTTCTGTGTTTACTTCGTCCTATTCGTTGCATTAATTTTGATACTTGTCTTGGAGAACCATAATGAATGACTAGTTCAACCGAACCAATATCTAATCCAAGCTCAAGCGAAGAAGTGCAAACAACAATTCCTGGTTTTCCTTCTCTTAGTGTAGCTTCCGTTTCTTCACGTACCTCTTGTGAAAGCGAACCATGGTGTAATTCAATTGGAATGCCGGTTCTCTCTCTGAGGATAGATGCAATGTATTCTGACTCTCCTCTCGTATTTGTGAACAATAAAACTGGAGAATCTAAATGGTACTTTGTAACATAGTCAATGATAAAATCCACAACATCTGTTATTGTTCCGTCGATATACTTGACCTCAACATCATATTTTCTAATAGATTTGTCCTCGATTATCTTACATTTCCTCTTGGTACCTACTACGAACTTGGCAGATTCTGTTGTATTCCCTACTGTGGCAGAAAGGCCTATTCTTGTAATTGGATATTTTGTATTGGTTTGAAGCCTTTCAAGACTTAGTGAAAGTTGCGCGCCGCGCTCGTTGCCTAACAACTCGTGAACTTCGTCTATTACTATCCATTCAAGTTCACTCAAGGCTTGAAGCATAGCTGGTTGACTTAGCAAGATTATGATGGTTTCAGGTGTTGTAATCAGAACATCTGGAGGTGCAAGTGTAATCTTACGCCTAACGGATTGTGGGGTGTCTCCATGTCTTATCTGAATACTTAGATCTTCGTTTTCTGCATATTTGATAATTCTTCTAAATACATCACGATTAAGGGCACGCAGTGGGGTAACATACAGCGCTTTTATTTTTCCAAGTCTTTTCGATTTCGCAATTCTTGTAAAGATGGGAATTACTGCAGTTTCTGTCTTGCCAGAACCTGTTGGTGCAACTACTAGTGAATCTATCTTTTGGTATATGATTTGAACTGCCTTTTTCTGAATCTCAGTAAGGTTTTCAAAACCAAGTTGACGGAACTTGTCTTCTAACTCAAGTAGCAGATTCTGGTTTTTTACTTTGCCTTGTTCTAGTTCGTTCGTATGCCATTGCTCCAACTAAACCAGCTCCAAATAAAATCACCGTGATTATTGGTATATAATCAAAAATTCCTGACATGAACACATTTGTTATCACAGTGATAAATAGCTTAAGATAACTCTGCTACGCCGTTTTTTGTTATCTCATAAGATATTTGCTTTCCTAAACCAAAGAAAGGAAATACCTGCGCTATGAATTTCTGTCCCACTTTAGCAAGCCGTACCTTTCTGTGAGTAAACATGCTAATTGATTTATCCAGGTTCTCCATCTCTTCTTTACCAGAACTTCTAACAGTATTTGTTATGACTATAGGAATCTTCTCCTGAATTGCTACCAACGATAACATGCGCATATATTCCATGAATCTAACATGTTTTTCAAGTGTGCTTGATTCTTTTGAATATTCAAACGAAAAAAGACTTGTTACGTCATCAATTACAACTAGACTTGGGTTTATCTCAGCTATTTTGTTTACATAATTTACTTGTTCTGCAACATTTGTGATTCTAGCTACTATTACTTTATCCAAGAGTTTTTCATTTTTACCTCTAGATTGTACTAGTCCAAGCAGGCGCTCGGGTCTAAATCCTCCGCTGGTATCTTGGTATACTACATTACCACGGTCAAGCAAATTTACACAAATTTGCAGTGCAAGTTGCGTTTTACCACTACCCGCTGGACCAAAAATGTCTGTTATTGTTCCAGCTGCTATCCCACCCCCTAGTAGCTTGTCAAGTCCCAATAGACCAGTTGAAATCAAATCATTAATCTATAAAATACCACAAATTAAACAGTATAAGAGATGATCGGGAAGGCTTTTATTCCCGAATTCAAGCACTGGTTCACAAGTGATTTAAGATTGTCGCAACCGATTCCGAAAAGACCATTGACCATCTTACAAAAAGGCATTAACAAGAACGTGATAGTCAGACTCAAGAGCGATATAGAATACAAAGGCAAAATGAACAACGTGGATTCTTACATGAATCTCATCATGACAGATGCTGAAGAAATAAACAATGGCAAAGTGATTGCAAATTACGGTAGAGTTATAGTAAGAGGTAATAACGTACTTTTTATCAAGTTAGAAAATGAGCTGTAATGACGCAGATCACGGATATGAGTAGAAGTTTTCTTTTTACCTCAGAATCAGTTACCGAAGGACATCCAGACAAGGTTTGTGATCAGATCTCAGATGCAATTTTAGATGAATATCTAAGACATGATCCAGAATCAAGGGTGGCAGTAGAAACTATGACAACTACTGGAATTGTTGTGGTAGCAGGAGAAGTAACTTCCAAGGCAAGATTTGACGTACAAGCTATAGTAAGGAAAACAATTCGTGAAATAGGTTACGACGATCCACAATATGGTTTTGATTCAGATTCATGCAGTGTACTAGTCTCTCTTCATTCACAAAGCCCTGACATATCATTGGGTGTTTCTGCTAGTGAAGACAAAGAGCAAGGTGCGGGAGATCAAGGTTTGATGTTTGGTTATGCCACAAATGAAACAGAGGAATTTATGCCAATGCCAATTATGATAGCTCACAAGTTAACCAAACGGCTATCAGAGGCAAGAAAGAATAAAGAGATTCCCTGGGCTCGGCCCGATGGCAAGTCTCAGGTAACAGTTGAGTATGAGAATGGGCGACCAAAGAGAATAGAAGCTATTGTAGTTTCTACTCAACATTCTCCTGATGTAAGTAACGAGCAAATTAAGAAGGAAATAATTGATAAAGTCATCAAGCCGGTTTGCGGGAGCCTATGGAGCGACAAGATAAGGATTCATGTAAATCCCACTGGTAGATTCGTCATAGGAGGCCCGCCAGGCGATGCTGGTCTTACAGGTAGAAAGATAATTGTAGACACTTATGGTGGAATGGGAAGGCATGGAGGTGGTGCCTTTTCAGGCAAGGATCCTTCAAAGGTTGACCGTTCTGCATGTTACATGTGCAGATATATTGCAAAAAATATCGTAGCAGCTGGTCTTGCGGATAGATGTGAGGTTCAAGTAGCTTATGCAATTGGTGTTGCAGAGCCTGTATCTCTGATGGTAAGTACTTTTGATACCAGCAAAATTCCTGAAGAACAAATTGAGAATCTTGTTAGAAAACACTTTGATATGAGACCTGCTTCAATTATATCTCAATTAAAGCTGAAAAGTCCGATTTACAGGAAAACTGCTGCGTATGGCCACTTTGGAAGAAATGAGCCAGAATTCACGTGGGAAAGAACAGACAAGGCAGATATACTAAGAAAAGCTGCTGGACTTTAAGACGTCTTTATACCTAGTAAATGTAATTCCTGAAATTCTTTTAAGTTTCTTGTGATTACTAACATAATTCCCTACCAGTATGCTAAGGTCATCTACTCCAAATGGACCACTGTTATGCATCGCCTCATGATAGGCATGCTCAAAATCAATATTTCTAATTTTGATTCTTCTCCCACGGATAAAATCTTTGATAAAATGATTGTATATTACCGTGTCAGCTCCTACCAGATCTAGTATCTTGTTCGAAAATTTTTTTTCAGTTATAGATTTCATAACAACCTTTGCTACATCCTTTACAAAAATTGGTTGTATGCGATAATTCCCCGAGCCTGGAATAACAATTGTTCCTCTTTTCATTTGGACGTGGAGAATTTTCGACAACGGATCACCCTTACCTATGATATATGATGCCCGGAGTATGGTATAATCAAGTCCTGATTTTATTATCTCTTGTTCAGCCTTGTACTTTGAAATAAAATATCCAAGTGTACTTTTTTGATTAACGCCGAGGCCACTGATATAGATTATTTTTTTAACAGAGGCTTTCTTGCATAACCTAATTGCATTTTTCGTTGTATCTACATTTACGGTTTCATAGTCAGAATTAACTGTCTGACTACCTTTACCAATAAAATGCAAGAGAGCCAACGAATTTTTTATACCAGAAACAAGCCTGTCTTCTGAAAAACTTTTGGAAACTATAGTTTTCCCAAAAGCTATTGCCTTCTTTTTTCGTACTATATTTACCACATTAAAGCCATTCTTTGACAGAAATTCTCCTATGTTTCTTCCAATAAATCCGTTGGCGCCTGTTATAGATACTTGCTTTGATTTTTCCACACAAAGGCAAGAAATGCCCCGACAAATTAATTTTGGTGCTAGTCTATTATATCATCAATTGAACCTAACTGATTGTTATCAGATCCTAGGCGTGAAAAGAGATGCTTCTCAAAAGGAAATAAAAAGTGCGTATAGACGACTTTCCTTAAGATATCACCCAGATCGAAACAAAGACGAAAAAGATGATGAAAAATTCAAGAAAATTATAGAAGCATATCAAATTCTAAGAAGAGAAGAAAAGAAAATGAACAGGTTGTCTGAGACCGACGTAGAAGCAAAATATGCAGAGTTTTGGAAGAAATATGACAGTAAGATAAATGAGCCTTTTAATTTCGATTCTAATGTAGGTGGATTTAGAAATCCCTTTGGTGCAAATGTCGCAGAAGGTTATAGCCATAACCAAGAGAAAGAATCTTCTCCTGTGAGGACTCATATGATCCTATTCGGTGGTCTTGGAGTGATAGCACTTTGGATAATTTTATCAATGATTCTAAAATAACCTGATAAGGATTAATACAGAAGAAAGTAATTCCTTTTGTGGAAGATGATTCAAAACCAAAGGGTAAACTTAGGACTGGTTTTACAACTGGAACATCTGCAGCTGCTGGAGCGAAAGCAGGTGTTTTATCAATTCTAAATCAAAAGAAAACAAACTTTGCAGATGTTACATTACCAAAAAAGTCAAAGATTCAAATAAAGATTGAAAAATGTGAGTTCAATTCTTACAATGCTCGCTGTTCTGTTATAAAAGATGGTGGAGACGATCCAGATGTAACACATGGGGCAGAAATTTGTACCGAAGTATCACTTACTGACAAACTAGGACAAATAGAGATAGATGGCGGTGAAGGAGTGGGCAAAGTCACAAAGCCTGGACTTGGGCTAGAAGTTGGTTCTGCTGCAATAAACCCAACTCCAAAGAAGATGATAACAGAAAACATCTTAGAGGTGGCAAAAGACATTCTAAAGAAAAATGGAATCAAGGTTCTGATATCAGTTCCTAAAGGCAAAGAGCTTTCTGTAAAAACTGACAATCCAAGGTTGGGAATTTTAGGCGGTATCTCAATTTTAGGAACAAGCGGCATTGTAATTCCATATTCAACTGCGTCTTTTGCAGCAGCCATTAGGCAGAGCATTGATGTGACTATTGCCATGGGCGATAATAGAGTGGTCTTGACTACTGGTGGTAGGAGCGAGGATTTCTCAAAGAAAATAATCAACTTACCTGATCATTGTTTTATTCAGATGGGAGACTTTTCTGGATATACTGTGAAACAATGTGCCAAAAAAGGAATCAAGAAGGCTTATGCCGCAGGGTTCATCGGAAAGCTAACAAAGATGGGCATGGGCGTTAAACAGACTCATGTAAAAGGATCAAAAGTGGATATGAAGTTTTTAGCAGACATGGCAAGAAAATGTAACGCGCCAATCGAAGTCATAGATGAAATCAAGCACGCTAATACAGCAAGGCATGTGTTTGAAATAGTTACAACTAAGAGCGTCCAAGGGTATTTTGATTTGATTTGTTCAGAGGTACATGATCATCTACGTGAACACTCTGAAAATAAAGTAAAGTTTGACGTGATAATGTTTGACTTTGAGGGAAATGTCATAGGAAGATTTCCAAGACAGTAACAGATATCTTAAGAGATAGAAAAGCAAAATTGTGGAAAGCGTAGCAATACTTGCAATTACTAAGAATGGTATCAAAATAGCGTCTTCTTTAAAGAAACATTTTCCTCAATGGAAGATATTTGCTCCATCAAAGTTTTCAGATAATAGTACAACCATAAATTGGTTCGAAGATTCCACTACTGCCAAAGTGAGCGAACTTTTCAATAAATATGATGCTTTGATATGTATTTTTTCATTAGGTGCTGTAATACGTTTGATAACACCTAATCTGAAAGACAAAAAGACCGATCCTGCAGTTGTAGTAATAGATGATACTGCTAAATTTATCATAAGTGCTCTTTCTGGTCATCTTGGAGGCGCAAATAAGCTCACAGAAGATATTGCTATGTCTCTTAATGCAACACCAGTTATTACTACTGCAGCAGATGTAAACAAGACCATTGCTGTAGATTTACTAGGGAAAGAATTTGACTGGGAGATAGATGACGATTCTACTGTTACTAAAGTGAGTGCATTAATGGTAAACGAAGAAAAAATTGGAGTATTCCAGGATGCAGGAGAAAATGATTGGTGGATGCCAAAAAAGGAATTACCGCGGAACGTTCACGTGTATAAGACTTTAAAGGAACTTGCAGAATCTGAGTGCAAAGGATTTCTTATCATTTCAGATCGAATAATCGATAACAAAGAGATTTTGGAACGTGCTGTAGTTTACAGACCCAAGACATTAGTTGTAGGAGTTGGATTACACTGGGATACTACAAAAGACACAATAAAAGAAGGACTAGAGTTTTGTTTTAATAAATTCAGTCTTAGCCCTAAATCCATTGCCAGATTTGCGTCAATAAAAAAAGAAGATGATATAGAAGGCTTGAAACAGTTATCGGAGAAAATGAAGATCCCAATGGAATATTTTGAAAAAGATGATCTTGTTAAAGTAAGTATACCAAATCCATCAGATATTGTACAAAGTTATGAAGGCACTCCAAGTGTTTCAGAAGCTGCAGCGATTAAGAGCTCAAGAGGTTCCTTGGTAGTTGAAAAACAAAAATTTCCACCTAATCTTACTATTGCGATAGCAAGGATAAAGAAATGAGAAGAGGGCTTTTGCTAATAGATAGAGGGAGTCGTGAGGAGGAAGTTAAAGAAGAACTTCAATACATATGTGAAAAAGTGAAGTTGAGGGGAAACTACTATTTTTCTGATTATTGTTTTTTGGAAGTAGTACCACCATATATTGCGGATGGAATAAAGAAATGCCTTTCACAAAATATTGATGCACTAACTATAATACCCTATTTTCTCTATCCTGGAAGAAAGGTAAAGGCAGCTGTTAACACGGCAGTTAGACTGCAGTCTCAGACCGGAGTCAAATTTACCATTTCAAGACCAATGACTCTTCATAAATCTTTGATAAAAATTGTTGATGAAAAAATAGATTCAGTTCTCAAGAAAAATAAAATATCTATACCGAAGATTGAAGTAGACATTCTACTTATAGGTCATGGAAGTAAAGATCCTAACGCAAGGATGTCGTTGAGATACGTTGCAGATGGATTAGAAGAACGATATCGTTCAGTCAAGTATTGCTTCCTAGAAATTGAAGAGCCAAATATCAAACAGGGGATAGAAATGAGCGCACAAGATAATCCAAACATTCTAGTTGTCATGCCATATTTTTTGCACAAGGGCGTTCATGTGAAACGAGATATTCATGAAGATCTCGACTCTGCCATTACAAATTCGGGTATAAACAATATTCTAGTTTCCGAACATTTGGGTACAGATGATGGAATGATAGACCTTGTATTGCAACGAGCAAGAGAAGTGGAAATATGATTACGGAGAAAGGCCAATCAATTGAAGACAAAAGCATGGAAATAATTGAAAACGAAATTGGCTCTCATTCATACTCATCTGATGAGTGGACAATAGTAAAGAGGGTCATTCATTCCACGGCTGATTTTGATTTTGCAAGAGATAACAAGATAGTTTTTCACAAGGATGCAATTAGAAATGGAATAGAAGCTCTCAACAACGCTTGTGCCATAGTAGTAGATGTAAATGGAGTGATTGGTGGTTTTAACAAGGATAATCTCAAAAAGTTTGGAAACAAGGTGATATGCAATATTTCTGAGCCTAATGTAATAAGCGAAGCCAAGAATCTGAATAAAACGCGGGCACAGATTTCAATGAGAATGGCAAGTAATGATATGAATGGAGGAATTATAGTTGTAGGAAATGCACCAACTGCTCTCCTTGAGGTAATACAGATGATAAAAGATAATGTTGCAGTTCCTTCTCTTGTAATTGGCATTCCAGTAGGCTTTGTATGTGCCTCGGAATCAAAAGAAGAGCTGCGGAGCTTTAACATTCCTTACATCACAAATTTAGGTCGAAAGGGTGGAAGCGCATGCGCTTCTGCCATCATAAATGCACTATACATATTGCTCAAAGGACGATTATCTTCTTGAGTATTTTACGCAGTTTTCAACAAATGTTCTAGCTACATTTGGTAGAGCAAAGTGTAGATGCATATAGGAAGCCAACGAGTTATACTGAACAAGTCCATCTTTTTTCTTGTTTATCCCTACTCCTATTTCCATATCATAAGCAAATTTAGAGTCTTTATCTACAGATTCTAGATCAGAGAAGTGAAACTCATGGCCTCTGATTGTATTGTTGGCATTTGAAATAATGCAATTTCTAGAAGTTTTAGCTTTTGTGTAGTTTAACTTAAGATTTTTTTGCATTACCGTTTCCGCATCAAAAAGACCAACCATTCTAAATTTCTTGCTCTTGTATCTAATCGATTTGGTCAAATACATCAGACCGCCACACTCAGCATAGATTGGAACTCCGTCTTCACCTGACTTTTTCACAGATTTTTTCATGAAAGGATTTCGCTCAAGCAGTTGCCCTTTGACTTCTGGAAAACCACCACCTATGTATAGTCCGTCACAAAAAGGAATTTTCTTGTCCAAGACAGGACTGAAGAACTCAAGTTCAGCTCCTTCTCTTTGCAAGGTATCTAGGTTGTCTTGATAATAAAAATTGAAAGACTCGTCTAAAGCTACTGCAATTTTGGTTCTTTTTTCTCTTTTTCTCTCTGCTGAAATAACTGGTAGGTTCACGGTTTTTTTGCTTATTTCTATGATTTTATCAATATCAATAAAATCAGAAAATAATTTTGCAATGGAAATAATTTTACGCTGAAGAGATTTCTCTTCCTTTACTGGAATTAAACCGAGATGTCTTGATTCCAGATGAAGATGAGTTTCTCGTGGAATAACTCCTACAATGGGTATTCGTAGTGGTTTTAGAGCCTGCCTGCATAGGTCTTCATGCTTCTTACTTCCTATCTTGTTTAAAATAAAGCCTGAAATCCTCGAGTTTTTTTGAAAGCTGGTAAAGCCTAATGCTATTGCTGCGATTGAACGGGCAGTCTTACTTGCATCCAAGACAAGAATTACGGGAGATTTAATGATGTTTGCAACGTGGTATGTACTTGAAAAATTCGAATTGCCTGAGAACCCATCAAAATAACCCATTACACCTTCAGTGACAGAAATCTCTGCTTTTGAGTTTAAAATGAAGCTCTTCAAAACTCCTTTACTGCCCATAAGCCATGGATCTAAGTTACGGCTAACCCGTTGCGCTACAACTGTATGGTAACTTGGATCTATAAAGTCTGGGCCTACTTTGAAAGGTTGTACCGAATATCCCCTTTTTTTAAGTCCGTGTATAATAGCGACTGTTATTGAGGTTTTACCAACACCGCTTGTAATGCCTGAAAGGACAATCCTTGGTATTTTCAATTTCCATCAATATTTCCTTACTTCATTTAAAATTAGCATTTAATTTCCTTGTATATTGTTAGTATCATTTTTAACATTTTTTATCATATCAAAAAGTTGGCGTATGGCTAGCTTTGGGTGATGAGCTGCAATACGAATAACGTTTGACATTCCAAAATCAGCTTTTACAAAGTCTAGAAATTCTTCGGTAGAAAGTTCATTGATTATATCTAACTCTTTGTCCCATTCAGCATCTTTCAGACCTAACCATCTATATTGTACTTTTATGGCCGCACGTAGTTTGGAACCTATGTCTTTTTTGGTCGAGTCTTCATATGGTTTTAAGGATTCTTTTGATGTATTTCCCCTAATTACTGCATCAGCACCAACTGCTCCTGCTCTTCTGCCAAATTCAATTGCATATCTTATTCCTTCCAGAACCAGAGGATTTGCTTGTCCTGCTGAATCTCCAACAAGTATCAAGTTGTCAGATACCATTGAATCCCTCAATCCCTCATTGGGGATAAGACCATAATGAAATTCAATTGGAACTATTCTTCCAAGTTGATCTATTGGTTTTGGTTTACTTTCAAGCAGTTCTAAGAGGCGTTGTGTAGCATCCATTTGCGATTCCGGTTTGCCTATTCCCACACCTATTCTAACTTTGTTATGACCCAATGGAAAGATCCAAGCATAACCAGCTGGTGAATATTTGTTTCCTACCATTAGATGCCATGTAGCCTGATCTATTTTATCTACATAGGCTTCATATTCAGCACCAGCTCCGAATCTTCTCCATTGTGAAACCATTCCAACGCTTTTCCCAACAATTGAATAAAAGCCACTTGCGTCTATAATGAGTTTAGAACGAAAGATCAGATCTTCTTTCATCGATGTTGCCTTGATGCCTATTAATTTTCTCTTCTCGTCTGTTAATGCATCAATCACATTTGTCTTCAGGAAAATATTTGCACCAGCACTAGCTGCTTGATATGCCAAAAACTGATAGGTTCTTCTTACATCTAGTACTGCAGCGTGAGGCTCAGAACTGCTTTTTAAGACATAATTATTGGGAGAGTAAAATGCATAATTTCTTATTTTGTTATAATAGTCATCTGGAATCCCAAATGATTTTGCGTTTTCTATCCATGTGACGCCGCTTGTTCTAACACTTTGGCCTATTGCTTCTTCTCTTTCTATTAGCGCTACACTGACTCCTTTTTTTGCTGCACCCCACGCAGCAGATAAACCAGCTGGTCCACCTCCTACTATTACTATGTCATAGTCATAATTTTTTGTCAAGTGTTAACTACTAAATTCAAGGAAATTTAGTATTATAAGCTGTGTTTTTACCAGATACGGTCTGAAATTCTTTGACGGATGCTAATCTTTTTACCTGACATATCAAGAACATGCATAGTGAAAAAACAGGGATTAGTCATAGTTTATACTGGTAAAGGGAAGGGTAAAACTACTGCCGCACTTGGAATGGCGCTTCGAGCTATAGGATATGATCACAAAGTTTGCATGATTCAATTCATTAAAGGTTCATGGCACTATGGTGAAATGACTTCATCAAAAAAACTGGAGCCAGAATTTGAGCTTACCGCAGTTGGAAAAGGATTTGTTGGCATTATGGACGATAAGAGTTCTATTAAAGAGCATAAGAAGATTGCCAATGAAGCCCTACATATAGCCCAAAAAAAAATTAACTCAAAAAAGTATAACCTTGTAATACTTGACGAAATAAATTATGCTGTAAATCTTGGTTTGATAAATCTAGACGATGTGCTAGATTTGATAATGAAAAAACCTAAAGATCTAAATCTAGTCTTGACTGGAAACTATGCTAGAAACGAGATAATTGATTTAGCTGATCTGGTAACTGAAATGAAAGAAATAAAACATCCGTTTAAATCAGGAATAAGAGCTAGAGAAGGAATCGATTTTTAATCAGCAACATTAAATTACGTACCAAAAACTTGAAGGTTATGACTACAACTATTCAAGATTTCCCTGAAGTTGGAGAAATTATAGTTGCTACTATAACTAGAATAATGGATCAGGGAGCTTATGTTACACTTGACGAATATAATAATATACAAGGATTTTTACATGTTTCTGAGATCACTACCGGATGGATAAGAAATGTGGAGAAATTTCTCAGGGTGGGAGAAAAGAAGGTATTACTTGTAAAGCGTGTTGATTCTGCTAGGTCTGAAATTGATTTATCATTAAAACAAGTATCTACTGACCAAAAAAAGAAGAAGCTGTTAGAGCTAAAACGTAGAGAAAAAGAAAAGGCATTAGTAGAGAATCTAAAATCAAGGGCAAATCTATCTAAAGCCGAGATCGACAAAATAGAAAGCATGTTGATTGAAAAATTTGATACTGTATATGACGCATTTTCCGAAGTTGCGGCCAAAGGTAAATTGATATTAGATAATCTCAACATATCCCCCAAGGCATTAGTGGTAATTGAGGAATTAAGCGCTAAAATTCAAATTCCGCATGTAGAAATTCGCGGAATATTAGAATTAATTTGCACCAAGTCTAATGGTATAGAAATAATTAAAAGCACTTTATTAGAGGTTGCCGATAACAAAAATGTAGATGTGTCAATAACCTACATTGGAGCCCCAAAATATCGTATTACAATTATTGCACAGAATTTTAAGGAAGCTGAAAAAGAGTTAAAGCCAATACTTTCGTCAATTCAGGACACTATTGAGAAGAAGGGCGGCGCCTTCAAATTCACAAGGGAAGAATCCAAGAAGACACGTGAAGGTTAATCATGAAGTTTCAGATGCGAAAATGCCCTTCATGTAAGAGATATACTTTGAAAGAAGAGTGTTCTAGATGCACAAGTAAG
>Ga0209376_1002800_pt1 | contig 16286 bp, 16 predicted proteins | sample GraSoiAngelo_134_FD_185891 | JGI IMG/M metagenome (GOLD analysis project Ga0209376, IMG submission 185891) | Grasslands soil microbial communities from the Angelo Coastal Reserve, California, USA - 14_0929_05_30cm (SPAdes) (version 2) | ecosystem: Environmental > Terrestrial > Soil > Grasslands ... | reverse complement strand
GATCACGACCACGACGGCGAGGACGAGGCCGATGACCAAGGTGTTGGGCGGCGCACGGCCGGGAGCCGGGGCGCGATACCACCCCGCCGGCGGGGGAGGCGGCTGGGCCACGTCTCCGAATTGGGCGCGTCTTAGATGAAGGCTCCGGGACTCCGGTCCATCAACTTTTGAGCTCTTTCAGGGTCGCGGGCAGGAGCTTCAGGACATCCGCCACAATCCCGACGTGCGCGACCTCGAAGATCGGCGCGCTCGGATCCGTGTTGATGGCGATGATCAGGCTTGCGTCCTTCATGCCGGCGACGTGTTGCATCGCGCCGCTGATTCCACACGCCACGTACAGCTTCGGCCGAACGGTCTTGCCGCTCTGCCCGACTTGCCTCGTCTTCGGCAGCCAGTCCATGTCCGTGAGCGGTCGGGATGCGCCCACGACGCCGCCCAGGGCCTTCGCGAACTCCTCGATGAGGGGAAGGTTCTCCTTCTTCTGGATCCCGCGGCCCGCGGACACGATGATGTCCGCGCCGGCGATGTCGATGTCTTGGACCTGCGGCCGTTCGATCGAGAGGAACCGGGTTCGAACCTTGGACCCGTCGATCCGGACCGTCGTCGAGGTGACGATCCCTCCCGGTGCCGGTCCGGCTGCTTTCGCGGCCCCAGGTCGGACGGTCGCCACGATTGGCCGGCTCGACGCGATCTCGACCTCGGCCTGGACCTTCTCGTTCAGGAGGCGCCGCGTCGCCACGATGCGCTCGCCGTCGAACCGCAAGGCGAGGCAGTTCGTGACCAATGGGAGATCCATCGTGCCGGCGAGCGCGGGCGCGAGGTCGTAGCCTTGGGACGTGTGGGCCACGAGGATGAGCCGAGGCCGGGTCGACTCGACGATCGACTGAGCAGCCTGACCGTATGCGTCGGGCGTGTATTCCGCCAGGGCCGGTTCCTCGGCGAGGAGCACCTCCACGCCGTGCCCCGCGAGCGCGTCCGCGAGGGAGCGCACCTTCTCCCCGAACAACGCGACGCGGACGTGACCGCCCGATCGAGATGCGAGCTCCCGGCCGATGGCGATGGCCTCCAAGGTGGACGGCGCGATGCGGCCCTCCAGATGTTCCGCGAAGATCAGCACGTCGCCCGCCATCGACTCACCTCCGCGCGAAGCCTTTTTCCCGCAAGAGCTGCGCGAGTTTCTTCGCCTGTTCCTCGACGGTCCCGGTGATCATCTCCGCGTGGCCCTTCGCGGCGGGAGGCGACAGCCCGCGGACGCCGAACGTGTAGGGAAGGGAGACGGCATCCCACGATGCGAGGCCGAGGGCCGCGGGGGAGATCTCCTTGATCGGCTGGCGAGCCGCCTTCATGATCGCCGGGAGCGGCGCGTACCGTGGCGTGTTCGCGCCGAATTGAATCGTGAGGACGGCGGGGAGGGCCATCGAATAGATTCGCTGCAGTCCGCCTTCCAGTTCACACGCGACCTCGAGGCCGCCGGCTTTCGACTCGACGCGCGTCACGACGCTCGCATGGGCCAGGCCGAGGATCCCGGCGATGAGTCCTCCGGTCGCCGAGTTCACGAGATCGTCCGACTGCACGCCGGTCAACACGAGGTCGTGGGGCAGCGTGCGGATCGCCGCCGCGAGGAGGCGCGCGACCTTGCCGACGTCGTACGCGGCGGGCTCGTCGAACGCGATCCGCGTGACCTCGTCGGCCCCTTTCGCGAGGGCCTCGCGAAGCAGCTGCTCCGTGCGTTTCGGGCCCGCCGTCAGCGCGATGACCCGGCCCCCCGATTTCTCCTTGAGGCGTACCGCTTCCTCGAGCGCGTACTCGTCTGCGCCATTCAGCTTGTAGTTCAGCGCCTCGCGCTTGATGTCCTTCCCGTCCGGCGCAATCTGGAACTGCAGGTCCGGGTTCGGGATCTGCTTCAAGCACACGACGATGTTCAGGGGCACGGCGCGCGGCCGTAGAAGAGGACGCTATTTAATCGTGTCGTGCGATTCGCTCGGCGAATGGTCGACACTCCCTGGCGGTCGCTTCTTCCCTCGGACGGCGGGCGCGAATACCTCGCCCTGCTCTCGTACCTCCCGCTGAAGGGATTTCGCAAGATGCTGACGCTCCAGCGGCAGACCGGCAAGGTCCGCGCGCAGCTGGCATCGACCCCCGGTCTCGTCGGATATTCGTTCCGCGCAAAGCTGATGAGCCATCGCTTCTGGACCCTCTCCATCTGGGAGGACGAGCGGGCGCTGACGGCCTTCGTCGGGAGAGATCCGCACCGCGTCACGATGGGCATCCTCGAGCCGTACATGGCCGAGACCGCGTTCACGCGATGGACGATCCACGGTTCCGACGTCCCGCCCTCGTGGGACGAGGCGATGCAGCGAGCCGACGCGACGTCCACAAAATGAAAGACCGGCAGGCCGTCGAGGCCTGCCTTCGTGTGCTTACGGGAAAATCCCACGCCACTTGTACGCTTCGACGACCCGGGCGATCGCCACCATGTACGCGGCCTGTCGCATGTCGACCTTCTTCGCCTCCCGCATGTCCCAGACGCGGTTGAAGGCGCTCACCATGATGCCTTCGAGCTTCTCATCGACGTCTTTTTTCGTCCAGAAGAACTCGGACAGGTTCTGCACCCACTCGAAGTACGACACGGTCACGCCGCCGCCGTTGGCGAGGATGTCCGGAATCACGAGGATGCCCCGCTTGTGCAAGATGTCGTCCGCCTCGGGCGTCGTCGGGCCGTTCGCCCCTTCCGCGACGATCTTCCCCTTGATCCGGGGGGCGTTCTCCGACGTCAGGATGCCTTCGAGGGCGCACGGGGCGACGATGTCGACGGGGAGCTCCAGGAGATCTTCGTTCGTGACCTCCCGCGTACCCGGGAATCCGACGACGCTCCCGGTCTTCTCCTTGAACGCGAGGACCTCTTTCGGGTCGAAGCCCTTCTCGCTGTAGATGCCGCCCTTCGAGTCGGAGACCGCGACGATCTTCGAGCCTTGCTCGTCGTGCATCAGGCGGGCGTAGTGGGACCCGACGTTGCCGAAGCCCTGGACCGCGACGCTCGCGCCTTTCAGGTTCAGCTTGACCTTCTTGCCGGCCTCGCGGGTGGCATACATCATGCCCCGCGACGTCGCTTCGTCACGGCCGAGCGAGCCGCCGATGACGAGCGGCTTGCCGGTGACGACGCCCGGCTGGGCGAAGCCTTTGTTCATCGAGATCGTGTCCATGATCCACGCCATCGTCTGGCTGTCCGTGTACACGTCCGGGGCGGGGATGTCCTTCTCCGGTCCGATGATGATCGAGATCTCGGAGGCGTACCGGCGCGTCATGCGCTCGAGCTCGTTTTTCGACATCTCCTTCGGGTTGCAGATCACGCCGCCTTTCGCGCCGCCGTACGGGATGCCCATGACCGCGCATTTCCAGGTCATCCAGCACGACAGGGCGCGGACCTCGTCCAGGGAGACGTTCCAGTGGTAGCGGATGCCGCCCTTGAACGGCCCGATCGCGTCGTTGTACTGCACGCGGTAGCCGGTGAAGACCCTCACCTTGCCGTCGTCCATCTTGACCGGGAAGTGCACCGTGAGCTCGCGGCGCGGGTTCTTCAAGACCTCGAGGAGCCCGGAGTCCAAGTTCAACTTCTTGCCGGCCCGGTCGATCTGCTCCCGGGCGATGTCAAAGGGATTCAGCGTTTCCTTCACTTTCACCATGCGGCACGCCTCCCGAACATCCGACAGATGTCGAAGGTGGCCGCGAGTAGAGCCGTCCGCTTTTAAAGATTGTGCTCGAAGTTGTGGGAACGATTCTCACGGGCCGCCCGGAGGACGCTTCAGCGGTTCCGGTCGTCTGAGGCCGGCTTCGCATAGTCCGATGGATCGACGAGGTTGTGCGGTTTCTCGCCGCGCAGGAACCGCAGCACGTTCTCCAACGCGGCCTCCATCGCGCGCCCTCGCTGGCCCGCGACGAAGGGCGCGACATGCGGCGTCATGACGATGTTCGGAAGATCCTGGAACGGACGATGGAACGGCCTTCCCTCCCGGGTGTCGGGGTATGTCCACCACGTGTCGAGGGCGGCCCGAAACCTCGGATGGGCTTTGAGATGTTCGAACAAATCGTCTTCGACGACCAGCTTGCCGCGGGCGACGTTCACGAGAATCGCGTCCTCCTTCATGCGCGCCAGGAAGCCACGGTCCACCAGGCCGTGGGTCGCGCGGGTGAGCGGGAGCGCGAGGAAGACCGCGTCCGCCTCAGGCAGGTATCGGGGCAGATCCTCCATCGTGCCGACGGCATCCGCGATCTCCTTCGAGGGACGCGACCGAGCGACCCCAACGACGTGCATGTCGAAGGCCTTGCAACGCCGCGCGATCTCCGATCCGATCCCGCCGAAGCCGATGATGAGGGCCGTCGAACCCGCGAGCCCCTTGTTCTCGACGGTCTGATGGAAAATCCCGCGTCGGATCTCTTCCGTTCGAGCCACCACATCCTTCGCGGCGGCGAGGAGGAGCGCCATCGCATGTTCCGCGACGGAGATGCTGTAGGCGCCCGCATTGCTGCACACGATGGCGGACGGCGGAAATCGCTCGAACGGGAAATGGTCCACGCCGGCGACGAGCGACTGGATCATCCGCACCTTTCGCGCCTTCTCCCGGAAGTCGAGCGGGAACTCGCGGGGGAATCCCATGGACACGACGACGTCCGCGGTCGCCCACGCCTCATCGCGCTTCTCGGGCGGCAAGTCTTCCAGGATCACCGGTTCGAACGCCCCGGTCCCTTTCCTCGCCACGGCGGCGCGGCGCTCCGCGTCCATCGGGACGATGAACAGGACCCGAGCCATGGGCCACCCACCGCGCCGCGGGACTTGGCCCTTTCGACGGCGCCGGCTAGGTCAGCATTCCGAGTAGCCGCACGAGTGGCACTTGACGCAGCCTTCCTCGAACACGAGGGATTTGCCGCACTCCGGGCACTCCGGATTCAGGCCTTTCCGCAGCAGCTCCGCGGCGTCGCGGCTCTCCTTCTCCATCTCGATGTCCGTCTCGACGGCGCCGCCGAGCTCGTCGTACGTCTCGACCGGCGGCTGGACTCCGGTCTTCTGCATGCCGATGTGCCGCTTAATCGCCTTCGCGATCGCGTCGGGGATCGAGTAGACGCGCTCCCCATGGTCGACCGCGATCCGCGGGCTCCGGATGCCCTCGAGCTGGTCGATGATCTCGTCGACCGGGACGCCAGAACGCAGGCAGAGCGAGACGAGGCGCGCGATGCCTTCCGTGAAGGACGCCGTGTAGCCGCCGCCGCGGCCGATCTGCGCGAACACCTCGAACAGGCCCTTCTCGTCCTCGTTGACCGTGACGTACAGGGCGCCGTATCCGGTGAGGATCTTCTGTGTTCGGCCCGTGATGACGTCCGGACGGGCGCGCGGCCGGACGACGGCGGGCTCGGTCGGCACCTCCACGTGAATCGCTTTCGGCTTCTCGGTCTCCGCGACGCCGATGTTGAGGACCTGGTCCTCGCGCGAGCCATCTCGGTACACGGTGATGCCTTTGCAATGGAGGTCGAACGCGAGCAGGTACGCCTTCTTCACGTCCTCGACGGTGGCCTCCCGCGGGAGATTGATCGTCTTCGAGACCGCGGCATCGGAGTATTCTTGGAAGCCCGCCTGCATTCGCACATGCCACTCCGGCGAGACATCATGAGCAGTTGCGAAGACCCTCTGCCACTTCTCCGGCACCTCTTTGAGTCCGCGCGGCGAGCCGTGGTTGTCAAGGATTCTCTCGACGAGATCCTCCCGCCAGAAGCCCTCGCGCTTCGCGACCTCCTCGAAGTAATCTAGGAAGTAGGGAAGCTCCTCGCCGTCCATTACGCGCTTGTACCAGATCAGACTGAACTCCGGCTCGCAACCGCCGGATGTGTCAGCAATCATCGAAATGGTCCCCGTTGGGGCTACGGTCGTGACGTAGGAGTTGCGAACTTTGAGACCTTTCTCCCACTGACGACTGCCCTCCCAGGCTGGGTAAGTCCCGCGCTCCTCTGCCAGCTTCGCGCTCTCACTATATCCTATTTCTTGAATGAATTTCATTATCTTTCGGCCCCATTCCACGCCCTCCTCGGAATCGTATGGGACTTCGAGAGCGAAGAGTACGCGCGCAAAGCCCATGACGCCGAGGCCGATCTTGCGGGTCGCATCTGTCATTTCCTCAATTTCTTTGATTGGATAGGCACTCATGTCAATGACGTTGTCGAGGGCGCGGACGGCGGTCCGGATCGTTTGCTCGAGTTTCGTCCAGTCGACTTCCCATCCATTCCGTGCGCTGCGTTTCAAGTGCCGTTGCAGATCGATGGAACCCAGGTTGCACGACTCGTAGGGCAGAAGCGGCTCTTCGCCACACGGATTCGTGGCCTCCATCTCGCCAACATTCGGCGTCGGCTGACGGCGGCTGTTCTCGTCAATGAAAAACAAACCGGGTTCACCGTTCTTCCACGCCTGGAACGCAATCTTGTCCAAGACCTCCCGGGCGTCGAGCTGCCCGACGACTTGTTTGTTACGCGGGTTGACGAGGTCGTATTTCGTCCCCCCTTTTGCAGCCTCCAGGAACTTGTCCGTGACGGCGACGGAGATGTTGAAATTCGTGACCTCGGTCGTCTTGTCTTTGCACGTGATGAACTCGAGAATGTCGGGGTGATCGACGCGCAGGATGCCCATGTTAGCTCCTCGACGGCGGCCGCCTTGTTTCACGGTCTGTGTCGCGGCATCGAAGATCTTCATGAAAGAAACGGGTCCCGAAGCTACGCCCATCGTCGATTTCACGAAGTCGCCCTTCGGGCGCAGCCGCGAGAAAGAAAAACCAGTACCTCCTCCTGAGTTATGTGTGACGAAACCGTTCGCGATGTAGGAGTGTTTCGACTCTACCGTCACGTCATAGACATCTGCGTCTCCAGATGGAACGACTCCCGTAACTCGAGAATATAGGAAGTTTTCCTGTGCTCGATCCTCGATAGCGGAAGTGAACTGAAGACCCTGGGCATGGAGCACGTCGATGTGATGCCTGCTCAGCTCATATCGTCGCATCCACATCGCTCCGCGCAGAGTCAGTTTGGCCAGCCTCCGGGCTTCGGAGTCCAGACCGACATACCAGTTTCGCAACGGTTCTTTCTGGTTGGGCACGCGCTCGCCGCGCACGAAAATCTGATACGGGGCGACGGCCGCGAGACGATCGTCCTTGGACGGCAGACCAAAACCGATGTTGCGGCGGAAGTTCTCGAAGCCCTGTTTCGAGCAGACTGATATCTGATATCCACCTTCTTTGCGCGACAACGCAAGGACCCGCGACGGGACGCCCAGATGGAAGAGCATCGCGGGGATCTGCTGGACGAGAGTCTTCGAGGATGTAGAGAGTGTGATGTGACCGGATGTTCGCGCGCAGCCATCGGCGGCGAATAGCCCGCGCAGGAATGCCTGCGCGCACGATTCCGGGCCCCGAAGAATGGCCTCCGGGACAAACGCATCTAGGCTCGATTTCTTGGTGAAGCCCTGCGTTGTCCACCATTCCTTTAGATCGAGCCGCAGAAGACCCGCTTCCCAAATCGACTTGTGCTTGCTCACTGTGGGTTCGATACCGAAGCATTCCTTGGCCAAGTATCGCACGCGATCGATTTCTTCGAGATTTCCGGTGAACCGGATGCCCCACCGGGAGTTGGAACCGTCACCCATGTACAGGCCGAGGAGTTCCGCCAGCTCGTCCGTTAGCGTGTCAGGCAGGTTGAGGGGTTTCCGCTCAAACTGCCCGGGCCCTGCCATCCGCGATTTCAGTCGGAAAGGCTTCAATGCAAATTCTTTCCCCAACCAACGACCGGTAGAGAGAACGAGCCAATCGCCTACCCGAAGCTGGCCGAGCCGCCGCCATTCAAAACCACCGTGCTCCGCAACAACCAAGAAGCGGTGTTCAGCCGTGGCGCGAATTGAATGGCCGTGATCCGTCCTGACCTCGAACACGGGCTCTCGACCGTGAATCCAGTGGCGAGTCATCGGAAGGATGCCGGAGTCGGTGTCCACGGAGAATGCATCGACCGCGTCCCGGATCGGGACGAGACCTCGGTCGGTCATGATCAATGAATCTCCTGCTAGACATTGATGAATCAGAGCCTGATGCTTGACGCTCTCGAAAATTCCGATGAGGCTGTCGTCGACTGGCAAAACGAAACACGCCGAGAGCTGTTGCAGCTCGAGTCCCGCGTTCATCAGCGTCGGACTGTTCGGGAGAAAGTCGAGATTCGCCACCATCCGATAGAATCGCCGCGCGGTTTCCTCGACCTGGGCCTCTGTGGCGCCATAGTTCCGTTCCGCCTCCGCCAGGTTCCAAGCGACGCGCGCGAAGAGTTCCTTCGGCGTCTCGATGACGCGGCCCTTGTCGTCCTTCTTCAGGTAACGCTTTCGAAGGACGCGTAACGCGTTCTCGGACAGCTTCGGATCCGGCTCACGGGCCACGACCTCGAGGGCCCTTGAATCAGTAACGTTGACTTCTTCCATGGGGAGACCTTCTCCAGGAGGGACGGAATGCGACGCGCGATAGAGGGGGAGACCATCCCTGGGGGTGGGCGCGGCGAAAGTGGTCACCGGGTATATCCCTTTTTGAACCACGTATGTTACCAGTACTCCGCACCGGTGTTACCATGTTTGTTACCACACGGATTTGCGCCATAAGAAGATGGTGGAGACCTGCCTCAAACTACTCCCTCCAATCGAGGCCGTCACAGGAAGGGGAGCCGGACCACGCGGCCCGGGTGCGGCTTGCCGCGGATGTCAATGTCGAGGGACGTCCCTTCGGTGGCGTGGCGTTGGTCCACCGACGCGAGCGCAATCCCCACGCGAAGGCTGGGTGACATCGTCCCGCTCGTCACGTGGCCCGTATCGACCCCATGGGAAAGAACGCGGTGGCCGGGCCGCGGGATTCCTCGATCATCCATCCGCACGCCGACGAGCCGCGAATAATCGTCGCGCGTCCGCTGCGCCTCGAGCGCCTCGCGGCCGATGAACGGTCGGCTCCACTTGACGACCCAAGCGCAATTCACCTCGAGCGGCGTCTCGTGCCCGCCGAAGTCTTGCCCGGACAAAAGATAGCCCTTTTCCAAGCGAAGCGTGTCCCGCGCCCCGAGGCCAATCGGCTTGATCCCGAGGTCCGCCCCGGATTTCAGGAGCGATTCCCAGACCCACAATCCCTCAGCCGATGCCGGAAAGAGCTCGAATCCCGCCTCTCCTGTGTACCCCGTTCGTGTGACGAGAAACGAGGCCCGTCCACTGGCAACGGAGGGGTCCCGTGCGGGCGGGATGGCGGCGCCCGGTGAACTCGACTTCCCCCACCCCTCGATTTCCGGTGGAACCGCACGCGGGCGGGCGCCCCACGGCGCGGGAGGCACGAAGTCAATCGTCACGCCGGCGAAGGGCTTGACTCGACTCAAATCGATCGACGTGAAACGTTGGAGGAGCTCGGGCGCGCGCGGACCCTGGAGCGCCAGGCAGAGCCGTTCCGTCGTTCGGTCCGTGAGCACGACGTCCGCGGTTGCATGCGTCTTGAGCCACGACCACACAACGACGCACGGTCCCGCATTGCACACGAGCAGAAACCGATCGGAAGCGAGGCACGTGACGATCACATCGTCGAGGATCGTCCCGTCTTCGCGAAGGAGATGCGTGTATCGCGCCTTCCCGGACGACGTGGGCACATCGTTCGCGCTCAGATGATCAAGGAAGGCGTGCGCCGTCGGACCCTCGACGAAAATCTTGCCCATATGACTGACGTCAAAAAGGCCGACGGCCTGGCGGACCGTGAGATGTTCGTCGACGATGCCGGAATACTGGAGGGGCATCTCCCATCCGCCGAACTCGATGAAGCGCGCGCCCGCGGCGCGATGCCACTCGAAGAGCGGAGTGCGCGACGCCATGCGCGACGGCAACGCGCGCGTCGATGAAAGCCTTCGCTGCGTTCGTGCGAGCAAAGCTTATGCAGGCCCCCCTCATAGCCCGCGGCCACCATGGGCCTCTTCCGGGAACTCCGCTATGAGCTGAGCTCCCTCATCTTCGGCCTGGGGATCCTTGGGATGATTTTCTCGCTCACGCAATACCTGATCCCGATCCAGAGCCCGGACTGGCTCCAGTCGATCCATCGTGCGGTGGGCAACTACGTCGTGTGGGAGGCGTTCTTGGGCTTCCTCGCGGTCCTCGGCGGCGGATTCTACTTCGTCGACACGATTCGAAAGGAGCGGGAGTTCGAGCGACTCCTCTCGACGCCCTCGAAAGAGGTGTTCGTCAAGAACATGGGACGGATCGAGGAGCTCACGTACGACCACCTGCCGTCCGCGTACGAACGGCGGTTTCTCGACAAGAAACGCGAGTTTCGGATCAAGAGCTGATCATTCGAGTGTGCGGGCGAGGAGGACCCGTCCGAGGCGTTCGACCGTTTCGCGGTCGCGAGGCCGACAGCGCACGACGACCTCGATCCGATCCGGCCGGTGGACCGCCGACACGACTTCCGTGTGTTCGTAGAGCCAGTGGAGTTTGCCGCCGGCCTCCGCATCTTGGACGAGGACGAGATGGACCTCGATCGGGTATGCAAAGGCGCGGGCGAGGATGTCCCGAAGCTCGTCGAGCCCGCGTCCGGTCCGCGTGGAAATCGCGATGGGCGTCCGATGGAATTCGGATTCGGCGAGGACCTGGGCCTTCGCGGCGATCTGACTCTCGGGGAGGAGATCGGCTTTCGTCAGGACGGGCCGCACCGAATCCGCGGAGACTTTCGGGAACAGGGTGCGCGCGGCCAGGCGGACCTTGCGCTGGATCTCGTCTTCGGAATCGGAGACGTCCACGAGGAGGAGGACCAAGTCCGCTTGGAGGATCTCCTCCAAGGTGGCGTTGAACGCCTCGACCATCCAGAACGGCACGCCGTCGACGAAGCCGATCGTGTCCGTCAGCAAGACGCGCTTCCGCGTCCCGGTGAGGCTTCGGGTCGTCGTCGCCAAGGTGGAGAACATCCGGTCTTCGACGAGGACTCGCTCGTCCGCGAGGACGTTCAGGAGGGACGACTTACCGGCGTTCGCGTATCCGGCGAGGGCGACGAGATGGTATCCGCGTTCCTTGCGCACGGAGCGGCGCACGGACCGCTCCCGGCGAATCGACTCGAGCTCGTCCCGGATCTTCTTGATCCGCCGTTTCACCGTTTCGTAGTACGCCTCGACGCGGAGCTCGCCGCCCGCCATGAACCCGGGCCGCTCTCCGATGTCGGCTTCGTGAATCCATTCCCGGAGGAGGGGCACCTCGTACTGGAGGAGCGCGAGCTCGACCTGGAGTTTCCCCTCCCGACTCGACGCCCGTTGCGCGAACAGCTCCAGCAAGACCCGCAGGCGGTCGTAGCATTCCACGCCAAGATCCCGTTCGAGCTGGTAATGCATCGTGGGCCGGAGCTCGCCGTTGAAAACGACCGCGTCGATCCCGCCGGCGTCGACGCGGGCCTGGACCTCGTCGAGCTTCCCGCGGCCCACGAACGTGCGGCTGTCCGGGCGGTCCCGGCGCTGGACGATCGTCTCGACGATCCGGTGGCCCGCGGACGCCAACAGGGCCGATATTTCCCCCACGTCCGCCGTGAGGGACACCAGGAGAACGTCCAACGCCCATCCGAAGGGGTCGGGCCGCCATGAACGTTTCCAGTGGAAATCGAGGGGTGGGGCCATCCCCGCTATCCGGGCGGTCCCGGCGCGTTAACCTTAAGTAAGGTTAACCGGATGCCGGAGCCGTGCAGATCGGTTGTGGCGTGACGACGAAAGCGATTCGCGGACGACCATACCTGTATTTCTGGCATTACGAGGAGCGCGGCGGTCGCCGCGTCCAGGCGTTCCGGTATCTCGGGGCGGCGCGGTCCGAGGCGGCCCGCCAGAAGCTCACCGAGGCACTCGACGCGTACCTCGAGCGCGTCTCCGCGGAGGTCCGGCGGAAGCGGGCCGAGGTCCTCGCGCGGGCCTTGCCCCCGTGACGCGAAGCCCTTATCGCCGGCCGAGGCCATCGGAATCCGGATCATGCAGGTGCAGGTGAGGCTCTTCGCCACGTACCGCGAGATCGTCGGCGCGGGGCAACTCGCATGGACGTTGCGGGACGGAACGACGGTGGGCCAGCTCGTGGAGGCGGTCCTCGCGAAGTACCCGCGGCTCGTCGGTCACGGGAACCACATGCTCCTCGCGGTGAACCACGAGGTCGTCCGGCCCGAGAGCGTCTTGAGGGAAGGGGACGAGGTCGCCCTCTTGCCCCCGGTGAGCGGAGGCGCTCGGTGATCGAGATCCAGCGCGCCCGGATCGATGTCGAGGCGGTCGTGGATAGTGTGCGCCGCGACGATGCGGGGGCCATCGTCGTCTTTCTCGGGTCGGTCCGATCGGATCCCGAGGTGCAAGCCCTCGACTACGAGGTCTACAAGCCGATGGCGTTGCGGACCCTGGCGGAACTCGTCGAACGGGCGAAAGCGAAGTTCGGCGTGCTCGAGATGTCGATCGTCCACCGCGTGGGCCGCGTCCCGGTCGGAGGGGACTCCGTCGTGCTCGCGTGCGCCGCGGCCCACCGGTCCGAGGCGTTCGCCGCGTGCTCCTGGGCGATGGACGAGGTCAAACGAATCGTCCCGATCTGGAAGACCGAGGCCGCTCCGCGAAAGCCGCGCAGCCGCCGGCGCTAATCGAATGTTCGAAGGGACGTTTCGGCCGCGAGCGGCAAAAATCGGGGCGGAGCCGGAACGGGCTCCGCGCCATCGCACCCCTTTCGGGGCTAAAGGAATTCGCCGTCGCCCTCAGGAATCGTCGTCGCCGAGATCCTGGTCCGAGTCGTGGCCGGCCGCATGGTCCGACTCCCCATCGTGGCCTTCGTGGTGGTTCGTCTCGTTGTCGTCCGAATGACCGCTCGCGCCATCGTGGTCGTCGGTGTCGTTGTCTCGGTCCGAATCATGGCCGCTCCCGGTCGCGTTGTCGCACTCGCTATCGTGGTGGCCATGTCCTTGGTCTCGGCACGTTCCTTGGTCCGTAGGCGGCGGCTGAACGGTCGGGGTCCCCGGCTCGGCGGTGCTCGCGGTGGTCGGCGTTGCCGACGGCCGGAGCACGTAGACGACCAGGGCCGTGACCAAGACGACGGCCAAGGTCACGCCCACGATTTTCTTCAGCCCTGCCATGTTCGCTTCTCCTTCGCTTGTTGCGTCGCATGGCGGTTGATGGCGCGGAGAAGGATCTACGGAGGCCGCGAGGCGGTCTCCTTTCCCATCCCTTCGTGCGCGCACCTCATCCGCACGCAGTCGCGGGAGGCCAGGCCATCCTACATAACGCTTCCCGCGTCGGACATCGAGCCTTGACAATCCGATCGCGCGCGCGTGGAGCTCGAGGGTCCCGGCGTCCGACGCGAGCCGCCATCCTTGACAAAGGATTCGATGGCGCGCGATCGCGCGAAGAATCGACGCACGTCAGAAACAACACACGCCGTGCACCGGACGGTTCCCTGAGAAATACGGCCGGGGCCGCTCGGACCCCGCGCCACGATCCCCCGCGAGGGGGTAAGGGGTTTCAGTCCCGCGCTGTGTCTAGAAAATCGACACAAAGTCAGCGAGCGACTGCAGGGCCGTGCATGCGGCCCGGTCATAGAACCGGTACCAGTTCGCCCCATGAACCCGAGCTTGGTCGGGAATGTGGTCATTCATGTGGACGCACTTGTCATGCTTCGGTCCGTTGCTCGCCTTCGCGGGAGGCGTTGGCGGGGTACTCGGCGTGGTGCCGGTCCCCGTTCCTGGGTTTCCGGTGTCCGTGTTCGGCTCGTTCACGGCGACGCTCGACGTCGTCGCCTTCGGCCGGAACGTGTAGGCGGCGAACGCCGCCCCCACGATCACGGCGATGAGCACGGCCACCGCTGTCTTTCGCCGTATCATGTTTCGCCTCTCCTTGTCTCCTTCGCGTGTCGTGTCGCGCAGGTCGCGATGTCGCGGCGAGAGGATCGTTCACCAGGAGCCCGCGGAGCGGACTCCCTTCCCATCCCTTCGTGCGCGCATCCCTTTCCGCACGCAGCTCGCCGGACGCCCTCGCATCGTAGATAACTCTTTTCGCGTCCGACGTCGAGACTTGACAAAGGCCTCGTGCGCGCGCGTGGCGTCCCTCCCACTTTCGAAATGCGCCGCGTCGATGCGTTGACAAAGCCCGCACGGTGAAATACCGCGGGAGGCGTTTCCGCTCGCGATGGCGAAGATGGTCGACATCGGGACGAAGCCGGACGTGCACCGCCGCGCGGTGGCGACCGGGTCGATTCGTCTCAAGCCCGGGACGATTCGCGCCATCCGCGCAAGGCATGTCGAAAAAGGGGACCCGCTTCCCACGGCCGAAGTCGCCGCACTCCAGGCGATGAAAGCGGTCTGGCAAGTCCTCCCGCACACCCATCCGATCCCGATCACCGCGGCGAGCGTTGTCTTCGACGTACGATCGGACCGGATCGTCGTGACGACGAGCGTCGAAGCGACCTACAAGACGGGCGTGGAGATGGAGGCCCTCTACGGAGTTGTCGTCGCCTTGCTCACGGTTTGGGACATGGTGAAATCGCTCGAGAAAGACAGGCGGGGCCAGTATCCGCAGGCTCGAATCGAAGACATCCATGTCGTCGCCAAGATCAAGGGCGGCCGCACCAAACGGTAGGCCTTTGAATCCTTTCGTCCATCCCGGACTGGGGAATCATCTATGGCGGAGGATCGAAGAATCTCAATGGGGGAAGTACGCAAGACGATCGCGACATCGCTAGGAGCGGCTTTCGGATTTGTGATCGCGCTCGTTTGGAGCAACGTGGTCTTGGGTGGTCTCGCTCTCACGGGCGCCCCGCTGACCGCTCCGAAGGATGCCAATGGCTTGGTCCTGGGGATTGTGACCGCCCTGGTCCTTACAATCTTCATGATTGTCTTGATCATCGTCATTGGTCGTTGGGGCAGCAAGCCCTGAGGCGTCCTCGAATCAATCCACGCCGGCTTCCTCAGGCGAAGCCCTTTTATCGCGACGGTGGCATGGATTCCGGCCCATGAAGGTCGTGGTCCTCGATGGCTACGTCGACGAGCCGTCGAACTTCGGCGTGCCGCCGTACATCTCGCCGTACCCACGATACGTGACGGGCGCGGTCCGTGACGCCGGCCATTCGCCGGAATATGTGACCATCGACCAAGCCCGTGCGGGCCATTCACTGAGTGGCGACCTCCTCGTCCTCATCTCAGGCCCGATCGTGCCGGGCAAGTACCTCCGCAGCTTGCCGATCAGCGAGAAAGAAGTCGTGCATCATGCGAGCGCCTTCGAAGGTCCGCGAGTGTTCGGGGGACCGCTCGCGCGATTCCGCTATTACGACGAGGCGCTCGTCGAGCCGTTCGACTGGGTCGCGGTGCGCGATATCGACGTGGCGGTGTACGATTACCTGACGACGGGAGACTGGACGAATCGCGACCGCACGATGGAGGAGTGGGACCGTTGGGCCCTGCTCGGTGCGGACGTCGTCCGATCCCATCCCGACTTCCCGGACCCGCTGATGGTCGAACTCGATACTTCGAAAGGCTGTGTGCGATACGTCAACAAGGGATGCTCGTTCTGCATCGAGCCGATGTATGGAAAGCCGAAGTTCCGACCGGTGGCCGGCGTCCTCCGGGAGGTCCGTCGTCTCGCGGAGCTCGGAGTGGTGAATTTCCGCCTCGGAGGCCAAGCGGACTTCTTCAGCTACCAAGCGATCGGCTTGGGGACCTCGCCGACCCCGCAGATCAATGTGCCCGCGATTCGCGAGCTGCTGGAAGGGATTCGAGCGGCGGCGCCGAACCTGAAGGTCCTGCACACGGACAACGGCGATCCGGCGATGATGATCGCGCATCCCGGGGAGGCCATGGCGGCAATGCGGGACCTCGTGGCCTTCGCGACGCCGGGCACCAGCCTCTCCTTCGGACTCGAGTCCGCGGATCCGCGCGTCACGGAAGCGAACAACCTGAACATCGACGCGGACGGATGCCTCGAAGCGATCCGGATGGTGAATGCCGTCGGACGGGAACGCGGTGAGAACGGCATGCCGCGTCTTCTCCCCGGCCTCAATTTCGTCGCGGGCCTCGATGGCGAGACGAGGAAGACGTTCGACCTGAATCTCGCGTTCCTGAAACGTCTCCTGAGCGCGGATCTCTGGGTCCGCCGGATCAACATCCGGCAGGTCCGCCCGGTGCGTCGGGAGTTCGAGCCCACGGGACTGTATCGCGAATTCCGGAAGTTCAAGGAGGCCGTGCGGACCTTGATCGACCACGAGATGCTGCAGC
>Ga0209376_1002798_pt1 | contig 16293 bp, 17 predicted proteins | sample GraSoiAngelo_134_FD_185891 | JGI IMG/M metagenome (GOLD analysis project Ga0209376, IMG submission 185891) | Grasslands soil microbial communities from the Angelo Coastal Reserve, California, USA - 14_0929_05_30cm (SPAdes) (version 2) | ecosystem: Environmental > Terrestrial > Soil > Grasslands ... | reverse complement strand
GAAAGACAATCGTGACCAAATTCGTTCTAGATCGGTTACAGCGGAAGGCTCGCGAACACGGACGAGCCCTCGATACGAGCTACGTCAACTGCCGTCTCGCAGGAACAAACTACAGAGTCATTGCCGATCTGTGCAGATCTCTGGGTCGAGAAGTACCCTTCACTGGACTAGCGGTCGGCGAGCTTCTGGACCGGTTCAGAAGCGCTCTCCAATCACGCGGCTCCGCATTCCTCGTCGTCCTGGACGAGATAGACGCGTTGGTGAAGAGAAGCGAAGACGATAGTCTACTCTACGAGCTAACCAGGATAAACGAGAAACTGACCGAAGGCTGGATCGGGCTCATAGGAATATCCAACGACCTCCACTTCAAAGACTTCCTAGACCCCAGAGTCCTAAGCTCGCTAGGAGAGGAGGAAGTCGTGTTCAAACCCTACACCTCAGACGAACTACATGACATTCTAAAGGAACGAGCACAACTCGCCTTCCGATCCGGAGTTCTAGATGAAGGCGCTCTCCACCTTTGCGCAGCCCTGGCCGCAGGAGAACACGGTGACGCACGACGCGCACTCGATCTCCTCAGAGTAGCCGCTGAGATTGCCGAAAGATCACGCGAGCTACGTGTCGGCGAAAACCACGTCCGCGAAGCACAACAGAAAGTCGAACATGACCGTGTGACAGAAGCCCTATCATCCCTCCCACTCCACTCCCGAATCCTACTAATATCAGTCATGCAGCTAGAGAATACTAGGAAAGAGAGCTCGGTAACAGGTGACGTGTACGAGGTGTATCGAGAGCTGTGCGGCGCCGGTTCGGTCGAACCGCTCACCCAGCGAAGAGTCAGCGGACTGCTCAACGAGCTTGACATTATGGGGGTGCTAAACGCGCGAGTAGTAAGTTTCGGCCGGTACGGCCGCACAAAGAAGATACGGCTCGGCGTCGAAGCTCGATCAGTGACCGCTTCATTCAACGTTGACGAGATGGTTCGTGGGCTGCTTACCTTTGTTCCACGGAGCGTCCTCAAACATCAAACAAGTCTCTAGATGTATTGGGATAGATGATGGCCCGTTTCCGCCGAAAACCGATGATAAGGTCCGACACGCTCCTCTCCTAGCCGTCTGGCTGAAAGGCCCTCACCTTCATCAATTCAGAGCTGACTGGATTACAGTTGACGGGCTGGACGCAACTAGAAAAGCCGAGTTTCTCCTCAGAGATTCCCACAAGATTCCGGTGTTGTTGTCGGGCGTGACCTTCGGAGGATTCAATCTCATCGACCCTTGGAAGGTCCTGAAATTGTGCAAGGCGCCGGTGATCGTGGTCGTCGGTTCCCGGCCGGATAACAGGGCTGTGAAGCGTGCCCTGGTCAAACATTTTCCTGATTGGGAGAAGAGATGGGAACTGATCAGATCACTTGGCCCAATACACAAACTTCGGACAACTAGTGAAGGTCCCGTGTTCTTTGAACAGTTCGGATGCTCAATTCGTGAGACCAGGTTGATCTTGAAAGCTTCGGCATTCGTCTCGCGAATGCCTGAACCTTTGCGGGTTGCGGGTATACTTGCTAGAGGCCTGTTCTCTGCAGAACCTCTTGGCTAGGTTTCCAGTTACAGGAGCCTTTAGTCGTCCCGTTGAGGCTGCAGTGGACAGTCAACGTAAGAGTTCATGGGTCTTGTGTTGGTGAGCCTGGCATGACTGGAAAAAAGGCCAATCGAGAGAATCAGTTGAACGATTACTTCCGCAGGCGATGTTGCAATTACGAGAATTTCACCTGTGACCGGGTCTGGGAGTGCGCGGTGTGCGCCCGACAGTCCGTGAAGGTTGAGCCAATAATGGACGAAATTGGGTCGACTACTGTGACTTCTCGGAGGAGGTGAGTTGAATGGAGACATTGCGGGAAGAAGAGGTTCTACGGCTTGAAGAGGCACTGTTGAAGAGGATGGAAGAGAGGCTTACCCCTTTGATGGAACAGGCTGCACGAGACGCCGCGCGATCAGCGATGCAAAGGCTGCGGTTGGACATGATGGCTCACATCAGCAGACATGAGGAGACGATACAGCGGCTCGCCAAGGCGGCACTGGCTGAAAACCACATCCCTAGATAGCCACCTGGTTCCTATCTATCATGAACCGATGAAGAATGCGTGTTTAGTGGTTACTAAGCAAGATTGAGCGATTCCCTGCTGGGCAGTAGGAGAGATCCAGTCTTCTCTAGGCATTCTTGCACGTCGGGCAAAGCGGAATCTTGTTTACGATCCCCTTGGTCACAACGCAATCCGTGCAAAGGTGCTTTCGGCAGGAACTGCAAGTTCTCTCATGCTCACTACAAAACGTCCCACCACAGACCTCGCATATCGCCCTGGACTTTTGATCACAAAGAGAACACTTCTGAGTATCGTCCCAGATCATCTTTCCCGTAGCTGCCTGAAGGATCTTTCGATAGGACTTGCCCGCAGCAAGCATCTCTACGGTTACTATGGGAACGTGGAGCAATTGAACCCCCGTTACGGTTGCATTGCCATGACCGCTCACCGCATCCTTGGTTTTAGATCGAACCATGTCCTCAGTTACCCCTGCTGGCGCAACGGTAACAGTGTTCTTCATCTCAAGTTCAGGAGGCAGCTTCGGCATGGAACCTGTTGACGGCTCGATCTCCAGACAATCAACAAAGAACCCAGTTGATGGAAGGTCGTCCATGTGTCCCTCGAAGAGACCTGCGTCGCATACGCGACCGTCTACACCGTCAAACACGAGAACTCCCACTGCCAGTTTTTTCCGTTGATTATCGATCTGGAAATTGGCAAAGAAGTACGGTCGAAACTCAAGTCTTGGCATAGAGGATAGCTTGAGGAAAGTGCCGTTGGCTAAGCCATGAGCCAAGAGGCGAGATGCCGCTGCTCTCGCGACCGGTAGCGTTCCCGGAACTTTGTGTCTCTCTGGGGCTTTGATATTTTCTACCCTCTCCTTCAGCTTAGCCAGATCCCAAAGCTCGACGCCGAGCTTGCGGGCCATGAATTCGGCGTTGCCGCCGAACCCTTTTGGAGAAACGTAGATTCCGCTCTGAATTCCCAGGCTTTTCAAGCGGGCCGCGAACTTCTCGACTTCCAGTCCCTCAACTTGACTGGATCCTTCCCAGCATTCGAAGGCGACTTTCTGCATCTTCTTACCCTTCTTCCTGGACGCGAGAATGTCCACAAAATGGGTAGGCGAATCCCCTGCCTGTGCGTTCTTCTCAACTTCAAATCCCTCGACCCGGCAAACGTCACAGACCATGTCCACCACCAAATTGCCTGATTCCGTTCTCGCATCTGTGGCCATGTAAGACCCGCGTTTGACTAATTCGAAGGTGTCAAAGTTGTGGAATAAGCGTGGTGTAACTTGCCAACGTTGCTAAGCGAGGCTGAGCAAGATACAATAGTGACGGATACAAAACCGTATCCATGGAGAATTCTGACACGTCAAAGGGTTGGCACGAGGGAACGCGTGCGGTTATCGAGGAAACGCTTCGTGATAGAATACTCTCAGCACTTTTGCAGCGCAGTAATCTAACGGGAGCACAGTTCGAAACGCTTCTGGTAGACCAGCTTGGACATGATATGGCGAATAAACGCCTAACACGCAGTGATATGGCTCAATTGCGGCGGGACGAGAAGGGAATCAGCCGCGGATCCTTCAATAGAACCCTAAGACAAGCGAGAGAAAATGTTGTGGAAGCAATTCACACCGTTCTCCTCCTCGGCTACTGTGGTTTGACGGAATCCCCAAGCATCGCCCCCTTTTTGGAAGCTTCAGAGCGCCTCAAAACTCAAACTTCCCAGCTCAGAGACGCAGGGCAACGCGAGCCTGAGGTCTATCAGCGAACCGTGGACTCGATAATCGATGACCTTGAGCATGCGTTTCATGCGATGTTCGGAAGGAATCGTGATACGTGACGTCACACGAGTGATTAGGCATCACATACATCACGGTCGTTATTCCGAATTTTACCATCGGGAGTTCGTTCTGGCGAGGTTGAGAGTAGACGTTAGTTAACATGTCATGCGCTTGATGTCACGATGCAACACAGGAGTCACGACATCATCACTCGTGATGGCGTTCCCTCTGGATTAATGTCACAATCGTTAGTGTTAAATGCGCATGTAGAGCTTACGGTGACGTCACGGTTCATATCGTGTGATGTCACAGAAATGTTTGGAATAGGGAAACGGTCAATCGGAGCCGGGGTTAAGGGGTCCCCTGGAAATGGGGATGTTGCGAAGCTGTTCTTCGACGTATTCTCTTCCAGGCTCAGCTCTTTCGAGGCGAGCCTAAGGGACTTGGCCATTGAGGTTGAAAGGCTCAAGATTTCGGGTGATCAGTCCAAGCTTTCCGATTTAGTGTTGCTTGAGCGGCTGCAAAAGACGGAGAAGCTTCTGGGGGAGTCGCTGAACTGGATTAAGGAGGTCGCTGATACAGTTCTGCACCCTTCCGCAACAATTTCAACCGCAACGAAGGTGATCGAGGAGATATCGGAGCCTGTAAGACCTAGCTTACAGTCAACCGTGATTCAATCTCCAATCCGGATGGATCCTTCCGTTGTGCAGCCGGGCTCATTGAACTCGATAACTACTCCCACTGAGCTTCAAGTGCTTACTCTCTTGGCGGACGAAGGGCCAAAGTCGGCGCCAGAAATAGGAAGAGTTGTGGGACGTTCTAGGGAACACACAGCTCGTTTGATGAAGAAGCTCTTTGATGAGGGGTATGTTCGACGGGACCAGACTCGGATCCCATTTCGATACTCGACTGTGGAACGTGTGAAGCAGAGCTTTACGAAGGCTGAAGGAAAGGAGCAGGAGCGAGAGACTGTTTCTGCTCATCAAGCTTGACTCGATACGCTAAACCAAGTTTTTCCTGCCGTCTCTCAAGGACTCCGCGATCTGTTAGCCTTGTTAGATAGGTGGACACCGTGCTCAAAGGTATCTTTTCTCCAAAGGTAGTCTCGAACATTTTTCTCGCTTCGCGTGACGTGAAGGCTCTTCCTTTCAGCTGGGATATGATTGTGCTGGCTAGCCTGTCGAATTTTCTGGGGGACAGTCCGAGGGCCGCAGCGGACGCCTGAGGCGTTCCGGACATTAACTCAACCAGGTCCAATATTCTACCCACTTTCTCCTTCGTCACAGGGCCGTCGATCGCGATGGAGTGTCGGACTCCTTCCTGGTCGTAGAATTCTACCTTCAATCGTCGTGGTCTCATCTTTGTTCCTCGAGTAAACTGTGGCATTCACAGTTCGTAGTTCACATGTAGAAAAGGCTCGCGCATCATTGTTCATATTGTATGTGAACATGCTCAACTGATAATCCTGTCATTTTCCACGGGCTCCAGTGGAAACGAAGGGGTCTATGAACGACCTCACCGGTAGTGAAGCCGTTCTAGGGCAAGATCGGGAAACAGACCACAGGATGAGGCTGTGCTTGGGTTGAGAAAAGCGATTCTACAGGTTGTGAAAACTGCTCAAGGATTTTTGGAGCTCGGCATGTCGGCGGGTTTGTCGGGTCCTGCTTGCGCAGGCGGGGGCGGAGGTTTGTTTTGAGGTCTCATAGGTGCGCTGACCCAGGGCTCGGGTTTCCTCTTCCGATGTCTGCCGAGAAGTTTCAGGGTTTCAATGGTTGGTGTGAGTAGAAGAGGGAGAAGAAGTAGGTAGGAGTAGGGCTGGAGGTCGGTGAACGTTCTTGTGAACTGTGTCCAGGGTCCGCTTGATGACGAGATCAGAGGATTGTCGGTGGCAACCGAGTATCGGATCCGCGTTCCGTTCGGTGCTTGCCAGACAAACTCGATGATTGCCGGCGATAGAACATAGGTTCCGCTGCTTTTTGTTGTTGCTGTATAGCTGAGGAATTGTGTCTGGCTTGGAGGGAAGTTGGCGAATTGGCCGGTTTGTACGCCGCTGGGCGAGATCTGGAGCGTCTTCTGGTATGAAGATGGCGCCTCGTCATCGGTTACGTTGAGATTTGTGACGGTAACGTTGTCGAAGTTCTGGATCATAACTACGATGTTGTGGGCGGTCCCTAGAGGTCCGCTAGGCGGGTTCACGGTTTTATGTATGGTTATGTTTGGGGCGAATGGATAGGTGAAGTTCGCTGCAAAGTCTGATCTCGGTGTTATGGTGGCGTTGTAGATGTATGTCGAGGTGAAGTTGTCGTAGATTGGGTTGGAGGGCGGCACTTGTCCGAGCGGGCTGTAGAGAACTGTTCCTCGTTGGAAACTTATGGAGACGATGGAGGCGTTTGAGTTGGTGTCTCCGACGATTCCAGTCTGGAATCCAAATAGTGTTTTCAGGCTGAGATAGTGTTGTCCTGCTTTGTAGAATTGGCGTGCGAATTGGGTGTTGAGGATGAAGCTGAATGCTTGGGTGGGCGTTTGGTTGAGTGGGGCTGGGAGGCTTATGCTTGCGAGGCCTACTGCGGCCAAGTATTGTAGGGTTTGGAGATTGGCTGGTTTGATGAGGGTGGAGAAGCTTGAGCCGGGTAGGAGCCCGAGGACTCGTGTGAGGGCGTCGTTGTTTGTGAGTTCAGGGTTTGGCGCGTAGATTGTGACAGTTCCTTGGCCTGAGGGAATGGCGAAGGCTTTGGTGAAGCCGACGCCTAGGGCTTGGGCGAATTGAGCTGCAACATTATCGGATTCTCCTCGGGTCTTCGCTGGGTCTCCTGTATAGAATGTGATCAGGGCGGGCTGTGAGAATAGTCCGAGGATGAAGCTTGGGATTCCGAGGCCAGAACTGGTGCCGAGGGATTGTGAGTAATTGTTGTTGATTATGAAGAGGGAGAGATTGTTTCTGGCGTAGTTGTTGTCGAGGACAAGACCTTTGCTTGAGAGGTCAAGGTTTGTCATTCGTAGGCTGGCGTTGGGGGCACCGAGCATGTCCAGTCCGATTGCCAGGTTTTGCTGGTAGGGCCCGCTTGGTGGTGCTTGGGTGATTGTTGAGGGCTGGGTTGTATGCTGGGTTGGGATAAGGAAGAGGATTGCGAGCGCGAGCAGGAGGATTTCCTTTTTTGGTATGGCGCTGGTGCGCGTGGTATGTGGCAGATTTGGTTTCCTGGTCTTGATCGTCTTCCAGACTGTTTTGAGGATGAAAGCGTCTCCTTGCCAGAAGAGGCAGGCGGCTCGACCGGATATTGTGGCTACAGCGAAGACGAGGCCAGCGTTTCTTATCATGGTCAGTATGACGTCTTGGATTACCATCTGGGTTGTTGGAGACGCGCCTTGGATGAGGATTGGGATGATGTCGCCTGCTACGGGTCCTGAGGTGGCGCTTATGATTGAGAAGCCTGGTGGTGGAGGGGGAAGGTTGGAGAGTGTTGAGAGGTTGACGTTCTGGTAGATTGCGAGGGCTGCGAGTCCTAGTGCTCCGAGGGTTGAGAGGTATATTGTCATGCCGACTAGGAAGCCTCGTCTGATTTTTCCGCCGGCGATTAGGCCGCCGAGGAATCCTGCGAAGGTCCAGAGGTAGAGTAGTGGTGGGTAGGTTAGTGGGTTGGTGAAGACGAGGAATAGGGCGACGATCATCGTGTTGAAGTGGACGCCTAGGACTGGTGAGAGCCAGTCGCTTACTTCTCGGAGGCCCGGTGATAGCTGGGTGTAGCCGATGTAGAGGACGAGGAGGTATGCTGCGATCCATCCGAGGTAGCGGCCGAGGAAGATGCCCTCGCTTGGGTGTGGGAGGAGGTAGACCGTTCTGGGATCGTCTGGTGTCTGTTTGACCATTACGTTTCCTATTCGGGTGTAGAGGTAGATGTAGAGTAGGCCGGGGATGATGCCGCCGATTATGAATCCTAGGATGGCAGTGGCGAAGGTGCTGCGGCGTGCTTTTTCGAATTGTCGTTCTGCGATCTCTTCCCTTATCCTGTTGCCTTTGCTTGAGACGATGATCGAGCCGATCGCGAGGACGAGGAGTGCGACTGGTATGGTCTGGTAGGCGAGGAGGCCGGGGACCCATGTTGGGAGGGTGGCTATGATTAGGGTGGTGAATAGTATTCCGAGGGCGCGTGTGATGCTGATGGAGATCTGGGCGACGGTGGCGGCTCGTCGGATCTGGACTGGCGCGTCTTTCAGGGCCATGTAGGGCAGAGGCTGGGCCACGTGTCCCTCATCTCGGAAGGACGGTGCTGGGGACAAGAGGAGAAAGGGGTTCTGATACCCGGGTTGGGTGTTCGGAAGCGTGGGCTGAAGCGGGGTCTAGGCGTGTTTCGTGGAGGGCGCGGCGCGCGACTTGAGTAGGCCCCCAGGGGGCTAGAAAATTCGTGGCTACTGTTTTTTGGACACTTTTCATGCGCGGTTTTCAGGGGCCGGTTCAGAAAGACGTTCTAGAGAGTCGTTTCAGAACTGTGTTTAGAGTTCGAAATTTCGGAGGCGTTTTCGGGAACTAGTTTCAGGGACCGATTTTCGAAGCGCGTTTTCAAATGCTCGTTTCAGAAAGCGGTTTACAGGTGCTTGTTTTCATGGCGCGGATTAGCAGGTTGGAAGTTCATGCTTGTAGGGTCACTTTCGCGAAGGGTTTGAGGGGAACTGGCCACGCGGAGAGCGACACCAGAGGGGGTCCAGTTTTTCCGGGGATAGTGTTCCGTTCTGTCCGGGGAGGATTATGGGCTTGTTTTCGCCTTGTCATGCTGTTTCGGATCTCCGTGGAGTCCCCTAGGAATAGGCGTGGAAAATTGGTGTCTGAAAATTGTAGGCTTGGATTCAGGAATAGGGCTGATTATGGACGATTTTTTTCGCGGAGACCGCCGGTGGCTAGGACTGCTTTCTGTTCTAGTTCGAGGTTGATGCTTCTTTCCAGGTGGACCCGCAGAAGCGGCAGTCATGGTATCTGAATGGAGCGTTCGAGACGGGTCCGGAATAGATGCAGGGGCTGATGCTTCCGCATACGGGACAGGTATGGCTCATGTCCTATGCCTCACTCCTGGGCTGTGACAGACCCATGGGACCCAGTGCGTTGTCGATGCGTTGCCGGTAGGCAGAAGCTGGGTATGCCCCTATGAGACTGTCCTTGACGGTTCCGTTCTCGAACAGCATGCCAGTTGGTATGCTCATGATATCGTATTTCATAGCGAGCTGCTGGTTCTTGTCCACGTTGATCTTGACGAACTTGACCTTTCCATCGTACTCTTCGGACAGTGCCTCTATGGTTGGCGCGATCATGTTACAAGGCCCGCACCAGTCGGCGTAGAAATCAACAAACACTGGAACATCGGATCGGAGGACAGCGGAATCGAAATCGGTTTCGTTTACCGGAATTACCTTCTTGCTGGTCATGTCTTGTTTGTTCATATCCGTATGATTAGGCTGGTCTGAATATAAATGTATTGATGAATGTCTATATGTACTCCCAGACAAGTTCAACGGACAAAGAGGCCTAATCCGAGCCCATAGATACATATCGACATGTTAATACGCACGCTGGGCACTAGACGTGGGTAATGAAGCTCGCAACCGAAGAGTTCGACAGGATCAGCAAAGCCCTAGCCGACCCCCAGCGACGCGAGATACTCCAGAAACTTGTCGCAAGACGGATGAACTGCTCAGACGTTCACGCCATGTTCAATGTCTCCCAGCCTACAGTGTCCCATCACCTGAAGGAACTTGCCATCGCCGGGATCTTGGATAAGGAAAAACAGGGCCAATTCTGCTTTTATCAAGTGAAAGCTGAGGTCTTATCAGCCTATGTGACAGAGCTGCAGCGGCGCTTAGGCCTGGGAACCATCACGGTTGCTCCCAGAATGAAGTAACAGCGTGCATAGACGCTCATCAATACGTTTATATGTTTACGAGACCCATACCGGGACATGTCTGAAGATTCAGAGCCTCACGAGTCATTACACCTGACAGTTGTGCGGGAGTCAGCCAAGAATTACTACTCATTCATCCGCAAAAAGAAGGACCAAACTGAGAAACGATCGATAATGTCCATGATACGAAGACTTTTTGCCGAAGAATTAGAACCGAACAAGCAGCATCCACATTCTGCGGACGCTGCAGGGTTCAACTAAGAGATCCAAACTCTAGCGAGTGAAACGAGATGGAACAGGTAACAATTCAAAGGAGCGAAGACGCTAAGCCTAGAATCTCCGCTCTCACCAAATCTCGAACCAGATTAATTCTCGCATTGATTATCGCCGCCGGATTCCTAGACGTCATCGACTTCTCAATAGTCCAAGTTGCACTACCCACCATACAGACTGAACTCGTCATCTCTCTCGCCGAGAGCCAGTGGATCATAGGAGCGTATGGACTCACATTGGCAGGCTTTCTCTTGCTCAGCGGCAGAGCAGGAGACATCTACGGTCAAAAGAAACTGTTCGTCTTTGGAATCGTCCTGTTTACAGTCGCCTCCTTTACCGGAGGCTTAGCCCCGTCACTTCTTTCTCTAATCGTGTCAAGGGCCATTCAGGGTATAGGAGCTGCCATCTCCACCGCCACCGCCTTCGCGATTCTCGTGACGACCTTTCCAGAAGGGAAAGAACGGAACCGCGCGCTCGGCATCTTCGTCTCTGTACTATCAGCAGGTTTCGCTGCAGGCTCGATCTCTGGAGGGGTCCTCACGGCCGCGTTCGGTTGGAGATCAGTCCTATTTGTTAACGTCCCAATTGGTACCGTCGCTGCTATCCTCTCCCAGAAGTTCCTAGTTAGCCATCCAGGGCGAGCAGCGGACAAACATCTAGATCTGCCTGGGGCGCTTTCCGTGACAAGTGGACTGATACTGCTAGTGTATTCATTGACAAATGCTTCAACTGATGGATTTGCCTCCCTCTACACGATTGTGCCTCTCGCAATCTCTGCCCTAGTCTTGGCAGGCTTTATTGCAATAGAGTCTCGGTCAAAGTCACCGCTAATGCCGCTAGGGTTCCTACGGCGAGGCACAGTCTTTACCGCGAACGTCCTTGCCCTAATACTAACCTCGTCAGCCGGAGGAGTAATCTTCCTACTGACTATCTATCTTCAGCGAGTGTCCGGCTACTCACAACTGGCTGCAGGCCTTGAGTTCGTCCCACCTGCACTCATATTCTTCTTTGTAGGAGGCTGGGGTTCATCATGGCTCGTGAACCGGGTTGGCCTGAAGCTTGTCCTGGTGACGTCAATGTCGTTAATCACCCTGGGGTCCGCTCTGCTCACTCAGATTACGGTAACCAGCGGTTACTTCGGAATATTGCCCGGTATGCTTCTCTGGTCCTTCGGAGCGAGCATTGGGTTTCCTGCACTGAACATTGCCGCGCTGGCTGGGACAAGGCCGGGGGAAGAGGGCCTAGCCTCAGGGATAATCGGCACCTCTCAGCGAGTCGGTTTCCCCGTGGGACTCGCCGTATTACTGACGATTGCAACTGTTACGGACCCGCCTCCCGTTGGACCTGCGAGCCAACTAGGGTCACTAGTGGGCGTGGTTACTGGATTCCAATATGCATTCCTCGCCGCCACAATCATTAGCGCAATCGGGTTACTGATCGCTCTGCGCGTGAAGAACCCGAGAATGAAGTTTGAACGGCCCATATTCAGCTAGAAAACACTGTTCCTGCTACATCAGGAAACATCGATCACGCTTCTAGTCTTAGCTCTTTGCGTTCAGAATGTTGGAGACGTACTCCATGAAGGGCTTGTCGTACATTCCTTCCCCTGTCCGATGAACATCTTTGAACAGCGGGTGTTTCGCAACTACCTCTAGGAAAGCAGACCACTGGTTCCAGGTTTCTTGATCAATCCATTTCCTTCGGTAGAGCAGGTGTGTTCTCTCAAAAAGTCCGTAGAGCAGCATGAGATAGTTTCGAGCCGTCATATCTTCCGGTGAGAGTGAGGCAGTGTTCGAACCCGGTAGGGCCGCCCTCGCCATTTCACTTTGAAGCTTGGCCAGCTCGGGCTTTTCCACAAGCATTCTGAACGCGTCAGTATAATCATCGAGAACCTTCTGATACGCTGCCTCCTTGTTGGCTTTGTTTTGGGTTCGAAATGACATTATGAAAATAACTAGGGTAAGAGTCAAGACGGCCGTCTGGGCGATAGTACTCAGAACCACAGGGTCAGTTATGTCTACGGTCAAGGCTACGGTCCCTATTTGTCACCCCTATCTGCAATAGAGGCTGAGCTTTATTGTATACATCGCGCCACTTTCGAATCAGTCCATAGACCCTTCGGGACAAGAGCTGGCAGGCACTGAGTACTCGATCATCGTAGCTCGAGTGGCAAGTTGCTGAAATCAGGCAGAGCTTCATTCTAGGGTTCTATGCAGTTCCCGAGTTATTCCGCATTTCGAGGCTTGAAGGCTGGAGCGATAGGCGGGATTGTTGGCGCTCTAGCTCTAGGCATTCTCGCAGGCCTCAGCGCGTTCGTTCTCGACCAGGAAGTATTCTATGTGACCATCGCCCGGAAACTTGGTCTGGCCTCTCCACTACTGACCGGTTGGGCCTTGCACTTCCTCATTGGCCTTATCGCTGGTGGAATATTCATCGCAACCACTGCGCTGTTCAAACGGTTCGCTCTTGATACAACCCGGAAGAGCTTCTGGGTAGGCCTGCTGGGTGGAATAGCCGTCTGGATACTAGTCTACGTACCGATTACAGATCTTCTCGCCCCTGCCGACCTTTCGAACCTGATGTTCGACGGAGGCAGTTTCATCTTTCACCTGGTCTACGGGGTCGTGACAGCTCTCGTCTCCCTCTCTCTGATACGCAGGAGCGTCAGGACTAGAACGCCGGCTCTCACTCGCTAAGCGTGGACTAGGTCGCTTTGAGGGCGATCACATCACGAATATTGGAGAAATCCGATATAAGGTTGAAAGGATGGAGCGAAGCTTCTAGTTGATTGGAGAACTCGACCCTAACGTTTCTCACGGTGAGGGTTCTTGCCTAGCTTCATCAACTTCTCAATACGTAATCAAGCACCCGCGATAAACCTAAGAGTTGACGGCTAGCACCAGCAAATCATGTTTCGTAGTCCCTTGTGGGCATTGTGAAAAGAAAGAAAGGGGATAGGGCGTGTGTCTTGTTGCTCTCAGCATGTGAAGCCGGAGGCGCAGGTGCTTATTTGTCCAAGTTCGTCGGAGCGTTGTATGTTGGCTATTGGGCTGTAGACGAACACTGTTCCAGCTCCGTTTCCTCCCCAGAGTGTACCCCTTAGCTGGACGTCAGAGCCGGAAGTTATAGCGAACACTCCCGAGCCGCTGTCTCCGGGGCCGACGGTCGCGCTTACCCAGTCTTGGCAGAGCTGTACAATCTTCGACCCGGATACGCCTGTGTTGACGCATGTGTTCGTTACCTGTCCTTGCGACCAGCCGGTTGTCCTACCGACCTTGTTGACAGTCTGTCCGACCAGTGACGGGCCTTCGCTTGTTACTCGGAAGCTACCTGCAATAGTGAGCGAACCAGAGTTGACCGAGTTCGTCTGTTCTATTGAGCCTAGGCTTTGTTGCACGCCTGTGGCGAGCTGTTCGAACGAGGTGTCACTGTACCTGCAGACATGGTTGCCTCTGATGCCTGCCAACGTGCATGCGCTTTTGGTGTAGACTGGGTCAGCTATCTCGGTGCCGATGAAGGTGTTGGATGCTGTCAATGGCTGATAGTACAGTGTACTTTCAACTCCTCCTTGGTGGTCGGTGCAGTGCGAAGCCGTTACGAAGCCTGCGGTTCCGCTTCTTACAGCATTGTAGCTGATTGAACAGAGGAAGTTGGAGAATTGGATCTGGAGACCGCCCTGAATTGGCCTTATGTTGTCTTGGAGTGTTACTTGAGTGTAGATCGGGTCGGCTAGTACAATATTGACTGCGCCTTGCGGAACGCCAGCGTTGGAGACTTCCTGTTTAACCGGGATTACGAGTGCTTGATCTTCGACTGCAACTGTCAACCTATTGGCTTTCTCGTCTATATCGGTGTAGACGACGCCTTGGATATTGAAAACGGCTCCTAATTTGTTGTACCAGGCATGGAGCTGATGGAACCCGAAGGTGCCCTTGAGGGCCTGAACGCCGCCGACTGGAATGCGTTCTCCACCGAATACTGCGCCGATCGCGTTCTCCGCCATGGCTTTCTGCCCGATGTCAGTAGTGTAGACCTTAAGCACGTTACCGTCTAGGTACATGCCGCCGAAACCGGGCATTAGCGTCGCCACGTCGTCGAACATATCATCCAAGCTTTTGAGGGCTCGGCCATGGGTTCCGCTCGGAACGGCGTATGCTGGTATCGCTGTGCTGACGAAAGTGATTGTTACTAGTAGCAGTGTCAGCAGTATTACAGATCTTTGGGTCTGCTTCGTAGAAATTTTCTCCTCAGAAAAACCGTTTTTGCCACTGAGTTAGGTATTTATAATTTCATTGAATGATGACTGCTTTGACCCTTGTGCACATGTTTACATCAACGGTCAGGTTCCTTTCAACTTTGATGAGCTGGACAACTTCCAACTCGGTGAACAGCAGGACCTCAGTGTACCCTTATCGAAGAACGTGACGAAATTATCCATGGCAACAGATCTTGACGACGGCCCAGAAACTGCAGTGAAAGGATGAGGAGCTTCGACGCTTCCGCGTCCTAAACCCTATTATTGCAAAACTAATTCTCGCAGATTCCAATGCTCCGAAGGTTTCACATAGGCACGTTTCGTCCTGCCCTTTCCTTCATCGGTCTATTATCGTTCATAATCAGTTTCTTCGGGTCACGGCTTTTTGCGACGCTGAATCCGACGATTGTGATTCAACAGCAAGGAATTCACTTCCACCATTTCTGGTATGGGATAGCTTTGATGGGGATTGCGGGCTGGCTTGCCATCACGTGGAAGAGTGAGCGGCTCGATAGGGCTTACGCGGTGATGTATGGTCTCGGGGCAGGGTTCATCGGTGACGAGGTTGGACTCCTACTTACCCTCGGCAACTATCAGTCTGAGCTGACCTATGACTTTTTCATCGGAGCGATTTCGGCTAGCATACTGCTTCTCTTAGTCATCAGGTATCGCAGTCTGCTGTTGAGGGAGGTGTCGTATCTGATGACCCGTGAAGGGCTGGCCCTTCTAGGCGTGTTCGTTACAGGATTTTCTCTCATTCTCTTTGCTTTCGGATCATTGAGCTTTGGAACGCCTCTCGCGCTTGTCGGAATCGTCGTTATTCTGAGAGAGGTGTTCGTGAAGCATGACACTGTTCTTGAAGGTAGGATGCCTAGAGGTATCTCCTTCATAGCGGCCTTGTCCATTCTCGGTGGGGCAAACCTCATACTTGCTGGGGTCGGAAACATCCTATTTCCGCCGGTCATCACTGCGTCTGACTTTGCGGGAATAGGCCTCCCGGCCGGAACTATTGGACTAATCTCAACAATATTTTTGCTTCTAGCGTTCGTGGCGTTGGCTCTTGGCTCTCTCAAGATTCTGGCGGGGCTGGTTCTCCGGACAGGCAAGAGCTGGGCTTGGAGTCTTGGAATCGCAACGAGCATTTCTTCGATTTTCTTGGATGCATCCTCGCTGGGTGCGAGTCCTGAGCTGCTTTCTGGATTGCTCACTGGGAACGGTATCGAGTTTCCGACATCCATCATTGCGATTATCTATCTTACAAGACCGTATGTGAAAGTCTTCTACAGAAATGTCCCGGACCCCGGCCCAAAAGAGAAGCTCTGAAAGGGTCGGAAATACTGATTCTCACGAAGGGCGGGGCGCGGGAAAATCGACCACCCCGGGGGGTCGAGAAAAGCATGCTTATTTCACCGCTTTCTTCACTAGCGCGGCGATCCTTTCTTCTTCGGCGGCGGTTAACCCCTTCAGTGCGAAGGCGGTCGGCCATATGGAGCCTTCGTCGAGGTTCGCCTTGTCGCTGAAGCCGAGCGTTGCGTACCTGGTTTTGAACTTCTGCGCTGCTTGGAAGAAGCAGACGACCTTGCCGTCCTTGCCGGCCGTGGCATATGCGGGCATCCCGTACCAGAGTCTCGGCGAGAGGGCTGGCGCGGTTTCCTTGATGATAGCATGGAGCCGCTTGGCCATGGTGCGATCCGGTTCCGGCATCTCGGCGATCTTCGCGAGCACGGCGCTTTCCCCGTCCGCCTTGTCCCCCCTCAACTCTTGGATGCGATCCCTCATCGCGCCGTGTTCCTCGTCCGTGAATCCCTTGAACTTCTTGCTGGTCGCAGTGGTGCTCTTGGCGGACTTCTGCGTGCCCTTCTGCGCAGGTTTCATGAAATTCTATTCGTCTTCAGAGATTAATTACTTTTCACGAGTTCATCCCTTGCGTTTCAATCAGCTTCGTCGGGCCCTTGTTGTAGGACAACCCCGGCCACGATGGCTAATGCGCCGAACCTAGAGAAGAGAGTCA
>Ga0209376_1002796_pt1 | contig 16298 bp, 13 predicted proteins | sample GraSoiAngelo_134_FD_185891 | JGI IMG/M metagenome (GOLD analysis project Ga0209376, IMG submission 185891) | Grasslands soil microbial communities from the Angelo Coastal Reserve, California, USA - 14_0929_05_30cm (SPAdes) (version 2) | ecosystem: Environmental > Terrestrial > Soil > Grasslands ... | reverse complement strand
GAAGAACATCGCGAGAAGTTTATCGTTGCGTGGAATGAGCACTTTGGCCAGTAAGCCTGTAGCAGACGCTGTCGATGTTAAGTGCACTGACGACGAATTGATTGTCACGCTCGTTGACGGTCGTCGCGTCTCCGCGCCACTGGCCTGGTTCCCGCGGCTACTTCGTGCCACGCCGAAGCAACGCGCTAACTGGCGGCTCATCGGCCGCGGTATTGGCATTCACTGGGAAGATGTGGATGAAGATATTTCGGTTCGGTCTCTTCTCGCGTCGTGAGGTCGATCTGCCTCTCAACAATCAACTATCAACTCCTCCCAGCTACTTACTGTCGTTGTGAAAACATCTATCATTCTCGCGCTTTCATTCAGCCTCGCAGCGATCTCATTCAGCGCGGCTCCAAGGCCGACTCCACTTTCGCAGCCGCAAGCGACACAGTCATCAGCCATCGCAGAGATCATTCAGAAAGCGATGAAGTCCGAGCACCTTCGCGCGGTCATCGTCAAGGTTACGCAGGGCGATAAGGTGGTGATTAGCCAGGCGTTCGGCGAATCAATGGCCGGCGTACCCGCGACCACGGCGATGCATTTCCGCAACGGAGCCGTCGCGTTCTCTTACCTGGGCACACTGCTCATGGAGTTCGTGGACGAGCACAAGGTCAAGCTAGACGACACGATCGATCGCTGGATGCCGACGTTGCCAGAGGCAAACAAGGTCAAGTTGAAAATGCTGGCAAACCAAACCTCAGGCTATCCCGACTACGAAACAGATCCGAAATGGCTCGACGCCTTCATCGCAGATCCGTTTCACATCTGGACTTTCGAAGAGCGAATGAAGTACGCGTTCGCTCGCCCCATGCAATTCGATCCGGGAACAAACTGGAGCTACTCGCACACGAATTTCATGATCCTCGGCGAGATCCTGAGCAAGATCGGGAACAAACCGCTCGACGTGCTCCTGCGCGAAAAAGTACTCGACCCGATGGGCCTGAAAAACACTACCGCCTCGCAGACTTCAGAAATCCCGAGCCCGGTTCTGCACGCGTTCGACTCCGAACGTCGATCCGCGCTCAAAGTTCCTGCGAACGTCCCGTTCTACGAGGAATCATCGTTCTGGAATTCGCAATGGGGCACGCCGATCGGCGCGAACCAGACCACGAACATTGACGACATGGCCACAACCGCCGCGAAAGTCGGCAGTGGCGCGTTGTTGTCAAAGTCCAGCTACGAAGTCATGACCGGCCCACACTTGCTCGGGTTCGGAAAAAAGCAGGACAACTGCGCGCCTTCGTGCGGCACCCAAACGAACTTCTACAACTACGGCCTGGGCATCGTCCGCTCGGGATCGTGGCTGTTGCAGAACCCGATGCTCGGCGGCTACAGCGCAACGGAAGCGTACCTGCCCTCAAAGAGGATCGCCATCGCCGTGTTCGTAACCTACGCGCCGGAAGCATTCGACGCGGAAGGGAATTACCACAATTCCAGTGACGGGCTGTTCCGATCGATCGGGACGTCCCTCGCACCGGAGGATCCGCCTCCACCGGCAAACGGCTGATCACCGGTTGTCGTAATTCTCGGGAGCGCACTGCCTGCCCGCCGTGTGCGGGCCGTTCGAGTGTTGGTTCTGGAGTCCTCACCAAAATCAACTTCTCTTCAGTACGCCTTTCTGATCACTCTGCGATCATAATTCATCTCGCATGAGCAAAGCAGACAGACTGTTCGCGAAGCTGATCGCCGAGCGAACCGATGCGAACTTTTCCGTTCACGACCTCTGCACACTTTTGATCAACTCGTAGTGATTTTCATACGCGGATCAGGAAGGGAGAGCTCGCAACAGACCGCGCTTACCTCCCTGTATAGTAAGTGTAGGCCGCCAGCACCAGCAGCGCGACGCCGACCGCCGCTCCTAAAATCCAGCTGCCAGGCACCCGCGGTTCCAGCACCGACTCATCCGGCCGTCTCGGGTTGTAGCGCACCGCCACCGCGCTTCCGCTCGGATAACGCTCTACCACCTTCTGCGCAAACTCCGGCACGCCACGGTTCAGCCCCGGACTTTGCGCAATCCGGCTGCCGCGGAAGCGTTTTCCCGCAACTTCGTACTCATAAAGCAACACCGGCCGGTAGAGCGTCAACCGGTCCCGAGGGCCTCCGGTTCCACGGCTAACACTCTCTCTCGGTACTTCTCCACCTTCGTCGACAACACCCGGCCTTCCGCCACCGGCCAGCGCTTCATGGCCGCCGCTTCTCGCAACGATCTCACGACGATCGCGAGGACCCCTAACCCAAAGCCGCAGATCACCAGCGCACCACGCCGGAACGATGCATTCCCGTCGCCCGTGGGGCAAGTTCCTCAGTTCATCGACAAGATCTGAATGGAGCGACTGGGGCGAGCGACATGGCCGGTAAAGCCGCGAAGGTAGCGGTCGAGCGCTGCGGGAAGCAGCCGAGATACAATGAAGAACGGCGCGGCCGTTCCCTCCGAAGCCGGGGAGAAAGACAAGCGAACCGCGGCTGAAAGCCGAGAAGCACGCGATCATTTATGTTTACTTGTGTCGGCCGAAGACACCCCAACGCCGATATGGAGCATGGGCCTTGTTCGCGCTTCGGCTAATCATTTGAATCTAGGTGCCAACAGAGATGCGAAAGCAACGCTCAATGGAGCAGGGCGAAATGCGATTACGTGGATCCAGCAAAACTCTCCACTCCCTGCGAATGTCCTGTTGAAGCTTGATGCCGCGACAGTCGATAGGATTTTCGCGCAGCCCTCAGGCCAAAAACGGATTAATGAACTTTTTCGCTCCGCTCTAGGCATAGTGATTGGCAGAGCGGCCGTCGCAACGGTTGCGCAACAAGACGACTATATGAAGAGAGTTCGCGCCAATGGCGGCGCTCGGACGATCCTACAGCCAGAAGGCATCCTTATTCTCGGCCAGTATCAATCTCACGTTGTGATTGCTCAGGCCCTTGGCGTTCCAGTTCCCAGTTCTGGTGATTCCGTGTCGGTTCGTGTTACTCCGGCGAGAAATCGAGGAGCTGGCGTCGTTGAGATCGGTGGGGACCTGTGGAAGTTAGCTGCACCTGGCGATCCAATCGTTACCGCTCCCGATCTCCCGTCGATTTGATTCGATGCTGGAGCCACAAATCCTGAAATAGCCGCGGTTCAGAATGGATCGTACGCCGGTCACTTCAACTCAGCTAGCTTCCATCGGCTATGATCCCGCTACATTGACGTTAGAGGTAGAGTTTCGAAAGGGTGGTGTTTATCAGTACATTGGCGTACCCGCGGAAACTCACCAGCAACTGATGACCGCGCAATCAATCGGAACATTCTTCAATGCCGTGATTCGCGAGGGCGGTTTTGCATACGCGCGAGTGTGTTAGCTATCTCGTGTTCTCGCGACAAGATCGACAATCAGTTAAGAACTGTCCTGAGCGAAATTGAACAGTCCTTAATTCCGCTGCGGATCAGCTGACAAGTCTATCAGCAAACCGAACTCTTTGTCTCGAACAAGCGAGAGGATTTCGTCACTGTCATCTGGCGAGACAGCGCAACGCCCGTTACTGTCTTTGCCCAAGCAGATTCCTTCCTTACCTTTAAATCGGCCGCTCAATATCAGCACGCGTGCACCTTGCATTGCACAAAGACTAACTGATTGCACGTCAGATGTACAGCTTTTCTTTCGACGTCGTTAGCCGATAAGTTCATTCCTTTTTCCAGCAACGCCTTCTCCGCCGTCACCACATCGTAGTCCTCGATTTCCCAATCGTGCGCCCGGCTTCCCTAGTCACATTCGCAAGTCTCAGTGTCTCCCGCCGTAAAGTTTGGCTCCCGTGCCAAACGCCTGGATGATGTCATCGACTTCCATCGGTTTGCTCCCCTAAACGCCCGAGACCTACTCACTCCATATCCGGGTAAGAACCTTTACCGCCTTCGGTGATGAAAGGGTCGATCCGTGAGGTGACAACGGGCAACGGCACCGAGCCAGGCTCGAGCACCGCATCAGAATGGTAACGACGGCGTTACCATCCAAATGCGGCAAAGGCGATACTTTCAAATCCTGAGGGGTTCAATTTTTTAGAAAGGGAACAAAGTTATGAACTCGAAAAAAATTATTCTCCTTGGTTGCGTAGCAGTATGCGTTTTCGCAGCATCGACTGCGACGGCGCAGATGAGAGGGCACGGTGGTTCGATGCCCCGAATGGGAATGCGCGGCCCTCCGATGTCACATTCGATGGGACGCATGCCAATGCACCGCGGTCCAATGATGAATTCACCATCGGGCTTCCGACGCTTTGGCAACCGAGACTTCAATCGAAATGATCGGTTCGGGCGTTTCAACCGATTCAATGATGGCCGCTTCGTTCGGAATCATCGATTCCATCATTTCAACCACTTCAACCACTTTAACAACGTCGTCTTTATCGGCGACTTCGGCTTTCCATGGTGGTGGGGTTGGGGTTGGGGCTACCCGTACGGATACTACGGCTATAACTACGGTTCCGGTTATGGATACAGCGATAGCAGTGGGTCTAGAGTGGCTCAACTACAGAGCCGGCTCGCTAGCGCGGGCTATTACCATGGCGCTATCGACGGAATCATGGGACCCGCGACTCGGAGAGCAATTCGGGCCTACGAGCGCGACCATGGATATGTAGGCTGATCTGTTTCTTCCGGCTGACTAGTGGAAGAACCGGCGTCAGCGCCGCCGGTTAGAGCTGCCTGCTCACTCCATATCCGGGTAAGGACCTCTGCCGTTTTCGGCGATGAAGCGGTCGATTGAAACTCGTTCCCTGCCCGCGCTCACTCGCTTCTACCCTCGTCGCTTTACGTTGATCACTCGCACTGCCCGTGCTTGTGCCAGCTACCCCAGCTGCGTTGCCGTCTACCCGCGCGATTGAAACTCGTTCGCTTCCCAGCTCACTCGCCGCTACCCAGCGCGGCTTTGCCTTCTATGTCGCTTTCCCCAAAATGCTCCATTCCCTCGCTCGGGACGTGTTCTATGTTGCTGATCCCATCAGCTCCATTCGCGCACTCGCTTTGCAGCTCGCGTCATTGTCTCTTAACAATGGCACGAACCATCCATCGTAAGCCGCTTATGATAGATTCAAATCGCCGGGGTGAATTAGCCACTTGCGGCACCTGAGCCTTTAAACACAGATCACGGCGTTCGTCAGCGAGGCCGCGAATTTGTTTCAGCAGAAATGTTTGGCAGTTAAGCCGGCTCCTTCGATGATGCTTTTCAAGGTGCCGATCGGAATCGGCTTGCTCCCGTGCATAGCGACGATTACCTGGCGGCCATTTAGATGACGCCACTTTTGGTGGCTTCCTTTTTGGCTTACCAGCGCAAAACCATGCTTACGCAAGACGCGAATGACGTGTTGGGCTGTGCAAACAGGGAAGCGCTCGCTCACGTGAGCGCAACTTCCAAGACTTTTGCGCCGGCAGGCAAATCGACCGGCGCCGGCTCAAACCAAAGTTCAAGAGCTTCCTTTGCGTTTTGGATCGCTTCGTCCTCTGTGTCGCCTGCGGAGGCGCAACCGGGTAATTCGGGGAAAAATGCCGCCCAACGCTTCGTTTCTGAATCGTGTTCGACAACCAGCCGCAACTTCATGAGCACATAGTAGATCAAAACGGGAGCGAGCAAAAGCGTCGACTTCCATGATGGTGTTCCTATCAGCAAGGCCGCAGGCGTTGCGAAACCAAACACCACCAGTGCGGTTCGTCCGCCAGATCCCTATCCCGATTGAAACTTGCTCGCTGCCCGCACTCGCTCGCTCCTACCCTCGTCACTTTACCTTGATCACTCGCACTTCCCAGTGCTTGCGCCAGCTACCCTGGCTGCGTTGCCGTCTACCCGCGCGATCCCAAATCGCGACGTGTTCTATGTCGCTGATCCCATCAGCTCCATTGCAAGCAAGCCACACTGCAAACATCTTCCAAGAATGACTCCAGGGTTTGGGCCGGGGTTGGTTATTCCCGATCTGTGGCAACAGGAGGGAGTGCGGGCGTTGCAACAGGGAAAAGACGTGGTGGTGCAGGCGCCGACAGGATCGGGCAAGACTTACATCTTCGAGCTGCTTTATCCGAACCTGAAAACTCAGGCGGTGTTCACCGTCCCGACCCGCGCACTCGCTAACGATAAATTGTCGGAATGGCGCGTGCGCGGGTGGGATGTCGGCATATCCACGGGTGACGTCGCGCTAAATCTCGACGCGAAGGTTGTGGTCGCGACGCTCGAGACACAGCGCGGGCGGTTTCTCCGCGGCGAAGGCCCGGGTCTCCTGGTCATGGATGAATTTCAAATGCTGGGCGATCCGATGCGCGGCGTGCATTACGAGCTCGCCGTCGCTCTCGCACCGAAAGCAACACAGTTGCTCTTTTTGAGCGGGAGCGTGGCCAACCCGCGCGATGTAGTCGCCTGGCTGCAACGCATCGGCCGTCACGCCGTCCTCATCGAACATAAGACGCGACCGGTGCCGCTGGAGGAAACTGATCTCGGAAATTTGTCCGATTCCCAGTTTGTTCAGTCGCGCAATTTCTGGCCGCGCATGATTGGCCGCGCCATGCGCGCGGACCTCGCTCCGGTGTTGGTGTTCGCGCCGCGTCGCGCTGCTGCCGAACAGATCGCGCAAGCCATCGCGGCGGCCCTGCCGGTGCGCGATCCGCTGCGATTGACCCCCGCCCAGGAAGCAACCGCGGGGAAGAGCCTGACGAAACTCTTGCGGAATCGTGTGGCGTATCATCACAGCGGACTCAGTTACGCCGCACGCGCCGGCGTGGTGGAATCGCTCGCCAAAGCGGGACAACTCAATGTCGTCGTCGCGACGATGGGGCTTGCCGCCGGGATCAATTTTTCGATGCGCTCAGTGATCGTGACCGATCGACGTTATTTTGCCGGCAATTTCGAGCGCCAGGTCGAAGCGGACGAGCTTCTCCAGATGTTTGGGCGCGCCGGCCGCCGTGGTCTCGATGAAGTCGGTCACGCGCTTTACACGAACGATCTGCCCCGGTTGAGCGACGCAAAAGCGCGCCAGCTGAGACGCGTAGCCCAGGTAGATTGGCCCAGTCTGATCAGTGTGATGCATGCGGCCACACAGCGCGGAGAACAACCGTTCGCGGCGGCGGTGCAACTGACCGAGTCATTGTTCAGCGTGCAACGCGTGCCGCTCGGCGTCGAACACTCACTCGAAAGCGGGCCGCGGCCGTGTGGATTTTGGGTGACCGATGAGCGCGCGCGGTTCGTCCGGCGCGGAATGATCGAGATGCTGAACGTTCTCGAAGAATGGGAACCGAAACCGGCGGCAGAAAGCGTGATGCTGGGTCGCGCTTTTGTGCGCGAAAACGATCGGTGGCGGCGGGCGCTGACCGTGCCGCATATGCTCAACGGGGTCGGCACGGGAAATCTCTGCCGGCTGCGCGAGCAGAACCATTACGGGCGCGAGTTGCCGGTCGCGACGGTGCTGGCTTCCGGAGAGGTGGCATTGGTAAAATGGCTGAAGAAAGCACTGAGAAAAGAAAACGCCGAACGGTGCGAGCCGCACGGGCAGCTGACGTCCAGCCCCGAAAAACTCTCGGGGCGGCGCGCCGAATGTCCAATTAAAGATTTGGCTGCGCGGCGCGGAATTTTTACCCATGCACAATTTGAAACTGAGATCCGGCCACAGCTCGTTGAGCTGGTGAAGCCGGGCACAATCGTCGACTGGATCATGCGCGGAAATCTGCTCTCGCTCCGGCTCGATTACGCCGATGTGCCGGTGAACGCTCACATCGATTCGGCTGGCAAGGCGTTAATCGATCCGCCGGAGCGCAAGAATCTGCCGGACGTTTGTCGAACGTGCGATCAGTTGGAGCACGATAAAACCGTTGCGATCGTGCACTCGCCGACGTACGCGTGGCGACATCTTGGACTGGTTGAACCTGACGGCACACCGACGAGGCGAGGAATGATCTTCTCATTTTTCCACGGCGGCGAAGGTCTGGCGGTGGCGGTCGCGCTCGAAGACGAAACGTATCCGATCGACGAATTGGTTTTCGATCTGGCCAATATTCGCGCCGGTCCGCGCTTCGCCGGCGAGGACGCGCCGATGGGAGGGCGGCTCGGCATTTTGTGTCAGCGGATTTACAGCCGCGCCGATTATCCAGGCTACCTCGCCATGGGCGTGCCGGTGAATTACGGCGCCGGCGCATCGGAAGTGGTGCGCGCGCTGGTGGCTGATCCGCGCTCCAAGCACAAGCTAACCAACGAACTGTTGCGTCACGGCGACATCGAACGGGCTCTGGTGGAGTGGCGCAGCATACTTCGCCACATCGTCCTTGCGCCCGCCTATCCGTGGTCGCGATGGACGGAACTGAAAGCGGCGGCCGAAGAGCTTATCGATAAGACGGCTTCGCCTACATCTGCTGTGGATCTTGCCACGTTGGTTCCGTTGCAGCAGCGGTCTTGAGGAAGTGGCGCCACGGCAAGGCAAGCATCATCTTTGGCGAAATCCAAGTTTTGATGAACTCTAAGGTTCTAAGAAGAATGCCGTCGTCTCCTCATCCATCTGACGCGCGCGAAACACGCATGGTTCCCATGGTTCCCAAGTTTTCCGGCGTCAGCGCCGCCGGCTACAGTTACCTAATCACTGCATATCCGGGGTAAGGCCTTTGCCGCCTTCGGCAATGAAGCGGTCGATCCGCGCCCTGACAACGGGCAGCGGTACCGAGCCAAGCTCCGCAGCCAGTGTGTTAGCGAAATTCTTGCTCGAGCCGCGGGCCGTTGGGCCAGAGAAGGTTCTTTAGCGCGTAAAGCTCCAGTGCGAATGGGATATAACCGCCATACCCAAGCAGAGGCATCTCGAAAATTCGCAAAAATTCCGCGCCTGGGATGTGATAAATCCATTTGGGGAATGAATAATAGTTCCACAGCTCCCAGAAGAAGCCGCATATCAGCGCGCCAAGTGCGAGACAAACGACGATACGCCAGTCGCCGTCGCGCAGGTTCTGTAGAAAATGCGGCTGGCGTCTCCAGTAGTTAATCGGCTCGCAAATTAAAACGAGCGAGATCCAGGTGAAAGGATAAAAGAGTTTCGGCCAGGCAAGCAGCGTCGTCAGCATGCCGAGGCCGAAGACAAATAAAACGGCAAAAACTCCTGGCGTCGCAGGCACACGTGGGCCGGACCTGAACTTTTGTGTCCAATGAAAGCTCTGGATCAGCTCCGCGGTTTCAAATACTGCCGGAACGACAGTCGAGAACGAGATTGTGCAAAGCAGATTGAATTCAACCGGACTGAACAGCTCGCGCCCAAGATATTGCCAGTTGGCGGTGCGTAGATTGATCAGCTCAAACAACCACCAGACCGGTGCCGAAAAACAAAAGAGCAGCACAAATCTTTTTCGTGAACGCGACCAGAGGGAATTGCCAGCGCGTCTCCAGACGAAAGCGTCGACGACAAAAATATATCCGAGCCAGAGCGGGAAGAATAGAACGGAGGTCCGCAGGCCGTGGAGCATCCAGTTGAGCGGCCAGCAAACGGCTATCAACAGCAGCCCTACCCAACCACGTGCCGGCCAAGGTCGATTTAATCGAATCATATCAGAATATGCAGCTCGCCGCCTTATGCCGTTATTGGGACGCCGCTCTGCGGATTTCACGTGTTACTTCTTCTGGCGTTTTGCGTCGTCCTTTTATCGGCCCGAGGTATGGACTTATTTTACGCTCACCTGGCGCTTCACGTTCTCCTCTCCCTCAGGGAGAGGATTGAGGTGAGGGGCTATCATCGCCAAAGCAATCTCGTTGAACCGTTCGCAACGACCAATCGAACAGGCGCCGGCCCAGTGAGCGCCTCTACAACGGCCCCGAGACCTGCTCACTCCATATCCGGATAAGGGCCTTTACCGCCTTCGGCGATGAAGCGGTCGATCCGCGCCGTGACAACAGCACGGCATCGTGGAACGCGCGGATGTTGAATTTCGCTCCGAGCGTTTTCTCCGCCTTTTCGCGGGCACGCACAATTGCGACCTCGCCATCTAATAAGAGAGGCCTTGCCCGGGCCAGGCGATGTAACGGTCCACCTCAACGCGGGTAGCGAGCGAGTTTCAACGAAAAAGTAAGAAGGAGTTTCAAGGCGTGACGTTCGATTTAATTATGTATGTGGAATGGTCGTATTCTTCTGTTTGCCCTCAGCCTAGGTCTTGCTTTCGCTGGATCGATTTGCGCCGACGACAATGTGCGGACGGTGCAGGAAAAATTGCGCGACGGCGGTTTTTATTCAGGCGAGATCGACGGCGCATATAGCAGCGAGCTGGCTGCGGCGCTGACGCGTTACCAGGTTCGCAAAGGACTGGCGGTTACCGGGCAGCTCGACGTCGACACGAGCGACGCGTTGGGCGCGAAGCCGGCGGTGGCCACGAGCGCAGCTGCTCCCGGGCAGAGTTCAGAGACGTGGCGTCGGTTGCGAAGACGCGAGAGGCAAACAACATCAACGAACGCGCGTGAGAAATCCTCGGCGCGCACCGATCGCGCGGACTCGGAGGCAGAACCAGCACAAAGCAGTCCGGTTGCGACTCCAGCGACATCGGAACTTGCAACGCAATCCGCAGATTCGCCGTCCCGTGCTGCGCCGATTTCCGGCGCGGAACCAGCGTCAGCAGCGGCGGCTCCAGCGCAAACGTCGGCGGACACCACGGAACCGGCGTCAGCGCCGCCGGCTCCAGTCGCCGGTTCTTCGCGTGATGGTGACATCAGCACGGAACGGCTGCGCGATTATGTCGGTGCATTTGTGCTCGCCGGACTGGACCCGCACGTCGGATCGGAAGCGGATTTCTTTGCGGATCGCGTTAAGTACTACGACCAAGGCGTGGTTGATCGCGAAAAAATCCGCAACGATTTACAGGATTACGCGGCACACTGGCCGGAACGGCACTTTTGGTTCGCCGGCAATATCATAATCGAGCCGCAGCACCGGAAGCGTGTACGGGTGACGTTTCCGCTCCGATACGAGCTGCGTAACGGCGCCACGTATTCGACCGGCACGATCAACAAAACACTTGTTCTGGAACCGACCGGCGACGATCTCCAAATCGTCGAGGTCAATGAAACCAAAGCTGAGTAGCGTTTGGCGAGACCCCTCTTCGAAGAATTGTGACTGGTGATCAGTGATAGGTGATCGTTCACAGACCGGGATTGCGACGTGGAGTCCTTCTTAAACATCACACAGGTGACCTTATGCATCACAAAGCCTCGTACCGTGGGCGACTCCGATTATTTGGGCAATGCATACTTCCTCGGCGCGAGACGACGTCGCAATTGGAGGAATGGTCGCTCGACTGCGAAGAATAAGAGCGTCGCGGCGGCATAGACAGCAATCTCGACCCCGATAAGAGCTAGCGCAGATGTCTCCTGGATGTTGTGAGACGAACAGAATTGTTCGACCCCGTTAATAGCAAGTTTTTGAATCAGATAGGCGCTATATGCGATGCTGGCGATAAAAGCGGCGCCGGGAATCGCAATTCGACAGAGCGGTAGCCGCGGACTGACGGCACAAACAAGAAGCGCGGCCATGCCGATAGCGATGAGTGGGAATTGCCAGACACAGGCAACAACAGTGAGGGTTTCGGTTTCGCCGAGATATAACGCGCAAGCAATTAGCCCGAGCGCGGGGAGCCAAAGCCAGGGCGCGCAGTTCATCACGCGTTGCCACCAAGTCGGTCGAAATTTTTCGATCGCGGCCAGAACGACGCCGAACACAAGCGGATCTAGCCGGGTCCAGGTTGGATAATAGATCCACGCTTGAAATCCGCGAAATGACACGCCGCCGCCATTAACTGATGGATTCTGTGCAGCCAGAAGAGCGCGTAAGCCGATGCCGCCAAAAACGATCAGGCATGGGATGATGATGGCCGCGCGTGGACGCCGAAAGAGAAAGAGCAAGAGAAAAGGTAGAGCAAGATAGAATTGGTCCTCGACCGCGAGAGACCAGGCATGTGAGAAAGCGGTTCCGCCATGGAGCGCGATGTTTTGCACCGACAACAGAAATTTCCAGAGCGGCTGCGACATCTCGGAATATTCGCGCCACGACGGCAACAAAAAATAAATAGCAAGCACGACGAAGTAGGCCGGCATGATTCGCAACGCGCGGCGTGTGAAGAACCGGCCGAGACTGATGCGCTGATCGCGCGCAAGCGGCGCGAGCAATTGGCCACCGATCAAATAACCGCTAAGGACAAAGAAAAGATCGACACCGATCCAACCGAAACGATCGATTCGGCCGGGCAATTTGAATCCGAAAAGCGCAGCGTGATAAACGACAACGACGATAATTGCGAGCGCGCGGAGCAGATCGAGCCCTGGCTGACGCTTGCGGTCGCTAAATCGCGGATCAATCGCAGTCTCGGATTGATGGGCCATTAATTATAGTTCGCCGATTCTGGCGAAATCTTTCGGTTAATTATTTGCGCCTCTGTCGCGGGTTGTCGCAGAATTGTCGTTTGACCGTTCGCGAAACTGTAATCGTGTTGAGAAAGGCTGATTAAGCCGAAACAAAAGGGAGAAAAAACCATGAAAGCAGTGCGGATCGAGCGTTATGGAAACGAAGAAGTGGTTGAAATCGCTGACGTGGATCGGCCGAAGCCGGGTGCCGGCCAGGTGCTGGTGAAGGTGAAGGCGGCGGCGGTGAATCCTGTGGACTGGAAAATCCGCGAGGGACTCGGTGAGATGTTTGGGTTGAAGCCGCCGCTGATTCTTGGATGCGAAGTGGCAGGGACTGTGGAGACAGTTGGCGACAATGTGGAGGACTTTTCACCGGGCCATGACGTCTATGGTTATCTCGGCGCGTACAGCGGCGGTTACGCGGAATATGTGGCAGCGCCAGCCAGCGAATTCGTGCGCAAGCCGAAGCAGATTAATTTCGATGCGGCGGCGGCGGTGCCAGTGGGCGCGTTAACGGCGTCGCAGGGAATTTTCGATCACGGCAAGCTAACGAGCGGCCAGCGCATCCTGATCACGGGAGCGTCGGGCGCGGTCGGTTCGATGGCGGTGCAGTTGGCGAACGTGATAGGTGCTCACGTGATTGGGACCGGGTCGGGCCGTAACGAAGAGTTTGTGCGAGGGCTCGGGGCGGATGAGTTCATCGATTATAAAAAGGGAAAATTTGAAGAGGAGGTGAGCGACGTGGACGTGGTGTTCGACACCGTGGGTAGCGAGACGCAGGACGGCGCGTTTCGAACGCTCAAGCGCGGCGGCGTTCTTGTGAGCACGGTTAACCCGCCGTCAGAGGAAAAGGCAAAGCAGTTCGGGGTAAAAGGGGCGATGGTGATGGTGACGCCGAAGCCTGATCAACTCGCGGAGATCAATCGTCTAGTCGAGACCGGGAAATTGAAGGTGCGCGTCGCAAAGGTGTTGCCGCTGGCGGAAGTGAAGAAGGCGCACCAACTCTCGGCGAGCGGACACGTGGACGGGAAGATTATTTTGCGGCCTTAGTCCGAACTCCGACGTGTACATCGCGTGTTCCGGAACTCTCGACGGCAAGTCTTCGACTGGCGTGGCGTTACGCGCGCTACAGGGTCGTATTCAAAAGATGTCGTCGATTCCTATTCTTCGTGTGAACTTCAATTTCGTCCGGATGCGCAGCGGGTCACCGACTCTGTGCGAAAGCTGACAACGCCATCGGCGCGACGCATACTACGTCGCAATGCTTGATCCGTCTGCCGATGAAATTTGTAGTTGGAGCAATTCCGTCACCCAATTCATGGCCGATTATCTCGGCGATCTCCGCGATCGCGGGGTGTATCGTCACATGGTTTCACGCGCGATTCGCAAACGGCTCGATCCCGCGCTTCCGATCGACGGAAGCGATTTTGACGAACTATTGAAGTTTTTTCGCGAGGCCATTGTCCCGTTTAGCCGGCAGAACGCGCATCCCCGCATGTTTGGGTATGTGCAATCGCCTGGTACTCCGCTCGGCGCGTTTGCCGATCTGCTCGCCTCGACCTTAAACGCGAATCTCACGGTGTGGCGTTCGGCGTCGGCGCCGGTGGAGCTCGAGCGTCTGACGATCGATTGGATCCGGCAAATTCTTGGATTCAAAGCCGAAGCCGGTGGGCTTTTTGTCAGCGGTGGGTCGATGGCCAATTTGGCCGCGCTCGCCGCGGCGCGGCAGACGAAATATGATTCGTCAGGTCGCTTGCGCATTTACGCGTCGACCGAGACGCATTTTTCCATCTCCAAGGCAGCAGCGCTTTTGGGAATCGGGCGAGAGAATGTGCGCCTCGTCGCTGTCGACGAGCGCTTCAAAATCCGCGTGGACGATCTCTTAGCAAAAATTACCGCTGACCTGGAGGCGGGCTACCTTCCATTCTGCGTGGTTGCTAATGCCGGAACCGTGAACACTGGCGCGGTCGACCCGTTAGCGGAGATTCGAGAGATTGCGGATCGCTTCCAACTCTGGATGCATGTAGATGGAAGTTATGGCGCTTTTGCCGTTCTCGCGGAATCGGCGAAAAAATTGTTCGCAGGGATTGAGCGGGCGGATTCGATCGCGCTTGATCCTCACAAATGGCTTTATCTGCCGGTGGATGTTGGCTGCGTGATTTATCGCGAGCCAGAGATCGCGCGCGCCGCTTTTGCCCATGAGGCCGAATATACTCGGATCATTGGGCAACAGGCAGACGAGGCGTTCGCATTCTGGGATTATGGCCCGGAGCTATCGCGGCGTTTCCGGGCTCTTAAAGTATGGATGTTGTTAAAAGGCGTTGGCCTCGATTACTTGGGCGAGGCGATTGAAAGCAATCTTGCTTGTGCGCGCCACTTGGAGTCGATGGTCCGAGCCAGCAATGACTTCGAGATGGTCGCGCCGATCGAATTGTCGATCTTCTGCTTTCGTCACGTGCCGGCGCAGCTCAGGAATGGATCGCCACAGGCGATCGATGCATTTAATGAACGCCTCTTGATTGCACTGCAACGAGATGGCAGTTCGTATCTCTCGAATGCCACGCTCGGCGGTCGCTTCGCTCTGCGCGGGTGCGTGCTCAATTATCGGACCACTTTGCGCGACATGGAGCTACTGCTCGATGATTTGCGACGCGTAGCACGGTCGTTAGCCGCTTTTGCCTAGCTGCAAATCAAGTCGCATCGCGCAGGAGCGGCTTCAATTGGACTGCCGTTGCTCGTGGCGCGTCAGTGAACTCGCTCGTTCCCAAACTTTACCTTGATTACTCGCACTGCCCTGTGCTTGCGATTCCGATCGCGACGCATTCTATGTCGCTGATCCTTCGGCTCCATTTAACGCAGAGTTCTTTCCTGCGTTTAACGAAAACTTCGCCGCCATGCGTTGTAGCTGCTCAAGCGGAGTTAGCCCGCCGCAGCAGCCTTGGCGCGAGCGCGTTCGTTGCAGGCGGCGCGCAACGCTTTCATCTCAGCGCGCAGTACCACCATCCGTGGACCGACGCCTTTGTATTTCTTCGTAGGCCCTGTGACTGTCCGATTGACCGCGCCCTGGTTGACAAGGCCCTGAAGCTTTTCGTAAGCGCGCAGGCGCAGCATCTCTTCGCCGCCACTGGCTGCGTTTCGCTCCCGCAGATTGAGCAGGACAATTTCAAATAACGGCTTGAATTCGAAAGCGGCCTTCGACGAAAGCACAGCGACCAACTCTTCGGTAATGTTGTCGGGCGCGCGGCGTGTGAAAGAGATACCAGACCGTTTAGACATCCAAGACTATAGGCCAGATTCGGAAAATAGCGACCGAGGCAGCGAAGTCGGTCGCTTTCCGTCGTGCGCTCGCGATTGAACATGAGGGGTCATGACAGGCTAACGCTGCTCCTCCGCAACCAGTTTCTGAAAGCGCGAATCCTTGCGCAGCGGGTCCCACAGCGGATTGATCCGAAGATCGCCGCGGGTTTCGCCATTGGCACTTCCAGCAGATGCGGCAAAGCGGCGACCGCTGAATCGATATCGCCAAGTTGGGCCTCGACGATAGCCAGAGAGGCCTCTGCGAAGGGTTTGCATAAAGCGTCGCCGTCGTAATCAGCGATCGCGTGGCGCGCCTGCTCCAGTGCCTTCTCCTTTTCGCCAAGGCCCGCATAAGCCCAGGCGAGATAGGCCGGCAATTCTCGCGCATCGACAATAACACCTGAGTCAGGCGTCGGTTTCATCGCCGCGGCTGCGCGCGTAAAGGTAACGCGAGCGGCGTCATCCTTACGGGCAAATTTCTGGCAGTACCCAAGTAGCGTCATGGTGCGTGGATCGTTCGCAAAGGCCACGGGCGTGTTCTGCTGAATTTGAACGATCGCGGCGTCGAAGCGCCTCTCGCAATAGAGCTGCAGGGCT